>TARA_R110002050_G_scaffold33007_2_pt1 | contig 68516 bp, 54 predicted proteins | sample TARA_R110002050 | Tara Oceans TARA_R110002050 (sample SAMEA4396988) | marine metagenome | biome: Polar Biome; feature: [DCM] deep chlorophyll maximum layer (ENVO:01000326); material: water (ENVO:00002006), including particulate matter (ENVO:01000060) such as... | depth 25 m
TAACTCATTGAATCATTCTATCATTTCAACATTAATCCATTCTTTTATTAACTCATTGAATCATTTCAACATTAACTCATTTGTTTTATTAAATCATTAACTCATTGAATCATTAACTCATTCTTTTATTAAATCATTATCCCATTAAATCATTGTTTTAGTAAATCATAAATCTCCAACTTCATCCCCGGTGCAATCTTATCTGTACAGCCATTCCATTCCATAATGTTCTCAGCTGAGACCCCAGGAAATTTTTTAGCAATTAGCCATAACGACTCGCCATTTTTCACGGTATAAATAGTAGGAGTTCCTTTACCTGGTTTGGCTACGGTGGGTTTAGTTTCTATTTTATTGTCGGCTGTTTCAGGGGGTAAGGTGGTTTGTTCATTTTTAGGGACATAAAGCACCAATTTTTGACCAATATTTATCCGGTCCGATTTCAAGTTATTCCACTGTTTGATATGACTCACTTTTACGTTGTTGTTTGATGCAATTTTTCCTAAAACATCACCTGATTTCACCGTATATGTTACCGCTTTATACTTTTCTAAATCAGGAATGCCACTCTCCATTTGTTTTTTGAGTCTAGCTAACTGGTCCGCTTTGCGCTGTTTTTCCTTTTTTTGAAAGGCGATAAAATCCGCGTATTTTTGGTTGAAACTTGCTGCTTTTTCTTTGGGTAAGTAAAATCGATGACTTGATTTTGGGATAACGGTTTCCCCTACAAAAACCGGATTCATTAATTGTAAGTTTTCAAATGGGATGTTCATGAACTCACTAATAATAGCGAAGCTTAACGTATCATTACTAAACACTTCTGTCCATTTAACCGGTGGGGTTGAGGCTACTTTGTAATCAAAATTCTCCATCCAATTTGCCCAAGATTTTAGGTATGAAAAATAGCCTTGAACCTCTGGTGATAGGGCGAGGTAAAAAGTAGTTGGGTTCACATCCTCCAATTGATTTAGCGTTTTGTTTACGTAAGGAATGGAAGTGTAAAATGCGGTAATAACCAACATTTCATTATTCAAATAGTACTGCTGTAAAAACTTCAAATAAGCAATAGACGCCCGAGTGGAGGCCTTCATGTCATTACGCTCATCGTACCATTGGTTAATTTCTAACCCATATTTGCGTGCATTAACATACGACAGTTGCCAAGCACCTGATTTGTCTCCTAAGTATTTTAAATTTGGGTTGTGAGCGCTCATGGTAAGTGGAAGCAATTGGTATTTGGCATCCAAACCCGCTTGCGCAAATAGGGGAGTGTAAATTTTTTCGGCCCATAAATGTGATTTTACAACCGAATAAAATAGGCGACAATCGGTATGTATAATTTCTTGTAAAAACTGTTCTTCCGCATTGGGATTAAGAGGGATGGAGTCCAAAAACGAAAACGAGAATGAGGTAGGTTTGGTCAGTTTAGGTGGGCAATCCAGATTTTTATAAATTTTGGTTTGAAACAGCGCCTGAGCCAATTCTTGCTGCGCGTTGAGCATAGGAGTGATTCTATTACTCGAAAAATCTTGCCCCAATACAGGATTAATAATGACCCAAATGGTAATAAAATTGAATAGTCTCATACAGAATTGTTACTTCACAAAAATAAGCCTACAAATAGGGAAACCAAGCAATGTTTATAACTGAGGAAAAGTAATTTAACCCATTATTAATGCGTGTAAATGATAGCTAAACCAGCCCGAAAAAGACCTGTTATTTGGTCAATACCTCAATGGTTTTAGTGTCAATTCCAGCGGTGTAAAAGTACCCTAATGCAAGCACTTCGTTTTCACCTTGTTTGTACACGTTTCCTTGTATTTCGGCTGGTGGTGCGGCAAATGGACCTCCCACCTGATTTAGTTGTTGATATACTAAAAGTAGATATTTAAAATACCGGTACGAAATTCTAATTTGTTCTACTCGAGCATACACTTTCCCATTTGGCGATACATCGGCATATTCTTGAAAGTATTTTTCAGAGAAGCCAAAAACATCTAGCTCCTTAACTTCTTGGCCATCCACAAACCGGTCTTCTTGAAAAAACAAATCCCCACGTCCGTTTTGATAATCATTGTTCAAATACGTTTTCCATTGGTAATTATCACCCAATCCTTTCGGTTCCTTTGTGTTTAATTTAATAGTGATTTCACCCGCTTGTGGACCTGGGCCTCCGGGGTTTTTGTTGATTTCCGACCATAAGGAATCAATGGGTACAAAAGGCTCCATTATTTCGCTTGCAGAAATGTAATGGGTACCATCTTCCAACCTAATGTCAATTTGGTATTCCTTTCCTTCGGTACCGGCAAATTTGGTTTCAAATTGAGCCGTTGAATCGTTAAAAACATAGGTAGCGGCAGTGGTTCCGTTTTCTAATAATGCAACGGTGGCCGATTTATGAATAGCGTAATTAGGTTCCTGGTTGGCAAAGTAATTTTCGATATTACTGAGTTTAACAAACTGAGTCGTGTCCAAGTTACTGATGTAACCATCCACGACCAAAACCGGTTGTGGGTCGGCTAAATCTAATTGAATAACATCGGTACATGACGTAAAAGCGATTCCTATAAAACTAAGAAAAATATAAATTGAAGTTTTCATAATTTCGATATTAAAATGTGAAGTTATAGGTTACAAAAGGAACCGGAATCCCTATAATGGACAATTGTTTTACTTGCGTAAGCGTTGGATTATCCTTGTCTTGCGTGAAATAAATGGAGTACGGATTTTTTCTTCCATAAACATTATACAAACCAAAGGCTATAGATGATCTCCAAGTACTCTTAGTGGTTTTAAACTTGTAGGTAGCTGAAATATCTAAACGATGCGTATTAAAAATTCGAGAAGCATTACGAGTTCTATAATCCGGAAGAATTTTGCCATCCCAGGTATAGCCACCATTCGGATAGGTTGCAGGTCTACCGGTCATAAAAATAAAGTTACCTGATAATTTCCATCTATCGGTTAAATCATACATCCCTACAATCGATAAATCGTGGGTTTTATCCCAATTTGTAGGGTATCTATTTCCTTCGTTTATTCCATTTGCGGCAGCGGTATAATCACCGGCTACAAAGCCTTTAACTACCATTGTGGTTCTGGATAGGGTGTAAGCAACCCAACCGGTTAATCGGCCTTTTTTCTTGCTAAACATCAACTCTAAACCATACGAGTTTCCATTTCCCGAAAGTAATTCGGTTTCAAGGTTCTCATTAAGCAATAGTTCGGCTCCGTTTCTGTAATCCAGTAAATTACGCATGTCTTTGTAATAAATTTCAGATGAAAGTTCGTATTGGTTCTCTTTAAAATTTCGGAAATAACCTAACACATATTGGTCGGCAGTGGCAGGATCCACATAATATCCAGCGGGTTTCCAAATATCAATTGGAGCAGCAGCAGTGGTGTTACTTACCAAATGCATGTATTGTTTGGTTCGCTGATAACTTGCTTTAATCGATTGCTTTTTATTCACAATATAATTAATAGCCAATCGGGGTTCAAGTCCGCCAAATTGTGCAACAACCTCATTTTTGTTGTAATGTTTAGTGCCAATAATATCGTCTGCTACGGTAGGAACATCGTACTTATACAAATTGATGTCTTGCTCGCCTACGTTAAAATAATGCGTGTACCGCAGCCCGTATTGAAGCTTTATCTTTTTTGTTACTTCTTGAGAAGCGCCTACATACAAACTTGGCATTTTTGCAAATTCATGTTGTACCTCTAAATCTGTAAAGTTGGGATTGTCTCCAAGTCCTTTGATTGCACCCGGTGCAAATTCGTAATTTTGGTATTCAGCTCCAAAATCGATGGTTAAATTGGTAGAGGCAAAATACGTGAAGTCCACTTTAGCTTCGGCAGTGATTATACGTGCATTCCATTCAAAAGCTGATGCTCCACTTGGCACACCCAATGAATATCCGTAATCAGAATAAACTCCAGTTAAATTCATAAATAGCTTGTCGCTTATAATGTGATTCCAGCGTAAACTACCTGTTGAATTCCCCCATTTCATGGCAAAATCTTCTCCAAATCCAAATACGTCTTTGCCGAAATAACCAGAGGCAAACACCCTGTTTTTATCGTTTATTTTCCAGCTTATCTTGGCGTTTAAATCATAGAAATAGGCCGAGTTTCCTTTAAAATCATCACTCAATTGGAGAAATAAATCGGCATACGAACGCCTCCCAGAAACCAAAAATGAAACCTTGTCTTTTACAATTGGGCCTTCTAATGTTAAACGGCTAAACAACAATCCAATACCGCCCTTTCCAGAGAATTTTTTGTCATTTCCATCGCGTTGGCGCACATCCATTACCGATGATAATCTACCTCCATATTTAGAAGGAATCCCGCCTTTATATAAAGTGACATCCTTAATCGCATCCGGATTAAAAACAGAGAAAAAACCAAATAAATGCGATGAATTATACACGGGTGCTTCATCCAGTAAAATAAGGTTTTGGTCAATGTTTCCACCCCGCACATTAAAACCAGATGCGCCTTCACCTACGCTGGTTACTCCGGGTCTTAATTGCAATGATTTAATCACATCGGCTTCTCCTAAAAGTTGCGGAATATCTTTTATGGTTTCAATACTTAATTTCTCCACACTCATTTGCGTGTTGGTTACGTTTTGGTCTTCTTTTTCAGCAGAAATTACAAATTCTTGCAAAACCTTGTCCGATGAAGTCAAGGTGATGTTTAGGGTTTGTGATTCTTTTAATTGAAAGGAGTCCGAATACGTTTGATACCCAATATATGAAACTTCTATTGTGTAAAAACTTGGCTCTAAAGTGATGGAGTAAAATCCGTACACATTGGTAATGGATCCCGTTCCTAACTGTTTCACTTTAACAGTGGCGCCAATAAGGTCTTCTCCTGTTGCTGCATCGGTTATGTAGCCACTAATGGTGACTTTTGATTTTTTGGATTGAGCGATAGCACTCTCTTTAAACCCTACTAAAAGTAGTAGAAGTAATAAAGACTGGATGATAGATTTCATGCTTAATTATTGGTGAATATTTGCGCGCAAAAATGCGTAGAAAATTTGATTTTCGAATGGATTTTAGGACAAACGGTAATATTCTGATTTATTACGTTAGAATAAAGATTTTTGAATGAAATGTATTTAGTTTGTGAGATGCGCCAATGGTTGAAAATTATTCTAGGTCCTCTGCTCGGTGGAGTCGTGTTTGTATTACTGCAAAATAGTGTGCAAAACGTAGATATGGCCATTACCGGTGCGGTAGCTGTATGGATGGCTGCATGGTGGATTACCGAGGCAATTAACATTTATTTTACGGCCTTAATTCCCATTACTTTTCTTCCGTTTATGGGCGTTATTTCAATGAAAGAATTGGCGCCAGCCTACATGCCCGATATCATTTTCTTTTTTATTGGTGGTTTTTTATTGGCCTTTTCATTAGAAAAATGGGATTTGCATAAAAAAATTGCGCTCAAATTAATCTTAGTAATGGGTGATTCGCCTAAACGAATGTTGTTTGGCTTTATGTTTACCAGTTATTTTTTATCCATGTGGATACTTAATACTGCCGTGGTAATGATGTTGCTGCCTGCAGCACTTGCTGTGATTTCTCATATTGGATCCAATACGAAAGAAAATGTGTTGGCCACCCCCATTCTTTTGGGCATTGCTTATTCTGCCTCCATTGGCGGAACGGCTACGGTTATTGGTACTGCTCCGAATTTATATTTTATGGACTTTTTTAATCAAAACTTTGGCTCCGAAACACCTATCACTTTTGCAAGTTGGTTTTTAGTTGGTCTCCCAACAAGTGTGGTCTTTTTCGCGGCTACCTATTTGGTGCTGGTTAAGAAATATTTAGCCAAAGAGATTGGTGTTCAGGTTGATATGAAATTCATTAAAAAGGAATATAAAAACTTAGGGAAAATGACCTATGAACAATGGATGATTGCATTTGTTTTTGGGTTTACAGTGGTTCTTTGGTTTACCGCTAAAGATGTTTCCATCGGCAGTTTACAATTTAGAGGCTGGACCCATTTATTTCCGGAGCCGAGCCATATCAAGGAAAGCACTATTGCCATGTTGGCTGCATTTGCGCTGTTTGTTATTCCGGCTAAACATAAAAAAGGGCATTTATTAGATTGGACAGCTGCGAAGAAAATTCCGATTGGGGTAATTTTCCTATTTGGCGGTGGTTTTGCCATTGCAAAGGTGATTGGACTCACCGGTTTATCCTTGTGGCTCGGAGAAAGTTTAGCGTTCGTAGCAGATTATCCGCCACTGTTAGTGGTGGTTTGTTTGACTCTTTTTATGACCTTTTTTACTGAATTAACCTCCAATACCGCGTCAACTGTTTTGATGTTACCTATTTTGCTAGCCATTGCCACCAATGTAGATGCACATCCAATGCTCATTATGATGCCCGTAATAATGTCGGCTTCATTCGCATTTATGCTACCTGTGGCTACCCCGCCCAACACAATAGTTTACGCAACCGAAAAATTGAAGATGAAGGACATGGCATCTACTGGATTAATACTCAACTTAATCGGAGTAGCCATTAGTTCCTTTTTTGTATTGGTTTGGGCTAAATGGGTGTATGGATTGTAACATTTCAGCTACCTTCTAAAAATTTGAATGGTTTAAAGGTGATAATAGCATAAGCTAACGCAAGCACTTTTTCATACATGCTTGTATTTCATTATGATTCTGTTCTGAAATGTCAGCGGTGCGTTTATATAGTTGTAATAGTGGTGCTGCATCATCGCATCTATTCCGTTGGCAATACCCGATGGCTAGCTGTGAAATTATGGATTGATTTTCTGGGTCTAAGTGATGCGCTTTTTCCATGTTAACAAACCACTGTTCTAGGTATTTCTGACTTTGATTTTTTTGGAATAAGTTGGCGTAGCATTCTGCCATACTGGTGTAGTTAGCAATCTGCCCAGGGTCATTTTTGGTCGCTTTTTTAAATAATTTCAAAGCATACCCATATTCTCCTTTATGTAATGAACACATCGCCAATCCGTAGGAGCAATCCCATTGGGTTCGGTCTAATTTCACGCCATCCGAAAATGCATTTTGAGCCATTTGCAGGTATTCTAATTGGCCCTGTTGGGTTCTTTTATATGGTACAATGTCTAAGTATATATTCCCCAATTCGGCATAGCCTTGATAAGCGGTTTCTGGGTTGGCAATAGTATTTTGGGCATGATAATCGGCACGATCAAAATCGCCTACAATTCTAAAATACCGTGAAGCTAATAAACTGGAATCAACCTCTTCGTTGCGAATGGAATAAAATGGCCATACCAAGTTTGAAATTACATTAGAAAACGAAGATGGCTCAGGTTGAAAGGTCCGATTAAAATTACCGCCTAAATCCGTACTATCTAGTTGGTAGGATTCTATAATTGCTTGATTGTTGGCGTTATTCTTTACGTAAACCGCAGCCACATTGTCGGCATAAACTTGCTGCCAATCTGGACTATAATACATATACCGATGCAGGTTTGGAAATTGCCACGTGTAGAGCATAGCGTATTCATAATGGTACTTTGCATCACTTTCTTCAAATAAATTGGTGAAATGAGTAATATGAATGAAGGTCTCAAAAAATTCTTTTGGAAAAATATCTAAATCACGTAGGTCAATGTACGATTCAAAACCAGGGCGCAAATTCCATAAAAAGTAAGAGGAAGTAAGGTAGTCTGAAAAACAACGTTTATCCGCCAAGCCATTTTCTTTGGCAAATTTAGCTGCTCCTGCCGGATTGCTTTCCGCATAGGTAGCTAATCCGTACCGATTACTGGTATTGAATAAGTCGTAATATACATTCGTGCCAATGCCAATATAAAAAAGGCTTAATAGTCCAATTGCGAGAATGGTAGATGTTTTTTTAACTGTATTTTCTTCCCATTTATTGGTAATAAATAGAAGCAAACCTATGGCCAATGGAAGAGAAACAAGAATGGTGAAAATGACGTTTCTATAACCGGTCATTCCTAAATAAAGGGTAGCCACAGCAAATACCATATAGCCTGAGCCTATGCTTTTGAAAACGCCCAACTTAGATTTTATAAAAAGATAAACGGTTCCCAAAATGCCGATTAGAAATGCGCCAAATGCGATAAAAGGTTCTTTAAAAGAAAAGAAGAATTCAGGCCTAAAAAACACGGAATTAAGCTCATTGGTATAGTGATTACTTCCTACCACCGTAAATAAGAAATACGGATGGTAGAACATATAAAATCCTCTAGGATTAATCGCCACACTTAAAATAGCAAGGCCACTTGCGATTAGTATTTGGCGCGTATCCGCTTTGTTGGAGTTTTTTAAAATCCAATTATCAAAAGCATACCCTACACCAAAGGAGGCCAACAAAATGATTCCAACTGCAAAGCCCTCATGAATATTTACCCAAATAATTTGTAATGGTATAAGCCAATAGATGAATTTACCCGGTTTTAATTTGTATTGCGTGAAAATGCTGAGAAATAATAGGGTGAGTAGGTGACTAAATATTTCCGGTCTACCTGCCAATCGGTAATCGATAGAGAATAAAAAAAATAGCGCAGCGATAATGAGTAGGGGATGCGATTTGCTGATTTTAGTACCTGAAAGTATTTCGGTTAATTGGGCCGTGGTTTTTGTGAAAAGATATACCAAAGCCACATTCACCATTCCTTGCAAAACCCCGATAGATTCAGGACCGGTTACTTGAGCAAATGCGTAAGCGATGAGTTCAAAGACCCACTTCACACTAATCCATTCGGTACCTTTTAGCGTAAAAGAAAAGCTGTCGGAGGTTGGTATTTGCCCGTTTAGGACCATCCATTCTCCGGTTTTAAACATCCACCAAAGGTCAGGCTCGTGAATTTGCTTCATACCTAAAGCAAATGCTACGATGAACAAAAAATACCAACTGACACTTTGAATGATTTTCACAAATAAAAGGAATATTAAAACTTATTTGATGTGCGTACTGAGTAGTAACGTATCTCCAATATAGGCCTTCAAATTATCGCCAATAGCCACCGGACCCACACCTGCTGGTGTTCCGGTGTAAATTAAATCGCCAATTTTTAGGGTGAAATATTTGGAAACATTTTCGATGATGGTATCTACCGAGAATAGCATGTCGGAAGTATTTCCTGTCTGCACGATTTCGCCATTTTTTTCCAATTTAAAATCGATATTTTCGATAGATTCAAAATCCGATACATTCATAAATTTCCCCAATGGAGCAGAGCCATCAAATGCCTTTGCTTTTTCCCATGGGAGTCCTTTTTGTTTTAGTTTGGATTGTAAATCTCGTGCGGTAAAATCAATTCCCACTGTCAATTCACTGTAATACTTTTGGGCAAATTTCTTTTGTATATGTTTACCCACTTTATTAATCTTAATGACAATTTCTAATTCATGATGTACATCGTTGGTAAAATCAGGAATAAAAAATGGTTTATCAGATTGTAGTATTGCAGAATCCGGTTTCATAAAAACCACCGGTTCAGCGGGTACAGGATTGTTTAATTCCTTGGCATGCATAGCATAATTTCGACCGATACAAATGATTTTCATTTCCCAGATTATTTAGATTGATTTTTTATTTGTTGCAGTACCTTTTTGGTGTTTTGAGAGAAATCCCCATTCATCATCCATCCGTAGTAAGATGGTTCTGCTTTTAAAACATCCGCTGCAGGTTTTCCTTTGTGTTTACCAAAATTAAAAACGGTTACACCGTCCTCATTCTTGATAAATCTACCCGCTAAATCCACCGCATTATGCATTCGGGTAAAATCGTTTAATGATTTTGGGTCGCGGTTTAGATCCGGGTATTTCGCCAATTGCGCTTCCAAAACCTCATAGGTAGCTAAAGTATCTGCCTCAGCACTATGGGCATTTGATAAATCTTTACCACAATAAAATTGGTATGCAGCCACTAAAGTGCGCTGTTCTTTTTTATGGAAAATATTCTGAACATCTACTAAATTTCTATTGGTGACATCAAAGTCGTAACCAGCTCTGTGAAATTCTTCCACCAAAAGAGGTACATCAAAACGATTCGAATTAAACCCCGCTAAATCACAATCGTTTAAAAAGATATACAAATTGGGCGCTAGGTCATTAAAAGAGGGCTCGTTGGCAACATCTTCATTGGATATCCCATGAATGGCTGTAGTTTTTTCTGGAATTGGAATCCCCGGATTTACACGGTGGGTTCTTGTTTCTGATTTTCCGTCAGGCATTACTTTGTGGATAGAAATTTCTACAATTCGGTCGGTAGAAGTATTTACCCCCGTAGTTTCTAAATCAAAGACAGCTATGGGATTTGTTAGTTTTAAATTCATGGGATAAAAGTATTGAGTTTTTGATAAATAGCGGTCATTTATTTAAAATTTGCGCATAAAAAAACTCCTCTAAATGAATAGAGGAGTTTTTCCTATTTTATAGTGAGTTGGGGTTATCTAATTTCAACCTCACAACGTCTGTTTTGCCAAGTTTTACTAATAATCCATCTTCCTTGAGAATCGGTATCTTTTATTGCTAATTGAGATTCTCCGTATCCTACAGTTTCAATTTGTGCTGGATTAACTCCTTGTTTAATGAAGTAATCAGCCACTCTTTTCGCTCTACGATTAGATAATGGTTTGTTGTATGAAGCAGAACCTTGTGAATCTGTGTGACCACCAAGAATAACTTTTTTGCTTGGATCAGCATTCAAGATTGCAGATACTTTCACGATGTAATCTCTGTCTTCATCAGAAATGAATGATTTATCAAAGTCAAAGTAAATCAAGTGAACAAATTTACCATCTGCGTTTTTAACTGGAGCTGGAAGTTCAGCCATCAACTCATCTTTCTCCCAAGGAGTAACTCTAGACTCAGGATCGGTATAAGAAGGATTTTCTGGCGTTAAATTTGCCACAAATGCTTCTCTTGATTCGTCACCTCTAGTAGCGTCAATATCGTAAAATGCATTAGTAAGAACCGATTTTTGCTCGAAAACAAAGCTGTCTGGATCCATTTTCAACTCGCAAGTCAATGTTTGGAAAATATCATACTCACTACATTGGTCTGGAATGGTTATGTTATATGTATGAACAGCTCTTCCTTTTACGTCTAACGATAAGATGTATGATGTTTCCGTATTTACTCTAAAGGTATAGTTTCCATCATTTGCTAATGGGTCTACTGTAGCTACAACTGAAGAATCAATGTTCATTAACGTTAAAGTAGCGCTATCAATTGAATGACCGTCAAGTGCAATAAATTTTCCAGCCATGTTGGTAGAAGGAATATCGAAACAAGTCCATACTCTCCAAATATCGTAATCTCCTTCGGTTCCCATTCTATCGGAAGAAAGGTAACCAAATTCCTCACTACCACCGGTTAATCTAAAGTGGATGTCATTGGCAGGAGAGTTAACAGGAACTCCCATGTTTCTAATGTTTGCCCATCCGCTATCTGTTTTGGTAGCTACGAAGATGTCAAAATCACCAATAGAATTGTATCCTTTTGATGCGAAATATAATTTAGTGCCATCTTCACTTAAAAAAGGAGAACCTTCATCAAATTTTGTGTTTATGCCTTTTAGATTAGAAAACTCGGTGAAGTTTCCGTTGTCTTTTCGATGTGCCCAATAGATATCAGTACCACCTTTGCCACCAACTTTATCACTTGTAATAAATACATCGTTTAATGAACGACTAATAGCTACTGATACTATTTGGTTGTTTGTAAATTGTGTTTGTTCTGTTTTTACTTGTACTGGGTCCCCTAAGTTTTCTGAAACGAATAACTTTCCTCTTCTGTAAAAATAAAATTTAGATAAATCTGCATTGAAGGTAATAGAAGACTCATTGTCATCAGACTCAATGTTTTTATTAAGTACTACACCATCTGCTTTGGCACGTGGTAACCACTTTTTGTATACTGGGTCATAGTTAGTGTAGAAAATTTCCTCTTGCCCTTTGGCTTGGAAGGTCATGTATTCAATATTGAATAAGTTGGCATTGGTAGAAGTAAATACCAGTGTTTTTAAATCTTCATACACTACTGGAGCGTAATCCAAAAACATGGTGTTTACATCAGATCCTAAATTTTCAACAAACATCCCAGCAATAGGAGAATCTGTAAACCTTTTACCGGTATTACATTGTTCCATTCGTTGATCCATTAATTTAATTAAACCCTTTTCAATTCGAACGCCATCTGTTTCTCTGTATTTTTCATAATACACCTTAGCGGAATCAAATTCTCCCATATAGTGAAAAGATTCTGCCTTCAAAAGAATAACACCAGGAGTGGTTTTTTCATCCACCTTTCTGAAGTAATCCATTGATTTTTCCGCATCAATTCTACTATTTAAGTAAGCCACCCCACAATAGAGGTTTAGATTTTGGTCTGTAGGCTTTTCTTTAAGTAACTCAAGATAAATCTGTTTAGATTTTTCCCAGTTTCCATCTTCAAGATAGAACATAGCTCTTTTTGGAGTAATTTTCTCCGGCTTTGCTCCACTCTGAGCGAAAACACTTGTGCTGGTCAATAATAATATTGCCAATACGTACAACGTAGAAGTAAATTTTTGCATTCTTTTCAACTTTGGGGTTTGTTATTTTTCAAAAATAGCATTCATTGATAGTGACTACAAATATAGTAATCAGTTTTATCCACACACGATTATTGATAACCGAAGATGCTTTATTTTGAACAAATAATTAAAAAATGTGACCTATAGTTCACGATTAGGGTCGAAAGACTCTAAGTAATCAGCCACCCTTCTTACGAACATTCCACCCAAAGCACCATCAACAACCCGATGATCGTACGCGTGAGAAAGGAACATTTTGTGTCGAATGCCGATAAAATCACCATCTGGAGTTTCAATAACCGATGGCATTTTACGTATTGCACCAACAGCCATAATAGCTACTTGAGGTTGATTGATAACTGGAGTACCCATCACATTACCAAATGTTCCCACATTTGTCATAGTGTATGTGCCACCTGCAATGTCATCTGGTGCTAATTGGTTGTTTCTTGCCTTGTTGGCCAAACTGTTCACTTTCTTAGCTAATCCAGTTAAGTTATAATTATCAGCATTATGTATTACCGGTACAATTAGGTTCCCGCTAGGAAGTGCGGTCGCCATACCTAAGTTGATATCGTTCTTTTTAATAATGTAATCTCCTTGAACTTCTACATTTACCAATGGGAAATCTTTAATCGCTTTGATAATGGCCTCCATAATAATAGGAGTGAAGGTTAGTTTTTCACCTTCGCGTTCAAAAAATTTGTTTTTGTTTTTATTTCTCCAATTCACGATGTTGGTCATATCTGCTTCTACATAAGAAGTTACGTGAGGTGAAGTTTGTTTAGAAGCTACCATGTGTTTCGCAATTAGCTTACGCATGCGATCCATCTCAATAATTTCAACGTTACCGCTGAAATCATCTGCACTTGGTGCACCTTGGGAAGCTACCTTTGCAGGTTTGGCTTTGGCCGTTGGGGCTGGGGCGCTGGCAACTGGAGCAGTAACAGGTTTGCGTCCACTAGAAATATAGCTAAGAATGTCGTTTTTAGTTACTCGGTTATTTTGACCAGTACCATTAATAGACTCTAACTCAGTTAAACTAAGACCTTCTTCTTTCGCAATGTTTTTTACTAGCGGAGAATAGAAGTTGTCGCTTTCAGAAAAATCTACATTTTCAGCTACCACGGGTGCAGCGGCTACAGGCTTTTCTGTTACTGGAGCGGGAGCAGATGGGGCAGCAGCCTCAACTACTGGAGCAGGTGCATCACTAGCACCTTCGGCAGAAATAATAGCAATGACATCTCCAACTTGGGGAACATCACCTTCTTCAAACATGATTTGAGTTATTACACCATCAGAAGGAGAGGGTACCTCAGAGTCTACCTTATCGGTAGCGATTTCAACAATCGATTCTTCTGCTTCAACAGTGTCTCCGACTTGTTTTAACCATGTGGTAATTGTTGCTTCTGCAACGCTTTCTCCCATTTTAGGAAGTTTAACTTCTATTTGTGCCATAGCTGCTAATTTTAGGTGGACAAAAATATACTAAATATCGATTGCGTTACTCTGAATTGGCCAAATAATAAATTGTAATTTCAAATGAATAACGAATTAAGTATCTAAATTATACTTTTTCAACCAAATAATAGCAAGGTCGTGACTAAAATCATATTTTTTGGCATACGATAAATTCAACGTTTCATAAAAATCATGCGATTTATTTTCATTTTGATAGGGCATGCCAATATGAAGAATTGCCGGTTTTATTGTTTTTATAATCGACTGATGTTCAGGTAGAGGATGAAAACCGACCCAAGTTTTAGTACCGAGCAAAACGAGGAAAATATTACGCATAAAAGCACCTCTTTTTTTGTGCGTTAAAAGTAATAACGGGCTTACTAATAGAATGATAAGAGATATTAAAATATCCAAAACACGTTTGGAAGTACGGCTTTCTTCTTTTACGAATGTATTGGCGGTATTTATGGATAAAATCTCACCCGAAGTGTTAATGGATTGACTTCCAATAATAAATGTGCTTTCAGGTGGGGCAATTTTTAATTCTATTTGCGGGTTCTGTTGTAGCATCATTTCATTTATTATGGATCCAGAATCCATATCTTCAGCGCAATAAATGATTTGGTTTATGTCGAATATTTGCAACGCATCGGGTAATTGACCGAGGTTGGCAATGAAGTGGTCGGAGGTGTTTTTAAAGTTATAGCTTGGGTAAACTTCTAATATCATTTGAGGAATATTAGTAGTTTTTTGGAGTAATTTCTTCACTCTGGAAATCCCTCCTTGTTTACCCACAATAGCCATCCTAATGTCGGGAAGAGTTTTGAAAAGAATTGCCTTCACCCCAAGTTGGTTTAGCCCCCAACGGTATAAAACAATATTGATAGCCGAGAAAACTGCTCCTAAAACAACTACTACTCGCGAAAATCGGTAATCTTCATTCAATAAACCGTAAAGAAGCAACCCGATAATGCCTCCCCAAAGTACACCTTTGAGCAATCGATTAATAAAAGGGGACTCTCCATACCCGTTGTTAAGGTATAATGAAGACAAGAAAACCAATCCGTAACTAGGGAATAGCCATTTCAAAATTTCGGGTGGATAAATTATACCACTAAAGTGGCTGTAAATTAAGGAGGTGGCAATTAATGTTAGTAGGATGACCGAAAAATCTAAAAATGGGAGTAAAGATTTTTCGAAGAATCTACGTGTTATAGCTATGCCAGCCCTAAAATAGATGGCCATTTTTATCAAAATCTCAAATACGTTAGCATGTGATTTTGTAAAATGTTTTTTGGCAAAGATGATCATGGCATTGTAAAATACCAACACATAGTTAACGCTACTTTTTTTGGTGCTTTCTCCTTTATAATGAATGATTCGGGTTTCGGGGAAGTAATAATTGTCATAACCAGCTAATCGAATACGCCAGGATAAGTCAATGTCTTCTCCATACATGAAAAAAGCTTCATCCAACAAGCCCACTTTATCTAATGCCGAATTTCGCATCATCATGTACGCACCAGCTAAAATGTCAATTTTATGTGTTTTGTTTTTGTCTAAATGCCCCAAATGGTATTGGCCAAAAGTCTCAGATTTAGGGAATAGATTCGATAACCCAAATATTTTATAAAATGCCACCATTGGAGTAGGAAGTCCTCTTTTGCTTTCGGCTAAAAACTGTCCTTTACCATCCACCATTTTGACTCCCAATCCACCTGCATTTGGATGTTCATCCATAAAATCAATGCATTTCTTGAACGTATCTTCCTCGACTAAGGTGTCAGGATTGAGGAGTAATACGTAATCGGCTTTCGAAATGCGAATGGCTTGGTTATTTGCTTTTGAAAATCCTTTATTGTCGGTATTCGCAATTACTTGCACTTCCGGGAATAACCTACGCGTCATTTCTACCGAACCGTCTGAAGAGGCATTGTCCACCATAATGGTTTCGATATCTGCAAATTGTGCCGCTTTTCGAACCGAATAGAGACACTGTGCAAGAAAATACTCCACATTGTAATTGACTACAATAACCGTTAACCGAGGATGTTTATCCATTCAATTTGCTATCCATTAAAGTGATTCATCAAAAGGGGTTCTATTAATCAATGAACGACCTAAGGTGATTTCATCTGCATATTCTAATTCATCCCCAATAGGAATTCCGCGTGCAATCACCGAGGTTTTTATGCTAAAATCAATGAGTCTTCGATGCACGTAAAAACTTGTGGTGTCCCCTTCCATAGTGGAGTTCAGAGCGAAAATGACTTCCTGTATCTGCTCGTTTTTTACTCGGTCTACCAGCGAATCAATGTTCAAATCGGATGGACCAATGCCATCTACAGGTGAAATGTGTCCGCCTAAAACATGATAAGAACCAAAATATTGTTGGGTGTTTTCAATAGCAATTATATCGCGCATGTCTTCCACAACACAAATAGTTTTGTTTTCGGTCCGTTTAGTATTATTGCAAATATCACAAAGTTCGGTTTCGGAAATGTTATGACATCGGTTACAAAACCGAATATCAATCCTCATTCGGTTGATGGATTCCGAAAAAAACTGCACCTCATGTTTGGGTTGACGAAGCATGTGTAATGCTAATCGAAGCGCAGTTTTGCGCCCAATTCCAGGCAAAGAAGCAAATGCTTCAACACCTTGGTCTAATAGCTTTGACGGAGTATTCATGCGCCAAAAATAACATTTATACTTCCTAATTTGGGGTGTGATAGCCGTTGTTTGTTCCATTTTTTTTTAATCCTTGCTATTTTGTTCTATTGAAAGGCGGGTGCGAAGGGATTGGAGGTGTTTTTTTTGCCTCGAGTGGTTGGTTTTTTTACAGAAATTGCCCTCTGCTCAAAATGCCATTACGAATGTGAATATCTCTTTTATCGAACGAAAAAATGGTAGCCATAAATTGGTTTCATTTGTGATATGTCGCCATTATTAATAGTAGTTACCATTGTTTTATATTTTTTGGTTTTAATGACCATCGCTCATTTTACAAGCGAAAATTCAAATTCCGGTTTTTTTATGGGAAACCGGCAATCCAAATGGTATGTAGTGGCCTTTGGAATGATTGGTGCGTCTCTATCTGGGGTCACTTTTATTTCCGTGCCGGGCTGGGTAGCCAATAGTCATTTTACGTATATGCAAATGGTGTTGGGCTATTTGGTGGGTTATGCGGTAATAATTACAGTGCTTTTACCTTTGTACTACAAACTAAATTTGACTTCCATTTATTCCTATTTAGGCGAAAGATTTGGGAGCACTTCGTATAAAGTGGGCGCTTGGTTTTTTATGATTTCACGCGTTATTGGCGCTTCATTTCGGTTGTATTTAGTTGCCATGGTTTTTGAATTAACCATTTTCAAAAAATTGGACGTGGATATTCCATTTGCGGTAATTGTGGTCATTACCATCGCTCTAATATGGCTGTATACCTCCAAAGGCGGAATGAAAACAATTATATGGACCGATACCTTGCAAACTGGTTTTATGTTGTTGGCGGTAATTGTTACGCTATTCGCAATAGCAGGTCAAATGGATTTAGATTTTGCAGGATTAATTTCCACGGTTAAAACCAGTGAGTATTCGCAAATATTTGAATTTTCAGATTGGCGAAGCAATCATTATTTCTTTAAAGATTTTCTTGCAGGAGCTTTTATTGCTATTGTAATGACTGGCTTGGATCAAGACATGATGCAAAAAAACCTTACGTGTAAAACCTTGGGCGAATCTCAAAAAAATATGGCTTGGTTTAGTTCTGTTTTGGTGGTGGTAAATCTCATGTTCTTGAGTTTGGGTGCGCTGCTCTACATTTTTGCAAATGATCAGGGGCTTACTTTACCCGAAAAGGGCGATGCACTTTTTGCTACCTTGGCTACAGATGGATATTTAGGTGCCACAGTGGCTTTGTTTTTTATTTTAGGATTAATTGCCGCTGCCTATTCCAGTGCCGATTCTGCACTCACCGCGTTAACCACATCTTTCAGTGTGGATATATTAAATGTGACCCAATATGAGGAAGAAAAACAGGTGCGAATTAGAAAACGCGTTCATATTGGTATTTCTATCGTATTGGCCATAACCATAATTATTTTCAAAGAATTAAATGACGATAGTGTAATCAGCGAATTATTTAAAATGGCGGGATACACGTATGGACCAATTTTAGGTCTTTTTGCGTATGGAATTTATACAAACAAAAAAATTAACGATAAGTTGGTAGGGATAGTGGCAATTGTAGCGCCTCTACTCACCTACGTACTTCATCAAAATTCAGAAGCATGGTTTAATGGGTATAAAATTGGCTTCGAATTGCTATTAATCAACGGATTATTAACGATAATTGGATTAATAGTTATTACGGATAGGAAATCAAATTAAGCTACTCAAATAGGCTTAATTCGTATATATTTTGCCACATTTTCCCAGTCACTAAAAATTTTCCTGAGGCGTGATTGTAGGCAATTCCGTTGGTTTCCATAGCATCTAAACTTAATCGGTCTTCGGCTAGTTTTAGGTCGGTTAAATCAATTTTAGCAACCACTTTTCCAGATTCAATATCAATCTTTACCAACCAATCGGTCGTGAAAACATTGGCATAAATAAACCCGTTCACATATTCCAATTCATTCAGGTAATTCACGGGTCTGCCTTTGTCAAATACTTTTAACGTTCCTATCTTTTCAAGATTGGTGGTATCTATAAAATACAGGCTAGAAGAGCCATCACTCATAATTAAGTTTTCACCATCGGTAGTCATTCCCCAGCCTTCTTTGGTAGGAATTTGAAATGATTTCACTTTTTTTCGTGATTCTAAATCATACACAAACCCTTCTCTACTTTTATAGGTAAGTTGGTAAACTTTGTGGTTTAAAATAGTGATTCCTTCTCCAAAATATTTGGTATCTAGTTGATTATGTATTTCAATTTGTCCCGTACTGCTATTTACTGTTCCATAAACGGATACGGTGGAAGGAAGGTTGCTAGGCGATCCGGTACTTTCAAAAATGGCGTTGTCATACACCAAAAAACCTTCGGTAAATGAATTGGAAGAATGCGGGTATTTTGCATCAACCGAATATTTTAAAATGGGAGTTGGTTGAAATTTTACCTTGTTTATCCTTTTACTTCTACCTTCTGTAGAATCTCCACACGAGGTAAGAGAAGACGCAAAAATTAGGAGTGCCCAACTTATTTTTATCGTATTTTTCATTCAATTTTTATGTGGCTGCAAATTAATGATATTTAAATAGCGGAAAGAAACGAAATGAACTAATATCATTATGTTTGTGGCAATAATTTTTATAGATTTTAAGAAGATGAAGATAAACGTATGGGTATTAATGCTAGGAGTAACCTTGGCAATGGGAAGCTGTGCAGGCAATACGGCAAAAGAAGGAGAGGATGAAATATATTATGATGCTCCTGAAGATGCGAGAAATAGTGGTGCAGTGTATATGATTAATCCGGAAAAATCTTATATCGAATGGTATGGGAATATGGTGGGAATGTATGAGCATTCCGGTAGAGTTCGGTTTAATGAAGGTAGCCTAGTATTGGAAGATATGAACATTAAACGTGGTGACTTTATTGTAGAAATGAACACCATTGAAAGTACCGATTCGGACGATTTATACGAAGATGCATCGCGTGAAGATTTGGTAAATCACTTGAAATCGGGAGATTTCTTTTATACCCAACAATTTCCATCCGCAATGTTTGAGTTAATTAACCACAAAGGTTCTGAAATTAATGGTTTGTTGACGATTAAAGGAGTTACCAAACCCGTAACCGTTACGGATGTTGAAGTTGGAGTTCGCGAGAACTTAATCAAGGTTTTCGGTACATTGGTTTTTGATAGAAGAGAATTTGATGTTCATTTTGAATATCCGGTAAAAGACATGGTAATTTCAAATGACATCGAATTGGATATTGTAATTTATGGTGAGATAGCGGGGTAATTCACCTGTAGGAAATTGTAAAACGCCCGATTGATTTAGTTCAATTGGGCGTTTTTGTTTAGATTTTTCTAATTGCTAAAAAAGGTGACCTTTCCGGTGGATACACTATAAGAAGCTCCTACAATTTCTATTTCCCCATTCTTTTCCATTTCGGCTAGAATAGGACTGTCTTTACGAATTTGAGCTATTGATGAACGTACATTTTCATCGGCTACCTTGTCGCTTTTGCCTTCATGGTCATGCGGATGAGAAGCATTTACAATATCAATGGCGGGTTTTATTTTTGCCAATAAGGGTGTGATATTTCCTAACTCCACTTTGTCGCAAGCGGCTTTAACTGCTCCACAAGAAGTATGTCCCATCACCACAATTATTTTTGAGCCAGCTACTTTACATGCGTATTCCATGGAGCCTAGCACATCATTATTCACAATGTTTCCGGCCACACGAACGCTAAATAAATCTCCGAAACCTTGGTCAAAAACTAGTTCTACCGGTACTCTGGAATCAATGCAACTTAAAATGGCCGCAAAAGGGAATTGGCCAGCACTAGTTTGGTCTATTTGAGAATGGTAATCCCGATGCAGTTTTTTGTTTAGCATAAATCGCTCGTTTCCATCCACTAATAGTTGATGCGCTTCCCCAGGAGTAAGATTGACCTGTTCGTCTTTAGTTTTGGCACTTTCTAAATCTATTTCAAAATGTGCAGAAGTGTCTCTGTCATTTAAATCTTCGAAACCGACTTTTTGAACCGTAATTTTTCGATTAGCGGCATTGGTTTCAAAATCCTCAAAAATTTCGAGTACGTCATGATGCACAAAATGCGTTTGCGAAGCATCAATAGTTACATTAGCTCCATCCTTAATGGCTGCAAGCGAGTTTTGAATGGCGGCTTTGTTCAAGAAAGTAACATCTTCGGAAAGTATCATTTTGATATTGTTGTTTTTTACAATTCTGCTTTTCAATATTTTAAAAGGAACATTTAAATTGTTCTTTAAAATGATAAAAATTGCGACCAACATTCCTAAGCCAATTCCTTTTAATAAATCGGAGAAGAGCATGGCAACAATCGTCACGAAAAAGGGAAGGAATTGTCCCCAACCTTGTTTAAACATCTTTTTAAACAACGCTGGTTTGGCTAACTTATACCCTACAATCAGTAGAATAGCCGCTAAAGTAGCTAAAGGTATTTGGTTCAATATATTTGGAATAAATAGAATACATAGCAATAACCATATACCGTGCATAATGGTGGAAGCCTTGGTTTTACCACCGGTTTGGGCATTGGCAGAACTTCTCACAATTACTTGGGTAACAGGTATTCCGCCTATAAATCCGGCAATGATGTTTCCTACTCCTTGCGCTTTTAATTCTCTATTGGCGGGTGAAACGCGTTTTAGCGGGTCTAGCTTGTCCGCTGCTTCCAAACTCAATAGGGTTTCCAAACTTGCCACAATCGCGATGATTACTGCTGTAGTGTAGACCGCAGGGTTGGATAATGCGGAGAAATCTGGGAATACAAAATTCCCTAAAAACTCATTGAAATTAGCTGGAACCGGTACGTTTACTACATGTTCGGTAGATATGGCTAAAGAAGGTGTTTCCTCAAAAAATGTTTTCAAGCCAATACCTGTAACTACTGCCACCAATGGGCCAGGAATTATTTTAGTGAAACTCAAGTTTTTCATAAACTTAGTTTCCCATACAATGAGAATTAGTAATGAAGTTGCGGTAATGATAATTGCACCCATACTAAAATGGTCTAGCATGTGGTAAATTTCCGTAAAGGTGGTGTGCCCATCTTGGTGCAAAAACGTTTGGTCTCCTTCTGGTTCTGCATCAAATCCAAATGCATGGGGAAGTTGTTTTAGGAAAATCAAAATTCCAATACCCGCTAACATTCCATGAATTACAGATGACGGGAAATAATATCCAATAATCCCGGCCCGTGCAAAACCCATGATTAATTGGATTATACCAGCCAAAATAACAGATACTAAAAAGATTTCAAACCCGCCTAAATCGCCTATGGCAGTCAATACGATAACAGCTAGGCCTGCGGCAGGACCACTAACGCCTAATGAGGAACCACTCAAGGAACCGACTATAATACCGCCTATAATTCCAGATATTAATCCAGAATATAAAGGAGCTCCTGAAGCCAATGCAATACCCAAACAGAGCGGCATGGCCACTAAAAAGACTACTATACTCGAAGGAATATCACTAGCTAAATTTTTGAGTGGATTTAAATTTTCTTGATTTACCATATTGTTATTTCTTTATTTAATCTCGATGTCGTTTAACACGAGTTGGGTGTAAAAATTAGTGATGTAGTCGGTACCTTTATTCACATCTGTAAGGGACGGAAAATTCTCGGCAAAAAACCGTTGTTGATGAGAGCCCTCAATCACCGTGGAGATTAACATGTGCGGATATTTGAACTTTGGGTTTATTGTGGTAACAAGTTGACTCACACGTTCAACTACCCGTTTGTAAACCGTGAAATGACTTTTCTCCGTATCTTTATTTATTTGGTTAATGGTATATGCTTTTACCGCCTCAGTCATAATTATGCGGTCTAGTAAAATTTCATTTATATGAGAAAATGAGCTGTCTTCTTCAATGCTTTCAGTTAGAATGCGGATAGCCGTTTTGAGTTTTAAGGTTGGGCTGCCCAAGTTATTTAAGGCATATACCATTCGGTACTCAATCCAACTCCAATACCAATATATTAAGTAGAGTAATATCATTTGTTTGCTTTCGAAATAACGATAAATGCTACTTTCAGGTGAACCAATAGCGACACCTAGCTTTTTAATTGTAAAGGACTCAAAACCAAGTTTATGGATTAATTGAATGCTATGGGTTACGATTTTACGCCCTAGTTTGGAACCATCTGGGTTTTTTACATAAAACAGCGGACTTACATTAATGTTAATTGGTAAACTATCCATATTAGGTATTTTAAAATGCAAATATAATATTAATACTATCAATAAGTGGCGTAAAGTTAGTGTTTCTCTAGGATTGGTGAGTTTGGTGGCATGGATTAGGGTAATGATTGATTTGGTAGTGATGGAGTAATTTCCAATTTTATGAAGCGAATTGGATATAAAATCAAACATTTTTATGGTTAACTACATCAAATACAATACTCCTTTAGCGTGCTTGATTTTTAACTGTGATTTGCTCATTTTGTTCATGAATTTATTCAATTTAATTTGGGAGTCGATAAACTTCATTTCTCTTGAGTTTACCATAAACAAGGAGCTTTCGCCAATGTCAAAAAGGGTGCGTTCTCCTTTTAGTAATCGCTCGTAATTTTTTACCGATTGATTTTGCACCGAGATTATGTTTAAGAATGCGTTTAATTCATTTTCGGCTAGACTAACCTTATACAGAATTTCAGCTTTCTTGTACGTTAATTGGAGTTCCTTTTGGTCTAGTTTATACCTTGCTACTTTGGTTTCACCTCGTGCCGTTCGGAGTAAAATGGGCATGCTGAACTGTAGCCCTAATCGATAATTATTAGCTGCATTAAAGGTGGTTTCCGGTGAGTAATTGGAGGATAACAAATCATACTTTAGATTTAAAACTGGTTTAAAAGCTTCCTTTTTGAGTTGAAGGTCTATTTGAGAAGATTGGATTTCTATTTTTTTTATTCCCAATTCGGGATGGGTATCGATGTACAAAGCCGCATCCGTTTCTACGCTTTGGGAAGTGGATGAATAATTGGGATAAACCCCTTCTTCAATGGCTAATGGAATGGTTCCATCTTGCCATAAATAGACTTGCACCAAGGCTTTTGTATTGGCGTAATTCAACTTAGATTGCTGGTATTGAACCATGCGGGTTTGAAGCTGAATTTTTGCTTCTAGCGTATCGTTACTTGAGCGTTCACCAATTTGGACACTAGCTAAAACGGCTTTATACCGTTGTTCGGCAAGGGTTATCGCATTTTCAAAAACCTGTAAATTATTTTTAGCCTCCAACCAATCCCAATATGCGTTACCCGCTTGAAGAAAAAGGTTGTTTAAAATAACTTGTTGTTGCTGAATGGTCTTAGACGCAAATAACTCTGCCTGTTGAATGGCGGCTCTTCGTTTATCCATAAATAACCCTTTACCAAGTTTAACCTGAACTCCCGCGTAATACTGCCCCTCGGAAGTGGTGAAATCCATTGGGTTTAGGTAGTCTCCTGAATTGTTTTCGTACCCACCTTGAAAAGATACTCCCGACCTTGTGGGTATTTTCAACCCATATTTCTGTAGATTATAATAGTCTTTACCTCCAAAGTTTTTTTGGCTATTGGTAGCTGTTAATTGCGGGTCATTACTTCCTTTTGCGCCTAAATACACTGCCTCTCCCTGACTTTTTAAAAGTTGGGATTGCATGGAAATAGGATGCCATAATTTCACGACTTCCATATAGTTTTTAAAACTAAGTTCAATCTGTGACCAAGCTAATTGGGGAATTACCAGGACGATTAAAAGAAACTTTTTCATTTTTTTTGTTTGTTGTTAATGGAATTTGAAGTGGTGTAGAAATCGGGTGGGAAACCGTTAATATTTCGCCATAATTCATACCAAATAGGCACATCTTGTAACAAAATCATACTTTGGGTACCTCCTCCAATTCTAAGCGATTCTGGCCAAGGATGGTCAGAAGAATCAGGCGACACTAGTATTCTAAACATTCCATTTTTGCTGCTAAACTTATCGATGGTCACGATTACACCGCCAAAAGTTCCATAACTTGAATTCGGCCATCCTGAAAATACAACCGCTGGCCAGCCGTCAAACTGAACTCTGGTTTTTTGGCCTTTTTTGAGAAGCGGCAGGTCCATTGGTTTTACGTACATTTCAATAGCCAAATCATACTTAGCTGGCATAATGGTGATTAATTCTTCCCCTGTTTTTATAGTCTCCCCAATTCCATATTGCACCGCCTGTGTGATATATCCATCTTGTGGGGCAACGATATGATACATGCCTAATCGGATGGAATAATTCATGTATTGATTCTGAAGCTTGCTTACCTCTGTTTCCGAATCGTACATTTTAGAAAGGGTTGCAAATTTTTCCGATTTAGCTTTAGCAATGTCATCTCGGTATTGGGCTTCGATAGATGCGAGTTCAACCTTTGCATTTAAAACCATATTTCGGCTAGTTAAAAGTTTGTTCTCTCCCGAAACTTTGGTGGCTAACGATTTTTGAAGCGTTAGTTTTCGTTTTTCTAAATCGGTAAGAGACTTTAAACCCTGGTCGTATAGTGATTTCATACGCTGATATTGCAGTAGTGAAATTTCGTAATTAGTGATATACGATTCCAAATCTATACTATCGCTAGTGACCTTTAAGTAACTCTGTTTGATTTTGTTTTCGGCTTGTTGCGTTTTTAAACCACTGGTGGTCACTAAGGCATCAATCTGATTGTCTTGTGCTTTGATTTTATCCATGTAAGCTTCTACAGAAAGTTCCTTAGATTTTAATTGCTGATTGGTTCGTTCTAATAAATTGGGGTCGAAATAGGCATCCTTAATTTCAGAAATCAGTAAAATGGTGTCTCCCTTTTTTACAAAATCCCCCTCTTGAATAAACCAAGATTCAATTCTTCCATCAATGATTGAATGGATGCTTTGAGGTCTTTGGTCTGGACTTAATGCGGTAACAACCCCTTTAGAACGGATGTTTTGCGTCCACGGAATAAATGAGATAGTAAATATTCCAAGTAAAGAAAAGAATAGTAATTTTAATGCTGTGTTTCCCTTGTTAGTGTGATTAAATCGATTTAAAGAAACGTATTTGGAAGCCGTTATTCGCTCCGTAATTTTTATTTCGGATATATTTAACATAGCTATTTAGTTTTGTAAGGTTAGCGAAAGAACTTTATCTGCTTTTACTTGAATTTCTGACGCATTGGATACAGCAATAACAGTCCATTTTTGTGATTTAGCGAGAAGGAAATTAGCGATATCTTCTCGTTCTTGTTGGTTTAAATGTCTTAATGGCTCATCTAGTATTAACACCGCAGGATTATTCACAATAGCTCGTGCCAGTTTAATTTTCTGTACTACATTATTCCCCAGGTGAATATTAGATGGAGTTAAGGGAGTTTCTAATCCTTTTGGAAGGTTCTCAAGGTCGTTTATTAAGCCGATACTATTTATTGCCTTGGTGATGTCTTCGGTAGAGATATTCGGACGCCCAAGAGTGATGTTTTCTATTAAAGTACCTTCAAAAAGAAAATCGTTTTGAAGCATAACTCCAAAATTCCAGCGTAATGAGTCTATTTCGTAATTTATTTGAGGGATTTGATTTATTAATATCGAGCCACTATTTGGTGCGTAAACCCCAGAAATGAGTTTTAATAAAGTTGATTTTCCAGAACCAGAATCTCCGGATATTACCAATTTTATACTTGCCGGTATGTGTAAACTGAAGTCGTTGATTGTTTTGCGAATGGTATTAGGATATTGGAAATCCAGCCCTTTTAATTCTATGTTGATTCCATTTTTATTGACGAAAGGACTCATTTGAATTCCGGATGATTCCTCCAATTGCAAATCGGTAACTTGACCTATTTTTTCTAACGCGGTTAGCACATCATATATGGTTTCTAGACTCTGAATCACCTTATCGGTACTAGAAATAACCATTAAAATAATTATTTCAGCCGCAATAAATTGACCAATATTCATACTTTGTTCAATAACCAAAAAGCCACCTAAGCCTAACAGACCACTAATAACAAGTACTTTGAAGAAAATGAGTAAGCCGTATTGTTGAATTAGTATTTGAAAATGCGATTGTCTTGAATCTAAGTATTTGGAGGTTGATTCGTCTGCTTTTTGGAGGGGCAATTCAGAATTACCCGTCATTTTAAACGTTTGTGAAACCCTTGCGACTTCTTCCAACCAATAAGCCACTTTATATTTATATTTTGATTCTTGCAGCGAAGTTCTTAATCCAGGCTGTGCCGTAAACTGAACAATGATGACCAGTGTAAATAGTAAGAATAAACTGAATAATATAAAAATGGAGTGATAAAAGGACAGGAGAATTAACCCAAATGTTATTTGTAAAACTGCCGCTGTAAAGTCAATTAAGATTTTGGAGAGCCCCTTTTGAATGGTAAGCGTATCAAAAAAACGGTTAACTAGCTCTGGAGCATACTTATCGGCCATTTCATTCCATTTTATTTTGGGTAAACGAAAGGCGAAATCAAAGGTAGCTCGTGTAAAAATTTCTTGTTGAATTTTTTCCGAAATACGAAGTTGATACACTTGCAAAATTCCTGTTAGTACAACTCCCAATACCACTAGAATGACTAAAACTATCCATGAGGTACTTACTTGCCCACCTTGAATAAGGTTCACAATGGCTTGGATGCCAAGCGGAAGTGAAAGACTTATTATGCCACTAAAAATGGCGTAGGCGTAAATTTGTTTGATGTCGTTGCGATTAGGTTGCAACAAGGCCCATAACCTACGAATAGGAGTGATTTTTTTATGATTCATTTAACCGATTTTTCCCGTTTGTCGGGGTGTATAATTACTTTTTATTGAAATGTAATTATACCTCGGGTGGGGGAGTTGGAATTTTCCGGAAATATTCCAAGGTGGAAAATTGAGTGATAAATGGTGTGGTATTGGTTTTTGGAGGTAAGGTGTTTAAAAAGCAAATATCTTGGGTTAGAAGCTTCTTTTTATCCAAATCTAAATCATCTAATTCATTCTCACCTTCAAATTTCTCCAAATTGATGGTCTTGGAATCCTGGTCAATCAGGATATTATTTATAACAAAATTAATACTGGTAATAAGCAGTATAAACATTGAAATTAGATGGATGATTTTTGTTTTCATATTAATAAATGCAAATATAATAGTAATACTATCATTTACGCAAATTAAACTATCAATTATTTGCGCTGAAATAATTTTTCGTGAATTAAAAGGAAATTACGAGTGCTGTTTTAAAAGCGAATAATCTAGTTTTTTTTGCTAAAATGACTAAGTTTGAAAAAACCATTGGTATGAAAAAAATAATCGCATTTGCGGGCAGTAACAGCTCAAAATCCATTAATCATCAATTAATACTTGCGGTAAACAAGCTCATGCCCAATGTGGAAGTGGAGGTTGTTAGTTTACGAGATTATGAAGCCCCTGTTTACGGAATTGACTTAGAAGAATCAGAAGGTTTTCCAGCTACGATGACTGCTCTTTTTGATAAATTTTCAAGCGCAGATGGCTTTTTAGTTTCTACCCCTGAACATAATGGTTTTATGCCTGCAGTGATGAAAAACACGCATGACTGGTTGTCGCGGATGGGTCGAAAAGTGTATAATGAAAAGCCTGTCGTTTTTTTAAGTACTTCGCCTGGCGGAAGAGGTGGCGCATCTGCGCTTGGCCAAATTATGAGCGTAATGCCACATCAAGGTGCTAAGGTAGTTGGAGGCCATTCGGTGGGTAGTTTTTTTGATAAAATGGAAAACGGAATGCTCAAAGAAGGCGATGACAAACAAGCCATTTTGGGTTTGGTAACGGAGATGTTGAAGGCGATTTAATTTGGATTAATTTTATTAAATTGTTGTTAATGGCTGGACTAAATTTTAAGAAAACAGTTAAAAAAAACGTACATTCGCGGAAGTTTTACTGCTAATGGAAAGATTTTTCGCCATATTTCTCACAATGTTAATACTAGTTTCCAACTCGGGACTCGTGTTTGCTGCGCATTATTGCATGGGGGGAATTGCGGATGTAAGTATTGGGTTATCTACCGAAGCCCACAAATGTGACATGGCGGATATGGATGGCCCATGTGAACATGATTCGCATCCCAAAGGATGTAATATGGACCCGGTTGACTGTTGTTCGGATGATTTCGTTCAAATTCAGTTTAATGAATCATTTAATTCTTCTAAGGCAGTACAGACCGAATTGAACACAGATTTTGTAGTCGCATTTACCATTGTTTATTTAAATCTTTATAATTTTCAATCAGCGTCTTATTCAGATTATATGGATTATTCCCCTCCCTTATTGCAACAAGACATTTCCGTTTTGTTTCAGTCTTTTTTAATTTGATACCATTTGATAAGTACTTGAATTACTGTTTTCTCTTTAGGATTCGGTAATATTGCTATTGTTATAGCTCATATTTATTATCAAATTGGATTAAAATGTTAAACAAAACAATAAAATATTTTCTTGAAAATAAGTTAGTTACCTTCATTCTACTCATTGCATTAATAATGGGTGGAATTGTAACGGCACCATTTAATTGGCAACTTTCATTTATGGAACGGAGCCCCGTTCCTGTGGATGCCATTCCAGATATTGGAGAGAATCAACAAATCGTTTATACCGAATGGATGGGTCAGTCGCCTCAAGACATCGAGGATCAAGTTACCTATCCGTTAACCACTGCCTTATTAGGTATTCCGGGGGTGAAAACGATACGTAGTAATTCCATTTTTGGATTATCCAGTATCTATATCATTTTTGAAGATGATATAGAATTTTACTGGGGACGAACACGGATTTTAGAAAAATTAAATTCCTTACCTCCCGGAACGATTCCGGATGCGGTTACTCCCGCTTTGGGACCTGATGCCACTGCTTTGGGTCAAGTTTTTTGGTACACGTTAGAAGGACGTGATAAAGAAGGAAATCCTGCTGGTGGTTGGGATCCACAAGAATTGCGAACCATTCAAGATTTTTACGTTCGCTATTATTTAACCGCAGCCACCGGTATTTCGGAGGTAGCTTCTATTGGAGGATATTTAAAAGAATATCAAATAGAAATTGATCCTGATGCTATGAAGGCACATCATGTGGATGTGGGCATGATAATGAAGGCTGTAAAAAATAGTAATCTTGACATTGGCGCACAAACATTAGAATACAATAAAGCCGAATACCTAGTAAGAGGGTTAGGGTACATTAAGAGTTTATCGGACTTAGAGGAAAGTGTGGTGGTTCAGCATGACAAAGTCCCAATTCGATTAAAAGATGTCGCAAAAATTCAATTTGGTCCTGCCACGCGCAGGGGCGGTTTAGACAAAGGTGGCGTGGACGCTGTAGGTGGAGTGGCTGTGGCTCGTTATGGATTTAATCCATTGGAAGCCATTGATAACATAAAAGCTAAAATAGCGGAAGTAGCACCCGGTTTACCTTCCAAAACATTGGCAGATGGTACGGTATCAAGGGTAACCATTGTACCTTTTTATGACCGTTCTACTTTAATTCATGAAACCTTAGGCACATTAGAATCTTCGTTATCGCACGAGGTGCTAATTAGTATTTTGGTAATCATTGTGTTAGTTTTGAATTTACGAGCTTCTATCCTGATTTCTAGTCTATTACCAGTAGGGGTGTTAATCACTTTTATTGTAATGAAAATGTATCATGTGGATGCTAATATAGTTGCATTATCTGGAATTGCCATTGCCATTGGGGTTATGGTGGATATAGGAATCGTATTTACAGAAAACATAATACGGCACTTAGAAATGCCCGAGAATGAGGATGTACAAGGAAAAGAGCTGTTAAGAGTAATCTACGAAGCAGTGAGTGAAGTAGCCACTGCAATTATCACTGCGCTCGCTACCACGGTGGTGAGTTTTGTTCCTGTGTTTGCTATGCAGGCGTCTGAAGGTAAGCTTTTTAGACCATTGGCTTACACTAAAACATTTGCATTGTTAGCATCTTTTGTAATTGGAATTATGTTTTTGCCCACCATTGCGCACATGCTTTTTTCCATTCGATTAGATAAAAAGAAAACATCTCGCATTTTCAATTCCATTTTAATTGGAGTAGGATTTTCCTTTATTCTTTTATACCAACAATGGATTGCCGTTGCTTTAATAGCCATTGGAATCAATAACTTATTGGGGTACAAATGGAGTGAAGCACGCAAAGAATGGCCTAACTTAATTAACATTGGCATCACGGTATCGATTGTGCTTTTCTTTTTGACAGAGGAATGGATGCCTTTAGGAGCGGATAAAAGTTTAATCGTTAACTTTCTATTTGTGTTTGTTTTGGTAGGTGCTATATTGTTAGCGCTACAACTGGTAGTGCATCTGTATGTACCTATCTTGGAATGGAGTTTACGTAATAAATGGAAATTTTTAATCCTTCCCATGATCACTTTGATTTTTGGTTTATTAGCATTTATTGGGTTTAAAAATGTTTTTGCCTTTATGCCCAATTTTGTAAAAAGTAGCAGCGCATGGACCTCCATGACCACTACTTTTCCAGGAGTGGGTAAAGAGTTTATGCCGGCATTGGATGAAGGTTCCTTCCTGCTAATGCCTACCACAATGCCGCATTCTAGCGTAGCTGAAAACATGGAGATTATTGGTGAATTGGATCAGCACTTAAACGCTATTCCAGAGGTAGATTTAGCCGTGGGCAAATGGGGGAGAGCCAACTCTGCTTTGGATCCATCACCCATTTCAATGTATGAAAACATTATTAACTATCTACCCGAATACATGGTAGATGAAAATGGGCGTAGAGAGCGTTTTCAAGTAAATGATGAGGAAGCATTTGTACTTAAAGATGGCTCGACCTACAAGTATGGAGAGGATCCATTTAAAAAACTATCCTATGATCAATTAATTGTTGACTCTGATGGGGAATATTTAAGACAATGGAGACCGAAGATTAGAAAAACGGATGACATTTGGAGAGAGATTTTAAAGCACTCCAAATTTCCAGGATTAACTTCTGCACCCAAATTGCAACCGATTCAAACGCGGTTAGTCATGTTGTCTACAGGGATGCGTGCTCCAATGGGAATAAAAGTATTTGGACCAGATTTAGAAACGATTGAAAAAGTAGGCTATGATTTGGAAAACATATTGAAAGAAGTGCCAAGTGTGGAAGCCGATGCTGTTTTTGCGGATCGTGTGGTGGGTAAACCATATCTCGAAATAAAATTGAATCGGGAAGCCATGGGAAGATATGGCATTTCGGTGAAAGATTTACAAACACAACTTTCTGTTGCCATTGGAGGGAAACAACTTACCACAACGGTGGAAGGTAGAGAGCGGTTCCCAGTACGGGTGAGATATGCTAGAGAATACAGGGATAATCCAGATGATTTAAAACGGATTTTAATTCCAACTCCAGCCGGAGTTCAGATTCCATTAGAAGAATTGGCAGATATTCAGTATGTACGAGGACCTCAAATCATTAAAAGTGAGGACACCTTTCTTACTTCATATGTCATTTTTGATATGAAAAAAGGAAAGGCGGAAGTAGACGTGGTTGAGGATGCGCAAAAATTAATAAACGAAAAAATTGAAAATGGAGAGTTTGTATTGCCTGCTGGAGTTACCTATCGTTTTACAGGAAATTATGAATCTCAAATAAGGGCGACCAAAAGGCTAGCCATTGTCATTCCAATAAGTTTGACACTTATCTTTTTAATTCTGTTTTTTCAATTTAAAACAGTGATTGCATCCAGTATTCACTTTTCTGGTGTATTTGTGGCTTTTGCCGGTGGATTTATTTTGATATGGTTGTATAACCAACCCTGGTTTTTAGACTTTAATGTGGCAGGAATAAACATGCGTGATTTGTTTCAAATTCATACCATTAATTTAAGTGTAGCGGTTTGGGTAGGTTTTATTGCCTTATTTGGTATCGCTACCGATGATGGGGTTATTATGGGAACCTATATTCATCAAACTTTTGAGGAAAGAAACCCACAGACAGTGGCTGAAGTTCGTGCTGCAGTAATTGAAGCGGGTTCCAAACGGGTAAGGCCAGCCATGATGACAGCTGCCGTTGCCATTATTGCTTTACTTCCAGTATTAACTTCTAGTGGTAAAGGAGCGGATGTGGTTATACCCATGGCAATTCCAACTTTTGGTGGAATGACTATTCAAATTATGACCATGTTTATTGTACCGATTCTTCAATGTTTTTGGAGAGAAGGAGTAATCAATAAAAAAGAGCGCAAAAAATTGAAAGCGCTAAATAACTAATCGGACAATTATGAAAGACATAAAAATATATTTAAGTCTCTTTATTCTGCTGCTTGCACAGCTTGTGCAGGCTCAGAATGAGCTTAATGGTTACTTGCAATTAGCGGCCAAAAATAATCCAGGCCTGAAGGCAAAGTTTAGTGAGTATATGGCAGCAATGGAAGTAGTGCCGCAAGTATCCTCCTTACCAGACCCCACCGTGGCTTTTGGGTATTTTGTTCAAACTCCCGAAACTCGCGTGGGACCGCAAAACTGGAATGTTTCATTAACACAACAATTTCCATGGTTTGGGTTGTTGAAAACGCAAGGTGATGCGGCAACAAATTTTGCAAAAGCAAAATATGAGGTGTTTGAAAATGAAAAATCCAATTTGTTTTTTGAAGTAAAAACAACGTATTATGATTTTTACTTTATTGATAAAGCTATTTCCATTACACGAGATAATCTGGCCATTCTTCAAACATTTAAGAATATTTCGTTGGTGAAAATTGAAGCTGGAAAATCAACTATTGCCGATGAACTCAGAGTAGAGATGGAAATTAACGAATTGGAAAATCAGTTAATGTTGTTTCTCGACCAAAAGAGTTCTTTGCAAGTAACTTTCAATAATTTGATAAACCAAAAAGTTCAATTAATGGCTCCAGTTGATTTACCGGAGGAGGAAATGCCTTTTGAAAAGCAAATGACTTTGGATAGTATTTTATTCGCAAATCACACGCTAAAAAGTATTGACTTTAAAATGAATGCTTTTGTGGATAAAGAAGTCGTGGCTAAAAAAATGGGAATGCCCAATTTTGGAATTGGAGTTGGCTACACTTCGGTTGGAAATAGTTCTAATCCAGCTTTGTCGAGTGCGGAAAACGGAAAGGATATTTTGTTGCTTCCAATGGTTTCTGTAAGTATACCGTTGTATCGCAAAAAGTACTCTGCTATGATTCGTGAAGCGCAGTATCAACAGGAAACGCAGGTGAACCTAAAGGATGAGGTGAAAAATAAATTGACTACCGTTTACGATAATATCACCACCAATTTTAAGGATGCGGACAGACGTGTTGACTTAAACGTTAAACAAAGCGAATTAGCCAAAAAGGCCTTAAATATTTTAATGGTTTCCTACGCTACGGACGCTAAAGATTTTGATGAAGTATTACGCATGGAAAGACAATTGTTAAAATATCAATTGGAAATTGAAAAAGCGGTAACAGACAAAAACGCGGCTGTTGCTTTTACATATTATTTATTAGGTAAGTAAAAAATAGAAAGATGAAAAATATTCTTAAAAATAAATGGGTTATCCTAAGCCTCGTTTTAGTGGTAGGGATTTTTATTGGTAAAATAATCAGCCCGTCAGCAGTGGTTGAGGTAGCAGATGTTGCCCATGAACATGACGCATCTGAAGGCCAGATATGGACGTGTGCGATGCACCCTCAAATTAGAATGAATGAACCTGGTTCTTGCCCTATTTGTGGGATGGAGCTAATTCCGGCTAATGATAATCAGCAAGAGGAATCAGACCCCAACGAGGTAAGCATGACTGAACAATCCATGAAATTGGCCGACATCCAAACCATGGTAGTTCAAAAATCGAAGCCTGAAAAGGAAATTAGATTATTGGGTAGGGTAAAACCAGATGAGGGCAAATTATACACCCAGGCCATTCATATACCTGGTAGAATTGAACAATTGTATATTAATTTCACTGGAGAAAGAATTGTAAAAGGACAGAAATTAGCACGGCTGTATTCTCCAGAATTAATTACGGCTCAAAAAGAGTTGTTTGAATCCATCAAATCCAAAGAGACTTACCCGGAATTATACCGGGCTTCCATCAACAAATTAAAACTTTGGAAATTAACCGATCAACAAATCACAAAAATTGAAAATGGCGGTGAAGTAATTGAAGAAATAGACATTTTATCCGATTTTACGGGAGTAGTTTTAAAACGAATGGTAGAAGTGGGAGACCATGTAAAAGAAGGAGCTGATTTATTGATGGTTTCGGATTTGTCATCTGTTTGGCTCATGTTTGAAGCCTATGAAACGGATTTGCCATGGTTGCACCAAGGAGATAAAATTGAATTTACGATTCAGGGAACAGCGAATAAATTTTATAAAGGAACCTTAAATTATATAGATCCTTTTGTAGATGCACAATCACGCATAGCGCAAGTACGTGTAAACACTCCAAATGCAAATGGGAAATTACTTCCAGAAATGTATGCCACAGGAATAGTTAAAGCAGATTTAAAAGGGTTCGAAAATGCTATCATGGTGCCAAAATCTGCCGTTTTATGGACTGGAAAACGAGCGGTGGTTTACGTAAAGGTTCCTAATAGAAAAATGACTTCATTCTTGTATCGGGAAGTAATTCTCGGTGAAGATGTGGGTGATAATTATATTATTACCAATGGATTGGAAGTGGGAGAAACAATTGCTATAAACGGTGTGTTTAGAATTGATGCATCCGCCCAATTAAGTTCAAAAAAGAGTATGATGAATCCTTCCGGAGGTAAATCATCCACCGGTGGAATGGCTGGAATGGATATGGGTGGCGATAAAAAGGAAATGGCTCCAAAAGACATGTCAAAAATGGACATGAAAAAAGAAGTGATGATTGATGCATCCAAAATCCCAGCTGATTTTAAAAATCAAATAGGTCAGGTAGTTGAAAAATACCTATTGCTAAAAGACAAACTAGTGGTGGACAATTCGGATATAAAATCGGAAGGAAAAGAAATGATTACGGTTTTGCAAAATGTGGATATGAGTTTAATTCTGGGCGATGCACATAATGTTTGGATGGGTGCATTGAAAATTATGAAGCGAGATTTAACCCTTTTAGATAAAGCGGTAAGCATCGATGAACAAAGAGCATTATTTTCTTCTATCAGTGATGAATTAAAACGAACCGTTGAAAAATTGGGGGTATCCATGAACAATGAAAAACCAGTGTATATAGATTTTTGTCCAATGGCCAACGACAACAAAGGTGGGTTTTGGTTAAGTACGGATAAAGAAATAAAAAATCCATATTTAGGTAAAAAAATGCCGAAATGCGGAGAGATAAAAAATACCATAAATTAGGTTGAAATGTGAATCGTTTTAGAATCTATTATAGTACTCAATATGTTGATAATGTTATTATTGAGTGATTTGAATGGAGCGAATAAACGATGTGAAAATCGTTAAAAAAGTTTTTTTTTGATTTGGACTTTTTTGTAAAGTGAGTTTAAAACTGGAATTTGATTTTTTGTTTGAGATACTCAATTTTTTTCCAGTCTCACTTTACAATTATGTTCTGTTGTTAAAAATCAAAATTAATGGGAATAAAAAAAATAAACGGAAGGGGTAAAGTGCTTGAAGTTTATAAGAGGTAGAGTCAGGAAGAGTTTTTTGTTTGAGATACTCTACTCTTCCTTAGTTCGCTCTATTTGCACAAATATAGTAGAGAATTAATTTAAAATACAGAATTATGAAAAATAATAGAAATATGTTTTTGATTTTGACAATGTTAATGGTTTCCATAAGCGTTCAAGCTCAAAACATTTATAGCACGCAAAATGGCATGATGGAAATGGATTTTGCAAACGATACCTATAGATCTAAAGATTTAATGATGTTGTTAGACTATGACGCGGCTACTTATAAGTTAGAAATTGACTTGACGACTCTTACCAATTCTGAAGGTAAAAATTTCAGTGAATTTGTGAAAATTCCTAATAAAAAACTCGTGATTGAAGGGAAATTGGGAGTGGAATTTATTAATACTACAAACCATCCTCCACAGAGTTTTAATTTGGAAGGAATAGTTGTCTCTTCTAATAATGAGGTTCGTGGAACCGGGAAATTGGAACATCTTTCCAATCGTGGCACCTTTTCATGCATATTAACAATTCGTATAAAAATCGGATTGGATGATTTGGGTTTTGAATCGACTGATGTGAATAAAGAAGAGCGAATTAGCATCAAAATAGTTCAAGTGGTATTAAATAGAATTGAAGACCAATAAGGTTTAATTAATAGCTAATAACATGAATATGACACATACGTATAAAATTGTAGGAATGACCTGTGTGGGCTGCCAAACCTCTGTGGAAAGTTTGTTGTCGAGTATAAATGGGGTTTCTAAAGTTACCGTTGATTTAAAAAAATCGGAAGCGGTAATTGAAATGAATCGCCATATTGAGTTAGCGGAATTTCAACAAGAAATGTTAAAGGGTGGTTTGCACTATACCATTGAACTTCCTGATTCCTATTCAAATGAACATTCACATGAAGTAAAATTTTCTCCCTTAGCGAAAGGCAACGGAATTTTCTACTGTCCCATGCATTGTGAAGGAGATAAAGTATATCATGAAGCAGGAAACTGTCCGGTATGCGGAATGGACCTAGTGGAGCAGCCTAGTTTGAAAATTGAAGCGCAATATACGTGCTCCATGCATCCCGAAATAATTAAGAATGAGCCCGGTGCGTGCCCTATTTGTGGGATGGACTTAATTCCATTGCAAGCAGATGAGGGAGCCGAAAACAAGTTATATAACCAGCTTAAACGTAAAATGATAATGGCTACGGCATTTGCCTTACCCGTTTTTATCATTTCTATGAGCGATTTAATTCCTGGAAATCCTTTACTAAAAATATTAAGTCAGGGACAATGGAATTGGGTTCAACTAGCGCTTACCATTCCGGTAATGTATGCCACTTGGATGTTTTTTGAACGTGCATGGAAGTCTATTATTACGTGGAACTTAAACATGTTTACTTTGGTAGGGATTGGAACTGGAGTCGCTTTTGTTTTTAGCATAGCGGGTTTATTATTTCCAGAAATTTTTCCAAGTGCTTTTAAGACTGAAGAGGGCACGGTAATGCTTTATTTTGAGGCAACCTCCGTCATTTTAACATTAGTATTGTTAGGGCAACTCTTGGAAGCTAGAGCGCATAGTCAAACCAGTGGAGCCATTAAAGAATTATTAAAAATGGCTCCTTCAGAAGCTACCTTGGTAGAAAATGGAGAAGACAAATTAGTATCTATTCATATTATTAAAGTAGGTGATTTGCTTCGGGTTAAACCAGGAGAAAAGGTGCCCGTAGATGGGAAGATTAAAGAAGGTTCATCTACCATTGATGAATCCATGATTACTGGGGAGCCAGTGCCTGTCAATAAAAACCCGGATGACAAAGTAAGTTCTGGAACCATAAACGGCACGCGTTCTTTTGTGATGGAGGCCGAAAAGGTTGGCTCTGATACCCTTCTTTCTCAAATTATTCAAATGGTGAACGATGCAAGTCGTTCACGTGCTCCTATTCAGAACTTAGCCGACACGGTTTCTAAGTATTTTGTGCCTTTCGTATTGATGGTATCTGTAATCACTTTTGGAATTTGGGCCATTTACGGTCCAGAACCCAAAATGGTTTTTGGTTTTGTGAATGCCATTGCGGTACTCATAATTGCGTGTCCATGTGCATTGGGTTTAGCTACTCCAATGTCGGTAATGGTAGGCGTGGGCAAAGGTGCGCAATCAGGAGTTTTAATAAAAAATGCCGAAGCCTTAGAACACATGAATAAGGTAAATGTTTTGATTACCGATAAAACCGGTACCATTACAGAAGGCAAACCATCCGTAGAGCAAGTGTATGCAATAGCTGGAGTGGATGGTGCTCAATTAACCCAAAAAATTGGGAGCATTAATAAATTAAGTGAACATCCTTTAGCCGAAGCGGTAGTAGATTATGCGAAAAAAGAAAAAGCAGAATTCCTTGAGGTAACCGATTTTGAAGCCGTTGCCGGAAAAGGGGTTGTGGGAATGGTAGCCAATGAAAAAGTAGCTGTAGGAAACGATAAATTACTCGTTCAGTTTAAAATTGAAATCCCGAAAGAGTTGGCAGCCTCCGTATTAGAAAATCAAAAACTGGGTAAAACGGTTTCCTTTATCGCTATAAATGGCGTAGCTGTAGGTTTTGTCGCTATTTCTGACGCCATTAAAACTAGTAGTAAAACTGCCATTGCGCAGTTAATTAAAAGCGGAGTAGAGGTAATAATGATGACGGGCGACAATATCAACACTGCCAAGGCGGTTGCGGATGAGTTAAATTTAACCGATTTTCAAGCAGGCTGTTTACCGGAAGACAAACTCAATAGAATAAAAAAATTACAAGCCGAAGGTAAAATTGTTGCCATGGCTGGCGATGGAATAAATGATTCTCCCGCTTTAGCGCAAGCCAATGTAGGAATTGCGATGGGCACAGGAACAGATATCGCTATAGAAAGTTCGGAAATCACGTTAGTAAAAGGAGATTTATCCGGCATTGTGAAAGCAAAAAACTTGAGTCACGCGGTGATGAAAAATATCAAACAAAATTTATTTTTCTCCTTCATTTATAACACACTTGGGGTTCCAGTGGCAGCAGGAATTTTATTCCCGTTTTTCGGAGTTCTATTATCACCCATGATTGCTGCTACGGCTATGAGCTTTAGTTCAGTTTCGGTAATTGTAAACTCATTACGACTTAAAAGCGCCAAAATTTAATGAGAATAATGAAAAATATTACGCGCAATTTCACCCATGAAAAATTAAAATTATGAGGTCAATTTATATTTCTATGGTGTTGTTTATCAATGCGGTAATGCTTTTTGGACAAGATGCTAAACAGCCTTGTTTATTTGATGAATACACGAATAATAAATCCATTCAAAAAGCCGAAATCATTATACAAAAAGGGGTAGCGGATTTGAAAAATAAAAATTTAAGGGCTTCCGGACATGATAGTCTAACCATTATTCCAGTGGTGATTCATGTTATTCATGAAGGGGGACCTGAAAATATTTCGGATGCTCAAATCCAGAGTCAAATCCAAATTATGAATGAAGATTATGGCAAGTTACCCGGAACCAATGGAGATGGCGCAGGGGTGGATACCAAAGTAAGATTTAAGCTAGCTCAAATTGACCCAAATGGAAATTGCACGAGTGGAATTGTACGTGTTTATTCTTCGCTTACCACGCATAATTCCTATCAAAGAGCTATGCTAAAGGAATTGAGTTTTTGGGATAATACCAAGTATATGAATATTTACTTGGTGAAAAGCATCAGTGGTAGTGTACTAGGATATTCCTCTTTCCCGGGGGGGCCTGCCGATGAGGATGGTATGGTAGTTCGCAGCGATGTTTTTGGAAATATGGGTACAGCCAATGGGAAATTGGGTAGAACGGCATCTCATGAGATTGGTCATTGGTTTGGACTATATCATACTTTCAATAATGGTTGTGGCACTGATTTGTGTACGGATGGCGATTATGTTTGTGATACTCCGCCACAAGATGCGCCTAGTTTTGACTGTAGCGACATTAATAGCTGTTCGAATGATTTTCCTGATGTAAACGACCAAAAAGAGAATTACTTGAATTACACCAATGACGCCTGTAAAAATATGTTTACTAATGGTCAGAAATTAAGAATTCACAGCACCCTTAATTCGATAAGGACATTAATTTGGAGCGAAAGTAATTTGGTAGCTACTGGAACGGATTCGAACTATGTGGCTCCCGCAGTTTGTGCGGTGGTTGCCAACTTTGTGACCCTTACGGATACTGTTTGTAAAAATGGAGCGGTAAATTTTTCGGATATTTCTTTAAATGGAATTACTTCTTGGAACTGGACTTTTCCAGGCGGAAATCCTGCTTCCTCTACCGATCAAAACCCAACGGTAGTATATGATAATCCAGGGACTTTTTCGGTAAAATTGGTGGTTTCTAATGGCACAACTTCCGATAGCTTGGAAAAGGTGAATTACATAAATACCATTACTCCCGGTACAGGTCGGCCTATTCCATTTTACGAAGATTTTGAAGCAACTGTTTTTCCTGCGCAAGGCATCAAAATAATCAATAATGATGGTGGCATAACTTGGGAAAAAGATTCCATTTCTAAAGTAACTGGCGGTCATTCCATTCGCATCAATAATTTGATAAACACCAATTACGGTTCAGCAGATGATATTGTGCTCCCTTTTCTTGATTTCACGGCTTTTACCGGAAGTAGATTGTTTATGACTTTTGATTATGCCTATGCGCGTTCAGACGCTTCATTTTCAGACGATTTGGTTATACTTTTATCGCAAGATTGTGGCGTGAATTTCAAACAAGTGATTAAACTTTCGGGTGGAAACTTGACTACGGCACCCACCCAAACCACGCCATTTATTCCGGATACCACCCAATGGAAGGAGGCTAAAATTTACTTGGAACCCTATCGGAATCTAGGGTATGTGCAAGTTAAACTTGTCAATGTTACCGATGGCGGAAATAATTTGTACTTGGACAATATCAATATCGGAGATTTTCCAGTAAGTGTTACTTCAATTCCTGAAAATAATGATTTTGTAGTGTATCCCAATCCAGCTTCCAATGAGGTGGTTTTAGAATTTAGCCGCACTTTCGAAACCCGTTGGGTTACTATCTATAATACGGTAGGAAAACAAGTTTTTTTAAAGGAAATTAGAAATACTGACTATATAAAAATTCCGACTCAAACTTTCTCAAATGGGGTTTATGTAGTGGAAATTAAAACGGGAAATAGAATAGTGAATCAAAAATTAATCATTTCTAAATAACGCATTATGAAGCTATTTAAAAAATATATTCTTTTCGTATTAGGTTTAAATCTTGGTGTTGCAGTGCATGCGCAGGACTCCATTACTTTGGTGAGCCAATTGCCCATTACCGGTTTGCCTATTCATGATATTTATGGATATACGCACCCAACTACTGGAGTAAAATACGCCTTGTTATGTGCCAGTAATTCAGGTTTAAGAGTCATTGATTTATCAGATTTGAGTAACCCAAGTTTAGTAGGGAGTATTCAAGGTGGAGGAGTTGAACCTATTGACGTGAAAGTTTGGGGAAATTATGCTTACGTAATTTCAGAATCCTCTTCTTTACTAGGAAAGATAATTGACTTGTCTGACCCTACCAATCCTGTGAAAGTTGGTACTTTTCCAGCTGCTCATAATATAACCATAAGTGATTCGGGATACATGTATTTATCCGCCCCAGGCGTACGAATAATGGATTTGAATATTGACCCGATTAATCCGGTGCAAGTGTATTTTGATAATTCTTGTGAAGGACATGATATTTCAATTATTGGAAATAGATTATATGATTTCCCAGGAAATTGTGGTACGCGTATTTATGATGTTAGCCAGCCCGATACGCTCGTTTTAATCGGTTCACTACCGGCAGGAGGTTACCAACATAGTGGATGGACAACAGAGGATAGTAATTTTCTTTTTGTGTGTGATGAATTAGCTAAACCATTGGAAAATGATATCACAGTTTGGAATATTAGTGACTTAAATAATCCCATGAAGGTGGATAGTTTTTCCGACCCTTCGGCTTATGTTCACAATTTATATGTGAAAGGCAATTATGCCTATGTATCTTATTATAGAGCGGGTTTTAGAGTATTTGATGTAAGTGACCCCGTTCACATGCAATTAGTGGACGAATATGATACCGATACTTTACTTAGCGGTCCAGGTTATGGAGGAAATTTCGGGCTTTTTATTAATTGGGGAATAGACACCATTTTAGCTAGTGATGAAAATAATGGATTATTCATTTTTAGTTTCACCAATTTAAAAACAGATGTGGAAAACTTACACCAAAAACAAAATGATTTTAAATTATACCCAAACCCCTCTAATGGGATGGTGAATGTAGATTTAAACGAAAATCTAACGGATGGAAAGATTCAGATTTATGCGAGCTCTGGTGCTTTATTAAAAGAATTACCATGGAGCAAGAATTTGGTTTTTAGCACCAAAGAGTGGGGTACGGGAATGTATTATTTGACTATCACTACTTCCAATAGCGTACAATCACAACCTTTTTATGTTGTAAAATAAAGCCATGAAAGATTGTTGTAAAGTTGGAGATGAAGAACCAAACTCAAAACGAGAAAAGCGGTTTAATAGCGTAATTTACATCTTGCTTTTTGCGATGTTAATAGGGTTGGCCATTATGGATTATATGAATTAGGAAGATGAAAAAAATAAATGAAAATATGTCTATTAAGAAATTTTGGTTGCGGTTTATGATCGCAGTAGCCGGAATTGGCTTTTTTGCACAAACATCGAGCATGCTAATAGACCCTAACGGTAATTTGGTTTCCAAACAAGTATGTCAATATGTGCATGAAGCATTTCATACTACCACGCTTTGCTACCACGTATTAAACTAAGGTTTAACAATTTTGAAAAACACGTAAGATGAACGCATTCCATAAAAAGAAAACAGACTGTAATTCATGTCGCACCTTGGATTGTTTAATAAAAAAATGCAATCCTGCCACCATTCAAGTTTTGAGCCAGAAAAAGATTCAGTTACTTCTAAAAAAAGGACAATCCATTTTTCAAGAAAACGCACCTGTTTTTGGACTGTTTTTTATTCAGAAAGGAGATGTGAAAATTGAATCTTCCAGTCTAGATGGTAAAAAACAAATCGTTCGTTTGGCCACCGATGGGCATATTTTAGGTCACATTGGTTTTGGTCACGAAACCTACCCCATTGGAGCGACAGCAATTCAAGACGCTAGGGTATGCTTCATGGATAGTGGTATTTTGATGAAAGCGCTTAAAGATAACTTTTCCTTGTCTTTTGAAATAATGATGTTTTATTCCAAAGAGTTACGGAAAAGTGAAATTAGAACTAAATACTTGGCTCAAATGACGGTGAGTGAAAAGGTTGCGTTTTCATTGATTTATTTAGTCAATACTTTTGGGATGGACCCAGATTCTCAATTATTGAATGTTTCGTTTTCTCGTACAGAATTTGGTAATATGGCAGGCACCAACTCCGACCAAGTGAGCAGAACAATCACGCAATTAAAAAATGATTCGTTTATTGATACGAAAGGGCATAAAATAAAAATTTTGAACTTAGCAGGGCTCCAACAAATGCTTGTGCCTTATGGGTATGAATGGGAATAAACCGTAATTGGATAATAAAAAGTTGGTTGATTAGGGTGAAGCAAAAGTTAATCAGATACCTTTGTTTCTTTAATTAAATTTATGGCAGATGTATTAAAAGAAATAAAGCAAACTAAATTGTTTGCTAATCCTTATCAGGAGGCCACAATTAATTTAATTTTTACTGGCAAGTGGATGGTGAACATGCACAACGAAATTTTTCGATCTCATGGTATTTCTTTTCAACAGTATAACATTTTACGAATATTAAGAGGGAGTAAAAAAAATCAAGTTACACTAAAATACATTAAAGAGAGAATGCTTGATAAACGTTCAGATACTTCTAGAGTGGTAGATCTCATGGTTAAAAAAGATATTCTAGAACGTCAAATTGATCCAAATGATCGTAGAAAGGTGGCAGTTTCAATTTCCGACCATGGAATAAAAATTTTAGATTTTTTTGATACTAAGCAAGAGGAACTGTTCGGGTTCCTCTCTCATTTGAGTGAAGAGGAAATTCGAACCTTTAATTTGTTACTTACCAAAGCCCGGGGCTAATCGTCCCTGTCTGTATCGATATTTACCTAAAAACAGTTAAAAGGCATTTTTCTTGCCAATTTTAATCACAGAGATCCCCAATTTAAGTCATTAATTGGGCTTTCTTCAGTGTTTTAATTTGTTGAAAATAAAAGATGTTGCAACATATAAAGTTGCAACAGTTTAAAAATAACTGTTAAATTAAATATCATGCAAAGAAAATTGGAAAATGTAATTATTGGCTCTTTACTAATGGGAACAATGGTATTATTCTCAGCTTGGACCATTAATCTAGGCGATCAAAGTAATGGAGGTGCTTGGAAAGCTCCAGCCACTTCGGCAAAAATAGTTAACCCACTTAAGGGCGATGAAGCTGCCACTGCAAAAGGTAAAAAGCTATATAAGCAAATGTGTGTCATTTGCCACGGTGAAAAGGGTAAAGGCGATGGTATGGCTGGTGCAAGTTTAAATCCAAGACCAGCAAATTTTACCACAGCTGCAGTTCAAAATCAAAAAGATGGTGAAATTTTCTGGAAACTTACAGAAGGTCGTGCACCGATGGCCTCTTACAAGGCAATTTTAAAGGAGAATCAAAGATGGGAGTTAATTAATTACATTAGAACATTAAAGAAATAGAACAGATGAAAAAAATTTTTACACTTATTGGGATTTTTGCTGTTGGGTCTTTAATTGCTCAAGATACTACCAGCACATTCGATAGACAGGCGGCAGTAAATAATTATAACGCTAAACCAGGAAAGTCTAAATTCATGTTAAGAGGATTTTGGTTTACAGGGCTTGATAATTTGACCAATAGCGAAGGGGAAAGTAGTTCCAATTTTATAGGTGGTGGGTTTAATCCGATTTTATTATACCGACAATCCGATCGTTTATTTTTTGAGGCTGAATTAGAAGGCCAGTATGACGTGAATGGTGGTTTTGAATTGGGGTTAGGTTATGCCAATGCATCTTATGTATTGAATAATTACATGACTATTCGGGCAGGTCAATTCTTACTGCCTTTTGGAACTTTTACCGAAAAAATGCATCCATCATGGATCAATAAAGTAAATAATGCTCCATTAGGTTTTGGTCATGATGGCATTTCTCCCATGGCAGACATAGGAATGGAAATACGTGGCGCATTTTACACAGGGTCAATTAAATTGAACTATCAAGCTTACGTTATTAACGGTCCTCAATTAAAAGATGGTTCAGATGAGCCTGATGAAGCTGGTGGGTTAAAATTTGGATATATGACGGATAATAATAAAAATAAAACCGTTGGTGGTAGAATTGGGATTCTTCCTTTGTCTAATTCGTCTTTGGAAATCGGGTTTTCTGGAATGACAGGTAAAGTAGGTACTGCAGAGTCAAAATATGAGGATGTTACGGCTACCTTATATGCCATTGATTTATCGTTCGTGAAAAATCTAAATTTCATGAAAAGTGTTGTTGATATAAAAGGGCAATACAATGGAACTAATGTGAGTGATGCTGATTATTTAAATCCTGAAACCGGAGCTGATTACACTTTTGAAAATAAGAGTAGTGGATATTATGCTCAAATAGCGGTTAGGCCATCCTTGTTAGAAAACAAAATTTTACGAAACTTTGAGGCTGTAGCTCGTTACAGTGTATTATCTACCGCTGAGGAATCTTTATGGGCTGCTGACCCAACTCAACTGACATTTGGCTTAAATTATTGGTTAGATTGGAGAACAGTTGTAAAAATTGGCTACCAAACCACCGATGGGCTGGGAGATCATGATACCAATGAAACCATTTCACAAAACTTATTCTATGTGCGTGTAGCCATGGGATTCTAATATTAAAACAAAAAGAGATGAAAAAATTAGGAATTATTATATCTACTGCGTTGGCAACATTGTTATTAGCAGTATCAGTTCAAAGCTGTAAACCATCGGCCATGATTCAGGCCAAGTCAGGTGCTCAAATCTGGGGAGAAACTTGTATTCGATGTCATAATACCCCTTCTCCAGATACATTTTCTGATGTGGATTGGGAGGTAGCTGGAATGCACATGCAATTAAGAGCAAATTTAACACCGGATGAAGTAAAAAAAGTAATTAAATTTATGCAGTCTGCCAATTAGAATAAGGAATTCTATGTTTTTTAAAGAGGGAAGGAGTGATTATCAGTTGCAAGAAAAATTGTGCCTTTATGATATTTATGGTTTATTGATTTTTTCACGTTAACTAAATCCAACATAATTATTCTTACCTCCTAATTTGGACCAATAAAGCTCGATTAATTCGGGCTTTGTTGTTTCTGTTAAGCCTATATTTATGTATTAGTTTGGATGATATTATACCGAAATTTACACATTTTTTACGTTAAAGTGTAAAAGTTTAATTGGTTCATCTGCGTTCCTTCGTAGTATAAATAATAATAAAAAAAAGTATTATGAAAAATGTAAAATTATCGATTACAGCTGCAATGGTAATATTAGGTATAACTTTTTTAGGATCTTGCACAAAGACTACGGAACAAATTGATTTAACTAAAGACGTAGTGGGAACCTATCAAGGAAAGTTAAGTAATAGTATTACAAATGTTCAAGATTCTTCCATTGCTACAATTACGTATTATAATGATTATACCGTACGTGTACATTGCATTGGCGGTAATGTGGATACAACATTTCTTTTGGAACTATATCCGGAAGGAAGCAACATGATGGTATGCGCTACTGGGGATGCCTACTATAAAGAATATGGTAACCAAAAGTCAAGTCATAACCACATGATGAGTAATGGCGGAATGATGACTTGGGAAAATCACATGAGCGATGATCACAATGCTACGGATGCGCATTATGGTAATTTTAATTCAAATAACAATGAATTCGATTATACCATTAAAATGGAAAATTCGTCTTCTAATTTATCCGAAAGATTTATTGGATTTAAATAAGTTTATTATTCATATTAAGTAAATGAACCTGAAGTAATGTTGCTTCAGGTTTTTTTTTATTCGTAAACTTGCACCTATGGTTACCAAATAATCAATCAATTATGAAAAATACGATTTTAATTATTGCATTAACTTTTGTTACGCAATTTGGCTTTGGGCAAGAATTTCCAAAATGTGGTCAAGAGGATCATATAAATTATGCTTTGCAGGAGTTAACCAACCGATACGGGAATTACCCTTTTGCCGAAACGGATTCAATTTCAGGGACGGTTAACATACCCGTGGTGGTTCATATCGTTTACAAAACAATTTCGGAAAACATAGCGGATAGTTTGGTATATAATCAAATTGGTGTTTTAAATGAAGATTTCCAAATGAGAAATTCTGACACAGCTAATATTCGAATGGAATTTAAAGCAGTGAAGGGAAACCCCAAGGTTAATTTTTGCCTAGCAAAAGTGGACCCTGATGGGAATCAAACTTCTGGGATAACTAGAACTCAAACCAACAAAGATTTTTTTATCACCTTCAGTAATAATATGATGGTGGGCGCACTTGGTGGTAAGGATCCTTGGCCTACCGATCAATACTTGAATATTTGGGTAGTAAAGCTGGTAAACGCTAGCGGACAAGGTCAAACTGGATTTGCGGTGTTTCCTTGGAATGCATCACCAACGTACGATGGGGTAGTCATTAATTATGGGCAATTCGGGGATAATAATGGGGATTCATTTTATGGGGATGGAAGAATAGCTACACACGAAGTAGGCCATTACTTAGGATTGAGCCACAATTTTAAAGGTGGGTGCGGAGGTTCTGTACCTGCAAACTGTACTATTGGAGGGGATTCTATTTGTGATACTCCACCACAACGGACCTGGATTCAAGGTTGTCAGCCTGGTATGGTATCCTGTGGAAATAAATTGGCACAATGGGAAAATTTTATGGATTATGCCATCCAAGGATGTAGAGTTATGTTTACACATGACCAAGCGGAAAAGATGAGAATGAACATTAATAAATGGTGGTTTAGAAAAAGTTTGGCCAAATCAACTGCTTGTGGGCCAAATGGGTTGGCAAATGAAAAGGTGAAGGGATTGGTAAAAATGTATCCTAACCCAAGTAATTCTTTGGTGACATTTGAGTCCTCAAATGCTCAATCTGTTTTTATTCAAGTGTTAGATGTTCGAGGGCAAAATATCCTTGAGTTTGAAATAACCAATAGCATCAAACAATTGGATATTTCTACGTTTAATACTGGGATTTACATTGTGAAAATGAGAACGGAAGATGGACAGGTTACTTCCACTCGATTAATAAAGAAATAAATGATACTCCGTTTGTTTGCCATTAAATAAGTGCTGACCTGAACCTGAAAGGTTCTCATACTTGTAGTAATTCTACATAAACATGCGACCCCGATGGGGTCGTATACATTTGTATAATCAACAGGTTACAAACATTTTATCCCTTCGGGATAATTTCCTTTGTTTACACTGATTTTCTATTGGTATCAAAGCGGAACATCATTAAGAAATAAATAAGAAAAGCAGATGAATCAAGTTCCTCTGCTTTTCTTATTTGAATGGTGTATTATTTAATTAACGACAATCTTCCAACAATACGATTGTTTGGTGTTGCGATTTCATAAAAATATATTCCACTAGGTAAATTCTCGTTCGGTGTATAAACTACCTGTTGTAAGCCATTTAATTGCACTTCATTTATTAATACCTCAATAATGGATCCTGTAAGGTCATATATTGTCACTTTAACCTTCGATTTTTGTGATAATTGATATTCAATGGTCATATTATCCTTAAATGGATTTGGGTACGATTTTACACTAGTGTTTTTCACAACTACTTCATTGATGGAAGTTATTATGGTCGAATCTTGTAAATCCACATTTTCAAACATTAAATGTAAAAAACCATGACCGGTACCAGGAACCGGACTCATATTTCCAGCCATATCCAAAGGTGGTAGTATAATGTGCGTTTCTCTCATGGTTTGGTCGTAATCGCTAGAATCAATAATACCGCTCGCAATCATCGTTAAATCTGCTCGCCTTACTCTGGTTGCTACCATCAAATGTATGATGCGGTTTGACGCAATTACATTACCATTCATATCTTTTAAGTCTGTTAGTCCCCAAAGTGTGATGTACGATTTCATTTTTGGCATTAAATCGGTTCCAATTGTGGTATTTCCATGCATCAAAACATCATACCCAATGCCACCAAAAAATGGGTGATCACCTGAACCATCTGGTTTATGAATGATATTAATATGATCAATCAAAAATTTATCTCCATTAGGTCTTTGGTACTGAATATTTACCGAAATAACAGAGTCTTTTGAAGTAGGAGAGTCATTGGAATCTAAATCAATTAAACTTAATGAGTATGCACCAGAACCTATACTTACATTGTCTGAAAATGGGGTTGGACTCATTGCCAAATTCATTGCTGCTGGGCCAGGAAGCACTTCGAATACCTTGGTCCAATCTTTATCCGCCTGATTCAAAATAGGTTTTTCAAACATCATGTGTAAAAAACCATGGGCTGTTCCGGGCACGGGACTCATATTTCCAGCCATATCTAAAGGCGGTAATATAATGTGGGTATGAGCATTTTTGATATTGTAGTCTGAACCATCGGTGACTACATTTGTATCCATTTTTAAATTAGCATCACGTACATTGGTGGCAACCATTAAATGTATAATTCTACCTGCTGCAATTATTGTATCATTTGTTGCGTCTTTTAAATCCGTAATTCCCCAAAGAGTAATGTATGCCATCATTTTTGGCATTAAATTAGTCCCAATTCCCGTGTTTCCATGCATCATTTTGTTCAAGCCAATTCCACCGAAAAAAGGATGGTCACCGGCTCCATCTGGCTTATGAATAATCATAATATTATCAATCTTATATTTCTGACCGTTATCGCCTGTAAATTGAATGTTTACTGACCTTACTGAGTCTTGGGAACTAGGAGAATCAGAGGTGTCATTATCGTCAATAAATAAATTATAATTTCCAGTAGTCATTTGTATACTATCTGAAAAGGGAGTAGGACTCATCGCAGGATTAATAACTGATGGACCAGGCATAACCTCATAAATAATTCCAGTAGTAGAACTTTGACTACCGCTAAATTGAACGGTGTTTAAATATTCGGCCGCTGAAGTGCGTATTTGAGAAATACTAACAGTAGTCGATGAAATCAGCCCAATTAGAATTAGCACAAATTTGGTGTTGGTATTTATTTTCATGGTTTTGATTTTTAATGAATAAATAAAATTTCAATGCAACGTTAGGTTGATATGGAAGTCTGTTTTGTCATAAATTAGACAAATGGAGTCCTTAAATTTGTCGTGGTGGCGACATAAAAATTTGGAAAACAATGGTTTAAGCGGTATCGCATTTTATTATATGATTTTTAAGCATGTCTAGGATAAGGGTTGTGAAAATGGCTAACGGTAAATAGGTTTTACTTTCGTAAAATATATGTGCGGATCAGTGCAATTTTTACCATGCTAAAGCGCTAAAAAGCAGGAATTTTCTTGTAAAGAATCAACTTTTATCATTCCTTAAATCATGTTTTTTACCCAGTTCAATTTTTAGCTTTGAACAAATATTCAACGATTAAATTAAGTTTTTAAAACAAATTCAAAATGAAAAATATATCATCACTTACATTGGTTAGCATAATCGGTTTGACACTTATTTTCTTGGGCTCTTGTAGTAAAAAAAGCGAACAAGTAGATCTAACTAAAGACGTAGTAGGAACGTATCAAGGAAAGTTAAGCAACAGCGTGACCACTGTGCAAGATTCATCTACTGCTGTTATTTCGTATCACAATGATTACACTGTTGAGGTGCATTGTTTTGGCGGTGATTTAGATACCACATTTTTATTAGAACTCTATCCGGAAGGAAACGAAATGATGGTATGCGCCACTGGGGATGCATATTACAAAGAATATGGTCATCAAAAATCAAGTCACAACCACATGATGAGTAATGGAGGAATGATGACTTGGAAAAATCACATGAGCGATGATCACAATGCTACGGATACGCATTATGGTAATTTTGATACACAAACCCATTTCTTTGATTACACCATTAAAATGGACGATTCTACAGGGGTTTATACCAAACAATTTAAAGGGTTTAAATAAAAAGGAATACCCATTGTTTACAGCGGCAAAAATTCAAAATTTAAGATGATTCTAAGAATTGTTTTCATAAGAATGATATAATTTTAAGCCTTCAGTAATTTGCTTTTTTGTTTGCTCAAATGATTCGTAAAGAAACTTTTTATTTAAATAATATGATTGGCAAAAGCTGCATTAAATTAGTGCGGCTTTTTTTTAGTAGAATGGCTAATGTTGAAATTCTTAGCATAGACTTAGGCGAAGTATCGTTAGAATATGAAGATACTGAAGTAACTAAATCCGTACTGATTAAATGGCTGGATGAATTAGGGTTTACCATTGTGTTGGACCCCAATGTAGAAATCGCAGAGCGCACAAAAATAGCTGCGGTTGAATTAATTTATGAGTCTTTAAACAGTAATTCGTTGGTACGTAATTCGGATTACATTAGCGAACGATTACAGCTTCCTTACGATAAAATAAGTCGCGTTTTTTCGCAAGTTACCGGAGTAACTTTAGCGAAATACATCATTTTATTGAAAATGGAAAAGGCGAAAGATTTACTAATAGGAAATGCGTATACGGTCAGTGAAATTTCATACATGATGGATTATAGCAGTGTCCAGTATTTTAGTAATCAATTTAAACATCATGTAGGCGTAACTATTTCTACCTTTAAAGAATCGCCACAAATGTATCGAAAATCATTAGAGAGTCTTCTGTAAGGTACTGGTATCAGTTATTAATGGCGTTTTAGTTTCAATAACCGGAATTTTACACATCTCTTACCGAAAAGTGTAAAAGAAAACTTCAACTATCCCTGTTTCTTTGTATGGAACAATTAAATCTTTAAAATCAAGAATTATGAAAGTCAAAAAAAATATTGCCATCAGTGATTCCGGATTTCTATTCAATCCATCTACAGGAGATTCGTATTCTGTAAATCCAATGGGTCAAAAAATTTTGAAATTGCTGAAAGAAGGTAAATCCGAAGCGCAAGTAAAAGCGCATATTTTGAATGGATATATGACCGATAACGATGCAGTCGAAAAAGACTTGTACGATTTTAAGAACATGTTGGAGAACTATAAAATAATTGACAATGAGTAAGCCTAAGTACACCATAGCGGTAACGGGTTTAAATGCCATTGATAGTCCAGGGCCAGGGCTTGCCGTGATTAGAGCTTTGCGCGATGCGGAGAGTTTTGATGTGCGAATCATCGGATTGTCGTATGAAACCATGGAACCAGGAATTTATATGCACGACTTGGTGGACAAAACGTATCAAATTCCATATCCTTCTGCGGGTCAGCAGGTATTGTATGAGCGTTTTGATTACATCAATTCCATTGAGAATTTAGATTTTTTGTTCCCCAATTTTGACGCAGAGCTTTTTAATTTCATCAAGATTCAAGGCCAGTTAGAAAAGCAGTTTAACATAAAAATGGTGTTACCTACTTTAGAACAATTTGAGGCACGCCATAAAGTAAATTTATTTGATTACGGAAAGGAGCACAATATTAAAGTTCCGTTTGCTAAAATGCTTTTTAATACGGCCGAAATCCCAAGTCTTACGGAAGAATTTGGATTTCCAATGGTGATTAAAGGAAAGTTTTACGATGCTAAAATTGCCTACACCTCGGACCAAGCCATTCAGCATTTTAATAAAATAAATGCCCAATGGGGATTGCCGGTAATTATTCAAAAATTTATTCGGGGTTCGGAAGTAAATGTTTGCGGTATTGGCGATGGAACAGGAGCGCTTTTAGGTGCCGTTCCAATGCGTAAGCTTTACATTACCGATAAAGGGAAAGCTTGGGCCGGTGTGACTTTAGATGATGAAGAGTTAATTCGAGTAACCAAAGAGTTAGTGAAAGCCACCAAATGGAATGGGCCTTTTGAATTAGAGTTCTTGAAAAACACGGATGACGAGTATTATCTGATTGAAATTAATCCGCGATTCCCTGCATGGTGTTACCTCACGGTAGGAGCTGGTCAGAATCAAATTGAATCGTTGGTTAATCACGGAATGGGTAAAAAAGTTAAGCCATTTACTTCCTATGAGGTAGGCAAAATGTTTATCCGTTACTCACACGATATGATTGTGGATATGAGTGAGTTTGAACAAATATCTACCATCGGAGAGTTATAAAAACAATTAAAAATCCAGTTTTCATTTTACAGAAAACTTCAAAATATTAAATCATGGAAAAGCAACAATATGAAAGACCCATTATAAAACCCTTAAATACTGGGTTGATGAACAAATTTGGGACTAGAACGGAGTATGCCGCAATGACACACATTGATGGAGTATCCGTTAGCAGTTTGATAGAAGAGCATGGTTCACCACTTTTTGTTTTATCGGAAAGAAAAATCAGAGAAAATTACCGTAACGCAAAACGAATTTTTGAAACGCGCTATCCAAAGGTGCAATTTGCATGGTCGTACAAAACCAACTATTTGAATGCGGTTTGTAATACCTACCATCAAGAGGGTTCTTGGGCAGAGGTAGTGTCTCGTTTTGAGTATGAAAAAGCGATAAACAATGGCGTGCCGGGTGATAAAATTATTTTTAACGGACCGGATAAAACAGATGAAGATTTGCGTTTATCTATTAAAAATGATTCACCAATTCACATCGACCATTTAGATGAGTTGTACCGATTAACAGAAATAGCTACGGAGTTGAATAAAAAACCGAGAGTAGCCATTCGTGTAAATATGGACACAGGTATCTACCCAATGTGGGACCGTTTTGGGTTCAATTATGAAAACGGACAAGCATGGGATGCGATTAACAAAATAATGGCAGCCGGAAAGTTGAATTTGGTAGGGTTACATTGCCACATCGGAACGTATATGTTGGCCCCAAGTGCCTACGGAGTAGCAGCTAAAAAATTGTCGGAATTAGCTTTAAGTATCAAAAGAAAATTCAATAAATCTATCACCTATTTGGATTTAGGAGGAGGTTTTGCATCCAAAAACACCTTGAAAGGAGCCTTGGTGCCTGGGGCAGATTCTGTACCTGAATTTCAAGATTATGCAGAGGTAATTTCTTCGGCTATTTTAAATGCAGGATTTCCAGTAGATGAACTTCCGTACTTGTATTTAGAAACAGGAAGAGCCATGGTAGATGACGCAGGTTACTTATTAGGAAGTGTGATTTCTAATAAACGTTTATCGGATGGAAGACGCGCTACTATTATGGATTTTGGTGTGAATATCATGTTTACGTCTTTTTGGTTCGACCATAAAATCTCACCAGCACAAGAATTTGGTAACCATACCGAAGACTGTATTATGTACGGACCTTTATGTATGAATATCGATGTGGTGAGAGAAAATATTACGTTCCCCCCACTAAAACCAGGCGACCAGGTTGTTGTGCATCACATGGGTGCTTATAATATTTCACAATCCATGCAGTTTATCTCCTTGCGTCCTGCAATTACTATGATAGGGCTCGACAAAGAGGTGCATTTAATACGGAAAAGAGAAACTTTAGCGACTTTAGAAAAGGACGAACAGTTACCTACCTATTTGAAAGAGTTTAAACTTTAAAAAGTTTTTCTTTTGAACCTAAGTAGGAATACGTTTCTACGAAGCAAATGTTCCTCTTGATAAGTGGAAGTGATTAAAAAAAGTCGCTTACGTACCACCTTTCAGGAGGAGCACTTTCTTTAGGTTTGCATTCTTTAGCCAACACCTAAAATGAACAAGAATAATTAAAGAGAAATAGCAAGACTCACCTAACTTTGAGGTTTAAATTCAAAAAAATAATGGAAACAAATAGGCTATACAACATACTAGGAATTTACGGCAACGGACTGGTAAATAGTTATTCCCAAATTTTGTTTTCCAACAACAAAGTGCTTGCGTGGTTGTTAATCATCATAAGTTTTTTTGATGTGGGTGCTGGGTTTAGCGGGGTTTTGGCGGTGCTTATTTCGCAAATCACTGCCAGCCTTTTCAATTTTAATAAAGAGTTAATTGAAGATGGTGCCTACACCTACAATTCTTTAATGGTGGGTATCGCCTTGGGCATGTTTTATGATTTCAACATGTCATTTTTCGTCTTGTTGGCCATCACATCCATTCTTACTTTATTTCTAACGGTTTGGTTCATCATCACGCTTTCTAAAAAAGGATTGCCCTTTTTAAGTATGCCGTTTTTGGTGGGGATTTGGATTATTATTTTGGGTGCCAATAATTTTTCAGCTTTAGAATTAAATGTCAAGCAAGGTATTTCACTTGCACACAATTTCCCAGGTTTATTTGAATCCGTAACCAATGGTATAAGTATCCTTCCCTTTGCGGATGTTATCAAAATGTACTTCCGCTCTTTAGGCGCTATTTTCTTTCAATACAATGATTTAGCTGGATTAATCATCGCCATTGGAATTTTGGTTTATTCGCGTATAGCATTCGGTTTGTCGTTGTTTGGCTTTAGTATTGGATTTGGATTTTACGCCTACTTTGGGGGTGATTTTTCCCAATTAATCTATTCGTATATTGGGTTTAATTTCATTTTAACTGCCATTGCTTTAGGCGGGTTCTTTGTAGTGCCATCTCGGAAATCTTATTTCTTGTTACTGTTTACAATTCCGGTCATTGCGCTGCTTATTAGTGCGCTACACACGTTGTTTTCATATTTTCATTTACCGTTATATTCATTACCGTTCAATATTGTAACGTTATTGTTTTTGGCCGCTATGGCTACTCGGCACAAGGCTTCAGGAATTGTATTGGTAACACTGCAACAGTTTTCGCCCGAAAAAAATCATTACAAATATTTGAACGCGGTTAAACGATTTAGCAACAATACGTATTATTATTTAGGGCTTCCCGTAATGGGGAAATGGAGTGTGAGTCAAGGTTACGATGGTGAAATTACACATAAAGGGGAGTGGCAACACGCCTTAGATTTTGATGTAGTGGATGAGGCACAAAGCACGTATGCCCAACCGGGTACGCAATTGAAAGATTATTACTGTTATGATTTACCCGTTATTGCCCCGGGAAATGGATATGTTACGGAGATTTTAAATGGAATAAAGGACAATGAAATAAATCAGGTGGACCTGGAAAATAATTGGGGTAACACCATCATTATTAAACATGGCGAAGGGTTTTATAGTAAACTTTCGCATTTAAAAATGGATTCTATTGCCGTTGCTATAGGCGACTATGTAACCAAAGGTCAGGTGGTTGCCATGTGCGGAAGTTCAGGTCGTTCGCCAGAGCCTCATTTGCATTTTCAGTTGCAAACCACTCCGTTTATTGGGTCTAAAACTATTCCGTACCCATTGGCGTATTATTTATCTCAAAAAGGCGATAAGGTCAAATTTAATCAGTTTGACGTGCCCAAAGAGAATGAGCAAGTATTCAATGTGCAAACCACTAAATTGCTTACCGATGCATTTCATTTTGTACCGGGCAAAACCATGCTATTGATGGATGGACAAGAGAAATTGAAGTGGGAAATTTTTGTGGATTCCGTAAATAGAACCTACATCTATTGCCATAAAACCAAGAGTACGGCTTATTTCGTAAACAACGGAACCGTGTTTTATTTCACTGATTTCTATGGTAAAACGGGTAGTGTGCTCCATCATTTTTACTACGGAGCGCAAAAGGTACTGTTGGGATATTATAAAAACATTGCGCTAGATGATGAAATTATGATTGACGGGTTTTTTAATAAACTAATTACCGGAATTCATGATTTTACAGCCCCATTTTTTCACTATTGTAAGGTGAAATATCAGATTGAATTTACGGGATGTGATAGTGAGCATCAGCCGGAAGAAATTGATTTTAATTCAAAATGTGTCGCTACTTTGGGTAATCGCATTTATGAGCAATTTAATTACTCATTTAAATTGAAAGAAGGTAAAATTCATTCGTTTACCATTAACAAGACTAAAACTATTTTATGCAAATAATACAGGTACCAATAATGGTTCTTAAAGGAGCATTTTTATGGCTATTATTTTCTTTAAGTATTTATGCCACCGCGCAAGAAAGCTATAATAAAGTAGATTCAACCACCTATAATTTATATGCGGCCAAACAATGGAAAGAGCTGACGAATTACGGAAAACAGAACGAACTAGATTACTACTATTTTAACGTTAGAATGGGGGAGGCTAGTTTCCAATTGAAACGCTACCTTGACGCTGAAAAGTACTTTTCAAAAGCCATTGCCAACAACGGCACCGAATACGTGAAATCGTATTTGTTTTGGACTTATTTATACATGGGAGAGCGTGATTTAGCCGAACTGGTATTTGACGATTTGGAGGCGCAAACGCAAAAGGATATTGGGTACACTAGAGAAACCATTGAGCAAGTTTACTTGGAAGGAGGAATAAAAAGCTCATCGGTAGATACTGTGGGGACCTTGTATTACGGGACATTATTCTTGAAACACAGAATAGGCAAAAAGGTTCGGATGAATTATGCGTACACGCCATTCAGTTTAAAATCTTCTATTTTTGAAGCCAAGAATAATCAGTTTAATGTATTTGGGAGTTACCTGTTAAACAAGAAATCGGTGATTAGCGCAGGGGGCATGTTTTCAAGAATAAATTTCATCGAAAACTATACGAATGAAGATGTGCCTACCAACCAGAATTTCTTGATTACCGATGAGGTAACGGATGGTACTAGAAAGTTTTCGGCTAATAGTTATTACCTGCATTATTATTACCGAATGAATCGATGGAAATTTAACGTGAATTTAAATTATACCACACAAAATGTGGTGGTTAAAAATTCATTAATCACAAAAACTCGATTTAGGTTAAACGATTTTCCGCTGCAAGACCAAGTGCAAACTACCGACACCACCACCTCCGAGAGTGCTTTAATTCCTTCGGTAGGAGTGAAATATGCGCCCTCTTTTTTAAAGGATAGGGTGTCTATTGGGGTCGATGTTTTTGGAATTTCGTCTTCCAATTATCAAGACTTGGAAGTCGTCATAAAACCATCTATTAATGTGTTGATTACCGATAAAATATGGATTAAAGCTTCTTATTTCGAGGTTAGTGAACGTCTGTTTTCGGATTATACAACCGGTATATTTTATAACACCAATCAACCGACAAAACGTTTTCAATCGACTTTGAGTTACATGATTTCACCAAAATTTATTATTAAAGGAACGTATATTTATGAAAACGTAATCAACAACTATTACGGATTTACCTATCAATTAAATTCAGCCTTTTTGGGGCTACAAATCAATTTATAATACACCACCATGAAAAACACACTGCTCGTATTATTTGTATTTCTATTGTCAAACCTAGCGTTTGCGCAAACCAAAGAATCCATTGCTTTTCAAAAGAGTTATGAGTACGAATATAACTTGGATTATACAAAAGCCATTTCATCTTTAGCTAGCGTATACTCTTCTGATTCGTATGCGCAAAACCTGCGTTTGGGATGGTTAAATTACATGAATGCCGATTACATTAAATCTAAAACCTATTATGAAAACGCCATCAAGGCAAATCCTAAATCTATTGAAGCAAGATTAGGTTTAGCCAATCCATTGGCAGCTCTGCAAAATTGGGATGAGGTTATTCGTTTGTACGAGGAGATTTTGAAAATGTCGGAAAATCATTTTGTAACCAATTACCGATTGGCGTACATCTATTACGATAAAAAGAAATTTGAGAAAGCCAATGAATATGCCTCCAAAGTGGCCGTATTTTATCCATTCAATTACGAAAACAACCTGTTATTGGGTAAGATTAATATTAGCTTGGGCAACATTACTATAGCGAAGGCGTATTTGAATTTGGCGTTGAATTATAGTCCAGATTCCGAAGAAGTTATCGCTTTGCTTAAGGTGTTGTAAGAACGGATAAAAATATTGAATACGATTTAAAAAGCCTTTTGATGAAGGCTTTTTTTATGGCTCAATTGCGGGAAATGGGGAAATAAAAAAAGGGACACACCCGTCAAACGTTTGTATCCCTCTTCATTGATTTGGTTTTCAAATATTATGTACCACCTGCATGGCTAAACTTATATTTTAGCGTCTAATTCCATGCTGATGCTAATAGTTACTTCGTCACCTACCACTGAGGTAGCTGCCCAACTTCCGGTGCCTACTTCATAATCGGTACGGTCTAATGCGGTTTTGATGGAAACCCCTAAAATTTCGTATCCTTCTTTCCAAGGGTTAGCCATTCTACCGGTTACTTTTAATGGAAGAGTGATTGTTTTGGTCACGCCTCTCATGGTTAATTTTCCGGTCACTGTAAATTCATTGTCAGATACTTTGGTGAATCCAGTAGATACAAATTTGATGGTTGGATATTTTTCAGCCGCAAAAAAGTCTTCACTTTGTAAGTGGTGGTCTCTTTCTTCATCATCTGTACTGATACTATTTACTTGGATTTCAAAACTAACTTTACTTCCTTTTAAATCAGATGGGTCAAATACCACATCTCCGCTAAAGTTTTTGAATTTACCCGTTACCGCAGAAAAGAAATGGTCGATAGAAAAATTTACCGATGCGTGCGATTTGTCTACATTCCAGTTTTTTGCTTTTTGCGCTTGTAATGTTAAGCTTGATGCAAACACTAATATTAATCCTAGTCCAATACTTTTAAATCCTTTTTTCATCTTTATGTTTTTTTGTTGTTTGGTGTAATAGTCGAATGGATTTTCAATTCCTTACAAAAAAAATGAAATAAATTTTAAGTGATTGTATGTCAATGGTTTTGGTGGATGCTATAACTAGAATACCTCTCCGTTGGTGGTAGTCTTTTGTAATAAAGTCATATATTTGCCACCTACTGAAGAGGTATTCTGTGCCACTTCCACGGAATTGGGATGCGTCCTGATTCAACTTATGTACAAGGGATATTTAATAAATACGCTCTCAGTGACTGGGAAAACGCTTTGTTACTTATCCTTTTTTTTATGGCATAAAAAAGGGCTACAGATTTTATTTCCGCAGCTGAGATATGTGTTATTGACCTATTTATTCCCAACATCTTCAAATAATTTCACGATAAATAATATGGTATGCTGAATTATTAAAACTACCAGAAGTTGCTACTCCGTAGGAGTAAAACCTTGGCAAAAAGGGATATGTTTTAAAAAGCTGCGAAAAACAAACCAATGGCATTGTAGGTGTCGCTCCGCTGGAGCTTAAATTAAAATGCAAATTGATCGGTTATTGAGGTTTCGTCTCTACGAGACTAAAAAGGCGGTTGCAGAAGTTGCTACTCCGTAGGAGTAAAACCTCGGTAGAGAATATAGGTTTTTTTAATAAGCTCCGTAGGTGCGACACCCCATCGGTTAGCGAAAAAAAAACGAAATTATTTGTCAGGAATTCACAAGTTTCACGACTAATCCTAAAATTAGAATAAGATGCGTAAAGATTTGATTGCTAACCAGGGTCGTAAAAAAAACAAACCATTCACCAAAGCGATTATGATTAGTCTGTTGGCTGGTTTTGTATTGACCTTATTTTCGTTTGTGAGGGTAGAAACCAAATCAGAAACCATTCATTTATTTAAGGTAGAGCGCAGTAAAGACCCCGATTTTTTGCGGTATGATGTGAATGTATTTGCCAATAAATTGGATGTAAAAAACCCATTGCATATTTACTGGGTTAAACCTACCCAACACAATAAAGAGACTCCTTTAACATGGATTCAAAGAAACTATTCTTACGGCATTGAGTATTTGAAAGTCAGTGATACCGAAGCCGAATTTCAATTTGTGTCCTACCACAAACGCACCTTTCAAATTAAAAAAGATGACGCCAATGTGTTTCGTGTATTTACCAAATCGGGGAATAAAGAAGTCATTGTAAATAGCATTTATATTCAAATAGATGGGGGTACATTTTGGTTTCCACAGATATCGCGTGTTGAACTGCATTGTCAAAACCCGAATAGCCTAAAAGAGATGGTGGAAGTAATAAAACCGTGAGTTTGGTTAAGAATTAGTTACAATTGAAATAGGCCGAGTTCCTTTTTAAAATGTGCTATTTTGAGGCTAACTTTTCAATCAATTCAGCCTTAAACTCTTCCGATAATGTAGCGTTTTTTTGTTCTGGATTATGCTGTTGTTTTTTAATGCTTTCATCTATCAATGCCGATTCAACGCCATAGGCTTGGCATGTTTTACACATACTGGTATGCACCGATAGTTTTATTTTCTCGGTATAGGTAAGTTCCGTCACCAATTGTTTTTCAATCATTTCGGTAGCCACTTTACACGAAAATGTGGCCCAATTCAATAAATTTAATCCCTTCATACCCAATTTTTATCTAAGCATATTTTTAACTGAAGCTTTGCACGATGAATCATCTGCCAATAATTAGACATGGAGATTCCTAATTCCTGACAAATTTCAGCGGGTTTTCTTTCTAAGGTGTATTTGGATAAAACCGACAAACGCCATTTTTCGGGTAAATTATCCATGCAGTTGGCTAAAGTCGCGTTAAAGTCGGCATTGTCAAGCAGGTGCGGCTCTTCACTCCATAAGTTTTCCGAAGGTTGATTTTTCCACGTTCCGTTTTCGGTAAATGAATCGGAAGAATCAGAAACACTATCCACTTTCATTTTTTGGCGGTAATGGTCCAATATTTTATTGTTTAAAATAGCAGTCAACCACGTTTTAGGAGCGCTTTTCCTTTCGTATTTCTTAAAAGATTGAAAAGCCGATAAAAAAGTTTCTTGAACTAAATCTTGCGCCACCTCTTTAGAGGAGGTTTTATAAAGCGCCCACGCATACAAATGGTCGCTATATTGATTCACCCAAGTAGAAACAGCCGTGCTTGCTTCCTGATTTTTGTGCATAGGTCAAAAGTATGGATTTATTGAAAGGGTAGGTTATCAAATATCCCTATATATTAATTGCTTTTCGGTACGAAATAATGGGTGAGAAGGAAGTAACTCCAGACTTGCTTTTTATACGTTACCATCCTTTACGGTAATAATTCAATGCTGATTTTGCAATACGGGTAACGCTAATGCAAAAAATAGACTGAAACTTCACTAAGGAATTTATTAATGCAATTTATCCGCTTTTTTTGCGCTAAGCTTTTATGGATTGACTTAACCTTAAAAAAATATTTTGAATGAGCTGGCCAGATTGGTTTTCTTCCAATAATGTTTTCTCCTCTTTGAAAGTCGTAGTAAATAACACGACTAGCCAACCTATAGATTTCTTTAAAATGGGGGCAAAGTGCTAGGATATGAAGCGTTTCCTTTAGAAGGCACCAGAATGGGTAATTATTTACAGAATATGTGTCTCTTTTCATTAGACTCAATAGGTTAAGTTTCGCTAAATTTGAACCTTAACAAATACCGTATAAAATATGGCTCTTTTTCAAAAATCAGTTTTACAAAAACACTTAAAACTCCAAGATTCTCAAGCGGTTGATAAAGCGTTTAAAAAGTTTAATAAGTACTTTGGCGACCTACGTAGGCAACAGAACATTAGAGAGAGTAAGGAAGAGCAATTTCAAGAAGGTTTTTTACGTGAGCTGTTTGTAAATGTATTGGGATATACCCTAAATCCAGAGCCTAAATTTAACTTAACTACCGAATTAAAGAACGAGAAGAACGCTAAGAAAACAGATGGCGCCATACTTAAAGATGGGCAAGCGCTTGCCGTAATTGAGCTTAAAAGCACCAAGACAAAAGATTTAGAATCTATACGCCAACAAGCATTTGATTATAAAGCCAATCAATCCGGATGTGTGTATGTGATTACTTCCAACTTTGAAAAAGTACGGTTTTATGTAAATAATGCCGTTGACTTTGAAGAGTTCAATTTGTTTGCCTTATCCAAGGCGCAATTTGAGTTAATGTACGTGTGTTTGGAGTGTAGCAATTTGCTAAACAATGTAGCCCTAACCATAAAAACAGATTCGGTGGTAGCCGAAGAGAATATTACCAAAACCTTTTACAAAGATTACTCTCAATTTAAGCGAGAGCTGTATCGTGATTTGGTAAAACAGAATGTGAAAAATGCGATTTTTCGTATCGAACTTTCTAAAGAGGATAACGAACAGGCGCAGAAAAACATTAAGCGCACCTTATTTAAGAAATCGCAAAAATTGATTGACCGTTTTCTGTTTGTGTTCTTTGCCGAAGATAGAGGGTTATTGCCGCCTAACTCTACCTTAAAAATTCTGGAGCAATGGGATAGCCTAAAAGAAATGGATGCCTACACGCCCTTATACAACCGCTATAAAAAGTATTTTGAATACCTAGATACCGGAAGAAAAGGAACGGCTAAAACGGCTGAAATATTTGCCTATAATGGTGGGCTTTTCAAGCCCGATGCAATTTTAGATTCTATTATAATAAATGATGAACTACTCTATAAACACACCAAAACACTATCCGATTACGATTTTGATAGTCAGGTAGATGTCAATATTTTAGGGCATATTTTTGAAAACTCGCTAAACGAAATTGAAAGCGTAAACGCGGAGATAGAAGGAGGCGAATTTGATAAACAAACCACCAAGCGAAAAAAAGATGGCGTTTTTTACACGCCTAAGTACATTACCAAATACATTGTAGACAATACGGTGGGTAAACTGTGCGAAGTAAAGAAAACAGACCTCCAAATAATAGCCGAAGAGTTTCACCCGAAACGCCAAAAAGAAACCAAGAAAAAATTATTAGAAACGCTGCATACGTATAGAGATTGGTTATTGCAATTAACTATTTGTGACCCAGCCTGTGGGAGTGGTGCGTTTTTAAACCAGGCGTTAGATTTTTTAATTAGAGAACACCAATATGTGGATGAGTTAGAAACCGCTTTATTGGGTGGTGGTTTTGTGTTTCCTAACATTGAAAACACGGTATTAGAAAACAATATTTTCGGGGTAGATTTAAACGAGGAATCTGTTGAAATTGCCAAGCTCTCTTTATGGCTGCGTACGGCTCAACCGCGTAGAAAACTGAATAGTCTTAACAATAATATTAAATGTGGTAATTCTCTGATTGATAGCAAAGCCGTGGCAGGTGATAAAGCTTTTAAGTGGGAAGAGGAGTTTGCTCATGTTTTTGATAAGGGTGGTTTTGATGTTGTGATTGGGAACCCGCCTTATGTTAGGCTTCAAAATATTGATGAACAGTCAAGAATTTATTTTAATAATAATTATCTTACTGCATTTAAAAATTATGACCTCTATGTTCTTTTTACGGAAAAGGTGAAATTCTTAATTTCACAAAATGGGATAGCAGCGTATATCATGCCCAATAAGTTTATTACAACAGATTATGGGGGGAATTTAAAAAAGCTTTTATATGATGAGATGTTTTTAGATGAGTATATAGATTTTTCAAATTATCAAGTTTTTGCAGATGCCACTACTTACACAGGTATATTTTCTTTTAGCCATAGGAAGAAAGATAAATTCAAGTATTATAAAGTTTTGGATGCGGAGTCAAGACAACTTAACAAAGTTTCTTTTTCAAATATTCCATATTCAAATTTGAAAGGTCAGAAATGGATATTTCTAGATGAAATTGCGTCAAGTTTATTTTTGAATCTTAGTAACAAAAGAAGGCTAAAGGAGACTATGACCGATTTATACGTAGGGCTTCAGACAAGTGCTGACCCAGTATTTATTCTAAAAGTCAAAGGCAATCAATTATATTCGAAATTCACTAAAAAATATTATGATTTTGGTGACTGTGAGATATTAAAACCATTACTAAAAGGTGCAGAAATCAAAAGGTATGCAACACCAAGGCCTAATTTTAAATTAATATTCCCTTATAATGTTGATAGAGAAAATTTTGATTTGATTTCAAAAGAGGAAATGATAAATAAATATCCTGCAATTTGGGATTATTTAATTGATTGTAGGGATAAACTTGAAGGGAGAGAAAATGGGAAGATGAATAATGGGAGTTGGTACGGTTATGTTTACCTAAAGAACATGATTGCTTTCGATAAGCCCAAAATATTAACACAGGTATTATGTAAAAACTCTTCGTTATCATTAGACTTAAATGGTCAGTTTTATTTTGTTGGTGGGGGCACAGCTGGTGGATATGGAGTAACTATTACTGAAGAAATAAATCCATATCTTTTGATTGGTTTGTTAAATTCAAAATTGGCTCAATGGTATATTAAACAATTTGCATCACCTTTTCAAGGAGGTTACTACGCTTATAATAAGGGAACTTTAGGAGAAATACCATTGCCTGATTTTAGAGATGATTCAGAAGGGTTTCAGACCATTGTGGAACAGATAAAAGGTCAAAATGACAAGCGTTACACTAACAGAAAAAAATTAGAACAGTATATTATTTCTCAGTATAAGTTAGATGTGACTCCAAAAAAACTCCAAAACTGGCACGAATTAGATTTCGGAGAATTCATAAAAGAGCTCAACAAAGCCATAAAAAAAGCAGGAGGAGAAAAGCTCACTAAGCTAGATGAAATGGAGTGGATGGAAGTATTTGAAACCAAAAAAGAAGAAGCCCAAAAACTCAAAGCCGAGATAGATAAAACAGATAAAGAAATAGACCGTATGGTGTATGACTTATACGAGCTAACAGAAGCGGAAATTGCTATTGTGGAGGGGGCTTAAAAATTTAATGTGATACTCCGTTTGGTTGCTGCTAAACATGTACTTAGTTGAACCTGAAAGGTTCACATGTTTGTAGTAGTGGTGAGACGAAATAATCATACGACCCCATCGGGGTCGAATATATTTGGACAATGGATGCGTTACAAACATTTTATCCCTTCGGGATAATGTATTAATGTATATTATATATTTGTACGGTAAGTGTCCTGTTGTTCAATAGCATTAATGGTGCACTATAAAAAAATAAACAAGTCTCGGAGATAATTCGAGGTTTTTTTTGCCCTGATTTGTAGTAACCTCAAAACCGAAATAGATAAAACCAAATAAAGAATCGGACCGTATGGTGTATGACTTATACGAGCTAACAGAAGCGGAAATAGCTATTGTGGAGGGGGCTTAATTAAAGGGAGGAAATAAAATAAAAATTAGCTGATGGCATATTCTCTAATTGTCATCATTCTCCTCTGAGCAAGGTTTCCTATGCGAGGCTTCTTTTGATAATTAGAGTAGCGAGCAGTAAAGGATAGATCCATCAGTTGATTATATTGTGCAGCGATACTAGAATCGCACTCTGACTCAATTAATTTCCTAAGTACACCATGTTTTTTTGAGGTTTGCCCAGAAGTGTCACAATACTCATGAAATGTATTTATTGTGATACTTTTGCCTTTTACCAAAAGGGTTCTTGGGAAAAGTTTATGACGCATAAAATGTAAGGAGGCATAAAATGCGGTAGTGATTACCCAGTCGGTATATTTATTATCAATTTGTAAATGTTCGCAAACTTCCTTATTGTGTTCAGCGTGTTTGAGACTAGTGTATGCCATAGGATAAATTGTAACCATCAGCTAACATACTTTTTACATCAATATCTTCGCTATTAGGGGTAAATACAGTGGTGAATTCGAAAGTTGGATTTTTAATTAATTCCTTTTTTATTTCAATTGACTCCTCATAAATAGTTAGAAACTTGTCGTTACAAAAGTCATCTTCATTTATTAAGAATATGGTCTTGAAATTATATATATCTTGAATATTCAATCGTAATAATTCACAATTAAAACCCTGTGAGTTAATTGAATTATAAATATTTTCCGAATAATCTTTAGCCAATTTTAAATTAGATTCTAGTTTGTCTAAGAGGGTCTGTTGGTTTTGAGTGACTAGGTCTTTCTTCCCTTTTAAATAGGCATCAATCATATCATCCGAAGAAAAGGTCTGTTCCCCATTATCTCGTAATGGTAATAAGTCCCAATTCATAGTTTCTGAAAATTCATCTACTGTAATCATTTTTAGGAATTTATTGGTAACTAAAATATAAAACGTAATGTACGAAAAATTTGACCAAAGGTTTTCTTATTCACTATTGAATCTTGAAAGGATTCATATTTCTTTCTCAACAATAATAGTAATATTGAATGAGATAAGCATACCAAAAGTATAATTTTATGGAATAGAAAAAACAATTATTTGCAGGTAAAAAAATCGAGTTATGTGGCTTAATGGACAAATGGGTTGCTGGAAACCTCTGAATCTATTATGAATATTAGCTTCTGAGCAAATCAAAGGTGATGAATAAAAAAGTGTATTTATTGTGGTAGTAGAGAGCCTAAGGAACGTAGTAAGTATTCATCCTTTAAGGTGAAAATTTAATGCTGATTTTGCAATACGGGTAACGCTAATGCAAAAAATAGACTGAAACTGTACTAAGGAATTTATTAATGCAATTTATCCGCTTTGTTTGCACTAAGCTTTTATGAAATGACTTAAACTGAAAAAAAACGGCTGCGATGAAAACCAGTTTCCATCGCAGCCGTAATATTAAGAATAGTTAGCGTGATTTATGTTATTTGTGACCTATGGTAGTTAATGAGTTGAGTGATTTGGTATCGGATTATTCCCTTAGGTGGTGTTCCCATCCGTTGAAAAAGAAAACAATTACAAAAACCGTTTATTCGAAAACGCTTTCCCCGAACCAGATTTTAAATATTTTTCAAATTGATACGCCTTATACTTATCGGTAAAAGTGATGTAAGTAACGATTTCAAAAGGAAGTCGGGTTTTCATGTATTTTACTTTGCCCTTATTATGTCTTTTCATTCTATTTTCTAGGTTTGAAGTACATCCAGTATAAATGGTGTCGTCATTGCACTTCAAAAGGTAAACATGCCAGGTATCCATAGGTTTAATTTTTCGGTTTGCTCAAATTTAAAGAATTTTTTGGAAAGCAAAACATCGAAGGGAGAACACGGTGGAGCGCCCCCACCTACACCAGTTGAGTTTATTGGTTTAA
>TARA_R110002050_G_scaffold119933_2_pt1 | contig 68466 bp, 51 predicted proteins | sample TARA_R110002050 | Tara Oceans TARA_R110002050 (sample SAMEA4396988) | marine metagenome | biome: Polar Biome; feature: [DCM] deep chlorophyll maximum layer (ENVO:01000326); material: water (ENVO:00002006), including particulate matter (ENVO:01000060) such as... | depth 25 m
CCGACCTTGTAATCAGGGTTTAATCCCCCGGTCGCATTGGAAACAATCAGCTGGCTGATTCCCATTCTTTTCATCACCCTAACAGGGAAGGTTACCTCTTTCATAGAATAGCCTTCGTAATAATGGAAACGTCCCTGCATCGCCAGAATCTTTTTCCCGCCAAGGGTTCCATAAATCAGGGTTCCGTTGTGCCCGTCGACGGTTGACACCGGAAAGTTAGGGATGTTTTTATAGGGAATGGTTTTTTCGATGGCAATTTCGTTCACCAAGCCCCCCAGTCCAGACCCTAAAATAATGCCGACTTCAACCTTTCCTTTTATTCGTTCGCTTATGTAACTTGCGGTTACTTCTATTGTCTTTAACATAGCCTACTATTGTTTTGTCAAAACTTTTCCCTTCGTGATCGAGAAACTTAATCTTCAACGGAATATAATACATACGCGACCGGATAAACCCCGGAATACTTTCTTCATCACGGAGCCGCATCGCATCTTTTTCGGTGGTGACAATCACCGGATTTAGCTCTTGGTACCGGATAAAGCGGGCCTCGATCGTTTTCAAATCCTTTGCTGTAAAATGGTGATGATCGCCAAAAATAAGCTCGTCAATCACAGCATATCGGCCAGCCATATAGCTTTGCCACAGTGCCGGGTTGGCAATTCCCGAGAGCAGAATGACTGACTGCCGGATCTCATTCACTTCGACTGCAGGCTCATCAAAAACCGGAAGCGGGTTGCCATAGACCATGGTGGTAAAGTACAACGACTGGTAAGGCCGCAGGTTCACATCTTTCATGATAATCCGCCGGGTAATGGGCGTAATTTCATCCGGGCACTTGGTATAGATGATGACGTTGGCGCGCCGTCGCTGGTATTTACGCTCGCGCAGTCGTCCAACGGGCAGCAGTTCGTCCTTGTCGATGGGCCGATTGTAATCAATCAGCAAAATATTGATTCCGGGGCTTACTTTGCGGTGCTGAAATGCATCGTCAAGCAAAACGGCATCGGGCGAATTGGTTTCATCCTTTAGCAGTTGGTTGATGCCACGCACCCGTTTTTCGTCTACAGCGACCGTCACTTCCGGAAATTTCTTCTTAATCTGGAGGGGTTCGTCGCCCACCTCACGGGCTTTAGAAGTAGTTTCAACCAAACGAAAACCTTTCGTTTTACGCTTGTATCCGCGACTCAGGGTGGCCACCTGAACATGTTTCTTGAGCAGCTCAACCAAGTATTCCGTATGCGGGGTTTTTCCAGTTCCGCCCACCGTAATGTTTCCAATGGAAATTACCGGGATTTCGAATTCTGTTGATTTCAGAAACTTGTAATCGTACAGGCTGTTTCGAATATAAACAACGAACCCATAAATCCATGAAAGCGGGTATAATATAATTTTTAGCATGGGTGATTTTTGTCTTACGAAGTTATTAAAATTCACGCATAAAAAAAGAAGCTGACGAAAAGGTCAGCTTCTGATTTATCTCGATCAAACAAATTTCAAAAAGTTAGTCCAGGCGAATATCAAACGGCATACGCGCCAAGACACCGCGTGTTTGCTTGATTTGTTTCAATTGCTGATAAACCGGGAATGCGTCTCCCAGCTCTTGCTTCAACACCCACATTCGTGCTGTTCCCGACAATTCTTTCAGCCATTCTTCAAACGGATCCTTAATTTCGGGCAGCGCCTTGATCCGGTAACGATCCAATCCGGCCATTTCTTTCGCCAAAGCGATGGCATCGCTGATTCCTCCATACTGATCTACTAAGCCTATTTCGATGGCGCTTTCGGCAGCCCAAACCCGGCCTTGTCCTACCTCATCCACAGCCTGCTGAGTCATGTTTCGTCCTTCGGCCACGCGACTGGTAAACGTACCGTAGCCTTCTTCTATGAAGTTTTGCATCAATCCCTCTTCAAAACTGGTGAGCGGACGGGTGAGTGACAAGATATCTGAGTGCTCGTTGGTGTTGACCACATCCTGGGTAATGCCTAATTTGTCGGACATGAGCTCGCCCACATTTGGGATAACACCAAAAATGCCGATGGAACCGGTAATGGTGGTACGGTCGGCCAGAATCGTATCGGCAGCGGCGGCAATGTAATAACCACCTGAAGCTGCCACATCGCCCATCGAAGCAATGACTGGTTTAGCTTCGGATGCCAATTTTACTTCGCGCCAAATAACTTCAGAACCGTAAGCGCTTCCTCCCGGCGAGTTGATACGCAGTACGATGGCCTTAACCGAACTGTCGCGGCGGGCTTCGCGAATGGCGCGCGACAATTTCTCCGAATCAATATCGTCAACGCCACCAGCAGGCATATCGATGCCACCGCTGGCATAAATCACAGCTATTTTATCTCTTGCCAGGCCTTTGCCATCGCTAGGAGCAGGTACTTTGGCGTACTTTTTTACTTCCACTACCTGAACATCTTTGCTCTCGCGGGTTCCTGTCAATGCTTTCAAATCGTCAATTACCTGATCCTTGTACTTCAAGGTATCAACCAAACCTTCACTTAACAAGTAATCGGCCGTACGAAAAGTGGTCACCCCATCGGCCAGGCTGTTTAGTTTCTCTACTGAAATATTTCTTGATGCTGAGATGTCTGCTAACATCTGTCCCCAAAGGCTGCTGGTGTATTTCTCAGTTTGAAGCCGGTTTTCAGGGCTCATCTCTTCCAACAGGTATTGTTCAACCGCTGCCTTAAATTTTCCATGTCGGATAACCTGCATTTCCACACCAATTTTTTCCAACGCATTTTTGAAAAACAAGTGTTGCGAACTCAATCCCTTCAGTTCGAGCATTCCTTTGGGATTCAAAACCACTTGGTCGGCCACCGAAACCAAATAGTACGCCTTTTGCGAGAGTGCTTCGCCGTAGGCATAAATAAATTTGCCACTTTCCCTGAAGTCGATCAAAGCATTACGAATTTCCTCTACGCTAGCCAGCCCGGCATTAATCATCGACGGATTCAGGTAGATTCCTTCAATGTGATCGTCTGTCTTCGCTTTTTCAATACAGGCCAGAATCTCATCCAGACCAGTTTGTCGGGTTCCCGAGATTCCCGGAATGTCCAGGTCATTAAATGGATTCTTATTGGCACGCTCAATAATTTCATCTTCGAGACGAAGCATTAAAACGGTTTTATCTTTGACGGTAACGGGTTGCTCGCCCATCGAAACCAGGGACGACAGGATTCCGATGGATAAGAACATCATCAAAAAGCCAGCAATCATAACGCCTACAATGGTTGCCAGAGTGTACTTCAAAAAACTCTTCATGGTGATAATTTATCTGTTGTGGTTTATAACTTTGTCTTTGTCAGGAATAGGTACGAAATTAAGCAATTCGTTACAATTAAGTTCACCGACTGGTTTATTATTTCATCAATAATCGACAAGACATGGCACAAGTCTATTTACTGCTAGGGGGAAATTTAGGTGATAAGCAGCAGCTTTTTACCAAAGCTTTGGAAATGATTGCGTCCAACGCGGGGACAATCACAGCTCAGTCGGCTGTTTATGAAACGGAACCCTGGGGTTTTGAATCGAACGATCTCTTCTGGAACCAAGCCGTTGTGGTTGAAACCCGTTTACAGCCGTTGCAGCTTCTGGAGCAAACCCAGCATATTGAAAAGCAATTGGGGCGGGTTAGGCATGCGCAACAGTACGCTTCGCGATTAATAGACTTGGATCTACTGTTTTACGATGGGCAAGTGATTCGACATCCCCGGCTCGAAATTCCACACCCCCGAATCGCCGAACGCCGCTTTGTGCTGAAACCACTGGCCGAAATTGCTCCACACTTCCTTCACCCGGTTCTCCATAAAACAATCGCGCAACTGCTTGCCGACTGTCCCGATCAGCTGGCGGTTAACAAGCTCAACAAGGAATAGCGTCTGTGAGTCCATGCACCATTCGACCGACTGTCATTCACGGGGAGTATGATCGACTTCGCTCCTACTCTAATCAGCTTTTAGGCACTCGCTTGCATGTTTGAGGTGGGAGGGGGTACCTTGGAGGTGCCCCAAAAACGATTAAATAGGAGAGTGTTCATTCAACGGTGTAATCGAAACAAAAATGGCGTTTTCGACATGAGAAAATTCACATTCTGAAATATCAAAAAATTGCTAACTTGTTGCGCCATACGAGTCATAGCTGAATAAGAATCTAAACAAACTGCAACATGGGTAAACGAACTAAATTCCCAACGGTGTTTTGGGTGGCCAATAGCGTTGAAGTGCTGGAACGCTTCGCCTATTACGGTATTTACATGAGTTTCGGTATTTACATGACCGAACTGGGTTTTTCGAAGGGCGATCTGGGGACTGTGCAAAGTATTTTCCTGGCGCTGTCATACCTGGTGCCGCTGTTTTCGGGTACTTTTGCCGACCGGTATGGCTTTAAAAAGATGCTGCTCATTTCGTACCTGGCATATTTACCTGCCATTTTACTTCTAATCCTCACACAAACCTTCAGCGGCATTGCGCTCACCATGCTCACAATTGGTTTTGCCGCCGGCTTGTTTAAGCCACTCATTTCGTCCACTGTTCGGGCAACAACCGACTCAACCAACAAAACACTGGGTTTTGGTATTTTCTACCAAATGGTCAACCTGGGAGCCTCGTTTGGCCCCATCATTATGGGCAAACTGCGGGGTTGGTCGTGGGACTACGTTTTTTATACGGCAGCGGCTACCGTGGGGCTGATGTTCATCATCACCCTGCTGTTTTACAAAGAGCCTGACCGCGAGTTGGAGGGAGTTACGCTGAAACAAAAATTCAGGGACATGGGCGAAGCGCTTTCCGACATCAAGTTTCTGAGTTTTCTCACGCTGCTGGGTGTATTCTTCTGGCTGCCATTCTGGGCATTCTTCAATGTGCTGGCTGTTTACATCAACGAATACATGGACACGGCCGCGCTATACGAATCGGTGCGAATGGTGCTGGGAACCGGTGTTGCACGGTTCATTTCGAACCAGGATGGAGGGGTTTGGCGATTAAATGCCGAGGCCATTTCGCATACCGGTTACATTATCATCGTCTTCCAGCTACTGATCTCGCGCATTTTTGAAAAACGGGCAGCCATTCCATCGTTTATGATTGGATTGCTGATTGCCGCATCGGGCTTTGTGGTACTCGGACTATCGGTAACAAGCATTAACGGGCTGGTTTTTCTCGGCGTTTTCCTGTTTGCCATTGGCGAAATGATTTCCTCGCCCCGAATCCAGGAATACATCATGTGGATTGCTCCCAAAGAGAAAGCGGGCCTGTATATGGGAACCAACTTTCTATCGGTTTTTGTAGGTGCTACTTTAAGCGGAATTTATACCGGCCTGATGGGGCGTTTTGAAGCGGCCGGACATCCGGAATATATCATGTACACGCTGACAGCACACACGCTGCTGGGCATTTTGGCGATCTACATTTTTGTCAAAAAAGCAGGTGGTTTCCAGGAACGGACGGAGTAATTCATCCCTTGGGAATAAAACGAAAACACATAAAGAAACCGGGAGTTCCCGGTTTTTTGTTTTTTTATTTAATCTCTTTTAGTGCGAATCAACCTTGGGGCCAAAAGCCAAATCGCCGGCATCGCCCAAACCGGGGACGATGTATGATTTGACGGTCATTTCGTCATCAACGGCTCCCAGCCATAGGGTGACATTTTTGGCAGTAATCGCTTCCTGAACGTACTCAACCCCCTTTTTACTGGCTATAATCGCCACCAAATGCACATGGCTCGGATTACCTTTTTGAAGCAATGCCTTGTAACCTATTTCCATCGAAGCCCCGGAAGCCAGCATCGGATCAGACAGGATTGCCACCTTCTCATTTAAATCCGGCGAAGCCAGGTATTCAAATTCGATATGAAATTCGCCTTGGTCATCGTATTTTCGATAAGCCGAAATGAACGCATTTTCAGCCCGGTCGAAATAATTCAGCAGTCCTTGCTGAAGCGGCAAGCCGGCGCGCAAAATGGTGGCCAAAACTGGCTGCTGTAGCAATTTAGGAACCTTAGCGATTCCCAGCGGTGTTTTTACCTCGTTGATTTTATATTCCAACGTTTTACTGATCTCATAGGCAAAGATTTCTCCAAAACGTTGTAGGTTTTTGCGAAAACGCAACGGGTCCCGTTGAATCTCATGATCACGAATTTCTGCAAGATATTGATTGAAAATAGAATTGGAGTCGCTCAGGTTGATTACGTTCATCTCATAGTATTTTTAACTTTCAACGGTCCGCCAGCTGGCGGATGGAACTCGCTCGCCATTATCCTCCCATTTGTAAAGACTTATGCTTGCTCGCTTCATGTCAAAAAATTTTGGCGAAAATAGCGATTTTTTCTTTTAATCGGGCAGTTAACTAAAGATAAAATCGCCTTCGCCGTCCTGAATTTTCCGCATGGCAGATGAAACCGGGAAAGACGAATAAATTCCATGCTCCATTTTTTTACGAAACAAAAACGGATTTGGACGTTTCCGAACTTCTTCAGCCAGCTTTGGGTTGAGCACAGTTAGTGTTTCGACCCTATTTTTTGCTGCTACCCGAATCAAAAAACGGGCTGCAATCCGCATCCTATCGTGCGGTAATTGAAGGTGAACGGTTCTCATATGACCATCACGCAGCAGCACGACCATGAAACCAACCAGCTTACTTTCGTGAAAAATCTTGATTGAGCGATACTTAAACTGCCCGACAGAAGACGAAAAAGGGTATTGACTTGCAAAATGGTCATCACTTTCCGACAGCCAAGGGTACTTGAAAATCCACTCCAGCTCTTGTCTTCCCCTGGCAAAAAGGTAGGAGTCCTTCTTCGCTTCAGCCATTGCCAGGCAGGTCTCATCCGGTAGATTCGACTCCTTCATGCTGAAATGCCTGATCCGCATTGGGCGAAACAAAAGGTGGGTAAATCCGGCCGCCAGTTGAATAAAAAAATCAAGGACCGGAAGCAGGAATGCCAACTTCGGATGCCGTCCGGCCAGCACATTCCGGCTTCTGAAATAAAAATAAAACCTGGTGCCGTGATCCAGGTACACAGTTTGAAACTGCCGGGTCTTGAGGTAAAGCTGCAACGAAGCCGGTGCGTAGTTGGTAAACATGAGACGCTCGTCCCAGTCTTTTAAAGCTTCTTTCAGCAATTGCTGGGAGTAGCCTTGCCTGCGATAGTCGGGATGAACCCAATTGCCGCTCAGCCAGGCAAACCGCTTCGATTGATTCATCAATCTGCCCGCAAACAAGGTCCGGAAAGCAACCAGCTTATTCTCATCGTGCAAAAGGTACAGCACGACATCACCGGGCAATGCATGTGGATTGTTCAGATAAGATTGCATCCGGGCAACGTTGATCGGCTTGGTTTCGGACGATTGAAAAAGCTCGCTTCTCGAAAAAGCCTCCATATCCTGTAAACGAATTTTTTTCAACTCCATGCTCTATTCTCTTTTTGCCACATGTTGATCAACCAACCGCTTGAGTTGGTAGGACAAATATTCCGCTTTTAGCAAACTTCGGGCACTTTTATATCCCTCTGCTTCCATTGACAGGCGTTGGTAATGTCTGCTTTCTTTTTCGAGCTTTACACCAGCCGTTCCAAAGGTCAGATCGCATAGCCGCTCACGCCTGATGGCATCGAACACGAAACGCGATACTCCAAAATCAGTAAACGGAAAAGCGAAGGCTTTAATTTTGGGTGAAAAATTCGCCACCAACCACTCCATGCTTTCCCTTATTTCATCCAACTGACGTTCTTCATCCAACAGCCAAAACTCCGGGTGATCCCAGCTGTGAGCTCCAATGGAAAAACCATCGCGTTCCAGTTGAAACAACTGCTCCAGGGTCATGTACGGATTTTCCTTTTCCAAATATTCCTGCCAATTCAAGCCCACATCTTCGGCCATTTGATCGAGCGACATCAGATCGGCATAAGTGTTCTGCAAATCCGATATCACGCCTTTTTTGGCAAAAAACTGGTTCAGCACAGCCGCTTTATAGCGATGAAAAAGATCATGATTATCGACAAAAGCCGGATTGACAAAAAAAGTTGCTGGCACACCTTTCTCTTTTAAAATCGGGGCAATTATCTCAAAACACTCCCGCAGTCCATCATCAAAACTCAGATGAAAGCTGTTTTTTAAATTCATTCCGGAGTGAAGCTCCTCCAGCGAAATCGGTTCAAAATGCTCCAACAAAAAGTCCAGATCTTCGCGAAATCGACTGGCAGAAAGCACCCTATAATTGTACTGAAAAGGATGCTCCTGGTCACTAACCAGATGATAAAAAGGCAAAAGGACGGGCATCTCCTCACCATCAACGAGCTGAGCGATAGAAAATGACCGTGAGGCCAGCGATATCAATCGGGATAGGATCTTCATTTTTTTAACCATTTAATCCACCACGGCAAGTTATTGTAGCGAAATCGGTGATATTTCTCGGGAGTTGCACCAAAACCCTCGTATAGGCGGGCAACTCCAGGGATCATTGATCCTTCAAAGTCCAACAAATATTCTTTGCCCGCATTCTCACAAATGAACCCATCTATCAGAAAATACATCGCCTGATTCTTTTTTCCTTCCGCAGTGCTTGCAGCATTGAGGTACGTAACCCGATGCTTGTTGCGAATAAAAAATGCAGCAGCACAAAGCTCGTTTCCGGAAGAATAAACACCATAAATTTGCCCCAAACTGCGTGTTAGCGAAAATGCCAAAATATTACGCAGGGTCGTCATCTCTTTTTCAGACAACTTTACCGACAGGTTGTTCTTCTTGAAACGAATATATTCTTCAGCCGAGATGCTTCTCACCAGGCTCAGTTTATGATTTTTTGCCTTTTTCAGTTTACGGCTGGTGTGTGTTGAATAATTCGCAGCCAGCACCGCATAACTTTCGTTCAGCCAAAGCATGTGGTTGCACCGTTCTTCGTAAATGCCGGCACTTTCAACCGGCAGCTGCATCGCGTTCAGGTTAATTTCGACAAATGGAAACCGCAAACACACTTCATCCAAAAACTGATGGCTGATTTCTTTTGTGGGTGTGGGAAAAATACCCAGTTGCTGGCAAAACAGTGGCTGATACAAATAGGTAATGCCCAATCTCTTGCGAAAAGTCAGCGGCATCACATACTGATAGTTCCCAAGAACCAAGGCATCCCACCGATCACAAATTTTATCGAGGTACCACGATTGCGCATACACCAAGGCATTTGGTGCGTTCTCCAGACACTGGTCCCACCGGTCCGTATCGAGTTCCTCATGTTTGATGTAGGTAATGCTCTGCTGATTCATCCTTGTATTTAATCGCTTGTTTCGTCATCTGTTCGAAAACCTTTCGCCAGCCATCCCACTCGCCCTGATCGCACAAACTTTCATTATGCCATAAACTTATAAAAGATCCGCCGTAATCTCGAATTCCGCGCATAATTTTCCCAATGATAATCGAGGCTTCATCAGGTGAAAGCTTCAGGTGATTTTTTAAGGTTACATCCATAAATTGAAACGGGTGAATGCGCAGTTTTGTTGGAGCGTCTTTTTTCAGATCATAGAAATAAAATGCAGTGGACGTACCAGCCCTGAAACCAACCTGATCAGCATATCCCAGCGTAAAATCATGGTGAATTCCAGCCTTAATCAAACGACGGTAGGTGACTGGAAGCTCCAATCGCAGGAAATGTTGCCGCGACGATCTTACTTTTTTGTCGATGATCTCCTCCAGTGTTTTAATCTCTCGCCGGAGTTCTCTTTTGTTTCTGGTTGAACGGTATGAAGGATGAATTCCAAACTCATAGTCTTCGCTTAAGCCTCGAATCAATTGCTGCAACTGCTCATTACCAGGCGAAACATTTCGGTCGTATTTACTGGTTTTGCTCAGCAAAATGAAAAAATGTAACAATTCATTTCGTCCATGATAAAGCTGTCGGATAAAATCGTAGGTTTCGTAAGGATCTTGCTTTTCGCCACGAAGCACTTGCAAACGTTCTTCATTTTGTTGTCTGTTCCCGTTAAGGAACCCTTTAGCCAAAGCACCTGCCGTACGCAGCCAGCTTTTATTTTTATAAGCCCAGGCATTGTCAATATCAATGGTTGATCGGAATTCAAAACGGGGCGACTGGAACTCAAAATCAGCATAGTGCCGTCTAACTTTCTCCGCAATCATATATGCCCATTGATTGACGACCGGCTTGTGCAACAAGTGATTTCGATACAAAATACTGTGATGGGAAGGATAGCGTTTATGTTGATCCAGCTCCCGCATCAGATACTCTTCGTAGCGGCTAACCAAATAAAAGCTGGCCGCAAAGGGATCAAACGGCAAAAAAGAATCGGCTGAAGATTCAAAAAAATACACTTCATCATCGTAGGGAACCGCCTCCAGGCTTTGGAAATTGATATCATGCTGAAAAAGGATCGGATGCGGATGCATTTTCAGCAGACAATCCAACGGAAGCAACGAATAATTGATTTTGGGGAAATTGCTGGCGTTGAATTCATGCAAATCATCGGTGATGATTACCGGAACACGTAGAATCTCTTCGAATAGAAACCGAAAGATGTACCGCAAACGGCTGGTTATTTCCTGAGTAAATACAACTAGCATGATTTGATGTTATAATAAAGCTTCGTCAGCAAAGCTAAGATACTGATCGTGGGCGATAATTACATGATCGAGTACACTAATTTCCATTAATTCTGCAGCATCTCTAATTTTTTTGGTCACTTTTTTATCCGCCTCGCTAGCCATCATATTTCCGGAAGGATGATTATGGCACAAGATAAGGGAACAAGCCAGCCTTTCCAGAGCAACCTTCAAAATCAGCTTCACATCGATCACCGTTCCGGTTACCCCTCCCTGGCTGATCATGAACTTATCGATCACTGTATTGGACCGATTCAATAGCAAAACCCAGAATTCTTCATGTGGAAGATCTTCCAAAAGCGGACGGAAATAATTGGCGGCATCATTGCTGTTGGCAATCACTGTTTTGACTGATGTGCCGTGCTCCTTTCGCCGGCGGCCCAGCTCTAACGCGGCCATAATGTTAACCGCTTTTGCTTCACCAATCCCCCTGAACTTAAGCAGGTAGGAGGCATCTTTTTTACTCAACACCGACAAGTCATTATTCACAGCCAGAAGAATGCGCCGCGAAAGCTCAACAGCTGATTCTTTTGAATTGCCGGAACCGATTAAAATCGCCAGTAATTCAGCTTCGGAAAGCGAACGGGTACCCTTAGTCAAAAGCTTTTCACGCGGACGGTCTTCAACAGCCCATTCCTTAATACTTGGTTTTTTATACATGATTTTTCACTTACAATAACCCAAGTTATGAAGAATCAAAGAAACAAGGAAATGCAACCGTCAATTTTAGGCATAAAAAAAGCCGCTTCATTTTGAAGCGGCTTCCTATAATATCTTGTAATTCCTTATAGCTTGCTAATATGCTGTGCTAACTTTGACTTTAAATTGGCTGCTTTGTTCTTATGAATCAGATTCTTTTTTGCCAATCTATCAATCATCGACACAACTTTTGGAAGTTCTGCTACAGCAGCATCCTTCTCGCTTACCTCGCGAAGATCGCGGACCGCATTACGCGCAGTTTTGGCATAGTACTTATTGTGTACTTTCTTTTTTTCGTCTTGACGAATTCTCTTTTTTGCCGATTGATGGTGTGCCATTTTATATTTCTTCTGATAAATTAATTAAGTAGCCCGTAGGGGATTCGAACCCCTGCTACCAGGATGAAAACCTGGCGTCCTAACCCCTAGACGAACGGGCCATCATTGTCTTTCCCTGAAATTGGGACTGCAAAAATAAATCAAATTTTGAAGCCACCAAATATTTTGTCAGGATTTTTTCTAAAAACCGGGCTCGTCTTCGTTAAGAAAAGCCGTTTCGATTTCAGCGATGCAAAGAAATGGAAGATTTTTTAATTATCAAACAAAAATTGCAAAAATTTATTTCCATTCGACAATCGTTCCACGATCTTTATTTAATAGTTCTTTAGGCATTGACGCGCTCATTTCCTTCCACAGCAGATCAACCAGTTTGTTCTTGGCAAAATGGCGCGAATAGACCAAACTAACCTCACGCAAAGGCGTTACATCGCTAAAGCTGCGAACATGTTTCCGGCGGCTTTCCGCCATATCAACGGAAGCCAGCTCCGGAATCAGGGTGATTCCTCCTTCCTTATCGATAATATTCATCAGTGTTTCAAGTGAGCCTGCTTCAAAGTGAAAGGGCAACTCTTCGTTTGATGCGCCTTTAAAGGAACACAAATTTACGACCTGGTGACGAAAACAGTGCCCATCGCTCAGTAGCCAAATTTCGGGGGTGGCAATATCTTTTACTTTGATTTTTTCTTTGTTATGAAGCGGATGCCTTTCATGCGAATAGAGCATCATTTCCTCATAAAAAATGGGGCGTTCATTAATCCGGTCCTCTTTAAGCGGAGTAACCAGTACTCCAACATCGAGCAAGTCGCGCTTCAGGTGATCGACAATATTTTCGGTGGTCAGCTCCTGAACTGTAATCAGAATATTAGGATACTTTCGTTTGTAGTTGCCAATAAACAGTGGTAACAGATAAGGCGCCAGTGTTGGAATAATACCGATTTTCAATTCACCGGAAATCAAATTCTTGTGATCTTTGACAATGTCGTTTACCTTTTCGGTCTCCTTTAGAATGATGCGCGACTGTTCAATGATTCGTTTACCAACATCAGTGGGAATAAGTGGTTGCTTGCTCCGGTCGAAAATAATGATTTCCAAATCTTCTTCCAGCTTTTTTATTTGCATACTTAAAGTTGGCTGCGTAATAAAGCAATGCTCGGCTGCCCGTCCAAAATGCCGGTAGGTGTCAACGGCAACAATATACTCCAACTGTGTCAGTGTGATCATGGCTTTTCATATTTATAGTTGCTAAAAATAGAAAAAATCGATGAAAAGAAAACTTACTTGCAAAAAAGTTGTTGGCGCACCCACTCAAACAGGACAACACTTAACGCATGGGAAATATTCATCGACTTGCAGGAACCGGTCATCGGAATATGGATGCTTTGTTCACAGCGGGCAATCAGATCGGGCGACAAACCATGCATTTCGCTTCCCAATAAAAAAGCCACTTTATCAGGAAATTGGGTCGTGAATAGATTTTCTGAATTTTGATCCGTTTCGACAGCAAAAACAGCATACCCGTCGGGGATGGAATGAAAAAATTCATCCGAGCTGGTCACAATCAACCTGACATTTTTAAAACTTAGTCCGGCCGTTTTCTTGATGGAACTTTCACGCTTGGGATTGTCATCATCCAACAAATACAAGGTGTCGCCTCCCACATTATCAACCAATCGCACTAAACTCCCCACATTCTGTGGATTCTTTACCCTCCAGGCGGCAACAAGGGGTTTGGCAGGAAGTTCAGGATAATTTTGCGACCGAAAAAAAGCAACTGAATTTGTTTCCATCCTGATAATTATTAATTTTCTTTGATGAATTGAAACTACGAAGGAAATTATTTAAATGCATTTGTCCATGAACTTGAGCCGGATTTTTTTTATTGTATTGATTGCTGCCTTGTTGTTTTCCTGCGGAAAATCGGAGAAAGAGCTGGCCGCCGACAGGCTTGCGCTGGCTAAAAATGCTTATCAAAAAGGCGACACCACACTGGCCTTACAACAACTGGACACGATCCAACTAAAATACAGGGGCGCCATTCAAACCCTGGATGAAGCGGATCAATTCAAAAAGAAGATTTACGGAGACCTGTTTTACCAAAAACAGGATGAAATGGATTCACTGAAGGTGAAACTGGAAAAACTGGAAGCTAAATTCGTAAAGGAAAAAACCGACTTCGATCGCTACACGCAATACGTTCACAAACGCCAGCAATTTGAGCGGCGATGGGACAAATCTTTTATTCAGATTCATTTGGATGAGCGCGGGGAGCTGTATATTTCGAGCAACTATTACGGCGACCAGTGGCTCGAACATACCGGCTTGCGGGTGTACGACCAGGACCTACAGGCAAAAACCGAAAAGGTCGACCTGGACAATGTGTTAAACCACCGCAGCGATTTTATGGAAACCAAGTGGGAAAAAGTTTCGTACCGCGATGGCACCGACAACGGCGTTATTGAATTTATAGCCGAACATGCGGACCGCAATTTGAAAGCCGTATTTCTGGGTTCGCGTTACTACTACATCATCCTGGAAGAGTACGACAAGCAAGCGGTAAAAGACGCCTTGGCCTTATCGAAACTTCTGAAACAAAAAGCAAAACTCGGACAAGAGATTCAATCGCTTCAATCGAAAGTTGGTTAAGTACTTTTTATTTCCTTAGCGGATTTTTTCAATTTGCTCGGGCGGCTGGGCCAGAATGGCTTTCTTACCGTTAATCACAATCGGACGCTTCATCAGCCGTGGGCTTTCGGCTAAAATTTTCACCCATTCATTGTCGGTCAACTCTTTGCCCCGGTATTCCTTTCGATACAATTCCTCCTGAGTCCGAACCAATTCAAACGCCTTCATCCCTGATTTGGCCAGGATATTTTTGATTTCATCTGCCGTGATTCCGTCTTTCATGTAATTCTTCACATCGATGTGGTATCCGTTTTCTTCGAGATATTTTAAACCGGCCCGGCTTTTCGAGCATCTTGGGTTGTGGTAGATTTTCATGGCTACTTGATGTTTTAATCTGATGTACTGATAATAATCTTCCTGTGCACGAAACCGGCCTTCCATATGTTGCCGGCTGTAGGTGTTCGACAATTCATTGTCTAAGATCCGCGATTTGGTGTTATCGCGAAGCTGAATCTTAAGCATTTCGCGCAATTCGGCTTTTAGATTTTCATCGTAAATTGGGCATGCCACTTCAATGCGTCGATTCAAATTCCGCGGCATCCAGTCGGCCGAGGAAATGTAAATCTGATCCTTTCCCCCGTTTCCAAACAAGAAAATACGGGAGTGTTCCAAGTATTTATCGACAATACTGATGGCCTCAATATTTTCATTTACACCTTCCGTCTCAGTTAACAATCCAAAGATCCCGCGAACAATCAGGCGAATTTTCACCCCGGCATGAGCAGCCTCATAAATCTTATCCATCATCTCTGGATCTATCAGACTATTCATTTTCAACACCATAAACCCGCGCTTACCTGATTTGGCAATAGCTATTTCATGATCAATTTTTGACATAAAAAAGCCTCGCATCGAAAACGGACTGACTACCAGGTGCTTGTAATTTGAAATCCGGTAATTGTGCTTAAAAAATCCAAACAGACGGGCCACCTCATCGGCGATTCTGGGATCAGCAGTCAGCAAACCATCATCGCCATATACCCGGGCAGTTCCTTCATGAAAATTTCCGGTTCCCACGTAAGCGTAATTTTTGAAAGAACCTTTCTCTTTTCTCTTTATCCAAGCCAGCTTACTGTGTACTTTGAGTCCAGGAACTCCATTCACCACATGAGCCCCTTCTTCCTGTAACTTATTCGACCAGTATATGTTAGCCTCTTCGTCAAAACGGGCTTGCAGCTCGATAACAACCGTTACTTTTTTCCCATTTCTGATCGCATTCAGCAAGGCATTCACCACCCGCGAATTGTCGGCCACCCGATAAATTGTGATGCCAATTTCTTTTACTGCCGGATCGATAGCTGCTTCGCGAAGCAAATCAAGAAAATGACTAAAACTTTGATAGGGATAATGCAACATGATATCTTTCCGGCGTAACCGCTTCAGAATACTTTCATGCTGTTTCAGTTCCTTGTGCCTAACCGGCGTCAGGCGTTTATAATAATGGTGGGCTTGCCCAATCTCCGGAAAGTCCATGAAATCTTTGTGGTTATGGTATTTTCCACCCGGAACCTGGTTGTCCGGATCCAACTTCATCTTTTTAATGATGAAATTCAATAAATCATCCGGAATATCCTTGTCGTACAGGAGCCGGACAGGTGTGCCCACTTTTCTTTTCTTCAAGCTGGCTTCCATCTTTTCAACGAAGCTTTTGGAAATATCGTCATCAATATCCAGCTCTGCGTCACGCGTTACCTTAATGGTATAAGCTTCAAACTGATCGTAGTTGAACAAAGGAAAAATATCGGGTAAACTGTAACGAATCACATCATCGAGCAGCATGACATATTTACGTCCATCTTTCTCTGGCAATACCAAAAAGCGGGACAAAGATATGTTTGGAATACGAACCAGAGCATAGGCAAACTTATCGGGCCGTGCCTTGCGCGAAAGCTTGATGGCCAGGTAAACTGACCGGTCGCGCAAGTACGGAAACTTGTTTTCCTTGCTCAACATAATGGGAATCAGGTTGGGAAGCACCTTGTCCTTGAAATAGTTTTTGACAAAGACAATTTGTTCCGGCTCCAGGTCGGTTTCATCAACCATGAGGATATTCTCCTGCTTAAGCTCTTGCATAATGTTGCGGAATATTTCCTGCGAGCGTTTTTGATGCGAAACAACCGTCTCCATGATTTTCTCGTGCAGCTCCTCGGGTCTGATGTCGCCAATTAAGGTTTCATCATTCTCAAAGTCAACCATTCGACGGACAGATGCTACCCTCACACGAAAAAACTCATCGAGGTTGTTCGAAAAAATTCCGATAAACCGAATGCGTTCAAAAAGTGGAACAGTAGGATCCTCTGCTTCCTGCAACACGCGTGCGTTAAACGAAAGCCAACTTATTTCACGATTAATATATTGGTTGCTTATCCTTGTCATATTCCATTGCTTTTATTGAGAATAACCCCTCAACAGCTAAGTAGTTAAACGATCTGTCCTAAATATGCGAAAAAGTTTCTGAATTTTTCGTATCCAGCAGACTAGTCTTCACTGAATTCCATTAAGTAAGCTTTCATAAATCCGTCAATTTCTCCATCTAAAACAGCCTGGACATTGCCTGTTTCATGTCCGGTTCTTGTGTCTTTCACCATTTTATACGGTTGTAACACGTACGAACGGATTTGCGATCCCCACTCAATTTTTTTCTTAGTCGACTCGATTTGCATTTCCGCTTCCCGAAGTTTACGAAGTTCCAACTCATACAATTGCGATTTCAGCAAGCGCAAGGCATTTTCCTTATTGGCAAACTGCGATCGGCTTTCGGTATTTGCAATGACAATTCCGGTTGGCGCATGCTTCAGGCGAACACCGGTTTCAACCTTGTTCACATTCTGCCCACCAGCACCTCCCGAACGAAAGGTATCCCAAGTAATATCTGCAGGATTGATTTCAATTTGAACGGTATCATCAACCAAGGGGGCCACAAAAACGGAAGTGAAGGAAGTCATCCGTTTATTTTGAGCGTTAAAAGGCGACAAACGAACCAGCCGGTGCACGCCGTTTTCGCTTTTCAGGTAGCCATAGGCATAATCCCCTTCAAACTCGATGGTACAGTTCTTTACGCCCACTTCATCGCCGGCATTGTATTCTGATACAGTCACCTTGTAGCCTTCTTTCTCACCCCAGCGCATATACATGCGCATCAACATCTCCGCCCAGTCATTGCTTTCTGTGCCACCTGCCCCTGCATTAATCCGGAGAATGGCTCCCAGCTTGTCCTCTTCTTTTCGAAGCATGTTACGGACTTCCAGCTCCTCGATATGTTTCAATGACTTTTGCAACTGCGCATCCACTTCGGCCTCGCTGGCTTCATTGGCCTCAAAAAATTCAAACAGCACTTGTAAATCTTCCAAGGCTTGTTCCACTTCTTTAAAACTCTCGGTCCAAGCCTTAATCGACTGAATGACTTTCATCTGATTTTCAGCCGCTTTGGGATCATTCCAGAAGTCGGGATCTTGTGTTCTAAGTTCTTCTTCTTGTAGTTGAATTAATTTTGCATCGTAGTCAAAGATGCCTCCTCAGCGCATCCCGGCGCTCCGCAAGCTCTTTTAGCTGCTCTTTCTGAATCATAGTTATCATTTTAAGTGGTCTACAAAAGTAGAAAAACCAGCCAGATTAATCAATAACAAAAACGGACAACTCCTTTTGTGGAGCTGCCCGTTCTAAATGACTGTTGTCTTTTATGCTATTCACCCCAAATGACCGGGTCTACACTAATTGACTTAGCCTGCAAGTTAACACCGGACTGCCCGGATTCGTACTTGAAGGCATCAATCTGGACAATATAAGTAGTACCGTCGGCAGGCTGAAATCCACTGGCCCACCCCGATCCCGAAGCGGAGATGGTGTATTCCTCTTTATCACCCAACAGCGATGAAGATTGAAACACCTGATCATCATCTTCTTCAAACATCTTAACGATGAGGTAATCGGCATCTTCAATCTCAGTCCAGGTAAGTTTCATTTTGTCCTGGGTGTCATCAAACTCGTACTTAATGGTATCCGTTGGATAAATCACATCATCTGACAAGTTATCACTGAGCATGCTTGTTTCACCTGATTGAGCTACAATATCAAAACTGTAGGAGCCACCGGATGGCATTTCAGATGCAAATTGGTTGTCCGGAGTCTGGTAATAAAAATCATACGGGTAACCCTCAAAGGATTCCAAGTCATAGGTTTCGTCGTCATCGCCCGTGACATCAACGCTTTGCATTGGCTTATTGGCAAACGCATGTAACGCCAGGCCATATACGGTATCTACCTCATTCTCCGTTTCAACCGTTTTTGTAATTACAAAAACGTCAGCTGCCGGATCAAAGGCTACCTCTTCCGGCTCACAAGCCAACAGCCCAATCATGAGAACACTTACTGCAATAGGAATAATCTTTTTCATGTCTTTTAAATTCTAGTTTAATTATTTCGAATGTCCAAGTAAGATGAACAAACCGTCAAATGGTTGCGGACCGAAAGCATTTTTCTTTATTTATTTAACTCAAAGTCGATTGTTTTATTTCAGAAATAAAAGTATATCTTTGCGCCACAATTAAAAAATTGTTTATCAATTAAAATTAATTCACATGCCAGCAAAAATCAGATTGCAGCGACATGGTCGCAAACGTTTAGCATTCTACCACATTGTGGTAGCTGATGGCAGGGCACCACGAGATGGTCGTTACATTGAAAGGATTGGATCCTATAATCCAAACACAAATCCTGCTACGATCGATCTTGATTTTGATAAAGCTTTAGACTGGCTTACAAAAGGTGCACAGCCAACCGACACAGTAAGAGCAATTTTATCTTACAAAGGAGTATTATACAAAAAACACCTGCAAGGTGGTGTTGCCAAAGGTTCTTTTGACGAAGCAGAAGCAGAACGTCGTTTCGACGCCTGGTCAGCTGAAAAAGAAGCCAAAATTCAAGCGAAAAAAGATCGTCTGTCGAAAGACTCTGACTCGTTGAAAACAAAACAACTCGAAGCAGAAGCCAAAGTAAACGCCGAGCGTGCAGCAGCAATTGCCAAACGCAACGCTGAATTGGCTGCGGAAGCCAAAGCTGCAGAAGCTCCGGAAGAAGTTGAAGCACCAGCGGAAGAGGAAGAAGTTGTTGTAGCAGAAGAAGCTCCAGTAGTTGAAGAAACTCCTGTTGCAGAGGAAGCTCCTGTTACTGAAGAACCAGCAAAGGAAGAAGCTCCCGCTGAAGAGGCCCCCAAAGCTGAAACACCTGCAGCCGAGGAAGAAACTTCGAAAGAAGAAGCTCCTGCTGAAGACAAAGAAGAAAAGAAAGCTGAGTAAGCATTTTTTCTTATCTCCTGAAAAAAGAATGACTAAATAAAAAGAGGCTGACTCCGAAGAGTTCAGCCTCTTTTACGTTTTATACGTTCCTGTTTTAAAGTAAAGCATCAACTTTTGTTGCCAGAGCCGATTTGGGAGCCGCGCCAACATGCTTGTCAACCACTTCGCCACCTTTAAAGAACAAAATGGTCGGAATATTCCGAATTCCAAATTTCATGGCGGTTTCAGGATTGCTGTCCACGTCAACTTTTGTCACCAGCAGTTTTCCTGCATAATCCTGCGACAACTCCTCAACAACGGGAGCAACCATGCGGCAGGGACCGCACCATTCAGCCCAAAAATCCACTAAAACCGGCTTGTCAGATTGAAGAACAACTTCCTCAAAATTTGCATCATTTACTTCTTGTGCCATAATCAATATTATTAAACTATTATTCTATTTAAAGCTTTAAAAGCTAATTAATCTTAAAAGTCAGTGATTCATGATTTCGAATGAAACGCTCCAGCTCGCTGGTCATTTCCACACGAGTGTTTCTTGAAAACAGGTTAACCATACTTTTTGTTTCTGAATCCCAGATATTAAATCTCAACAAAGCTTTCCCCTTGTTTTTTAGGCTAATGGTTTCAATTTCCTGAATTAATTCGGGCGTTACATTTTGCAGTGGTAACTGCAACGTTACAGTGTTTATATTGTTTTTTCGGATTTCGGACAGCAGCTCAATGTTTCGGATTTTAAACTCGAGCTGGTCGCCGTTAAACCGGGGTTGAACCTGTCCTTTAATCATCAGAAATAAACCGGTTTTACAATACTTCGAAAACTCAACATAGTCTTTCCCGAAGAAAAAGAACGTGTACGAATCGGTGTAATCCGTCAGTGTCATGGTGCAAAAATGCTTCCCAGTTTTACCAATTGCTTCCCGGCTTTCGGTGACCATACCGGCAAAAGTCAGGTCGCGCCCCTTCATGGCTTCAATGTTGTTATTGATGTCTTTCAGCGAAAACTCACGACTGGTAAAGTTTTCCACTTCCAGCCTGTAATCATCCAGTGGATGTGAAGAAAGGTAGATTCCAATCAAAGCCTTTTCCTTTTCGAGCAACACAATTTTGGGCCACTCCGGAACGTCGGGAACATCGGGTGTTTTCACAGCCTGAGCCGACATGACTTCGCCGAACAAGGATTGCTGGGCATTGTTGCTTTCCAACTGAATCTGGTGACCGTAACGAATCAGCTTTTCGATAAATGAGGGCTCATTTTCGGCCGAACTGGCAAAAAACTGGCTACGTTTGATCGTTCCAAAGCTGTCAAAAGCTCCAGCCATGGCCAGTGCTTCAATATTTTTTTTGTTGACAGTTTGCAGGTTCACCCGCTCTACAAAGTCAAAGACAGAGGTAAATAATCCATCCTGCCGGGCTCTTACGATATCAGTCACCGCTCCTGATCCTACGCCTTTGATGGCAGCCATTCCAAAACGCACATCGCCTTCCTTGTTTACCATGAACTTGAGAAAACTCTCGTTCACATCAGGCCCCAGAACGTTCATTCCCATCCGCTGCGACTCGCCCATCAGCTTGGTGATATCCGTAATGTTGCTTAGGTTACGGCTCATGTTGGCCGCCATAAACTCGGCCGGGAAGTGTGCTTTCAGGTATCCCGTTTGGTAAGCAATGTGGGCGTAGCAAACCGAGTGTGATTTATTGAAGGCGTAAGACGCGAACGCTTCCCAGTCTTTCCATATTTTCTCAATGATTGTCTCCGGCTCTTTCTTCATCTGCTCACAACCCTCAACAAATTTGGGGTTGGCCTTGCAGCCATCGATAAACTTCACTTTGAGTTTATCCATCATCGCCTTGATTTTTTTACCCATCGCTTTCCGAAGCGAATCGGAATCTCCCCGGGTAAAATTGGCCAGGTGGCGCGACAATAACATCACCTGTTCCTGGAAGACCGTAATTCCGTAGGTGGTTTCCAGGTATTTTTCCATCATGGGGTGGTCATAATGAACTGCTTTACGCCCGTGTTTCCTGTCAATAAAATCAGGGATGTATTCCATTGGTCCCGGACGATACAAAGCGTTCATGGCAACCAAATCCTCAAAACGGTTGGGTTTCAGGTTACGAAGGTGTTTTTTCATGCCGGGAGATTCAAACTGGAAAATGGCGGTGGTATCGCCACGACTAAACAGTTCGAATGTTTTGGCATCATCCTCCGGAATGGCATCAATATCCACTTCCAGTTTTTTGGAGAGGCGAATATTTTCCAGGGTTTCTTTGATGATGGAAAGGGTTTTCAACCCCAAAAAGTCCATCTTCAGCAATCCAATATCCTCCACAAAACGCCCGTCGTACTGCGTGGTATATAAATTTTCGTCTTTGGTGGGCATCAACGGAATGTGTTCATCCAGCGGATCGCGACTGATTAGAATCCCGCAGGCATGCACCCCCGTTTGCCGGACGGAGCCTTCCAAAGTTTCGGCAAATTTCAGCGTGGAAACAATTAAAGGATTGGCTGATTTTTTTTCGTTGCGTAATTCGGTACTTTCTTTATAGGCTTTTAAAAAGCTCATTTTTGGCGCTTCGGGCACCATTTTGGCCAGACGATCTGCTTCGGGCAACGGCAACTTCAACACCCGTGACACATCGCGGATGGCCAGTTTGGTGGCCATGGTTCCAAACGTACAGATATGTGCCACCCGCTCACGGCCGTATTTTTCTGTCACCCAGTCTAATACCATCTGCCGGCCGTCATCATCAAAGTCAATATCCACATCGGGCATGGAGATCCGGTCAGGATTCAGGAACCGTTCAAACAGCAGATCGTGCTTGATCGGATCGATATTGGTAATCCCGACACAATAGGAAACGGCCGAACCGGCAGCCGATCCACGGCCCGGGCCCACCAGAACACCCATTTCGCGGGCGGCATTGATAAAATCTTGTGTAATGAGGAAGTAACCCGGAAAACCCATGGTTTTGATGGTATCCAACTCAAAGTCAAGTCGCTCGGCAACGTCGGCCGGAACCGGACTGCCATAGCGGTATTCTTCTTTGGCGCCTTCGTAGGTCAGGTGTTTCAGGTACTCAGCTTCCAGTTTTACCCGAATGACTTTTTCGTAGCCACCCAACCGCTCGAAAGCCCCGTCTTTGAATTCGTCTTTAAGATCTTCTTCGGAATACCTCTCCAGGTATTCGGCTTCCGTTCCAAATTCTTCAGGAATCGGAAAAGGAGGCATAATGGGTGCTGAATTCAACTCATATTCTTCAATCTTGTCCGCAACTTCCTGGGTATTTCTCAATGATTCCGGCACGTCGGCAAACAGCTGGTTCATTTCGGCGGTTGTTTTAAACCATTCCTGCTTGGTGTAACGCATCCGGTTGGGGTCGTCCACATCTTTCCCGGTGTTCAGGCAGATTAGCAAGTCGTGTGCGTCGGCATCTTCTGCATTAATAAAATGCACATCGTTGGTTGCAATCACTTTCACCTGGTACTTCTCAGCCAATTCCAAAATAACCTGGTTGACCAACACCTGGTTTTTATAGACATCTTCATTCCGTTGCGGATCATCTGATTTATGGCGCTGCAACTCCAAGTAATAATCATCTCCAAAAACCCGCTTAAACCATTTAATGGTTTCTTCCGCTTCGGGAATGGCGTTGTTCATAATATTTTGAGCCACTTCTCCCCCCAGACAGGCGGAGGAAACAACCAAGCCTTCACTGTATTTTTCCAGAACCTCCTTGTCGATACGGGGCTTGTAGTAGAAACCTTCGTTGCTGGCAATGGAAATTAGTTTGACCAGGTTTCTGTAGCCACGTAGGTTTTTGGCCAGCAAAATCAAGTGGTCTCCTGACCGGTCTACCTTATCATTCTTATCGTTGATTGTTCGCGAGGCGACGTAGGTTTCGCAGCCCAAAATTGGTTTGATTCCTTCACGTTTGCACGTGTCGTAGAAGTCCTTTATCCCAAACATCATCCCATGATCGGTCAGGGCCAGTGCTTTCATTCCATCCCCTTTGGCTTTGGCGACAAGTCCTTTTACGCTTGCGGCCCCATCCAAAATTGAATATTGCGAGTGTACGTGTAAGTGTGTAAATGGAATCATTTTCAATCAGTTTTATCAATCTTCAAACTTGCCTCTCCTTGCAAAAAACAGTAAGCTAAAATTAGGGTTTTCATCTTGTTCATGAAACCCCTGTTAATAAAACATGATAAAAGGAAAAAAATTTATACTTGTTGTTACGAGCCCAATCCGGCTGGCTGATTTTTTCCTCCCTATAACAGCCGGGGCGATAAGAAAAATCAGAGCACATAGACGTGCGTTGCTCAATTTCACGGGAATGATTCCAGCTTTTTTTGATTTCCCGGGTTATTCCAGCCTCTGGAGTGAGTCGGAAAACCTCCTTATTTTCACGTTAACACCTCTTCTACCGCCCGATAGATTAAATCCATTTCAAAGCCACGAGCTTGGGCAAAACGAATCAATTTAGCTTTGCGATCATATGGATTCGGCACCTTCACGCTTTTATTTTTTTCGGTGATTATTTCAATCAGCATCTCCCAATAAGCCTCGTCGTCAATCCCATTCATAGCCAAGTCAACGGTGTTTGAATTCATTCGTTTGGCATGAAGCTGGTAGGCGATTTTTATTTTTCCCCATTTGTTAAAACGGAATTTGTCTTTGGCAAAACTCCGGGCAAAGCGCTCATCATCAACATACTTCTCCTCAATCAACTGTTTCAGCACCACGCCCGCATCCATTTCGTCAACTCCCCATTGACTTAATTTAGTCAGGACATCAGCTGAACATTTTTCGGCACGGCTGCAAAGTGCTGCTGCACGATAAAAAGCTTCGGATTGCCGGGACGTCATTTCCATAGTAAAAAGATTCACTGGTTTAAATAAAATCAAAATTAACGATTCCATTGAAAAGCCGGACGATCAAACACTCCATTGCTCTTCACCTCGCCATTGTCCAAATGCAACAGGTGAGTTACGCAGCCAGGGATCTCCTCTTTGCGGTGAGTCACATAAATCAGTGTCGTTTTTAACTGGCTACAGAGAATATTGAGTAAATGAACGAACCGATTGGTTTGCTGCGAGTCGAGGCCCTGGCATGGTTCATCGAGAATAAGCAAGGGAGGCACCTTTACGAGGGCCCGGGCCAGCAAGACAACACGCTGCTCGCCCAACGATGCCTGCACAAACAGTCGCTTTTGCAAGTATTCCAATCCCAAAACAGCCAACCATGATAATGCATTTTTCAACTGATCGCCCGTTGGCAATGAATTAAATCCCACTTCATCGTGAAAGCCCGATAGAACAACATCGTTGCAGGTCATTGAACTATAAACCTGCCTACCCGAAGCGGCCAGCCCCGGAATCGTATTGTAGATGCCAGCTCCCCGCAGAAAATACAGGTGAAGTTCGGGTGATACAAAACCAATGCGCTTTTTAATGTCCCAAATACTTTCGCCGGTTCCACGCTGCCGATCAAATAAACACAGATCGTTCGCATACCCTTGCGGATTATCAGCGGTAATCAAGCTTAGCAAAGTGCTTTTCCCTGCTCCGTTTGGACCAAGCAAAGCCCACTGCTCGCCGAGGTTCACTTGCCAGTTGATGTCTTTTAGAATTTGCTTTCCACCCAATACCACATTCACCTTGTTCATTCGCACGACGATGCCGAACGCTTCGTCTGGCAATGGCAAACGGCCAAGGAGTCGCGTATCAATCTCAGTTTTATTTCGGACGCAGTCTACGTTCCTAGGTTGATAGGCTTCGGGCTTGACAAGCCGGCTTAGGCTTCCTTTATTCAATTCCGCTACGTAAGTTCCTGAATCCGGAATATGCTCCGGATCGGTCATGACAACCAGGCAAAGGCCGGAATCCATTTGCTGTTTTAACAAGCGACTCAAAGTAGCGCGCGAGTGGAAATCCAGCCCTACGAATGGTTGATCCAGCACCAGCAAGTCGGGTTTTTGCAATAGTACGGCCGCCAACTGTGTCCGTTTACGCTCGCCATTGCTCAATTGCAGGAGTTTCCGGTCAGCCAGGCGCTCAATCTCCACCTGCTTCAGCACGCGTCGCAAAGCTGCTTCTGAAACTCCAGTTTCGGTTTTCGCCTGTACCCGAGCCAAAAACTCCCAAACAGTTGGAACCATCTCCATGCCTTGGTTTTCATAGCGAAGCCCGTCGTGCATACTTCTTCGCCCCGAAAAAGCGACGAAATAATCCTGCTGATCAACCATCAGCCGCCTGATTTTCGGCTTGGTAATCAATTGACCCGAAGAAGGCGAAAGCTGCCCCGCCAGCAAACGCCCCAGCATGGTTTTGCCACTCCCCGAAGCACCGGTAATTACCAGTGATTCACCCTCTTTCAAAGCAAAACTAAGGGGATGAATAAGAGTTTCGCCCGCTATTTTCAAACCCAGACTAATCGCTTCGAGTACGTTTGTTGATTCCGGCTGCTTCATTTAGTGGATCCAATTTAGAATGAAAAACAAAGATAGGGAATCCAGCTGACGAAGCTTACCAGTCAACGCGGGCCGTAAAAAGAAAGACGATCTGTAGAGAATCGTCTTTCTAAAAAAAATAACCAGACAAACCGATTGACGGTTTTTATTGTAGCACGAAATGAATGGGAACGCTAAAAGCAACCCTCACCGGCTGTCCGCGCTGCAAGCCTGGTTTCCATACCGGCAGACTATTAACCACACGCAAAGCTTCTTTATCAAGCGAAGGGTCGACACTGCGTACGATCCGGGCATTGGTAACCTGCCCATCTTTCCCGACGACAAACGACACATAAACTTTACCTTCAATCCCATTCTCCTGGGCAATCACCGGATATTTAATGGCATTGGCCAAGAATTTTCGCAGGGCCAGTTCTCCTCCCGGAAACTCAGGCATTTCTTCTACAATGTAAAACACCTGCTCCTCATCTTTTTCCTTTTCCTCCTGTGCATAATCAATAACAATCGGGCTCACATCAATTTCGGTCTCCGCGTCAGCTTCGGTATCCTGAATTTCCAATTCATCTTCAATTTCAATGTTGTCGGATACAATGTTGAGCACTTCGACAACTCGCGGAGGAGGGGGCGGAGGCGGAGGTTTCACTTCTTCCTGCCGCGTGATCGGGATTACTTCACTCTCAATTTCCTGGGCGACAACGGCACCAGTAATTTCCGGTTTCTTCACATTGGTTTTAAATTCAAAAGCCAGTAAGATAACTCCAAGCGCCAAAACCAGCCCGAGTTCAATAAAAAGATTCCGGTAGCAATTTAAATCACAAGATGGATATTTCTTGATTTCCATAACTTTTGGTTTTATTTGAAATGAATAAGCAAACAAGGCTTGTGAAAAGTAATTTTAGACGGCTTTTTTCAGGAATATCCCCTGCTTAAAGGGTATGAACACGGTTCATGGCACAAGACGTCAACAGCCTTGTTTAATAAACTTGATTTCAATAATTTATACGAATATTACTGAGCCATGTTTCTATTTTGAAAGCTCATTGCACGAAACTAATCGCGTTATGCCGGGCAGAGCCCAGACCTCGTCCGATGGCATTCATCCCTTGACTAATGGAGCTTGCGCTCCCGCCTATGACATTTGACTTTCCAGGCTAAAGGAATTTTCGCCTCAGCTGGCAGAGTTCTCACTTCATGCGGAAAAACCCACGCCCAACCTTAAATATTTGGGGTTTGCCTGCTGGAATACGGGAGCATTTATGGCCGAGTGGTCGATGTTGTTCGTCTTTATTCAGCAAGAACCGAATGACGCCGAGAATAGCACAGAAAGGGCCGGTCATAGGATTGAACACATTCGACCGGCCCCTTTCTTTGTTTCGGTGAAAAGTTACAATTTCAAATCGTTTGATGCCGCCCCGGTTGCATTGACATTAAACACATCGGCATAGATCAGTCGGTCGGTTTCCTCCGACTGTTCCAGACGGTCTTTGTAGGCATTGTCCAGTCCGCTGATCTTATTCGGTCCACGTTCGTACTCTTCGATAATGATCTGGAATGGCGACCTTTTGTATCCTCGCGGCAAGCGAAACTCATTACTGATCGAATACCGGTTATTCTCAATATTGCGTTGGCTGATTTTGATTTCCACGCCTCTGTCGGTCAGGTCCTTCTCGTTGGAGCCATCGCTGACTGTTCCGTAAATGGGTTGCGCCATTTTATTGTCCAGGAAACTGATTCGCAGAAAGTTGTAATTGCCATACGCCGCAAGGCGTTCGTTGTAAATCGTACCCTCCACGGTTACTGTAAACCTGGAATTGACATCGTCGCGTTTAAACCTAACGGTTGTTTGGCGATCCGGCATTAGCTGGGTAAAACTGGCTGCAACCACCGGCGACAGGCAAACATCTTCTTCCTCCTTGCGTACGGAGTAGGGCTGATAGCGGGCTAAAATCAGTTTGACAAATGGGAAATACATGCTTCCGGGGTTAATGTTTAAGTCGCAGAACCAGGTCTGCCGGTCCTCGTCGAAATGAACCGGATAGGCTACGGCTTTGGCTTTTGCCGATCCCCTGCCCGGATATTGTAACTCTTCATCGATCACAGGATTCATCCTGAAATCAGCGGGTTGCGGAGAAAAACCAGCTGGCTGTACTGAATAAAGTAGTGGATCGATCCCCCAGTTGGTATAATAGTCCGAATAGCCGGGCGATAGCAAAGTCAGCCGGTTTAAATTGGCTTTACTGTCGGGCAAAATGACGGCCAGCATTTCATCATCGCCCGATGAAAACCAAGGTCGTTTCAGAAAAATACGTATTCCGCCACCGACTCGTTGGTGGCGAATCGCATCGTCCGACTGGGTTTTGCGCCACTCGAAGGTTGGGATGAGGTAGTCAATTTCGGGCGCTTTGGGCCGTGCCGAACTTGGGATATTATGCTTTTCTTTCCATTCGCTTTCACGTGTGGTGGTCAAACCGGAATCAGCCGCGAGTATTTTTCCGAAATATTCGCGGTAACGCGAAGCAGCCACCAGTTTGTAGTCCACCCACCGGTGTTTGGTGTCGCCAAACTGCTGCATGAGCGGCTTAATCCGCAATTTTATCGCTTTGAATACCGGAAACTTCAACTCCTGTACGTCAAACTTCACTTGGTTGACTAAGGTTTTGGGGGCGACTTTCCTTTGTTGCTCCAAGTTCTGAAACGAAACCGCCTGAGCCTTGTAGATGGCACTGATCTTTCGGGATTGAGGCTGCGGATCCGCTTCAAACTCCACCGGCGTGCGCATCTGGAATTTCTTGATGGGCATGATCTGTAAATTTTGAATTTGCGGCTGAATTAAGACGGCCGGCTGGGGAGTCGTTCCCTTGGTAATCACGTCATCCTGGTAATTGACCACAATATCGGCGATGCTGTTACGCCCCTGTTTCTCCTTGATCGTAACCGAAATACCATCGTCCATCGGCTCGGTCCACCGCGATTGCAGTTCTACCTTTTCGGTGCTTTCGCCGTGCACTTTGTAACGAATGTTGATGTTGGCGAAGGTATCGTTAAAATCGCGGTCGGGCAGTAATTGCTCTATTACGGGTTCTTCCAGCGGCTGTTGCAGCGCATGCACCAGCTCCATCTCGCGAGAAGGACTTACCATCCAATGCTGGCCCGTAAACGCCAGATCGGTCAACTCGGACAAGTTTCCGGGTGACTCATCTTTCACCAACTGCCAGATGGCGGCCAGCTCTTTCAAATCCGATTCGCGCCAAAATGTACTGAAGCGGATTTTTGTTCGCAGGCCTTTCGGCATGAAGACCGTGAGCTGACGGTCTGAAGCGCTCCACTGAACATCCTGCTGTTCACCTTCTTCCAGTCGGATCCGGATGTGGCCGGCGTTGTACCAGTCTTCCGGCCGGGGTACGGAATCCGTGTCGCCAGGCTGAATTTCCGCGTTGCTGAAAAAGCTAAACATACGGGGAGCAAAGTCCTGGGAGTGGGTATATTCGTAACCTTCAGAAAGAAAAAGAGCAACACCCGCAGCCATTGGATCAGGCAAATAAATAATTTCGACCTCGTTGGGTTGGTATACTTTTTCCTTGTTCTTTTCATCCTGCTGATACAATTCCTCGTGACTGGTGATGATGCTGTAAATTTCCTGTGCCTGTTGCGGATTGCCAAACGCATTCTCAAACATGCCATGGGTTTCTGCCATCAATTGGCTGTTTTTGGGTGGCAGCAAGTAACGCAGCGAGTAGTCGTCCAGTGTTTTCCCATCCACCGGATGAGCGCTTTCATAATCGGCCACCGACTGGTCGAAATTGGAACGAATAACCATGCTTTCCAGAAACTCGCCATCTTTCAGCTCGTTGCCGACCAAAACAATCGGGCTAGCCAGGGGATCGTACCGCAAATAGCGGATATTGCTGCGGATCGTCAGGTTGGGGGTTTCGGGCTGACTCCCGAGCGGGACGCTGTTTCCGGCCAGATCCACCGACCGGATGCGGACCCGGTAATCTTTTCCGTACCGAAGTTTTGGTAAGGTACCCGGCACAATCTTGGACTGCGCATTGATCCGGAATTCTACATCGGTATTAAATGCGTATTTCCGAGCTTCGTCGGTTTTATTTTTATACACAAAGTCTCGCTTAGTTTCTTCACCCGGCTTCAGTTCGTAGTCGTCCGACTCGTTGATGGCGTAGCCCGGCTTTCTAACCGACAGACTCCAGCCTTCCCAGCGGGCCAGCGTTTCCGGGATAAACACATCATCGGGATCATCAGGGTCTTCGGTAATTCCCAGCTGGATAAAACCCTCATCAGGTTCAATCCCTTCAATCGGATGCGGGATGTTTTGTTCGTCAAACCAAGTGTAGGAATCGTGCCGCTGGTGCAGCGAATACCAGGTGTCAGGTTCATCTTCATAGGCAATATCCATCTGGTATGCCTGAATAACATCGTTGGAATAAAGCACCTGGCTGGGTTGTTTCACTTGCAATTGGGTCATTTGAACCGTTTCGCCTTCGGTTTGCAGTTTGGGTTGAATTTGCATCATCATGGGCGAAGTGGTTACAAAGTTTTGCTTCAGTTGCAGGTTGCTCTGCACCTGGGAATACAAATATTCCGCCATCCCGTTTTTGGTAACGGCAATCCCCGCCGAACGCATGGCCGGCAGACCCTCCTCTTCGGGAGGTTCGACCTCGTCCATTTCCTTCAACCTAAAATTATTACTCACGCGCAATTCAGACCGGAGTTCATAAAAACGGGCGATTTGCTGCACCTTGTTTTCGGCCATATTTGAAGTTTTTAGCGCCGCCCCGTCGGCATCAACCTGGATTACCGAAAACTCGTTGGTATTTATTTTGACAAATCCCTGCTTGAAAATTGCATTGTTTTTATCGCCAATGTAAAAGCCGGTCTTTGTGATTTCATAAGCGGTTGCCGGCGTCGAAACGGTCGTTCCCGGCTCGTCAAAAACCAAGGCGTTGGGCACCAGCTGAATGGTGCCCTTGTTTGGGATCGCTGAATCATAAGGAATGGTGAAATCAAGCACGATGGCCAGCTTCCGCATGATCTGCGGATAACTGTTAACCACCGCCAAGATGTCATGAAATTCGAATGAAGGTTTTTGCAACTCCAGCTTGGGCTTGGTCCGCACCCGGTCAACCTGGTGAAACTGCCGCAACTGAGTGAAATCGTCCTTCGGGTTCATTTGTAACTCAAACCGCTTGAATTTATCCTGCTGCAACACCCGTTGGATCGTTTGATCCTCATCGGTTTGCTTAAACATCATTCGTGACGCCTGTATTTTTGTCGTCCGGCTCGGCTGAACAGCCTGTTGAACGGCCTGCAAATTCAGTTTCATCCGCGAAATCGCACCAAGGTTGGTTTCATCCACAAACTTTTCGGGTGTCACCCGCTTCCTGGGCTCAACAATCGCTTCCTGTTTATACGACTGGATTATAAAATCCTGAATGTGTTTGGACGGAAACGAATGGATGCGTTTTTCCACCAGGTTCTCTTCCTCTTTAAAATCATCGACCTTGACATCCGGGTGAAAAATATGCTGAAAAAGTTCCGGATCGATCGGTCCGTCAAGCATGGCCGGATCGAGCACGGTACCGTTTTGCAAACGGAACTTAAAATCAGCATTCAACACTTTTTGCGGCCAGTCCAAAATGTCTTCAAACTGGGAGAGCGTGGTGTCGCTTGGCGTGTTTAGTTTGATGGAAACAAACACAGAAAGTTTCAATATTTCTTTGCCCTCAACCGTGGTTCGCTGATGAGGTAACGTGGTAAATATAATTTCTTGTGGCATATCGTTTGATTTTCTGAATTCAATTTAACTTGCAAAAGCCAGACAGTATTCCTGCCAGTCATCCTGGTCAATCATTTCAATAAACTTCGGATCGGCATCAGCGCCCTTCAGTTCGCGGCGCACGGTAACCGAAACGGTTTTGCTAAAGAACAGCACTTCTACTTTCACTTTCAGCGTAGCCAGGCCTTCCAGCTTTTCAACCTTGTCGCCACTGAATACGGCGGTGAATGCGAGATAGAATTCGAGCGAAACGGTGATCAGTCCAAGGATGGAAAGGTGACCGTTGATCCGCAGGTAGCCGGTCAGGGTCGATTCGGCAATTTCTTCGGTTTGCCCGTTCACCTCAATATTAACCAGCTCCATTTTGAAATAGAAACCTCCCATGACCGATACGCCGCCTGAGGCAACCCCTACATTCAAAGACATGGCTGCCCCAAACTCAAACGCCGCCTCAATGGATTGCAATCCTTTTAAGGTCGTTACCATCATGAAGAAACCGCCGCCACCAAAGCACGAAACGGTGAGCAGGAACGGATTCTCGCGTTTGCAAAAGTTGAAACCAATCGTTAGTGGCGCTCCTGTGAACGGTAGTGTAACGCTAGCACCCAGGCTGATGTTGGAGATCATACAAATGCCCACTTCCACATTGGGAATGCTCATGTCGAAACCGGCAATAACCCGTGTCGGTTCCAGCTTGATGTAAGGGCCGTCATCGGAGAAGCCAGTGCTGGGAATGATGTTTTGCAAGTTATTGACAAAACTCAGCACTCCTTTAAAGGCAATTGGTTTGTCCTGGTCAATATCCACTTTGACGTCCGCTTTCTCCGAAGCGCCGGTTTTAAACTCGAGGTAATTGAAATTGACTTCGAGCAAGGGAACCAAATCGATCCCAAACTTGTTGAAGCGGGCCGAGCCATTCATTGTGGCCGATTTCGAACTGTCAAAAGGTTTCTCGAACTTGGTGGTGATGGTCAGGGCCTCATTCGGGTTACTGACATTCACATGCAAAATATCCGGAATTACCTGGATCGGATTCTGTTTGAACTCCGGCTGCCATTTGTATTCGGCGTAAAAAGCCTCTGTGGTTACATAGGTCTTAAAGTTTGGGATCTTGGGAATGTTCCCGTTCAGGGCATCCAGCAGTTCCTGCACTTTATTCTGCAATTCCTGTTTCAGGTTGTTCACCTGATCCTCGACATTTTGTTTCGTTTCCCTGGCCAGGTTTTCCAGATACAGAATATCATTCTTGATCTCCTCAATTTCTTTTTTTACCTGGTTAATGGTGTTGATCAGCCCGTCAAATACGCCATCCATGTTAAGTCCGCCCAGCAACAGATCGAATATTTTAATTACCCCGAAAATTTTGGCCACAGGAAATTCTTCCAGCGCTTCGAAAAACTTTTCCGGATTGAATGTCAAGGCTTTCATATCACTCACCTCACCACCAACCGGCCCCTGCAACTTGCTCAGAGCTGTGATCGCCATATTGGGTGACAAAAATCCGCCGGACTTGTCGGATCCACCACTAAAATCGACTACGGCATCAGCCACCTTGGCAAACACCATACCGGCGTTTTGATCGTCCTCCAGCGTAATGTGAGTCGGCTTGCGCACACCGGTCATTTCATCCAGTTGTTTGATGAAAACCTGGGCTTCCTGCATCATCGGATGGAATTTCAGGTCGGCTTCGCCACTAGCCGGATATGTTTGCGCTCCAAAATTGAGCCATTCGGTTTCAAAAGCGGTATCGCCATCCACCAAGCTTTCAGCATAAGCCACATCCTGCCCAAAAAAATCCATCTGGGTGTAAGCGGTATTGTTCGGATTGTATTTGGAAATCACCTGCTGCATCAGGTTGATGTCACGGGCAATGCGGTTTTCCATAAACGCCAGCGGCATTCGAATGGCATGATCAATGCCCTCTTTGTCGGTAACCAGCAGATCAAACGGAAATCCCTTGTTTCCCACATTGATATAGAAATTGTAAACTGTATTTCCTCCAGTAGCTGCCCTGATAAAGCTAATCATTCGGGTTCCGCCGGACGGTGGAACCGTGATGATAGTCGAATCTGCCGGATTGTCAATATCAGGTGTTGTGCTATTTTTTACGCGGACAGCCTGAAACGGAAACTCAATAAATGCATTCTGCGGATCAGTTCGCGAGTACAATACCTCCTTTTCGAGCACCACAATGTACATGCGCTGCCGGTTAACCGCCGATTTAGTTTGCTTGTGGAACTTCCGTTCTGTAATTTTTACCAAGGCAGCCCGGTGTCCAAACGGAAACAGGTAACCTTCGCGCACGACTTTCACGTAGTGGTCGCGCCCCAGGGTGGCCAGGTGTTCCCATTCAATGATGTTCAGGTAATTGTCGGCCGGTGACGGCACATCAAAAAAGGCATGCCAGTCAAGATAAGCTCCCAGGCTGGTCAGCATCAGGTTATTGACGGGAACCGCCTTGGGCGAATAGTCGGGAATGGTATAATTGGAAGTGGTATGTACCAGGATGTGCCGATCACTGGCATCCAGCGAAGTCATAAAAGGTTTGCCCAGTTCAGCCAGCTTTTGGAAATCTTCATTGGCTTCATCAGCCCATAAGGCACGAATGGTTTTAAAGTTTGACAGTGTGCGGGTGGTTTTGCCGTCCTTTAGGCGAACCCCCAAAGTTGTGTGCCATAATTCGGCAACCTGTCCTTTGTTCGTCGACAAGGGATCCAGCACCCGGAATTGGGTCGAAATAACCTGACCTTCCAACACTTTTTGCTCCTCGATATCCCGCAACTGAACTTCTTTTTGGTGGAAGAAATCGTTGATTTGGTTTGGTGAAATGTAAAGGAGCGTCGGGGCTTCGATGGAGGTATTGAAATCGGGGATGGGTTCAACCTTCCAACTAATATTTTGGATAACAGCTGCATTAAATGAGGGCCTCACCGTTTGCATTTCCATGGGCTGCAACACCTTGGCCAATTGCGTTTCATCGTAAACGGTGCGCTGGCTGGCTTTCACCTTCGAGTGCTGCACCAGCTTGATTGCATAGTCTTTGGTGTTGGAATCCAAAAACCGGCTGCTTGTTGGTGCCTCAACAGCCTGGGTTCGCCCTTCCAGATACACGGGCGTTTTGAGCCGCGTAATTTGTGGAATTTTAATCCAGGCTCGCGGATGAACCTTCAATTTGAATTTTGACCAGTCGAGCAGTTCTTCCAAAATAACAGGAAATCCCCCATGACCTGCGGGTAACTCATACACCAGCCGGCTTCTACGGGCTCGCAAATGCTTGGCCGGCAATTTCACTTCGGTGTTGGTTCCGGTTCCCGGGATCTGATTCGACTCAAAAAACGCTTCTTCCAAAGTATGCTGGCTCGTAAAATAGACGATTACGACTCCTGCTTTTTTGCTGTTGTCCAGCTCCAGATAGGGCGACTGCCCCCGGTTGGTATAGTTGAAGTTGTGAAATTCAAACTCAAGCAAAATCAGGTCTTCCGGACGAAGAATCCTGATTGTCAGCGCCCGCTTGGGACGAAATCGGATTTGTTCAAATTGCAGGTCTAGCTGAGGCTGCCCCACGGTGGCCTTTCGGATTGGTTCCTGAGTTCCGGGTTTGGCAACCGTTATTGTTGGAACGTTCCGAACCGGTCCTTGCGTGTCTATGGAATCCGTCGGTTGTGTTGCGTTACGGGAAAGAATTGCCCGCTTAACTCGTCTTACCGGCTCCTGCATATCAATCCGGATTGTTGGTGCGTCCCGAAAGACGGAAGTCAGACTGATGCCATGTGCCACATGCGACTGAAATGCCCGCATGCGGGGCTCGATCACCTGGCCATCTAGACTATTGGCATCACCGTAGGCCTCGAAATCGGGTAATTCAGACGACGGCTCAAATTTGAATGAGCCCAATGCCGTCGTAAACCATTGCCCCTTTTTCGGCAAGCTTGCCGAAAGGTACACTTGGGGAGCTCCTGAATTGGGATACTCGGCATAGTAAAAATATTTTTCGAATTGGAGCTTAGCTCGTCCAAAGTGTTGGTCGCTGATCTCCAGTTTACCCTTTTTACCGGATACCCACAGCATGTTTGAGTCGGAGAGGAAAATGTTTACCCCCGGGAGTTCGCCAGTATCCTGAAAAACCCGCTGCCCGTTTAACTTTACGTCTTTAATCATTTGGCTCCAGCCCTGAAAATCCGCCAATTCCAGCAGGGTCCCACGCCGTACCCGCGTTTTCATAAACTCAGGCGGTGTGTGCCCGCCTGAAGATAAGCGGAGCTGATCGGTCTTGTAATTCCGATTGTTCAGTTGCACGCTCACCTTTTTTCTGCCGCTGAAGCCCAGATTCCATTTCTGATCCAGTGTGGTATTCAGTTTTCCTTCCAAGTGCACACCGTCCTTATCGTTTAGCTGAACTAACTGGCTGGCTCTGCTGACGCTTCCTTTAGCCTGGACATTTCCATCGAGCCAACTGAGAAAATTAAGCCTTTGATTAATTCCGAGTTCAGGCACGTCCAGGTCCATGAGCCAGTCGCCTTGTTTGAAAAAAACCTGCAAATCCATCGAAAACCGGAGATCTGCTCCTGGAAACCGGAGTGAATCGGCACGAATCTCAAGCTGATTCCCATCGTTCTCATAAAGGAGAGAATAACCTGGCTCGAACTGTTTAGTGGAGAATTCCCAGCACAGCTGGCCTCCACGAAAAAACTGAAGTTTGTTTTTTGCGTGTTTTATGTCAAATGCCCCCTTGGAAAGAGACCTGACGGACTCCACGACCGGATTCCAAGCGATGGCGCCCAAGCCTATTGCTTTTACAAATTTTCGCCGTCCGGGAGACCGGACACCTTCTTTGTCATCCGAAAGGACAAATTGGTGGGACTTTTTTAAGTTTAGGTAATGAAAGTTCATGACTTCAGATATTTGGGAGTTGCAATACAAGTTACTACAATTCGAGCTTTTTGTAAATAGCTCTAAAACATCTTCATGCAGACGGAATCACGAAACCCGCACAAATTAGGACTTTCAGATCCTATTTTTTTTGATTTTTTCTCTCGGTTTTTAATGGGATCTGTTGATATCCTTCGGGAGGAACTCAAAAACAAGTCGTTTATGGAAAATGCTTCAGCAGAATCATTCCATGCAAAACTGAAAGCTTTTAGAGCGACTCTGAGAGGTGTGACTGATGCTTCATTCTTCTGTTTTCGTGCCGCTCAAACTCATGCTTAAAACCTTAATCCCCCAGAAATATGAAATGATCCTCTAAGAGGAGTGACAGACACTAACTTTTTCCTGTATAGAGTAGCTAAGATATTTGCCTGAAAAATAATCTCCACAGAAATTTAAAGTGAGCCATAATATTGAAGTGAGCCATGATAAGTCAATGGCTGAAAAAAAAAGGAGAACCAATTTCTTGATTCTCCTTCAATGTAGCGGGGACACGACTCGAACGTGCGACCTTTGGGTTATGAGCCCAACGAGCTACCAACTGCTCCACCCCGCAATATATTTTTAAATATTTTTTATCTGTTTTGAACGTTCATCTTTGGCGTTCCTGCCTCAAATGCGGATGCAAATATAAACCATGTTTTTCGATAAACAAAAATATTCAACTATTTTTTATTTTTTCTCCCCGAATGAATCCGTTAAAAAGTATTAATTTCAATCCGCTACAATAGGCATTCATGGAATTGTTGCTAATTTTGTTGCTTGCAAAATCGGAACATGGCAAATCAGGACAAGAAAAAAAAATTAATCGACAAACTCAAAAACCGCTACCGGTTAATCATCTATAACGATTCGACCTATCAAACGGTGTGGAGCATGAAATTAAGCCGCATCAAAGTCTTTTTCATTGTCAGTTTTGGAGGATTGCTTTTAGTCCTATTTACAGTCCTGATGATTGCCTACACCCCTATTCGCGGGTTTATCCCGGGTTATCCGTCGGCCGAAGTGCGCCAAATGATCGTACACAACGCCATGCTGGTCGATTCGCTGGAAGAACAGCTCCAAATTCGTGACAACTATTTTGAAAAAATCCGCGCTTTGATAGAAGGTGAAATTCCTCATGACCCGGATTTTGTAGCCGATACCAGCATACCATCCAGCGAGCTGCAAATTAATTACTACAACCACGACTCGGTTTTTCAGCAAAAAATTCTTGAAGAGCAACTCGACCTTTCGCTTCAAAAAGAAACTCCAAAATCAAAAAATATTGCCAACCTTCATTTCTTCTCACCCCTGCAAGGAATGATTACCAATAAATTTGACAAACAAACGGATCATGTCGCCATTGATGTAGTTGGCATGCCCAATTCCCGGATTTCAGCGGTGCTTGACGGCACGGTGATTTTTGCCGGATGGACCGTTGAAACAGGCTACATCATCTACCTTCAACATCAAAACGACCTGGTGTCGGCCTACAAGCACAATGCCGAGCTGCTCAAAAAAGTAAATGAGCATGTCAAAGCCGGAGAAGCCATTGCCATCATGGGTAACACCGGCGAACTGACTACCGGCCCGCACCTTCATTTTGAATTATGGCACCAGGGAATAGCTCTTGACCCCGAAAAATACATTGACTTTTAAACTGTACTATGAAAAAACGGATTGCCATTTTGGGGTCTACCGGATCCATTGGAACGCAAACGCTGGAGGTGATTGCGCAACACCCGGATCATTTCGAGGTGGAAGTACTGACTGCCAACAACAATATCGAGTTGCTCGTGCAACAAGCCAAGACTTTTCAACCCAACATGGTGGTGGTTGCCAATCACTGCCGCTATCAAATGCTGGTTGAAGCACTGAAAGATGAACCTATCAAAATTTTCGCCGGCAAAGAAGCATTGGAACAAGTCGTTCAGCTCGATACGGTTGACCTGGTGGTGACCGCGATGGTTGGCTATTCCGGGCTGATTCCGACACTGAAAGCCATTGAAGCGGGCAAGCACATTGCGCTGGCCAACAAGGAAACACTTGTTGTGGCCGGAGAAATTATTACACGCGAAGCCGTTAAAAACAAAGTCAACATATTCCCGGTCGATTCGGAACATTCTGCCATCTTCCAGTGTTTGGCTGGGGAACACATGAATGAAATCGAAAAAATCTACCTGACCGCTTCCGGGGGACCATTTCGGAACCTGACGGAAGCGCAACTGGAAAAGGTGACCCGTGATGATGCCCTGAAACATCCGAACTGGGATATGGGGGCCAAAATCACCATCGACTCGGCCAGTATGATGAACAAAGGATTTGAAGTAATTGAAGCGAAATGGCTGTTCGACCTTCAACCGCATCAGATTGATGTGATTGTTCATCCGCAGAGCATCATCCATTCCATTGTCCAATTTTGCGATGGATCGATGAAAGCCCAAATGGGTCTTCCGGATATGAAATTACCGATTCAATACGCGCTGAATTTCCCGTTGCGTTTGCCGTCGGACTTTAAGCGTTTCAACTTTCTGGATTACCCAAAACTGACTTTTGAACAGCCGAATACAAAAAAATTTCGTAACCTTGCACTCGCTTTTGAAGCATTGGAAATGGGAGGAAATTTACCTTGCATCCTCAATGCCGCCAATGAAGTGGTGGTTCAGGCATTTCTGAAAGAGAAAATTCGATTTGTCGACATGCCCGGACTGATTGAAGAAAGCATGCAAAAGGTGACGAATATTAAAAACCCGGTTTTGGACGATTATATTCAAACCGACAAAGAGACCCGATTGTTAACAACTTCATTGATTAAACAAAGAAGTAAAATAAAGACGTAAGAAAAGAATGGAACAAGTACTGATAAAAGCCGCTCAATTAATCCTAAGCTTATCGATTTTAGTTGTGCTCCACGAGTTTGGGCACTTCGCTTTTGCCCGGTTGTTTAAAACCAGGGTTGAAAAATTTTACCTCTTCTTCGATCCATGGTTTGCACTTTTTAAGTTCAAACGGGGCGAAACCGAATACGGAGTTGGCTGGCTTCCTTTGGGCGGCTATGTGAAAATTTCAGGAATGATAGACGAATCGATGGATAAGGAGGCGATGAAATTGCCACCGCAACCGCACGAGTTTCGCGCCAAAAAAGCTTACCAACGATTGCTGATCATGTTGGGTGGTGTAATGATGAACTTCATTTTTGCCTTTGTCATATATGCCGGCGTGCTATACGCCTGGGGCACTCAATACCTGCCAACCGAAAATGTGACCCATGGCATCATGGTGTACGAAACCGGTGAACAAATTGGCCTTCAAAATGGCGATAAGATTCTGTCGGTCGATCAGCAATACATCGAAAACTTCGACAAAATTATCCCAACCGTGATTCTCGACAACGCTCATGCAATCCAGGTTTTACGCGATGGCAAGCAAGTGGAGGTTGAAATTTCGGATGAAGACCTGGCCCTCTTAATAAAAAGCAGGGCAGTTATTGCTCCGCGACTCCCTTTTGAGTGTAGCGCAGGAAAAATAATAGAAGATTCTCCGGCCGAAAAAGCAGGACTTAAAAAAGGAGATGTTTTTGTGAATATTGATGGTGAGACCTTCACTTTTTACGACCAGTTCACGAACTACATCAAAGCCAATAAAGAAAAGGAGATTACCCTGAATATCTTACGCGACGGTCAGGCACAATCGCTGGCTTTGACTGTGTCAGAAGATGGAACCATCGGTTTTTACCCTGCCTTTTTGGAAAGCGCTTACGAATTCCTCAGCTACGAAACCATCAACTATGGTTTTTTCGAAGCCATTCCGGCTGGTTTTAATCGCGGAATTTCAACCATTAAAGATTACCTGAAACAGTTCAAGCTAATCTTTTCGCCTAAAACAAAAGCTTACGAATCCTTGGGTGGGTTTATTGCCATTGGTAATATTTTCCCCGGCGCATGGGATTGGTTTCAGTTCTGGAACATGACCGCGTTTTTGTCCATCATTTTGGCCGTCATGAACCTGTTGCCCATTCCGGCCTTGGACGGCGGGCATGTGACTTTTCTACTCTACGAAATCGTTTCGGGACGCAAGCCCGGCGATAAATTTTTGGAGTATGCACAAATCAGTGGAATGATTATTTTGCTGACTTTGGTACTTTATGCGAATGCAAATGATATTATCAAGCTCTTTACTTAAGAAGCGATTAAATTTTTCCTATTTTTGCAGAAACCATTAAACTTTGGACTATGTACTTATCGATTATTTGCGGCATGTTTGGCCCACAAGAGATTGTCATCATACTAGTCATTGTACTTCTCTTATTCGGCGGGCGGAAAATTCCTGAGCTCATGAAAGGATTTGGAAAAGGAATGAAGGAATTCAAGAAAGCCACCAGCGAAGATGATGATGATGATGATCAAACAAGTGAAAAGAAAAACACTGAAAAAATTAATAAATAATCAGTTTTGCTTGACCTGAAATCCCGTCCACAGAGGCGGGATTTTTTGTGGTAGGATTTTTGTTGGACTTGGCTACACACCAGAGCATTATTAATTATGAAACGAATTGTTACCCTTGGATTCTTGTTGGCAGGCCTTTCACTCATCCTTAGCTCCTGCCAGGATTATAACACCAACATGCGAAAAAAAATTACCGGAAAAGCCGGTGAGTTGGTTGTTATAGTTCCCACACCAACATGGGAAGGCGCCACCGGAAAACGCTTTCGCGAAGTGATGGCCCAACCTCAGCTCGGCTTGCCGCAGGAAGAACCAATCTTCGATTTAATCGCGGTTCCACCGTCTGCTTTCAAAGAAATCTTTAAGACCAGCCGAAACATTGTGCAAATCAAGATTTCAACGACCATTGATTCATCCAAAGTCGAGTTTAAGAAAGACATCTGGGCATGGCCACAAGCTGTAGTAAACATCCAGGCCCGGTCGACCGAAGACTTCCACCAACTATTTGATCAGTATTCAGACCGAATAGTGGCCTACATGCTGCGTGCCGAACGCGACCGCCTGCAGATCAACTACAAAAAATACCACGACAAAGCGGCAAAAAATGTCATCCGCAATAAATTCAATATTGAATTGAATGTTCCTCCGGGTTTTAAGGTTACGAAAGAACGCGACGATTTCGCCTGGGTGCGCTACGAAACACCTGACATTAGCCAGGGGATTCTCATTCATACTTATCCCTATACTTCCGACAGCACCTTTACGGAAAACTACATCCTGAATAAACGGGATTCAATTTTGAAGGCTCATGTTGAAGGGCCGGCAGACGGTAGTTATATGACAACCGAACACCAGGTACCAACAATCTTCAACGTGTTTGAATTGCGAAAAAATTACGCGGCCGAAACGCGCGGTTTATGGAAAGTGGAAGGCGACTACATGGGCGGCCCCTTCATTAACCTGACCGTTCTGGATGCTGCCAACAACCGCATTGTCATGCTGGATGGCTATGTGTACGCGCCGCGTTTCGACAAACGGAACTTGCTCCGGCAGGTGGAGGCCATGGTACATTCCGTACAATTGCCAGATCAGGACAAGAATGACAAAATAGCCAGTCAAGTGAAAATGGGGAATTGATACCCCCAGAACGAGCAAGAGCGGGAACTGTATCTTTTTACTATTCCCGCTCTTGTTTTATGTTTTCAACAGCAAGTTCTACGGTTGCAAAGCCATTTGCCCGGCAAGCTCCAACTGCTCTTTCACTGCCAACTGGTCAAATCCGCTTTTTACATGCATGGTTCCTTCAGGCAAAACAACGCGATAGGAAGTTTCCTCCATCGTTTCTCCCAGTTCCACTTCAACCAATTTCTGATACTTGTTACCCTTTTTCAGATACCAGCTTTGATCAAGCTCACGAAAAACCAACTCCATTGATTCCTTGTTTTCACCCAACTCTTCAATCGTCATCTTATGCTTCTCCGAAGTTAGTTGATACATTTTACCCTCTATTTCAACAATTTTTTCACGCTTCTCCCCCGCTTTCATCGACATGGGGTTTTCGTCGGTCCAGAATTCGATCGTATTCAGAACAACCGCGTCCACAAAAACAGCAACACTGTAAACCGGCACGATGTTTAACGCTAAAAACACCAACTCGTTTACGAATTTATCACCAACCGATCTGTTCCAATCTAAAACAGTCCGGGTCAAATTAAAACTACCGATACAGCTACTCAGCAAAAAAACGGCTGAAATCAGTGCCACAAAAGTAACTTTTCTAACTTTTTTCATAATTTTTAAATTTAAATGACTGACTATTTATCAAAGATATTAAAGAGTTACCAAAACAACACCTTAAAAAACATCCAACATTTCGACTTGTTCTACATCAATCATTTTTATTCTATTTTTGAAGCTGGAAATAAACGAAGTATCCGGAGACACAATTCCGCCACTTAAGGGAGGAACAATTCCATGCAACGCATAAAAAACTGTGATTACAATGAACCAACAAGTTTCTTTTTTACCTGCCGAATGGCATCAACAGAGCGGAGTGCAATTGACCTGGCCTGACGAACAGACTGACTGGGCTTCCATCTTGGAAGAAGTGCTTCCTGTTTATGAGGAAATTGCCCGGGAGGTCTTGAAGCGCGAGAAACTGCTCGTGGTGTGTCGCGACAAAAGCAAGCTACCCGCTTTTCTGCAAAAGGAAACCGCCAAGCTGGTGATCCGCGAAATGCCGGTTAATGATACCTGGGCACGCGATCATGGTGCCATTAGCTTGATCCAGAATGGAAAACCCAGTCTGCTGAACTTCCGCTTCAACGGATGGGGAATGAAGTTTGCCGCAGCCCACGACAACCAAATCACCCCTAATTTAGTGCGCCATCAATCGTTTGCCGAAGGAATCATCACCCAGGACTTATCCTATTTTACACTCGAAGGCGGAGCCATTGAAAGCAACGGCGCGGGCTGTCTGCTCACCACAAGAGAATGCCTGCTTTCAAAGAACCGGAACGAGCATCTGAGCCAGGCCGAGATAGAATTCTTTCTACAAAAAATACTGTATGCCGAAAAGGTGCTCTGGCTCAACCACGGGTTTCTGGAAGGCGATGACACCGACAGCCACATCGATACGCTGGCCCGCTTTTGCAGCACAGATACCATAGCCTACATCCGCTGCACTGATTCGAGTGACATCCATTTTGATGCTCTGCAAAAGATGGAAGCGGAACTCAAGCAGCTAACCAATCAGAATGGGCAGCCGTTTAAGCTTGTACCACTGCCTTTTGCCGATCCTGTCTATGATGAAAATGGCGAACGTCTGCCTGCCACCTATGCCAATTTCCTGATTCTGAACCAAGCGGTACTGCTTCCTGTTTATGGAGTAAAACAGGATGCCGAAGCCATCGAAATCATGAAAAACCTTTTCCCCGAAAGGGAAATTATCCCCATCAACAGCCGGGTGCTCATCAAGCAGCATGGCTCCATTCACTGTATCAGCATGCAGTTTCCCGAAGGGGTTTTGTAACTCTTAAAACGAAGCACAGATGACAAAAAATAAGCTACACATTGGATTGGTCCAACAACAAAATACCGGAAATACCGACGAGAACCTCAGCAAACTGGCCGCCAACATTGCCGATTGCGCGCGGCAGGGTGCGGAATTGGTGGTGCTGCAGGAACTGCACAACAGCCTCTATTTCTGCCAGGTTGAAGATGTCAACCTATTTGATTTGGCTGAACCGATTCCCGGACCTTCGACCCAATTTTACGGCGAATTGGCCCAAAAACACCAGGTGGTGCTGGTGACCTCCTTATTTGAAAAACGGGCCAGCGGCATTTACCACAACACGGCGGTGGTGTTCGACAAAGATGGCAGCATGGCCGGAAAATACCGGAAGATGCACATTCCCGATGACCCTGGTTTTTACGAGAAGTTTTACTTCACCCCCGGCGACCTGGGCTACCAACCTATTGATACTTCGATCGGCAAGCTGGGCGTGCTGGTTTGCTGGGACCAGTGGTATCCAGAGGCTGCCCGCCTGATGGCCATGGCCGGCGCCGAACTGTTGATTTATCCAACAGCAATTGGCTGGGACCCGCGCGACGATGAAGACGAGAAAGATCGCCAGCGCAATGCCTGGATCACCATTCAGCGCTCGCATGCCGTTGCCAACGGCGTGCCGGTTGTTAGTGTCAACCGGGTGGGGCACGAAGCGGACCCCTCAATGCTTTCCGAAGGCATTCAGTTTTGGGGAAACAGCTTTGTCAGCGGCCCCCAGGGTGAGTTTTTGAGACAGGCCAGTACCGAGGCAGAACAAAACCTGCTGGTTGAGGTCGATTTAAGCCGATCGGAAGACGTGCGGCGCATCTGGCCCTTTTTCCGAGACCGCCGGATTAGCAGCTACAGCAACCTGACCAAGCGTTTTCTCGATTAAGTATTCACCGACAAGGCGAGTTTGAATGTTGATAACGGGATTTTGACTGTTGCCCGTAAGATTTTGAATGTGGACAACAGTGAAATGATTGCGAACAGCATCTTTTTGATTGCTGACAACACAGAAATGACTGTTTACCGTACTTTTTTTATTCGTGGCAAGAAAAGAATGCATCACGGTTGATTTTCTTTATTGCGTTTCGGCCAGGTATTGGTTTTATCCGGAATTATTCAAAAAATTTGGGGTTCAATTCGAGAACGAAGGTTACGCCCTCAGATCCCGTTCGCACAAACGGAATCACAAGAGGATGTAACAAGCTGTCATTTTAATATCAGAAGGCCATGGAGAATCAACTAAATTTTAACAAGGAGGCGATCCGTCTCGTATGTGAGAAGATGTAAGAACGGGGTTGGAACCAGGCCCAACCGGGTCAGCGACTCAACATGAAACCCAGCTTCATCCATCGGTTAATCAATGCCAACACCATGATGGTCGAAAAGCGGAAGCAATTGTCCCTGGTGTTTAACGACAACTTTCTCGAAGTATTGGCTGATGAACTCAACCTGCCTGAGCCAAAAATAAAATCATTGATCCGGTGGACTATTCCGAATGCCGGGAGCGTATCCGGGAGCTGGAGATCCAGAACCGCACCTTGCTAAAAATCCATAAGTCGGAGGGTTGAGGGGAGAGGGTGAGAACCGCAAAGGCGCGGAGACGCGAAGTAGATCGAATGACCCCGTACCCTGGGGTTGATAAAGTTTGCTGGAGGTATTGCCGGCTTTAGTCTACGAATCGTGGAAACAGCACCGAAAAAAGGCTTTGGCAGCATTCTCTGATGCGGCTAAAGCCCCGAAAAAACAGCGCACCATCCAAGCCGCTGGATAAATCCAACGGCAACACACAAGCCCACATGTGATTCGCCTCTCAGCACCGGGGAACTTGATAATTATTTCGTAGATGCTTGTCGCCTAAAAGAAATCGTCAAACTCGGCCGGTTTTTGTTCAGGGCTGTTTTCTTCATCGCAATCCAGGTTCATAATGAAGTTCATGGGCCTTTCAAACTCGTGATCGGGCCCGTACTCCAATGATTCGTCTGCATATACTTTCTGCATGAACCGCCCCCAAACAGGTAAAGCCATGTTGGCGCCCTGCCCGGTCGAAATGTCATCGAAGCGAATGCTCCTCAAGTCGGCCCCGGTCCAAACCCCACCAACCAATTGCGGGGTAACCCCCATAAACCACCCATCGGAATGGTTCTGTGTTGTTCCGGTTTTTCCGGCTATTGGTCCTTCAATCTGTCCGTAAACCGGATGCCAGCGAACCCGGCGTCCTGATCCGCTATCGACCACGCCTTGCAGCAGATTAACCATCAAATAGGCGGTCTGTTCGTCAATGGCATCGCGCCGATCAGGCCGGAAGCGGGAAATGACGTTGCCATGCTTGTCTTCGATATGGGTAACAAAAATAGGCTGCGTGTACACTCCTTTATTGGCAAAAGTACCATAGGCTCCAACCATTTCATACAAAGTAATATCCGATGTTCCCAGAAACATGGATGGAACAGGGTCAATGCGGCTGTAGACTCCCATTTTATTCATCACGTTTACCACCGACTTTGGGTTGAACTGCTTCATCACCCAGGCCGAAATCTGGTTTACCGAGTTCGCCAGTCCCCACTTCAGGGTGACCATTTCGCCTTCGCGGTCGCTTCCGGCGTTTTTTGCTTCCCAAATGGTTCCGTCGGGCATGACAAATTGCTGACGCACATTGGGGACCTTGGTGCACGGAGACAAACCATTTTGCATGGCCAGCGTGTACAAAAAGGGTTTCACCGTTGAGCCCACCTGCCGTTTACCGCCTTTCACCATGTCGTACATAAAATGCTTGTAGTTGGGGCCTCCCACATAAGCGCGAACCTGTCCGGTAGCCAAATCCATCGACATAAATGAAGAACGAAAGAACCCCAGGTAATGCCGAATAGAATCCAGCGGACTCATAATCGTATCCTGATCGCCCTGCCAGGTAAATACTTCCATTTCTACCGGCTGCTCAAATACTTCCTTGATTTGATCAAAATTCTTTCCTTCCAATCGCAAGACCCGGTAGCGTTCGCTTTGCCGGATGAACCGATTCAACAAATCGTCCACTTCGCTGGTGCTCATATCTCCCGAGAAAGGTGGATTAGCCAGCCGTTTCAGGTGCTTATCAAAGGCTGGTTGCAAATCCAGTTTCAAATGATCTTCCACCGCTTCTTCGGCGTACCGCTGCATGCGGGAGTCAATGGTTGTATAAATTTTCAGCCCGTCCTCATACAGGTCGTAGTTAGTCCCGTCAGGTTTAAAATTCTTTTTGCACCAGCCAAACAGCGGGTTGGTTTCCCACTCCACCGAATCTTCTTCAAATTTCACCTGTTGCCATGATGCATAGCGGCTGCGCTCAGGTTTTGATGCTCCCATGGTGATTCGCAGATACTCGCGAAAATAAGGTGCCAATCCGCGCTTAAAATCTTCTTTCTGGTAATCCAGCCCAAGGGGCAAAACCTTGACCGAATCATAAGTTTGCTGATTAATATACCCATATCTCCTCATTTGAGCCAGCACAACATTTCGCCGTTGCTTGGTCAGTTCGGGTCGCCGCACCGGGTTATAAAGCGATGAATTTTTGGCCATCCCAACGAACATGGCCACCTGGTGCAACTGCAACGAATCGGGCTCGACATTAAAATAAATCCGCGAGGCTGATTTAATTCCGACGGCCAAATTCAGAAAATCATACTTATTTAAATACATGGTCATGATTTCCTCTTTGGTATAGCTTCGTTCGAGCTTGACGGCAATCACCCATTCTTTAAACTTCCGGAACACCAACTGCAGTTTATTCTCGAAATCCTGCCGCGGGAAGAGCATCTTGGCCAACTGCTGGCTGATGGTGCTACCTCCCCCCGAACTTTCATCTCCTGTCAAAACCCCTTTTGCAACACGAAGTAATCCCCGAAGATCAATGCCTGAATGCTTGTAAAAGCGAACATCTTCGGTTGCCACAAGTGCTTCAATTAATTCGGGCGGTAATTTGTCAAAATCGATGTAACTTCTGTTCTCTCTGAAATATCGCCCCAAAACAACGTGATCGCGCGAAATGACATCCGAAGCCAGCAAACTTTGAGGATTCTCCAACTCCCTGAAGGTGGGCATTTCACCCAATTTCCCTTTGGCGATAAAAAAGAAGAGGGCAACAACCACAAGCAGACCTGCCAAGTACAGTGACCAAAAGAAGTAAGCGTATTTTCCAAATTTATTTTTCTCTTTTTCCATGTGGTGTTTTAAGAAAGTTTGGGGCAAATATAACGAAAGGAATAAGAATATTATTTTTCCCCTTCGAAAACAAGTTTAGAAGGGAAAATCCTTTTTAACATCATCATTCGGCGAAGAACGTGCTCATGCCAAACTTTTATTTTCTAAGCTGATTTTTCTCATCCAGCAAGCTATCAATGAGCATCGAAGCGCAATAAAATAATCATTATCAAACAAATATGAAACTAAAAATATTCATCTAAAATTTGAAGATGGTCAAGCATTTTCTTTTATTTGCAGAAATTTTTAGAAAACAGGAGGTTTTATGCACGAGAATCTGGTTATTGTTGAGTCCCCGGCCAAAGCAAAGACAATCGAGAAATTTTTAGGGAAGGATTATTTTGTTACATCCAGCATGGGGCATATCAGAGACCTCGAGAAAAAAGATTTTGGGATTGATATGGAAAACAACTATCAACCCAAATACATTGTCTCACCCGACAAAAAGAAGATTGTAGCTGAGCTGAAGAAACAGTCCAAGGATGCCAAAATGGTTTGGATCGCATCGGATGAGGACCGCGAAGGAGAGGCCATTGCCTGGCATTTAAAAGAGGTACTGAAACTGACACCGGAAAAAACACGTCGGATTGTCTTTCATGAAATTACCAAAGAAGCCATCTTAAAAGCGATTGCCAATCCACGCCCCATCGATGAAAACCTGGTGAACGCCCAGCAAGCTCGCCGGGTACTCGACCGCATCGTGGGTTTCGAAGTATCGCCTGTTCTCTGGAAGAAAGTAAAACCCTCACTGTCTGCAGGCCGGGTTCAATCGGTTGCTGTGCGTCTGATTGTGGAGCGGGAACGCGAGATTATGAACTTTGAAAGCAAATCGAACTTCCGCGTAACGGCGGTTTTTCTGGTGCCTGATAAAAACGGAAATGCTGTTGAACTCAAAGCAGATCTGAAAAAAAGATTCGAAACCAAGGAAGAAGCACAGGCTTTTCTTGAGAAATGCAAAACTGCCGAATTCAGTATTGCCGATATTGTTACCAAGCCATCGAAAAGAACTCCGGCAGCGCCGTTCACCACTTCAACCTTGCAACAGGAAGCCAGCCGCAAACTCGGATTTTCCGTATCGCAAACCATGTCGGTAGCCCAACGCTTATACGAAGCCGGAAAAATTACCTACATGCGTACCGACTCGGTCAACCTGTCATCGCTGGCTATCAATACGGCAAAAAGTAAGATTATTCAGTCTCTTGGCGAAAAATACCATAAAGTACGTCAGTACAAAACCAAGTCGAAAGGTGCCCAGGAAGCGCACGAAGCGATCCGCCCAAGTTATATTGACCAGGAAGAAGTGAGTGGCTCGAATCAGGAAAAACGCTTGTACGAACTGATTTGGAAACGCACCATCGCCTCACAAATGGCCGATGCCGAGTTGGAACGAACGACCATTAATATCGCCGTTTCAAACAGTCCTGAACTATTCCAGGCAACCGGCGAGGTGATCAAATTCGATGGTTTCCTGCGTGTTTATATGGAATCGACCGATAATGAAGACGAAGCCGACGAAAACGCCAGTTTACTTCCGCCGGTAAAAGAAAAGCAAGCCTTGCGTGCCGAACTGGTTGAAGCCACTGAACGCTTTACCCAACGTCCTCCGCGCTACACCGAAGCCAGCCTTGTAAAAAAGCTGGAAGAACAAGGCATCGGACGACCCTCTACCTACGCACCAACGATAACCACGGTTCAAAACCGGGGTTATGTCGTGAAGGAAGACCGCCCGGGTGTTGAGCGTCAATTCGTTCACATGATGCTGGTCAACAATGAATTGAAAGAAGCGGTAAAAACTGAAATCACCGGAGCCGAGCGTTCCAAGCTTTTTCCAACCGATATTGGCATGGTTGTGAATGACTTTTTGATCAAATATTTTGACAAAATCATGGACTACCGGTTTACAGCAAAGGTTGAAGTTGAATTTGACGAAGTGGCTGACGGAACCCGCGTGTGGAGCGATGTGATTGATGAATTCTACAAGCCATTTCACGAGAATGTGGAAAACGCTCTGGAAGTTTCGGAGCGCACCAATGGCGAACGCATTTTGGGAGATGATCCGAAAACCGGGAAACCAATTTCGGTTAAAATTGGCCGTTATGGCCCACTGGCACAACTGGGCGAAACCACCGAAGAAGGCGAAAAACCGCAATTTGCCAGCCTTCGCAGCGGGCAACACCTGGAAACCATCACCTTGGAAGAGGCCTTGGACTTGTTTAAACTCCCGCGTGACCTGGGTGAATACGAAGACAAAAAAGTGAGCGTTGCCATTGGTCGCTTTGGACCGTATATCCGCCATGACAACAAATTTGTATCGCTTGAAAAAGATGTAGACGATCCTTATACCATTAAGCTGGATCGTGCCATTGAACTGATTGAAGCCAAGCGTGAGAAAGATCGCAAAGCTCTGATCAAAACCTTTGACGAGGAGCCCGAGCTTCGCATCCTGAATGGACGGTGGGGACCTTACATCTCGTATAAAAAGAAAAACTACAAAATCGCAAAAGGAACCGAGGCTGAGAATCTTTCACTCGAGGACTGTATGAAGATCATTGCAGAAGGTCCGAAGCCGAAAAGAAAAAAGAAAAAATAATATCCAAAGGCAAACCTCATAATGTTTGCCTTTTTTATTTATTTTCATCCGGGCAAAACTTTAGGTCATTGGCTATTTTGTTATTCACAAAGGTCTTGGCTGATACAAAAAAGTTTTGAAACTTGAAATACGACTATAATCACAGCACAGCACTTAGCGAATGGACACGAAGCTTTATCTGAAACCGGTTGATTTCTCGAAATTTAAACTTACGCCCTGGACACAGGCAAAATTCAGTTTGGGAACGGTTCTTGAAAAGAACCAGCTCAAACTACCTCTCGATAAAGCAGAGCTAGTGCTTGTTGGAGTTGAAGAAGACCGTAACGCCGTAATCCGGGGCAGCGCCAAGGCGCCGAACAAAATCAGGCAGCATCTCTACAATTTAAATCGCATTTCGCCCCGCTTTAAGGTGCTGGATTTAGGCAACATCAAAGTGGGAAAAACGGTTAACGACACCTATTTTGCATTGCGCGACGTATGCAGCAGCTTGGTAGAGCAAGGCAAAACCGTTGTTGTGCTGGGCGGCAGCCAAGACTTGACTTTTGGGATTACCAAGGCCTTTGAAGAAAATCTCTTTAACCTGGCCAACATCGATCCAAAATTTGATTTCAAAAAAGGAGTAAAGTCCATAAATTCAGAAACCTATCTGAATTTTATCATTGAAAAACAACCAAATCTTTATGCGCAAACCATTTTAGGTTACCAGAACTATTTTGTGGATGGCCTTGAGCTGGACCACAGTTACGAACTTGGGGCCGAAGTGAAGCGACTGGGCGAGATCCGGTATGATATGAACAATATTGAACCCTACCTGCGTGATGCGGATGTGCTTAGCTTCGACATCAATGCCATCAGGCTGCTGGAGGCTCCGGGACAGTATTTTGGCTCACCAAATGGCTTATATGCTGAAGAGGCTTGCCAAATTGGACACTATGCGGGCATGGCCGATCAGCTAAAAGTGGCTGGATTTTTCAACCTGATCCCCCGACTGGATCGTGAGGATCTGAGCAGCAAACTGATGGCACAGGTAATCTGGCATTTCCTGGAAGGCTTTTACTTCAAAAAAAGTGAAGCACCCGGAGGCAACAACGAGAACTTCAACGAATTTTTACTTGAAATCGATGATATTGACTTACCACTAACGTTTTACCAAAGTCAAAAAACAGGACGTTGGTGGATGAAAATTGCGGACGAAGAAGAGACCAAAGAGCATATTATCTCGTGCACCGAGGAAGATTACCGTATGGCGGCACAAAACGAAATACCGGATCGTTGGTGGCGGAACATTCGCAAATTAAACCGGCTGGTAAAATAAAAAATGACGGAATCCGTTGAAAAACATGACAAAACGTTTAATAAAACGGAAGGGAGAAATTATTATTTTCGCTTACTTTGGCCTGAAAACACGGCAGTAACAGCCAATTTATGAAAAAAATATTTTACTTTTTATTTTTATCAATATTCATTACCTTAGCCGCATACGGGCAGCAAGACCCTCAGTTCAGTTTCAACCGTGAAACTCAGTTGTTGGTGAACCCGGGCTTTGCTGGAAGTAATGATGCAATAACTGGATTAATATTGAACAGATATCAATGGAGTGGCTTCGATGGAGCTCCCAAAACACTGTTATTCAGCGTGGAGACTACTGCTAACATATTTGGCGGAACAAGTGGGGTAGGATTGAATATCATCAGTGATGAACTGGGATATGAAAAGAATGTTTTAGTCAATCTAAACTATGCTTACCATACAACAACCAGCATCGGAGATCTCGGTATTGGTGCTTCTTTTGGAGCATTTAACAAGGCCATTAATGGTGATTGGGTAGTTCCACAAACCGATTACACCACACCTCCCGGATCCGACCGGCTTATTCCGGACGGTGAAGTAAGCCAGTTAGCGCTGGATGTAGGATTTGGTCTATTTTTAAAATCAAATAATTATTTTGCAGGCATTTCTGTCACCCATTTAAATGAGGCCAAAATTGACTTTTCTGATTTGGCTTATACGTTTTTTGTGAGGCACTATTATTTGTCTGGCGGATACAATATTAGCCTCTCTAACCCGTTATTTGAGTTGCGACCAGCGATCTATGCAAAATCGGATTTGGCCAGCACCCAAATCGATTTTACGATGGGTTTGGTTTATAACGAACGGTTCTCTGGGGGACTAAGCTATCGGTTAGATGATGCGATTGCCATTTTAGTTGGCGTTGAAATGCTCAATGGCCTGAATATAGGCTTGGCCTATGATATCACGACCTCTGCCCTGGGGCGATATGGATACGGATCGCAGGAAATATTCCTGCGATATGCTGTTGATTTTGGGAAGGGTAGATTAAAAAAATATAAAAGTATCCGATTTTTATAAGCTAAACTTATGAAAGCAATACGCGTAGCTATGAAAAAAATATTTTCTTCAGGATTGATCCTCGCAACAATTTTGGCCTTGTCCAGTTGCGGCAAATCCGGCAGTGGAGAGCTGACCGGAGTTCAGGGAAGGGGCAAATGGTTCGAACCTGCCCCTTATGGAATGACCTTTGTCCATCGTGGAAGCGTGAATATTGGTCCGAATGATGAAGATCCAACCTGGTCGTCGACCCCAACCAAGACGGTATCGGTTGATGCTTTTTGGATGGATGACACGGAAATCACCAACAATGAGTATCGGCAGTTCGTCAATTGGGTGCGCGATTCCATTGCGCGCACATTGGTAGGGGAACAATATCCGGAATTCATGATTAGCGAAGATCGTGATGGCAACATCATCGATCCGCCAAGAATAAACTGGGATGAACGACTGGAATGGGATGATCCCGACTATATGGATGCTTTGGAACCCATGTACATTCCTAGTAATGAGCGGTTCTTTGGTAAAAAGGAAATCGATTCCAGAAAACTTTTCTACACCTATTATTGGATTGATTATCAGCAGGCAGCCAAAGGTGCCAACCGGTACAATTATGAAACCGAAAGCTACGAAGGTACTATAATTGATCAGGATGGTGAGGAGCGGCCAATCGAAAACCGATCATCGTTTATTTTCGGCGAAACGGCCAATGTTTATCCTGACACGCTGGTTTGGATTCGCGATTACACCTATGCCTATAACGAACCTTGGACAACCAAATATTTTTGGCATCCGGGATTTGACGATTATCCTGTTGTGGGGGTTACCTGGCAACAAGCAAAAGCCTTTTGCCATTGGAGAACCAAATTGCACAACGACTATCTGACAAGTCACCGGGAGCCTGAAATCCAGGATTATCGGCTGCCTACCGAAGTTGAATGGGAGTATGCTGCACGAGGCGATAAAGATATTTCCATGTATCCATGGGGGGGGTATTATACCCGTGATGATGAAGGCCGATTTTTGGCCAACTTTAAGCCCCTTCGTGGAAACTATGTAGAAGATGAGGGGCTCGTTACCCTCAAAGTTGGAAACTACGATCCCAATGGTTTTGGGCTTTACGACATGGCAGGCAACGTCGCTGAATGGACCATCTCCGCCTACGATGAATCGGCCTACATGTATGTTAATGATTTCAACCCAAATTTCGAGTACAATGCCCGTCCCAACGACCCTCCGGTAATGAAACGCAAAGTCATACGCGGAGGCTCATGGAAAGACATTGCTCCCTATTTACAAGTTTCAACGCGGAGTTTTGAATATCAAGATACCGCAAAATCATATATCGGATTTCGTTGTGTTAGATCCTCTTTTGGTAATGAATTTTAGTCGAACCTTAATTCTGAAAAAATGAACATCGGTGAAATAATACAAAGTAAACGTTGGAAAGTATTTACAGGCTATGTTTATAACCTGGGAGCCTCAGTCGTCTTGCTGGGTGCATTATTCAAACTTCAACATTGGCCCTACTCGGGACCAATCCTGATTATTGGGCTGACCACTGAAGCATTTATCTTTCTCATTTCAGCCTTCGAACCACCGATGGAGATGCCCCATTGGGAGAAGGTATATCCGCAGCTGAAAGAAGATTATGTGCTGGAGGAAGATCAGTATATGGAAGAATCCAAAAACGGGTTTGGCGACTTATTTCAAAAAGCAGATATCTCTCCTGAGTTGATCAACAAGGTGACTAAAGGGCTGACCGATTTGAGCAATACAGCCTCAAGTATCAGCGACATCAGCACAGCAACGCTAGCTACGGACATGTATGTAAAAAATCTGACCTCGGCTTCCGAATCGATGAATACCTTTTCAGAAATCAGTAACCAAGCCAACCACCAAATCAATGAGTCGGTGAGTCACCTGGTGAGTTCCTACGCGACAACAGCCAAAAACCTTTCAGAAAACGGAAATCAAATGCTCAACAAGCTGGCTACTTCCGGAGAAGAATTTACCAATCAACTGGCACAAGCAAGCAACAAATTGGCTTCTTCGTACCAAAAAGTAGCAGGAACCATTGACTCGGGCATGGAAGAGTTAAGCAAAAGCTCGGCCAGTTATGGAGACAATCTTTCGAAGCTGAATAAAAACCTCGAATCGTTAAACTCATCTTACGAAAGTCAGCTCAGAGAAACGAACCAACAACTCCAGTCTTCGCAAAATTTCTTTAAAGAAATGGCCCAAATGAATGAAATGATCGCCTCATCTACAGAAGAAATAAAGAAATACAAGAACAACGCTGAAGAACTGAATAAACACCTGGAAGCCCTAAACTCCATTTATGGCAATATGCTGGGAGCAATGAACTATAAAAATAAATAAAAACCGATAAGCTCATTAGCATATGGGAACCAAGAATTGTCCGGAAACTCCACGACAGAAGATGATCAACATGATGTACTTAGTGCTGCTCGCAATGATGGCACTAAATGTTGCATCCGAAGTGTTAGATGCCTTCCGAGTGGTTGATTCAAGCTTAATGCAGACACTCAAAAGTGTTGACTCAAAAAATAACCAACTTTATGCATCCTTTGCCCAGGCATATGAAGAAAATCCGGCCAAAGTGCAAGAATGGAAAGATAAAGCCGACCGGGTTAAAGCACTTACCGATGGTTTGACCAATAAAATTACGGATCTGAAGGAAGAGATTATCATGAAATCAGGTGGTACAAACCTGACAGAAGAAGGAGAATCGGTTAACCTAAGCAACAAATCATTCATGGTCAATACCAAGGGAGATACGATCGTCATTAAGAAAGATGACGAGCTGAACATTCCTTCCGAAGTCATGATCAGGATGAAGAAAGCAGAAGACCTGAAAACTGATATCGACGAATTAAAGGGGGCTTTCCTGTCCTTTCTTGAGGAAGATTCGCCCGTTCGCAAGTCGATTGAGCAAGAATTAGATACTTCTGATCCCAAAGTGCGGCTAAAAGACGGTGCAGAAAAAAAAACCTGGGAAATTCAACACTTCGACAATAAACCATTAATTGCCGTAATTGCTCTTTTATCGAAAATCCAGATTGATGTTCAAAATGCCGAATCCAACATTTTGACCTATCTCTACAGCCAGATTGATGCCAGTTCGTTCAAGTTCAACAAGCTTGGCGCACGGGTAATTGCAAAAACATCGTATGTACTTGAAGGGGATGTTTACCGTGCCGAAGTATTTTTAGCCGCAGAAGACACGACACAGCAACCCATCATTCTAGTAAATGACAGGCCGCTGAATATTGTGGATGGGAAAGGAATATATGAAGTACCCGCGACTTCGGCCGGAACATACAAATGGGGTGGAATCATCAAATACAAAACGCCAGAGGGAGGCTTTAACTCCTACCCTTTTGAAGAAGAATACATCGTCAGCGAACCTTCGGTAACCATTTCGCCTACGAAAATGAACGTATTCTACATGGGCGTTCCCAACCCGGTTAGCGTCTCGGTTCCCGGCGTTCCTTCCGAAGATTTGCAAGTAACTGTTACCAACGGGAAGATTCAGCAAGACGGAAAAGACTACTTGGTTTTTCCAACGGCTGAAGACATCAATGGACGTAACACAAAAGTGACTGTAAACGCGAACATTGGTGGACAAATGCGCTCAATGGGTTCCATGGTCTTTCGGGTAAAACAAGTGCCTGATCCCGTGGCAACCATCGCCGGACAAACCAGCGGTGTCATCCGAAAAGAAGATCTCCTGGCGGAAGATGGAATCTTTGCCGCCTTAATCGATTTTGATTTTGACTTGAAGTTTACGGTGACCCAATTCGACATTACTTTTACCGGAGCCGGAGGATATACCAACACCTGGTCATCCACTTCAAATCGATTTACGACTGATCAGACCAGACAATTCAATACCCTGACAGTCGGTAGTATTATTTACATTGATAACATTATGGCTCGTGGTGATGATGGAACTGACCGGCAGTTGTCACCAATTAGCTTCAAAATAAGATAAGCATGAAAAAGTTTTTGATTGGGATAGGAATTGTTTGCGTTGCATTTTGCTTCTCAGCAAAAGACACGCAAGCTCAGGTAATAGATGGTGCATTTAAACGGACCAACATCGAAAACAGAAAACCCATGGCTTTTGCCCCGATACGGGAAGCTGATGTGATGTGGTCGAAAAAGATTTGGCGCATTATCGATCTGAGGGAAAAGATGAACCAGATTCTGTATTTTCCAACCACTAATATGGATGGGCGTACAAATCTGATTAACCTCTTTTTACAAGGAATTGAAAACGGCCAGCTGACTGCTTACGATGCCCGAACAGATGATGAATTTAAAGTTCCTATGACCTTTGAACAGGTGAAGGAAGCTTTTGGGGCGACAACCCGTACCCGTCAGGTTCGCAACCTGGAAACCGGCGAAATGGAGACCCGTGACATTGTTGGTGAAATCCGTGCCGAGGAAGTCAAACAGTTCATGGTGAAGGAAGAATGGTTTTTTGATAAGCAAACCTCAACGCTGAATACCCGCATCATTGGTATTTGCCCCATTCAGGAGTATTACCGCGACGAAGATATAAACCGGCAGAATGTCCAGCGCCGCCAGGTCTTCTGGATTTATTATCCCGAAGCACGCGACTTGTTGGCAACACATTCTGTTATTAATCCAAACAACACAGCCCAAAGCATGTCGTTTGACGATCTGTTTATCAAACGTAAATTCAACAGTTACGTGGTCAGAGAATCGAATGTGTATAACAACCGGGCCATTAGCCAGTATTTAAGTGGCCGGGAGGCCATGTTGGAGTCTAAACGAATTGAAGCCGAGATTTTCGACTTCGAGCAGGACCTGTGGGAATATTAAAAAAATAAGCGTGAAAAACTAAGTGCCTTATGAGTTTGCCTCGTAAGGCTTTTTTCAATTCACACCTTACAATATTAGATTTTCAGGAAACGTTAAATCAAAGCAGTTTTTTTGGTAACAGCAAATGAGCAAAAGCTTCTTCATATTAGTTTTCCTGGCTTTGATTCTTCTCGTGTCATGCAAAAAAGATCAGACCCTGAGCTACCTCTATCCCGAGGATTCCAGGCCCTTTTATGAACCTTCGCCCTTCGGAATGTCGTACATTGACCGCGGAAGCTATGTCATGGGAGCCGAAGACGACGAACTTCAAGGATTTAATACCACGACCAAACGGGTTTCGGTTGAAGCCTTTTGGATGGATAATACCGAAATTACCAACAACGAATACCGCCAGTTTGTCTATTGGGTCAGAGATTCTATTGCACGAACACTGCTTGCAGAGACCTACCCGGAGTTTATGCTGACCGAAGACGACCGCGGCAATTTTTACGAAACACCACATTTGAATTGGCGCGACCCGGTTGAATGGAGAAACCCGGAATTCCAGCTGGCACTCGAAGAATTATACATCCCGGAGGAAGAACGCACCTATTTTTCAAAATCAATCGACACCCGGAAGTTTTCTTACAGCTATCAATGGATTGATTACAAACAGGCAGCTAAAAGAAAAAACCGCTACAACTACGAAACACAGTCTTACGACGGGACAATTATTAATGCTGAAGGAGAAGAAGTTCCGATAGAAAACCGGTCTTCCTTCATTTTCAACGAGCGTGTTCCCATCTATCCGGACACCCTTTGCTGGATTCGCGATTACACCTATGCCTATAACGAACCGCTCACCAAAAACTATTTTTCACACGTCGCGTTCGACGATTACCCTGTAGTAGGCGTAAATTGGCACCAGGCCAAAGCCTTTTGTCATTGGCGTACCAAGATGCTGAACAGCCACCAGGCACTTCTGTTAGAGCCATCAACGCATGCTTACCGCCTGCCAACCGAGGCCGAATGGGAATATGCCGCACGTGGAGGGCACGAGCGCACCTTATACAGTTGGGGAAGCTATTATACCCGTAACATCATGGGTTGCTTTAAAGCCAACTTTAAACCACGCAGAGGCAACTATGTGGCCGACAGCGAGTCGAGTACGACAACCATGAAGGTTGGTAGCTTCGATCCAAATGACTATATGCTTTACGATATGGCCGGCAATGTAGCCGAATGGACCAGCACTGCCTTTAACGAATCCGCCTATGAGAATTTAAACGATTTCAACCCTTCCTTCGAATACAATTCATTACCCGGTGATGCCCCCGCAATGAAAAGAAAAGTCATTCGGGGCGGATCGTGGAAAGATATTGCCTACTATATTCGCAACTCAACACGAAGCTATGAGTATGAAGACACCACCAAATCATACGTCGGTTTTCGTTGTGTTCGCACCTCGTTTAAAGACGAATTCAGGCAATAAAAAAAAGCTTCCTCATTCCTGAAAAAGCTTTATAGAATAGGACTCGACTTGCCTTTTAAACAAATTCGGTCCCTTTAACCATCTTCACATCGCTTACAAACTGACGAATTTGCTGTTCATCTTCTTTTTTACAAATCAACAAGGTATTATCTGACTCAACCACAATGTAGCCGTTCAGTCCCTGCAACACCACAATCTTGTCATGCGGCATATTCACGATGCAATTTTCGGTTTGATAGGTAAACACATCACCCCCCTTGATCGAATTATTGAATTCATCTTTTGAACTATTCTCATACAACGACCCCCAGGTTCCCAAGTCACTCCAGCCAAAATCCGCGCACAGCACATGAACATTCTCAGCCTTTTCCATAATCCCATAATCCAACGAAATATTCTGGCATTCAGAATAAGTCTTGTTAATAAAATGCACTTCATCGTTGGTTCCATAAAGCTTTTCACCCTTTCGGAACAAACTGGAAACACCGTCCAAATACTGATCAAAAGCCGACAGAATACTTTTCAGCGACCAGATGAAGATCCCTGAATTCCAGAAAAATTCGCCACTCGACACAAAGATTTCTGCCATTTCAAGGTTGGGCTTTTCGGTAAAAGTCTTCACCTTGAACAAGTTATCGAAATCTTTGTATTTAGACTTCCCATCAACCTGAATATAGCCATAACCTGTTTCTGGCCGGCTGGGAGTAATTCCCAAGGTTACCAGCACATCGTTGTTTGCAGCAAAATCAATCCCTTTTTGAATCTCCGCTATGAACTCATCTCCTTTTAAAATGATATGATCGGACGGGGCAACAATAATATTAGCTTCGGGGTTGATACTTTTAATTTTATAGCTTGCATAAGCAACACAAGGCGCAGTGTTACGCCGCAAAGGCTCTAATAAAATCTGGTCTTCACTTAATTCGGGCAGCTGATCCAAAACCAGGGCTTTATAATCGACACTGGTAACGATATAAAAATTTTCAGAGGGACAAACTTTTTTAAAGCGGTCGTATGTCATTTGGATGAAGGTACGTCCTGTTCCTAAAATATCTAAGAACTGTTTGGGCATTGAGCTTTTACTCATCGGCCAAAAGCGGCTCCCAATTCCGCCTGCCATGATAATACAAAAATTATTCTTCATTCATTTTATTTTTGAAGTCCGTTATCAAATATACCTATTTTACCTATAAATTATGCCCAAATTCGAAGGTTTCCTGAAAATAGAAACCGGGCTTGTATATATTCAAACGACAAGATTTGCTTTTTCATATCTCTGTTTTACACAATAATCAATTTTAAATTTGTTCTGTTCTCTTCATGCTATTGTGTTTACTTTTGCTATCATTGTTGAAGTAGGCGGGATTCGTAATGACCAAAAGAGAAACTTTCTCGCATGGCTCTTTTCATACCCAATTATTTGTAACTTTATGCTAAAGTATTGCTATGAATCTTTTTTTTCATGTAGGACGCTATTTCTCGTTACTTGGCCGGGCCTTTTCGCGACCGGAAAAGCATCGCATCTATTTTCGCAAGCTGTTTGTTGAGATTGAGCAACTCGGCCTGGATTCGGTTGGGATTGTCGCGATTATTTCCATTTTCATGGGTGGTATTATTACCCTACAGGTGGCTTACAACATGTCCAGCCCATTATTTCCGAGCTACCTTATTGGCCTTGGAAACCGGGACACGCTAATTCTGGAGTTTTCATCCACCATCATGGCGCTAATTATGGCCGGTAAGATTGGCTCAAATATCACCTCTGAAATTGGAAGCATGCGGGTTACCGAGCAAATTGATTCCCTCGAAATTATGGGAATCAATTCGGCCAGTTACTTAGTTCTACCTAAAACACTGGCTGTTGTCTTTATTTTTCCCTTTCTTTTTGTGCTAAGCGTGTTTTTTGGGCTCATTGGCGGCTTAATTGTTGGCCCCGCGGTTGGAGCAGTTACGGCGCCCGATTACATTAATGGGATCCAATACCTGTTCACCCCTTACTATGTCACGTTCTCGATGATAAAAACCCTCTTTTTTGGTTTTCTTGTGGCGACGGTACCTGCTTATTTTGGCTATTATGTTGACGGTGGAGCGTTTGAAGTTGGTGCTGCCAGTACACGGGCAGTCGTCAATACCAACATCTTGATTTTGGTTTTCGACTTGATTTTAACCCAACTCTTATTCTAATGATTACAATTCAAAACATCAGTAAATCGTTTGAAGACAACCTGGTATTGAATGATGTATCAACTGTGTTTGAGCCCGGAAAAACCAACCTGATTATTGGCCGCAGCGGAAGCGGAAAAACGGTTCTGCTCAAGTCAATTGTAGGCTTACACGACGTAGATCAGGGAGACATTTTTTATGATGACCGCAACTTCACGAAAATGAACCACAAGCTTAGAAAAAAATTGCGGCAGGAAATGGGCATGGTTTTTCAAGGTGGCGCTTTGTTTGACTCATTTTCAGTGGAAGAAAATGTACGTTTCCCCCTGGATATGTTTACGAATAAGAGTCAGAAGGAAAAGCAAGAACGGGTTGACTTTTGTCTTGATCGCGTCAATATTGAAAAGGCCCATAAATTATATCCGGCCGAAATTTCGGGAGGAATGCAAAAGCGGGTGGCCATTGCACGTGCCATTGTTATGAACCCCAAGTACTTGTTTTGTGACGAACCAAACTCGGGACTTGATCCGGAAACCTCGTTGGTGATTGATGAACTTGTTCATGAACTGACCGTCGATTTCAATATGACAACAGTAATCAATACCCACGATATGAACTCGGTGATGGAGATCGGCGACAAGATACTGTTCATTAGCGAAGGTGTGAAAACATGGGAAGGCACCAAGGAGGAAATTCTACACGCGCAGAACAAAAAACTGCAGGAGTTTGTCTTTGCCAACAAAACCTATCGCCAGATTCGCGATGTGAAAATCGAAAAGAAAAGCTAATGTACTGCACTCTAAGGCATCAGAAACCCTTTCAATTGTCGACTAATGTTCGCCCTTCGTGATAACCAACATTCAGAAAATCATCCCCGAGGTGTCATCGTTATAATGGGTATGACCATTTCCTCCAATGAGATCCCTCCATGCTGATAGGTGTCGCGGTAATACTGCACGTAATGATTGTAATTATTCGGATAGGCAAAAAAGTCATCATTTAGAGCAAAAATGAAGCTGGAACTCACATTTCGCCCGGGCAAATAAGCTTTTTCTGGATTGGTTATCTCAAACACCTGCTTGTGGTTATAGTTTAAGTTGCGCCCCAACTTATAGCGCAGGTTGGTATTGGTTTCGCGATCGCCAATGACTTTCAGCGCATTATCTACCCGAATGGTGCCATGATCGGTTGTCAGAATCACCTTCACCTTATTTTCAGCCAACGACTTTAACAACTCGAACAGCGAAGAATGGTTAAACCAGCTTAAAGTGAGCGAACGATAAGCTTTCTCGTCACTGGCCAGCTCTTTCATCATATCCATTTCGGTTCGGGCGTGCGACATGACATCGACAAAGTTAAAAACCATGACCGACAAATCATGTTGCATGATACTGCCCAGGCTGTCGCTCAACTTTCTGCCCGACCGCCAATTGGTGATTTTCTCAAAGTTTAACCGTTCACTCCTGCCCCTACGCTTCATTTGGGTCTGCATCAGTTCGCGCTCGTGAATGTTTTTATTTCCTTCGTTGTCATCATCTTCCCAGTATTCGGGGTGCAAACGTGCAATCTCCAAAGGCATTAAGCCAGCAAAAATCGCATTGCGGGCATACATGGTTGCCGTTGGTAAAATGCTGCAATACAAGTCTTCTTCTTCGGTCAGGTAGTATTGATTAAGCACCGAATTCAACACCCGAAATTGATCGTACCGCAAATTATCAATCACCAAAACCAACACTTTGTGTCCTTTGTCAAGCTGGGGAAACACCTTAGCCTTGAAAATATCGGGCGATAGCAAGGGGCGATCTTCAGCTCCCTTTTCAAACCAACGGAGGTAATTTGTTTTAATATAGCGGCTAAAAGCCTTGTTGGCCTCTGCTTTTTGCATTTTCAGCACTTCGTCCATGGTGCTGTCTTGCGAAGCGCTGAGTTCAAGCTCCCAAAAGACCAATTTGCGGTAAACCTCGGTCCAGTCTTTCCAATCGAGGCGCTCATTCAGACGCATACCAATTTTCGCAAATTCGCTTTGATAAGCCGAAGTTGTTTTTCGCGTAACCAGTTCTTCCTGGCCAACATTCTTTTTAATTGACAGCAATATTTGTTTCGGATTGACGGGCTTAATCAGATAATCGGCCATTTTGGAACCAATAGCCTGGTCCATAATATCTTCTTCTTCGCTTTTGGTAATCATCACTACCGGCACATTTGGATTGATCTCCTTGATTTCATCGAGGGTTTGCAATCCAGTTAGACCCGGCATATTCTCGTCCAGAAAAATAATATCGAAGTGATTACCGCGAACCAGGTCAATCGCATCGGCTCCATTATTGGTGGTTGTTACATCGTAACCTTTCTCTTCCAAAAAGATAATATGGGCGCGCAATAAATCAATTTCATCATCGGTCCAAAGTATACGTATTGTCTTCATGCTTTCTCTTGTTGCTTTAAAGTAAAGTCTCGCTTATAGGAACAAAAAATATTCCTAAAAGGGTATGCTCTTAACAAAGTTTAACGCGACGGGCGGGTCAAATAGCTGGCTTTGTATAGTTCGAGGTATTCGCCAATGTCTTTGGTACGCATCAAAATGTCGTAGTTCGCCGGCGAAATTACAAAGTTGCGGTAGTTTAAGTCCATCAGGGGCTGGTAAACCTGCTGATTTTGAACCACACCTCTGAGGTAATTCATCCCCGCCTCCTTGTCCTCAATTCCAGAGACTTTCAAAATCAGATTTTCGGCATCAAACTCCAACGCCTCGACGAGCAGATTCACTTCCGGGAATTCCTGTTGATGATGAGTCTCAATCGCTGTTTTTACAGCTTCTCCGTCAACACCGGTTTTTGGGATCATGAGTATAAAAAACTGCTCCCCTGCCACATTTGGGTTAAACGGACCATCGTAAGCTGGTTTGTCAGGCTCAACCGGTGCTTCATTTTCAGAAGAACCCGGTTGTGGTTGACCGGCAGTAGCATCTACTTTCGCAAAACTACCGCTGATATAATAGTCGCGGAAAAACTCGATGTACTCAGCAATGCTGCTTTCATTCATCATTTTTTCCAGATTCCGGTCTGTAATAATGAAATTTCGGTAAGTTCTGGTCTCCAGACTTTTATACAGCGCCCGATTGGCTACCACATTGCCAAAATACCCCATGGCCGCTCGAATATCACGCATCGATTTAACAACCATCAACTGGTAATCACCAAATTTCCGCTGCTCAATTGTTAGGTTCAAATTGCCAAACGTCGAGCGGTTGTAGCTTGCGAATTCGGTGACCAGGGTCCGCAGGTTAAAATCAGGATCATCGACGGCAATCACGAAGTTTTGAGGCACTTCGGTCTCGCGCGAAAACAGGCCCTCGGTTTCATCAGCCTTCACCACCACAAATGAACCCCGTTCTTGCAATTCATCCTCCTCGGCTCTCACCCGGGCCATCAACTTTTCCGGGTCATCCAAGGCATCAGATGGAAAATCACTTGTAATGAAACGACTGTAGTTTTTTACGAAATATTTCAGGTATTCCAGGTAGCTTTGATCCGACAAAACCTCGCGATAGTTGTAAGACGAAGCCACAAAGTTGATGTACTGCACTTCACCCAGTGACTGGAATACCTCGCGCTCCCGGATAATGGAGCGAAAATAAATCAGGCTCTGCTCTTTGTCGGACAACGAACGCACAACAACCAGCTGTGTTTCAGGGTTCAGGCTCTCTGTTTCGATATCAAAATCCATCCGGGTATAATGGTCGATGTTGTAGTTGGCAAGGTCAAATTTTAACCGGTTCAGATCCACGTTGGCGCTGCATGGAAAGGCAATCACGAAGTAATGCAGCAATTCATCATCATAGGAAAATTTGCCTCCAAACTCGTCATTGGCTGCCTGATTTTCCGGCAGCAATTCGGCGTTCTGAATCTGATCGTTCAGATAGCCGATTTCAACCAGCTTCTGATAATCAGCCAGCGTGCTGTCTTCGATGAGCTTCAGTACTTGACGGGCCAGGGGCACCGTTCCACTTTCAGGATAGGCCTGGATATGGTCATTCAGCTTCCGTCCAAACTGGTTCAAGTCGGAATGAACACCTTCTGCAATGGTCTCGATGAATGAAATTTTAGGCAAGAGCAAAGTATCCGGCTCCAGCTTCCTGATTTGTTGAACAAACTCACCGGCAGTTTGATAATTTCCCTGCTGATAATTGTAATACGCTTGCTGGTACAGGTTATTCACGCTATCCCGTCGAGCCTCCAGCTCAATGAAGAAATTTGGATTTACCAGGTACCTGGCGTATTTGCTATCAGGATAGTTTGCGACAATCAGGTTTTTGTAATCGTCAGAACGTTGCTGGTTACCCACCTTTTTGTATAAGTCCCACAACTCGAAATAGCTGGACAACTGATAGGTATTCGGATCATATCGTTTCAACAGTTCTTCGTACTGCTGAATGGCACGCTCGTAATTTTCAAATTCTTGTTTGAAAATCCGCCCGGCATTAAACAAGGCATTGCGGATTTGCTGATGCGATTCAGCCATGGCTTCTTCAGTCAGCGGAACATCCTGTAAATAATATTCCCTTTCCATCGGGTCGTCCACACGTATTTCGGTACTGTCAACGCCGGCTTCAATCTGCTCCAGCTCTTCCATCTCAAACTGCGAGGCCGAATTTTTGTTGCCGCGCCTCCAGTCATCTTCCAACTTCCGCTGTCCCCAAATTTGTTGGAATTCAACCTTGCCGTAGGCCACCGTTGTGGGATTGTAAAAATACCAGCCACTTCCCTGTTGGTTTCGGTTCAGCCCCATGCGCGATTGGTTCATGCGAAAGAAGTTGCGATCACTCATCTCCTGGCTGGCTAACTGGCGCTGGCGCTGTTCTTCAATACGTGCTTCATTAATCCATCGGGACACGAGTGCATTCCGCTCTGAGTCACTCAGTCCGGCAATTCGCTGCAAGCTGTCTTCCCGAACCACCGTATATAAATTATCTGTCAGACGTGTCAAGCTATTATATCGCTCGGCAATCGATTCGTACTTTGGGTAGGTTTCGTCAATCACCACCATAGCACTGTCGTAGTAACTTTGCGCATTCATGTAGAGCTTTTCCTCGAAATAGATGTCGGCCAGGGTCAGACAGGATAGCGCCCGCTGAAACAAATTGACACTGCTGGCTGAAGCTGATTGAATGTAGTGATCAATGGCCGCGCTTTTGTTGCCTTCAGTCATGGAGATATTCCCAAGAGCGAAATAAATTTGGTCACGAAATTCGTAATTTTTACTGTCGCGAAGCATTTTACGCAACTCCTTCTTTAGCTTGTCAACATCTCCTTCACCCGAGAAAGAACCAGCCGCATTGATTCGGGCATTGAAAGCCATTTCATAGGGAGGATTCATCTTTGCCACCTCACGAAAAGTCTCAGTTGCCAAATCGTGCTGCCTGGTTTCCTGGTACAACTGGGCCAGGATATACTTTAGGCGTACCTTATTTTTCCTCCAGAATGTGTTATGAATCGCCACCCTCAAGTGTGGAATCGCCTCTTCAAACGCGTTTTGCCGCACATGAAAGTCAGCCACGGCCAATGCAAATTCCTCGTCATACTTTTTGGGAAAGTCGACACTGGCATCTACACTCTGAATCAGTTCGAGAGCTTCATTGTAGCGTCCCAGCTCAGTGTACGATCGAATCAGCCAAATGTAAGCCTCAAACTTGGTGTCCTCTTCACTGAATTTACGTACCACATAGTTCATATTTTCAATGGCTGCCGGGAAATTTTTCATGTAGAAATAAGCTTTCCCCATCAAAATATAACTGTCGTCCACCCACTTGTTGTATTCCTCCTTGCTGGCCATCCGAATGTAGGCCTGGCTCCGGTTACCACGTCTTCTGGGCTTTTTGGTAATTGAGTGTACTTTAATCAGTTTCGAAGCTTTCATAATGGCATATTCCATGTCAGATTGTGCCACACGGCCTGTTCCCGGATCACTCGACTTAAAAATAGGAAGCATGCGGGTGAAGTCGTCTTCAACCGACTCATTGATGCGTTCAACCCCTGCATTCAAACTTTCTTTTCCGTTGAAATAGATGTTGTATTGCGAGGTGATGTTGTGGTAAGTTCGCGATAAACGCGTGTTTTTCTCGGTTGAACAACCACCGATAAAAATCAGGAGAAATACACCGAATAAGGTATGTCGAAAAATTCTGCTCAAACGAGTATATTTTAACACTGTAGGATAAACTTATTTATTCCAATAATATTGCTTTTTCTGAAGGGTAAAAGAGGCCCCGATGAGCAGTCATTGTCTTCCTTTTAGCTGCCATGGCAAATCCATCCTATTTTCCCCGTCTCCCAAACTCAGAAAGCTTACAATATTACAAAAAACAAGCTAATTTATTGGGACTTGACGATAAATTGATTTACCTGACAAATCGAAAATCACCCTTCCGGAGCAGTTGGAACACCTCCTTTTTGCTCCGGAGCGTGTTCCAGGCAATTTCTTTAG
>TARA_R110002050_G_scaffold108757_3_pt1 | contig 68227 bp, 53 predicted proteins | sample TARA_R110002050 | Tara Oceans TARA_R110002050 (sample SAMEA4396988) | marine metagenome | biome: Polar Biome; feature: [DCM] deep chlorophyll maximum layer (ENVO:01000326); material: water (ENVO:00002006), including particulate matter (ENVO:01000060) such as... | depth 25 m
TTTTAAATAAAACCTGATAAAAGTCATATTTTAAAATAATCTTAACCATTATTTTTGGTTCCTATAAAAAGGACATAAATGTCTTTTTTATAATTCAATACATAAATCAAACCATGAAGCTAACTAAAACAATAACAAATGAAACAATTTAAATTATCCCAGGTTATTTTAGCCTCTTTTGTGCTATTAATAACGTCATGTATTAACAATAAAGAAAAGGTATATGAAAATTCGGCCGACATTCCTGTAAGCAGGGAAATGACAGCAGAATTAACATCCCCGCCAAATGTTCCAACACCTGTTGGGAGAAGAAAAGCAAAAAAACTAATGGTCAGTATGGAAATTCTAGAAAAAGAAGGCACCATGACTGATGGAACAACATACAACTATTGGACTTTTGGCGGTTCTGTTCCTGGAAGTTTTATCCGTACAAGAGTTGGTGATGAAGTAGAATTTACGCTATCAAATCATCCAGACAATAAATTACCTCATAATATTGATTTACATGCGGTAACAGGTCCAGGTGGTGGAGCTACTTCTTCATTTGTAGCCCCAGGGCATAGTAAAACATTCAGCTTTAAAACATTAAATCCAGGCATATACGTTTACCATTGTGCTACTGCACCTGTTGGAATGCACATTGCAAATGGGATGTATGGTTTGATTTTGGTTGAACCAGAAGGTGGTTTACCTCCTGTTGACAAAGAATATTACATTATGCAGGGTGATTTTTACACTAAAGGTAAAACTGGAGACCCGGGCTTACAAGCCTTTGATATGCAGAAAGCGGTTGATGAAAAACCAGACTATGTGGTTTTTAATGGAAAAATGGGCTCACTAACTGGTGATAATGCTCTCACCGCCAATGTTGGAGAAACTATAAGATTATTTGTAGGAAACGGAGGCCCTAATTTAGTATCCTCTTTCCATGTTATTGGCGAAATTTTTGATAAAGTCCATGTTGAAGGAGGTTCAACCATTAATGAAAATGTACAAACTACATTAATTCCTGCTGGAGGAGCAGCTATTGTTGAGTTTAGGGTAGATGTTCCCGGTACATTTATTTTAGTGGATCATTCTATTTTTAGAGCCTTTAACAAAGGAGCTTTAGGGATGCTAAAAGTTTCTGGCGAAGAGAATAAAACCATTTATGCAGGGGTTGTTCAAGAAGGCATTTATCATCCAGAAGGAGGAACCATTCAAACCATGCCAAATAACGGAAAAGCTAACGTTGAAGAATCAACATCTGAGAAAAGTTTAGCTGAAAAAATGGAATCCGGAAAGAAAATTTTTATGCAAACCTGCTTTGCGTGTCATCAAGCTGAAGGCCAAGGAATACCAAATGCCTTTCCACCATTAGCAAAATCAGATTATCTAAATGCCGACGTAAATCGTGCTATTGGTATTGTACTAAAAGGTAAAACAGGTGAAATTACTGTAAATGGCGCAAAATACAATAGTGTTATGACCGCACAGTCTATAAGCAACTCTGAAATTGCCGATGTGTTGACTTATGTATATAATTCCTGGGGAAATAACAAAACCAATGTAACTACATCTCAGGTAGATAAAGTTAGGAGTGGTAAATAATCAACGGAACTAAAATGGGACTTATTTTAAGGTTGACAATTTGTATAATAATACTTAATGTAAGTTTTGCATTTTGTCAATCTAAAATGGTTTCTATTAAAGGTGGTTCATACATACCCCTTTATGGTAGAGATTCATTAAAAGTAACCATATCAGATTTTGAAATGGATGTGTATCCAGTAACAAACCAAGAGTTTTTAGAATTTGTTAAACAACATCCTACATGGCAACGTTCACAAATAAAAAAACTGTTTGCAGATAATAGCTACTTAATTAATTGGAAATCGGATACAGAATTAAATGATTCCCAACTTTTAAAAGCACCTATAACAAATATATCTTGGTTTGTAGCCAAAGATTACTGTGAATGTCAAGGTAAGCGTTTGCCAACTATTGATGAATGGGAATATGTAGCAATGGCAAACAAAACAGTAGCTGATGCCCGAAAACTAGAATCTTATAACAAATTTATTTTAGGATGGTATGAAAAACCTAAAACATTTAATAATGAGATAGGGTCAACCTTCAAAAATTATTGGCATGTATATGATTTACATGGCTTGGTTTGGGAATGGACTTTAGATTTTAATTCCGTTTTATTGTCTGGAGAATCTAGGAAAGATGTAGATAAAGACACTGATTTATTCTGCGGAAGTGCTGCGATTGGGGCTACAGATTTAATGAATTATGCGGCATTTATGCGTTATGCCATTCGAGGAAGTTTAAAAGCAAAATATTCAATGAAAAACCTTGGTTTTAGATGTGTTAAAGATATTATCAATTAAAAAAATGAATAAAGTGAAATCGATTTTAATAGTATTGCTATGCTTTGTAGCATTGACGTCATGTAAAAACGACAAATCAAACTCGGCTATCACTGAACAGGTTGTTTATCAATGCCCTATGAAATGCGAAGGCAAAAAAACCTATAACCATTCAGGAAATTGTCCTGTTTGTAATATGGATTTAAAACGTATTGATGAACAATCTTCAAAAGTTATTGATACCAATACTATTTCTGAAGAATCTATTTTCAACTTAACATCAAAATGGAACACAGAAGAAGGTGAAACCATTCAGCTTTCAGAATTAAAAGGAAAAACCTTAGTAATGGTTATGATTTACACTTCATGCAGATCTGCCTGCCCACGGTTAGTGGCCGATATGAGAAACATTGAATCTCAAATTCCTAAAAGCAACCTTGAAAATATTCGTTTTGTGTTAATAAGCATTGATCCAAAAACAGATACACCAAAACGCCTAAAGGAATTCGCCATAGAAAATCAAATGGATGGCAAACAATGGACCTTTTTACAAGGTACGGAAAGTAGTGTGCGCGAATTTGCCAATGTACTAGCCGTAAAATACAAACAAATTTCCCCTATGGATTTTTCACATTCAAACATGATAAGTGTGTTTAATTCAAAAGGCGAATTAATACATCAACAAGAAGGTTTAGGAGTAGATCATAAAGAAACCGTTAAAACAATCTTTGAATTATCAAATAATTGGAATATTAATTAAAACTAAATAAATATGTTATCAAAAAAACAAGCACGTGCCTTTTTCCTTGGCGGAACGCTAGTTACATTTCTCGTATTTATTGGACTTACCATTTACTCATTTAGTAAAGCACAAGACCAATCAAATGATGACGAAATAACGGAAGCTGTTGTAAGGGGAAAGAAAATTTGGGAAGCTAACAATTGTATGGGTTGTCATACACTTTTAGGCGAAGGAGGTTATTACGCTCCAGAATTAACTAAAGTAATTGACCGAAGAGGGGAAGGTTACGTTAAAGCCGTATTAATGACCCCGATATCTTGGGAGCCTAACGGAAGGAAAATGGTGGCCTATGGTTTCTCGAAAGAAGAAGCCGAAGATTTGATTGCCTTTTTCGATTGGATAGGTCATATTGATTTAAATGGTTTTGACACCGTTGTATCACCATTAGCCAAAGATAAAAACTAAAAAATAAAACAAATGAAATATAAATCACAAAAAGTAGCGTACTGGTTTTTTGCCCTTTCCATGTTGTTGTTCGGGCTACAATTGGTCTATGGGTTCATCATGGGATTTGCTCATGCAGGTTTTGATGGGTTGCATGAAATTATTCCTTTTAATACGGCAAAAGCAGTACACCTCAACCTTTTGGTTGTTTGGCTATTGTCGGGTTTTATGGGTGCAGCATATTATATTATTCCTGAAGAAGCACAACGCGAATTGGTAAACGTAAAACTCGCTTATGTGCAATTGATTAGTTTAGCCTTAGTTGGTGTTATAGCCATTGTAGGTTTTCACTTTAATATTTGGGAAGGACGAAAATTTTTAGAAATCCCACGAGGACTTGATTATTTGGTTGTTGCCAACGTACTTCTGTTTTTGGGCTTAATTTTATTAACTTTATATAAAGGAAAACGTAGAACCACTACGGCATTAGTGCTTTCCATGGGGCTTTTATTTGCAGCCTTATTGTATTTACCGGGGATGCTTCCGTTTGACAGTCAGGTAAAAGATTCCTTTTTTAGATGGTGGGTTGTTCATTTATGGGTAGAAGGTGTTTGGGAATTAATCATGGGAGGTATTCTGTCTTTCTTATTGATAAAACTTACAGGTGTTGACAGGGAAGTTATTGAAAAATGGCTGTATGTTATTGTTGGGTTAACTTTCTTATCTGGTGTGTTAGGTACAGGCCACCATTACTATTATATTGGTGTTAATAAAATTTGGCTGATTGTTGGCGGCATTTTCTCTGCTCTTGAGCCTTTGGCCTTTTTGGCAATGGCATTATTTGCTGTTAATATGTACAGAAAAGGAGAAAAGAAACACCCCAACAAATTGGCTTTATACTGGACACTTGGCGCTGCCATCGTCTCTTTTATAGGGGCGGGATTATTGGGATTTGCACACACATTACCACAAACCAATATTTATACCCACGGCACTTTAGTTACCGCCATGCATGGTCACCTTGCATTTTGGGGCGCTTATGCCATGATAGTTTTAGCCATCATTAGCTATAGCTTGCCCAATATGACAGGCAGAAAATTATATGAAAGCACCAGAGGTCTAGCTGCTTTCTGGCTATCCAATATTGGCATGATAGGTATGACCGTGGCTTTTGGGGTTGCTGGAGTTGCTCAAGTGTATTTAGAGCGCAAAATGAAAATGGAATTTATGGCAGTTCAAAAAGAAATTGAGGTTCATTTTTATGTATTGATTATTTGCGCAACCCTATTTGTTACTGGCATTATCCTATACATGATAGATTTTTATAAGCACGGTAAACCAACCGATGAAGCTTTGGAACCATCACCTAATAAGTAAAAATCCATCAAATAAATAACCAAACCTATGGACTTCCAGTCCATAGGTTTGGTTTGGCAGACTGAAAGCCTGTTTCACTAAAGACTCGGTTGTTTTAACTATAATTGAGCAAATTTATACAAATTGATTAACCAATATTCGTGTTCCGATAGCTATCGGGATCGTGGCTAAAAAGTTTTAGAAGTTAAAGCGAAATGCACTAAGTTACATACCTACCTGCCACCAGGCAGGGTTTTAAATAAATTTGAGACCAATAAAAATATTAATGAAAAAATACTTAATTACCACTGTTCTAACATTTATAACAATATTTAACACCTATGCGCAACAATTTGACCTATCTGCGGAAATAAGACCGCGTTACGAAAACAGGCGTGGTTATGGGTCTTTAATTCCCACGGATACAGATGGTTCAAACTTTGTATCACAACGTACCCGTTTAAATTTTGGTTTCAAAAACGATAAAATGCAACTAAAGGTTGTTACGCAAAACATAAGGGTCTGGGGAGATGTTAACACTTTAGCTATAGACGATAAGGCTTCTGCTTTACACGAGGCTTGGGCTGAAGCCATTTTAACCAATAAAATATCATTGAAATTAGGCCGACAAGAAATTGTGTATGATGACCATAGGATTTTTGGTGATGTTGATTGGACACAACAGGCACGAAGTCATGATGCTTTTCTGTTTAAATATGTACCAAACGAAAACCAGAAATTGGATATCGGGTTTGCTTTAAACTCAGATTCAGAGTCTAATATAGATAATCTGTACAGCAATGCCGCTGGTTACAAAACATTTCAATATGCATATTACCATGGTGATTTTAACAAATTCGGATTGAGTTTCTTGTTTTTGAATACAGGCATTGAGTATTTAGAAAATATTGGGTTCAACAATGAATCACAAACCATAGATTATATGCAAACTATTGGACCCAGATTGACTTATAATTATGGTAAAATTAATGCCAATGCCGCAGCCTATTTTCAAACAGGTAAATCATTAAACACTAATGTTAGTGCTTCCTATTTTGCCGGCGACGTAGATTACAAAATAAGCAACCATTTTAATGCTGGTATTGGGATGGAGTATCTTTCTGGTAAAGATATGGATGACGTAGATACCGATACAAAATCATTCGCACCACTGTTTGGAACAAACCACAAGTTTAATGGTTGGATGGATTATTTTTACGTAAATAATTATGCAAATAGTGTTGGTTTAAATGATATATATGCAACAGTAGCTTATGCCAAAGATAAGTTTTCAGCAAAAGTAATACCTCATTTCTTTTCGGCAGCTGCCAATGTATTTGATGGGACCACTAAAATGGATAATTACCTAGGGACCGAAATAGATTTTACCATAGGTTATAAACTTGCCAAAGATATTGTCTTAAATGCAGGATATTCCAAAATGTACGCTACCAATACCATGGAAATTTTAAAAGGAGGTGATAAAAATGAAAATAATTCATGGACTTGGGTGATGTTCACCTTTAAACCACATTTATTTTCTTATAAAGCAAATTAATTTATTATAAATACTGAAAGACAATTGTTTAAAATGAAGGCACCATATTACCATGCTACTGATAAGGAAATAGATGTTTTTGAGCATGCCTATACCTGTAAAATACCATTTTTATTAAAGGGGCCTACGGGAACAGGAAAATCCCGTTTTATTGAGCATATGGCACATAAACTAAACACTAAATTAATCACCATTTCTTGTCATGAAGAAACCTCTTCAACAGATTTAATAGGACGGTTTATTATTAAAGGTGCTGAAACGGTTTGGTTGGATGGCCCATTGACAACAGCAGTTAAAAATGGGTATATATTGTATTTAGATGAGATAGCCGAAGCACGACCAGATGTTATCGTAGCCATCCATTCATTAACAGACCATAGACGTGAATTGTTTATAGATAAGTTAGGTGAAACCATTAAAGCACATGAAAATTTTATGTTGGTTGCTTCATTTAACCCTGGATATCAACGCGGATTTAAGGAGTTAAAACCTTCAACCAGACAACGATTTGTTGCCCTGTCATTTGCATATCCTGAACCAAAAATAGAAGCAGAAATATTAACTTCAGAAACAAAAATTGAACTTGATATCGCTAAAAAACTAGTAAACATTGCCACAAAAATCAGAAACTTAACCGAACTTGGGTTAACCGAAACCGTTTCAACCCGATTATTGGTAGATGCCGCTAAATTAATTCATACAGGCTTACCTAAACGCCTTGCGGTACACGTTGCTGTTATTGAACCTTTAACAGATGATCTGGAAGTGATTCAGGCACTGAAGGATTTAAGCGATTTAATGATATGAAAATCAGTTTCCAGTCTCAGTCACAGTTTTCAGTAATGCAAACTGCGACTGAGACTGCGACTGAAAACTAAAAAAAGATGTTTGAATTCGAACCAGACGAATATATTTTTACAAAATTTGCCTTCTTTTTTAAAAAACGAAAAAGAATAAAAGAGGCGGCATTAGAACATGCAATTGATTTAGTTGATATAAAACCAAGGCTTACTATTTTTGCACGTGCCATTACGGGTCAACCCATAGAAATTTTTGAAGCTGAACGTGAAGGAGGTTATAGAAACAACAACTTCTTTTTACCGGCAAAGTTTTACGATTTTGAAACTGAAGAAGAAAATTTATCCTTTTATTTATTCAGAATCTTATACTTGTCAGTTCAAAAAAATTTGAACCTTAACTGGAATGATATTTTAGAACACAACACTGTTGAATCACAGCAAAAAGCACTGGAAACTTCACATCAGGTATTAGAATTATTGTTTTCTCAATTTCCAATAACTGAGACATCCCATCAAAAATTCATTTCATTTTACCAAAACAAAACAACAGAAAAACAACCTGCAGACTTTTCATTTATATATGGCAAATGGATGAAAAATTCGCCAAATGACGATTCAGAAAAACAGCTAAAAAACTTTACCGATAAGGTTAAAGAAGCTAATAACGAACAACCAAAAACCATCATAAAATCAAAGGCTGTTGAAGAAATTATTTCGGTTCAAATAGACCAAAAACAAATGGAAGATGCCGTATTACAGCATCAGTTTGAAAAAGTTGAAACTGCCGAAGAATTTGGCGGGAATTTTAGAGATATGGATGGAGATGATGATTTAGAAGACCATTCCAATGCCTTAGATGAAGTAAATATGAAGTTTACGGTGCGTGTTGATGATACGGCACACTCGGTTTATCAAGCCGATTTTATTGAAAATACAACAGTTTCTGAAAGTGCCGAAAGCGAAAGCAACGGACACTTTATTCATTACGATGAATGGGATTATACCAAACGCACTTACAAAGAAGATTTTTGTAAAGTCTATCCAAAAACACCGTTAAAAACAGACGTTTCTTATTATAAAAAAACACTCAACGAAAATCGTTCAACACTAATTGGTTTGCGTAAAATGTTAACCACGGTTAACAATAAATACCAACAACAACGCAGGCAAACACAAGGAGAGGAATTTGATATTGATGCCATAACCGATTTGTATATCGATGTAAAATCGGGTCATACCCCATCAGAAAAAATATATGTATCCAAACGGAAAAAAGAAAAAGATCTTTCGATTTTATTACTGTTGGATATTAGTTTATCCAGTGATGGTTATGCTGCAGGAAACAGGGTCATTGATGTAGAAAAGCAAGTATCTATTTTATTTGGAGAAATTTTAAATGAGTTTAATATCGATTTTTCCATTGATTGTTTTTACTCAAAAACCAGAAATCATTCTTCCTATTTGAGCCTCAAGGATTTTGATGATAACTGGGATACCGCCAAATATAGAATTGGTGCTATTGAACCTAGTGGATATACCCGAATTGGTGCCGCATTACGACATTCGGGTGCTTTGTTGGATAAGCGTGATACCAAGAATAAATGGGTGGTTTTAATATCAGACGGCAAACCAAATGATTATGATAAGTACGAAGGCAAATACGGTATTAACGATGTAAAACAGGCATTACGCGAGTTGAACGAACGCCAAATAAATTCGTATGCCTTGGCCATTGAAGCACAGGCAAAATATTATTTACCCCAAATGTTCGGACAAAACCATTATCAAATTCTTACTACACCCGTTGAGTTATTGCAATCGCTGGTTAAGCTGTACGAAAAAATCAAACATCAGTCATAAATTAAAAATTTTAAAATAAAAAAACATCACAATGAATTCATTTTTACCCACCGTTGAGCAATTACCACAAGGTCATCCAATAAAAGTTTATTACGAAGAAAGTGCCTTAATTCAAGACCTTATTTTAGAACTTAAAGATTCAAATCCTGCAGAAGATTTTCAGAAATACTTCAACATTTTCAACCAAATAACCACCATTGAAAAACGTTTCAAACGAAAAGAAAATCAATTATTCCCGTATTTAGAAAAACATAATTGGCATGGGCCATCGCAAGGCATGTGGTCCTTCCACGATAATTTACGCGAACAAATAAGGCTGTTAAATGGTTACAATTCAGATAGAAACATTCCTAAAATTTCTGAAGATATCCCATATTTAGTCGATGGTATAACTAGATTATTAACTATTGAAGACATGCGTTTATTCCCGAATGCCATAGAATTAATTTCTGAAGAAGAATGGAAAGAATTTTACACTGGCGACGAAGAAATTGGCTGGATGTTGTTAGAAAAACCCGCACCTTACCCTGCGGTAGAAGCGGCTTATGTACACCCAAGCGAGGATTTTACACAACGTGACTTATCTTTTTCCTTAGAAAACACATTTCATTACGATGAAGGCTATATGACACCCGAACAGGTAAACCTTTTGTTGCGTTTTTTACCAATTGATATTACTTATGTGGATGAAAACGATAAAGTGATATTTTACAACCGTGGCGACGACCGGGTTTTTGCTCGAAGCAAAGGCATAATTGGTAGAGAAGTGCGCTTTTGCCATCCCCCAAAAAGTGTCGATATGGTTTTGCGTATTGTTGATGAATTTAGGGCAGGCACTAAAGATGTGGCAGAGTTTTGGTTCAATTTTAAAGGCAGAATTATTCATGTTCGATACTTCGCCATTAGAGATCACAACAAACAATACAAAGGTGTTATAGAAATGTCTCAAGATATTACGGACATTCAAAAATTAGAAGGTGAAAAACGATTATTAGATTGGGATTAAAACATGCAAACACAAGACATCAATTATAAAAACATCTATTATCCGCCAGGAGGAATTCTTATCTGGATGATCATTTTTTTAGAGCTCATCACTTTTGGGGCAGCATTGATTGCCATGGTGTTTTATGGTAAACAAGAAGTTGAAATATTCCATAATTCCAGACTTCAGTTAAATGCTGCTTTTGGTATGATAAACACCATGTTCCTATTAACCAGCGGCTATTTCATGGCTGTTTCAGTCGCAGAATTAAAGCGGAAAAATATTAAAAAATTCAAAACCCTCCTTCTTTTAACCATGCTTTTCGGGGTATTGTTCTTAGGGCTTAAAAGTTTTGAATATTCAGAAAAACTATCAGAAGGGCTAGACATAGGGTATAACACGTTTTTCACATTTTATTGGATGCTCACGCTGTTTCATGTTATTCATGTGCTTGTTGGTTTGGTCATTTTAACCTCGGTTTACTTCGGAATAAAAAAAGAAAACTCCAGCACAACCATTGAAGATGTTGAGGCCAGTGCAGCCTTTTGGCACATGTGTGATTTAATTTGGATATTACTTTTCCCGGTCATTTATTTACTTTTTTAACATGAAAAAATCAACAACCATAACTTGGATCGTTCTCTTGGCATTAACCATTGCATCTGCCCTATTATCCAAACTCAACCCACCCTATGTAGCACTAATAATTTTAATATTGGCAGCACTAAAATTTATTGGAATATCTTTTCAGTTTATGGAAATGAAAAAAGCAAACCCCTTTTGGAAAGGGATGATTCTGGGGTTTTTATTACTATTTGTAACAATAATATTTGTGGTTAATTAGCAATAATTAAATTGATTTTAGGCGTTACCACAAGGGTCGGGCTTTCCGTTACAATCTTTTTAAAAATCAAGGTCATTGCGAAACAAATTTTAATTTGCTGTGGCAATCCCTTAATAGGGAGTCATAGCATTTTTATTTTTTAAAAAGGATTTCTACTGCAATCCCTAACGCAAATTCCGGTTCAATTTATACATATCATTTCCAGAACTCATCATCCAGTTTGTCCTTAAAAGGCTCTTGATAATGTATTTTTTCTATGTGAAGTAATTGATTGTCAGTTGCAACTTTTTGAATTTCAGGAAAAAGAATCCGTTCTTCAAAACGAATATGTTTATCCAGCTCTTCTTCAATCTTACTTAAAACCAAACCAAGGTCCTGTTCTTTTTTAAAAAGTCGTATTAAACGCCGGTGGTCAGCTAGGGCTTTTTTAATAAGCTGATTATCATTTCCTAAAATATTAAAAATGTGCATTTCTTCCATTTCAAAATGAGGGATTAAATGTGTTTCAAAAAACCAATTCGCATAATTTTTTATACGTTCTGGCGACACATTTTTACTAAAACCAGTTCGTATTTTCCAAGAGAGCAATAATCCTTGATGATGATCCCTGCTTAAGGGCTGTAAAGCTTTATGGCGTTTTTGTGATTGATTTTTCATGATTGTAGTGTTTGATAGTATTAATTAATATAAGAACAATTCCTAATGGCAACAGTACACTAAAAAGGAAAAGTAACATAAAATAATGTGGAAGTATTCCGCCTCCAAAATAAAATTTATATCCTTGAAAACCAAGTAAGATTTCAGTTAATAAAAAACCTAAAACAAAGGTATAGATTCCAACATGCAATCCTTTAGAAGTAGATGCTAATTGATTTTTAAAAATAAATGAAAACAAAAACCCGGTAACAACGCCCAACATGGAAAGGTGTATGAATCCAATCACAAAATTGCGGTGCTCAAAAACCACTTTTGAAAATGTTGGAATCAGCGAAAGTGACTGCAATACATTTTTTAAGATAAAGCAAAAAATAGCAAAACTATATAAATAAACAATGAGCGTTGAGTTGTTTTTTAATATTATTGGAAATGCCGGCTTTATGAGTTTTAAAAATATAAACAAAGCGGCAAGTTGCAGCAAAATGCCTAATCCGTTAATAAATAACAAAAATTCACGAGGTACAAACCAATATATAGGTAATGAAAATGTAAGTATGGTTGCCCCTATTAAAAGTATAAAAAACAACCTGAATTGTTTAGAATCTTGAAGTTGTATTTGATGTAAAAACACCGCTAAAACCGCAATTAAAAACCACCCATTAAACTGAAAATGCAAAAAGAACTGGATGGCTATTTGATAAAATGCAGATGTTTGCCCCAACATGGAAACTGCGGGCCCTAAACACCAAACCCCTAATGTGGATATTACCATAAACAAAAGAGAAGTTCTCAATAAATAACGTGCTGGCAAGTTCTTAATTTTATGATGTTTCCAAATAAGATAAGCAAAATAATAACTGCATAAAATATGCAATGTAGAAAACGAAATAGATGCCCATGCATACCCTTGAATAGGAAAACTAATCATCATCCCAATTACAGAAATTTCAGTAAGCCAAAACAATCTGTTAAATACTGGTTTTTTTTCTTCAATAAAATAATGAACAAAAAGGGTATATAACATTAAATACACCCACCCTAACATGGCTACATGTGAATGGGCATGGGTTAAAAAACGGTAATTAATTGGAACTGAATTTATAAATGAGTAGCGTAAAATTAAACCCATTAAGGCGGCCATTAAAAAATTAACTAAACATACTATAACTAACTTTTTTTGCACTTTTAATTTTTATTTCGGCAATGTATAAATTTAAAAAAAATTCCAGAATGACTTTTAGAGACTTTCTGGAATTTCATAAATAAAACTATTAATAAAAATTGCTATTAACCAAATTGTTGTTCTAATTTAATTGCTCCAGGAAATAAAATGTTATTTTCTAAATGTATGTGTAAATGTAAATCTTGTTCAAATTCCTGAAGCATTGAAAAGGCTACTTTATAAGTGTTGCAGCCATCTGCCGGCGGGTTATAGTTATTTGATGTTTCTGCAATTTGTCTGAAACGTTCACCTTCATTATCATGTTCTTGCATCATAGAAGCAATAGGGTTTTCTACGGTGCCAAACTGTGGTGATTGAATAACGCTATTTCCCAATTTTGCGCTCACCATTTTTTTAATAAACGGAAATAAAATCAATTCTTCTTTTTTCATATGTGAAGCGAGTTCACCGGCCGAAGCTGTAAAAAGTTCATTTATTTTAAATAATTCCGGATGGTTTCCTCCATGTACAGAACATAGTTTATCTAAAAACTGACGTATTACAGGTGTTTTTTCTGCTACGTATCTGTGGTGTTTTTTCTCAATATAATCTGCCAATAAATCTAAAGGCCATGTTTTATAATCAGTAGATTGACTCGTAGTTGAGTTTAAAACAGCCTGAAGCTCATCTAAAAGGGTATTTACTTCTATTCCTTTTTTATTGCAAACTTCTTCAACTGTTCTGTCTCCTTTACAGCAAAAATCGATGCCATGGTTACTGAATACTGCTGCAGTTCTGAAATCGTCTGCAACAAATTGCCCTATTTGTTTTTCTGAATTTTTATTTATTACTTCCATAATCCTCTCCCAACCCTCTCCAAAGGAAAGGGCCTTTTTTGGGTTTTTATTAATTAAACAATTTTATTTCGGATAAATTTATCCTATTAATATTCAAATTTTTTTTACGCCTTTAAAAATGAAAAGCCTGATTTTATATTTAGCGCTAATTCTTCCAGACTCGTATTTTCCAACATATACTTTAACTCATCCCTTACAATTTTAAATTTATCATGCACCGGACACGGATGATTTTCATCACAGGTATGTAAACCCAAACCGCATCCGTTATAAATTTTATCGCCATCAATGGCATTTACTATTTGAGATAATTTAATTGATGCTAAACTATTTTTATTCAATTCAAAGCCCCCATGAGCACCTTTTATTGAATAAATTATGTCATGCCGTACTAAATCCTGTAATATTTTGGCCGTAAATGCTTCAGGTGAGTTTATTTCTTTAGCAATGGCTTTTGGACTTACACGCTTGTTTTCATATGAGTTTATGGCAATAAAAATTGCTGCTTTAATACCATACTCACACGCTTTTGAAAACATATTGTCATTAAATTTAATACAAATATATGAAGATATTTTTAATTAAGATAAGTTTATCCTATTTAATTTATTTATACTTGTTTCTAAACCATACTTTTTGCCATTCGCGCCTTAAAATTAAAAACACAACCTCTTCTGATAATTTAAGTGTATCATCGCCATCCAAGGCTCTTACCTGTTTTTCTGAAACATCAATGATGTAAAGAAGGTTCAAATATTCTGTAAATTTTTCCTGAATAAGCTTATAAACCGTTTCATGAAGCAGTAACTTTAAACTTGTTGGTAAAATATCTTCATGAAAATCCAAGTCAATATTAGCAAGTAAAAAATCTTTATTAAGCTGGTGAATCAACTTTTTATACAAATCCATTTGGTTTGCTTCTTGTATTAATTCATCAAAAGTTGCGGGTAATGACATCAAACCGTTCTATTCATTAACTGTTCTCCAAATTGTTTCAAAATCAATTTTTTATCATCAGAAATATCCAATGCATCCAATACAGAAAATGCTTTATTTGTGAATTTTTTAATTTCTTGCTTTGTTGCTTCAGTAGCACCGCTTGAGGTGAAGATTTGTTTTGTTTTTTGAATTTTTTCTTCGGGATTGGACGGACTTATGCTAAACAAATGTTGTAATTGCAATGCATCATGCTTATTAGAAAATTCAATTGCCTTTAAATATAAATAGGTCTTTTTGTTTTCAATAATATCACCTCCTACTTGTTTCCCAAAGGTTTTTGGATCTCCAAAGGCATCTAAATAATCATCTTGTAATTGAAATGCAATACCCAAATTCTTACCAAATTCATAAATATGATGACGGTCATTTTCTGAAGCTTCAGCAACAATAGCACCCATTTTCATGGCAGCACCAACTAAAACAGCTGTTTTATATTCAATCATTTTTAAATATTCAGAAATGGTTACATCATCTCTAATTTCAAAATCAACATCATATTGCTGACCTTCACAAACCTCAAGCGCCGTTTTACTAAATAATTGCGCCAAAGATTTAAAGGTGATTTGATCATAATTTTCAAATAATTGATACGCCATAATAAGCATGGCATCTCCAGAGAGAATACCTGTATTCGTATCCCACTTTTCATGAACCGTTTTTTGTCCTCTTCGCAAAGGTGCATCATCCATTATGTCATCATGAACCAATGAAAAATTATGAAAAACCTCAACACTTAACGCCGCATTTAAGGCCATTTTATAATCACAATTAAAAACCTCAGCAGTCATTAAAGTTAAAACCGGGCGTAAGCGCTTACCACCTAAGTTTAAAATATATTGAATGGGTTCATATAAACTTTTAGGTTCTTTTATGACGGCATATTCTTGAAGAAATTCAATAAACTTCTCTTGGTATTTTTCTATTGAAAGCATAAAACAAAAATAACGGAATTCATCCTATGAAAAAGAGTGTATTTAAATTAATTATAAAAAATAAATAAAACTACGGAAACTATTTTTGTTTTTAAAGTTTCCATTGTACATTTGCACCCATTATGAGAGAAAAAATATTAATTAACGCTCAAGAATTATTTTTAAACTACGGGTTTAAAAGTATTACCATGGATGATATTTCCAATCATATTGGAATATCCAAGAAAACCATTTACCAACATTTTGAAAACAAAACCACTCTTGTAGAGGCTGTTTCTTTGCATGTTTTTGATACTATTTCTTGTGGGATAGGTGATATCTGTTCATTAAAAAAGAACCCTATTGATGAGATCTACGACATTAAACAATTTGTAATGGAACATTTAAAGGATGAAAAATCTTCTCCTCAATATCAGTTACAAAAATATTATCCAAGAATCTTCAGCACACTTAAAAAGAAGCAATTTGAAATGATGCAAGACTGTGTTAAAGACAATCTTAACAGGGGTATAGATCAGGGATTATATCTTAAATCAATTAACGTAGAATTTATATCTAGAATCTATTTTAACTCAATGACTGCATTAAAAGATAAAGAGCTCTTCCCGTTAGATAATTTTTCAATGAATACCCTCATGGAGTATTATTTGGAGTATCATTTAAGGGGAATTTGTACTGAAAAAGGACTCTTAACATTAAACAAATTCATCAAAAATCACTAATATAAAATGACAAGTAAAAAAATATTCATCCTAACATTTCTTATGTCTTCTATGGTGTTCTCACAAGAAGTCGTGCAAAGTTTTAGTTTACAACAAGCTATAAATTACGCCATGGAACATAACAGGACAGCAAAAAATGCAGCCAGTGACATTGAGGCTGCAGAGAAACAAAAATGGGAAACCACAGCAACAGGTTTGCCACAAATAAGTGCATCCATAGATTACAGTAAATGGCTGCAACAACAATTGGCATTGATCCCAGCAGAGTTTCTTGGAGGTGCTTCAGGTGAATTTGTAGAAGTTCCCTTTGGAACCAAACAATCTGTAAATGCAACCGTTATTTTAAATCAAAAGATTTTTGATGGCTCGTATTTGGTAGGCTTGCAATCGGCAAAAGTGTTTTTGGAAATTTCAAGAAACGCCAAGGAAAAAACCGATTTGGAAATCAGGAAAGCCGTTATCAATGCTTATGGCAATGTCTTGCTTGCCGAAGAAAGTGTTCTTATTCTTGAACGAAATAAAGCCGTTTTGGAAAAAAACCTATATGAATTGACCAAGATTTACGAAAATGGCCTGGAAGAAGAAGAAAGTGTTGAACAATTGCAAATCACCTTATCTGGTGTTGAAAGTTCTTTAAAAAACACCTTGCGCTTAAAAACACTTTCCTATCAAATGCTAAACATTACCATGGGACTGGATATTTACAGTAAAACCATTCTTACCGACAGTCTTGAAAACCTAACCATAAAAAACATGTCGCTGGAGTTACTTGAAACAGAGGGCACCGTTGAAAGCAATATTGATTACATGATTGCCGAAAATGATAAAAAGGCCAAAGAACTATTGCTAAAATTAGAAAAAAGCAAGGCTCTGCCTACTCTAAATGCATTTATAAATGGCGTTTATGATGGCTATGACGATAATTTTAAATTTTTACAAAAAGAACAAGATTGGTTAGGGTCTTCTTTGATTGGGGTAAGAATGAATATTCCCATATTCAGCTCATTTGGCAGAAGTGCCGCAACCCAACGGGCCAAAATAAACCTTGAAAAAGCGGAAAATGATTTAACTGAAGCCGAACAACAGATACGCCTTAAAATTGCTTTGGCAAAAAGCGATTACCAATTTGCAGTTGAAGACTATTCAAATAAAAAGGAAAATTTAAACTTAGCAGAACGCATTGAAGAAAAAAATCAAACAAAATTTTTTGAAGGCATCTCCTCTAGTTTCGATTTAAGACAAGCACAAACACAACTATACTCAGCACAGCAAGAATTTTTACAGGCCATGCTTAATGTAATTAACAACAAAGCAGGGCTTGAAACCATATTAAACACCATAAATAATTAAAATCAACTAAAAACATGAAACATATAGTATCAATTATAATCATTGCCTTTGTTTTTTCTTCATGTGGAGGAGAAAAGAAACAGTCTGTAGAATCCATTATTGCAACAAATAATCTGGAAAAAATAAGAGCCAAGAAAAACTTATTGGATGCCGAACAGCAACAGCTAAATTCTGAATTAAAACAATTGGAAATAAAAATCAAAGAATTAGACCCGTTAGAAAAAATTCCATTAGTAACCACCTTTTCTGCCAAAGAAGATGTTTTTACTCATTACCTGGAGCTACAAGGTAACGTGAGCACCAAACAAAATTTAGTTATTTATCCAGAGTTTTCAGGGGTTTTAACTCATGTGTACGTTAAGGATGGACAACCTGTAACAAAAGGACAAATATTGGCAAAAATTGATGATGGTGGATTAAATCAACAAGTTTCTCAATTTAAAATTCAGGCTGAATTGGCTAAAACCACGTTTGAGCGTCAAGAGCGATTATGGAATCAAAAAATTGGAAGTGAAATACAATATTTGCAGGCCAAATCAATGTATGAAAGTCAACAAAAAGCAGTAAACCAATTACAACAACAAATTGAAAGAACGGTAGTAAGGGCTCCATTTTCAGGAACTATTGATGATGTCATAACAGAACAAGGCAGTGTTGTAGCCCCAGGACAAACGGCACTTTTCAGAATTGTAAATCTTAACAATATGTACATAGAAACTGAAGTGCCCGAACGTTATATATCTGACGTAACATTAGGTAAGGAAGTTTTGGTTGAATTCCCAATATTAGGGACTTCATTGGTTTCAAAAGTTCGTCAAGCCGGAAATTTCATTAATCCTGCAAACAGAACATTCAAAGTGGAGGTAGCTGTTCCGAATAAGGACAAAAATATAAAGCCCAACCTTACTGCTAAACTTAAAATTAACGATTACACAAACCATAAGTCTATATTAGTCCCACAAAGTATTATTTCTGAAAATGCTGAAGGAGATCAATATGTGTATACGGTAATCAATAAAACTGAAAACAAAGGAAATGCTAAACAAGTTATTATTCAAACCGGAAAAACTCAAGGCGATTTTATTGAAATACTTAGCGGTTTGGAAAACGGAAATGAAATAATTCAAGAAGGTGCGCGAAGTGTGAAAGATGGGCAAGAAATAAAAATTCTTGTCGTTAATGGGTCAAATTAATTCAAATCCTTAAAGCTTAAAAAATGAGTAAAATAAAAAAACAAGTAGATAAGGAGTTTGGATTATCCTCTTGGGCTATTAATAACAAAACAACTATGTATGTTTTAATAACCCTTATCTTAATTCTAGGTGTAAGCGCATATTATAGTATGCCCAGGGAAAGTTTTCCTGAAATTAAAGAAACTAAAATTTACGTTAGCTCCATATATCCGGGAAATACTGCTGAAGATGTGGAAAAGCTGATTACAGATCCCATTGAAGAAAAACTAAAAACAGTAAGCAATGTTATTAAAATAACATCAACCAGTCAAGAAGATTATTCCATTATAATTGTTGAATTTGACGAAAACATCTCGGTTGAAACTGCCAAACAAAAAGTAAAGGACGAAATAGATTCTAAAACTTCAGGTGAAGACTGGCCAACCTTTAATGGTGCCAAGGTTACACCTAATGTTTTTGATTTAAGTATGTCTGAAGAAATCCCTATTTTGAACATTAATATTTCAGGCGATTATCCAACAGAAAAATTAAAAGAGTATGGGGAATATTTAGAAGATGAGATAGAAAGTCTTCAAGAAATTAAACAGGTAGATATTCGTGGGGCACAAGAAAAAGAAGTTGAAGTTGCCGTAGATATCTACAAAATGATGGCTGCTCAAGTAAGCTTTAATGATGTAATAAGCACCATTAACAATGAAAACATGACCATGTCTGCCGGCAATTTAATTACAAGCGGGCAACGTCGTACTGTTAGAATTCTTGGTGAGATTGATAAACCAAGTGATTTAGAAAATTTTGTGGTGAAATCTGAACAAAACAATCCCATTTATCTTAAAGATATTGCTAAAGTCACTTTTAAGGACGAAGATAAAACAACGTACGCCAGAGAATTCGGCAAACCCGTTGTGATGCTTGATGTTAAAAAACGTGCCGGAAAAAACATGGTTGAAGCTGTTGACCAAATTAAAGCTATTGTTGATAAAGCCATTACCAATGTATTCCCACCAGACCTAAAAGTTACCATCTCAAACGATCAGTCATCAAAAACTATTGGTCAGGTTGATGACTTGGTTAATAACATCTTTTTCGGAATCATTCTGGTAGTAACCGTATTAATGTTCTTTTTAGGTTTTAAAAACGCACTATTTGTTGGTTTCGCCATTCCCATGTCTATGTTTATGTCGCTTATGATATTAAATCTTTTGGGATACACCATGAATACCATGATTCTATTTGGTTTAATTATGGGCTTAGGAATGCTGGTTGATAATGGTATTGTTGTGGTTGAAAATGTGTACCGATTAATGACCGGTGAAGGCATGAACCGGATTGAAGCTGCAAAAAAAGGAATTGGTGAAATTGCTTTCCCTATCATCATTTCAACAGCTACAACAGTAGCAGCATTTATACCGCTGGGTTTATGGCCAGGAGTTATGGGAGAGTTTATGGTTTATTTTCCAATAACACTGTCAGTGGTATTAGGGTCGTCCTTATTTGTGGCCATATTCTTTAACTCCGTGATGGTTTCTCAATTTATGACCACGGAAGATAAAAATCTACCCTTAAATCAAATCATCAAATTATCAGGCACCATAGCCTTTATAGGTATCTTGGTTTTTATTTTTGGAGGTAGTTATCGAGGGTTAGGAACATTAATGGTGATCACTTCCATAATGCTATGGGTCTATAGACTTTTCTTAAGAAAATGGGCCAATCACTTTCAAAATGACATTTTACCAAAATATGAACGTTTGTATGAAAGAACCTTAAGAGCCGCTTTAAAAGGAAAACGCCCTATATGGATTAGCATTGGTACTTTTGCCTTACTCATCATAGCTTTTGCAGGTTTTGGAGCTTCCATTGGCAGCCAAAGGACTAAAGTGGAGTTTTTTCCAGACAACACGCCTAACCAAATTATTGTTTATATAGAATACCCAGAAGGCACTGATATTAACAAAACCAATGATGTTACAAAAGATATTGAACAACGAGTATATAAAATAATTAATGATCCCATTTACAAAGATGGTGATTATAATTTTTTAACTGAAAGTGCTGTTTCTCAAGTTGGTGAAGGCGCAGGGAACCCTGAAACTGATGGTGGTTCTGCTGCTGAAATGCCACACCGCGCAAAAATCACTGCTTCCATGCGTGAATATAAATATAGGCGAGGTGCTGACAGCAATCTGGTTCTTAAAAAAATTCAGGAAGATCTAAAAGATATTTATCCTGGTGTTGCCATTTCTGTTGAAAAAGAAAACGTTGGCCCTCCGGCAGGCTATCCCATTAACATTGAATTAGAAGGTGAAGACTATGCTGAATTGATAAATGCGGCTGAAAAAATGCGAAACTTCTTAAACCTACAAAACATCCCTGGCATTGATGAATTAAAAATTGATGTAAATAAATCAAAACCTTCCATGCAAGTGCATGTTGATAGGAAAAAAGCAGGTGAACTTGGTGTTTCTTCAGGACAAGTTGGACAACAATTACGTAATTCAATTTTCGGGGCTAAAGCTGGCATTTATAAAGAAAATGGCGAAGATTATGACATTTATGTGCGTTTTAATGAAGAAAACAGATATAATACAAGCGCCATTTTCAATCAGAAAATAACCTTTAGGGATCCAGCGTCAGGACAAATAAAGGAAATTCCAGTATCTGCTGTTGCCAAACAAAATAATACGTCTGGTTTTAGCGCCATTAAACATAAAAATGTAAAGCGTGTGGTAACTTTGTATTCTGCGCTTTCGCCAGGATTTACTGATGCTGGTGCCATTGTTGCAAAAATTCAACATGAAATGCAAAGTTTCACAGAAAAACCGGATAATGTAAAAATTGATTTTACGGGACAAATTGAAGAACAAAATAAGCAGATGGCCTTTTTAATGAGCGCGTTTTTTATAGGTTTAGGTTTGATTTTCTTTATTTTAATATTCCAGTTTAACTCAGTTTCAAAACCAGGCATTATCATGCTCGCCATTTTCTTAAGTTTAATAGGGGTTTTTGGCGGTTTGATTATTACTGGTGCTTCCTTTGTTATTATGATGACCATGATGGGCATTATTTCATTGGCAGGTATCGTGGTAAATAATGGCGTTGTATTACTGGACTACACGCAATTATTAATAGACAGAAAGAAAGTAAAACATTTGTTGGATGACCATCAATATTTAGAGAAAGAAGATTTGTTGGATGCCATTATTAAAGGTGGAAAAGCACGTTTAAGACCTGTATTATTGACTGCCATTACCACCATTTTAGGATTAATCCCTCTTGCAACAGGCTTAAATATTGATTTCTTTACCTTCTTTAGTGATTTTGATGCCAATATTTATGTAGGGGGTGATAACGTAATTTTTTGGGGGCCATTAGCGTGGACGGTTATTTACGGATTATTCATTGCAACATTTTTAACATTGATTGTGGTGCCTATTTTATTCTATTTAGTAACCAGATTTAAAATGTGGTTATTTAAAGATAGAGTCGTTAGTAATAAAAATATTGCTGCAGAATAAAAATATAACTTTATTTTAAAACAAAAAAGAGGCTGTATAAAAAGTCTTTATTATTGATTTGTCAGGTTGAGCCTGTGCTGATCGAAGCCGAAGTCTCGTTACGTTTCCTTATAACTTCTACAGGCTCGACTTGACATAGTTGTTCTTTTCCTTATTGCTTCGACAGGCTCAGCTTGACAACTGTTTTCTATCGGAGCAAAGTCGAAGTACTCAATATGACTTTAGAATTCACTTTTTATACAGCCTTATTTTTTTAGTGGTGAGATTTTAGATTAATGGTTAAAACTTAAAAGTAATACCGCCATTAAAGGTTGTTCCATTAAATCCAAACTGGTTGACTTCCCAAGGATATTTAAAACGTCCACCAAGATCAGTTACAAAGTCACCTTTGGTATCAATCACATCTGGATACACATTTAATAAATTACTCACGGAAGCATTCAATGAAAATTTATTGGAGATTTCAAAATTAATAATTATGTCTGTAAGGATTTTTCCAGCAAAGGTTTGATCGTAGGCAGAATCTTCAATAGGAAGATTAGCCCCTCCAGGGCCTAATGGCGCTCCATTTAATCCATTGTTTGAATGTTGCCAGCTTACTTCCCCAAAATAGGTGTTGTTTAATGCAAAATTCCATTTGTTAATGTTATAATCAAGCCCTAGAAGTATTTTAGATTTTGGTCTGGCAGATGTAATTCTAGATTGTTCTTTTCTATTAAATATATCATAACCATTGTCCGCCAATAACTTCGGTGTTCCAATTTGTCCGTCAATTTTAGTATCATTAAAATTAGCGGCTAAGGTCGCACCCAATTTCCCATTTCCTAATTCAATGTTTGAATAACTAACCACTAAATCAACTCCTGTTGTATTGGTGTTTACGGCATTTACAAAGAATTTTAAACTGGTTATTGAATTGTCCAACAAAATTTGTTCTACAGGGTTCGTAGTACCTGAATCCCCATCAAAACCAATTTCCCCTGTAAATAGCACTCGGTTATCAACTTTAACATTATAGAAATCTACAGATAATGATAAATTAGATACTGGTTTATATGTAAAACCTGCTGATATATTTTTAGAAGTTTCTGCCGTTAATTGAGGCACTCCCAAACCTTCTCTAATAATTGGATCTACATTATTAAACGTTCCTTGGTTTGAAATTGTACCTCCAGAAACTAATGTTTGCACATTGCTTAAATAAATTTGATGTAACGATGGTGCTCTAAAACCCGTACTGTATGAGGCCCTAATGGCACCTTTATCTCCTAATAAATACCTGCTGCTTACCTTCCAGGAAGTATTGTCTCCAAAATCACTAAAATCTTCATACCTAACGGCTGCACCTATTAACAAGTTTTTGGTTAGTTCCCAATCTATGTCACCATAAACACCATAATTATTTCTGGTGGCATCAACTGCATTACTTGGTTGCAACCCAGGAAATGATTGTGCTCCTCCAGCTCCAGTTGGGTTAAAATAAGACGCTGGCTCTCCTGCCTTGGCTGTAAAATTTTCTCCTTTAACTTCAGCTCCAAACCCAACACTTACCTGACCAAAATTTCTTGAAATATCTAAATTGGCAAGTATATTACTAAAAGTATAGGCCCCAACATCAAACGAGGTTGGACTGGCCGCCCCTAAATCTCTGTTAAGGCTATTATTTACGTTATAGTCCACCGCATTTCTGCCATAGGTTCCACTTAAATCAACATCAAAGCTAAACAGTTGCCATTTACTTCCCATGGTGATGCTGTTATCTCTAACATCGGTTTCAAAAGTAGGTTGGAATCCTTGGTACGTAGAACCAGCTTCATGCAATAAACTAAAAGGATCTGGAACCCAATACGGCGTTCTGTATAAAGCAAAACTAATTCCTGTCCTATAGGTTAACCCGCCAAAGGTATAAAACTCTCCATTCCCACCTTTAAAGGGTATTGCTGCATTAAAAAACACATCCGTTTTTTTTAACTCTGGTTGCCCAACCGTCATTCCTAAATCTGGATTATCAGCTAACCATGACCCCCAGGTAGGGTCATTGGCAGCAACTCCAAATAAAACATCGTCTCCAGGCGTTCCGGCTCTATTGGTTTTGTCTTGTTCATAATACCCCACGGTAAAATTTAAATACCCTCCATTATCTCCAATGTTAATTGCTGTGTTTAGATCAACTCCAAAATTAAAACCATCACCTTCAGTAGTTACTCCAGTACTAGCATTAACAGTTGTATATTCAACATTCTTTTTTAGGACCATGTTAATAACCCCTGCTATAGCATCAGATCCATATTGTGCCGAAGCTCCATCGCGTAATACTTCAATTCTTTCTATGGCGGCCGCAGGGATACTTTTTAGGTCCACCCCAACTTCTCCTTTTCCTGGTGTATCATTAATGTACACTAAAGCGCTTTGGTTTTTACGCTTTCCATTAACCAAAACCAATGTTCTACTAGGGCCTAAGCCTCTTAAATCTGCTGGGTCAAAATGTGCGGTAGCATCAGAAATTGCTTGATTGGTAGAATTAAATGACGGTACTTTATAAGTTAACATTTTATCAATTGTAGGTTGCCCCGTATTACGTAATTCATCAACCCCAATGTTATCAATTGGAACTGGTGAATCCAAAATGGTTCTAGGCTTTGATCTGTTTCCTACTAAAATAACTTCATCGAGGGCAACTCCTGCTTGCATTGTTACATTCAACACGTTTCCTGTAACTGTAATTTCTTTCGAGTTAAAGCCAACATAAGTAATCACAAGTACGTCTCCTTTATTTGCTTTAATTGAATATTTTCCATCAAAATCGGCTGTTGTTCCTATAGAGGTGCCTTTAATAACTATAGAAACTCCTGGCAAAGGTTGGGAAGAATCATCGAAAATTGTTCCAGAAACTTGTTGTGCTAAAACTACATTTGATGCTCCAAAAAACATTAAAAGTGTAAGCAATTTGATAGATAATAGTTTGTTCATAATTTTTTATTTATTGAGTTAGTCATGCTAATATATCTAAATATTTTTTTAATAATCATCAAATACCTCCAGAATAATTATAAATTCTTTTATTAATGTTAAAAATATTACGAAAATGGCAATTTTGTAAATACAAAAAACCTCAACATGTGTTGAGGCTTTTTCAATAATAAAAATAAATAATAATACTATTTTAAGTCAAAACTTAATCTGGCAAATAAGAAACGACCACCAATTCCAAATTGTTGCGCTCTTCTTGACCAATCAAAACGACCACCACTTCTGTTGCCAAAGGCAGCATCAGCTCTGTCTGGATAAATATCTAACAAGTTGTTTGCTCCAACAGTAATGGTAGTGCTTTCGGCTACTTTATAACCAAAAGATAAATCGGTCACGATTTTAGAACCAAAAACCTGTTGGTTAGCTATGGTATTTGTTGCTTCTGTAACTTTCCCAAACCAAACATTTCTAAAGAATACATTGAATTTACCGGTTGTTAAACTATTTGTTAAGTTAACTTTAGATCGAGGGACAGCTTCTTCCAAATACACCCTGCTGTCTTCAGGAAAATAAGTTCCTACCAAACCTGCATTTTCTAATACTTCGGATGCTTTTATAGCTCCAACTTTTCTAGTTTGAGAAAATGTTCCTGATAAATCATTTTTTAATTTTGCAGAGCTTCCTATTCTAACATCTTGGGTAATCACAATATCCAACCCTTTTGATTCTGTATCAATGGCATTTGCGAAAAATGAAGCTGCAGAAGCATTGGCTTGTGATAATAAATTATCCAATTCAGTACCTGTTCCTGGGCCTTCAAATTGTCCAGTATAAACAACTCTATCATCAATTCCTACCCAATAGCCATCAACCGTTAAAGTTAAATGTGCTGCAGGCATTTTAGTTGTAAACCCTACACTGATACTTCTAGAGGTTTCTTCTTTTAATTTTGGGATGCCCAATAATTTAGCCGCTCTACTATCATTGGCAAAGGTTCCTACTTCTTGAGGGTTTCCAGCTTGATCAAATATTGTTGAGGTTGAGTTAAAATTTAATTGGTGCAGGGAAGGTGCCCTAAACCCCGTGTTAAATGCGGCTCTAAAATTAGTATTGTCACTAGCTTTAATCCTGGTGGCTAATTTAAAGTTAAGTGTAGAGCCAAAATCTGAATAATCTTCATATCGGGCAGCAAAGCTTAACAAAAAGCTTTCGGTAATATCCGATTCTATATCTAAATACCCAGCAATACTACTTCTGTTTCTTGATAGTTCATTGTTTGGGCCAAAGCCAGGAAAAACTTGGGAGCCTCCAGGCCTATTATTGTCAAAGAAATCCAATGATGGGACTTGAGAAGCCAAAGTAATGGCCTGACCGTCGGCCGTGTATTGTGCATAAGATGCCTGTTCACCAGCCACAATATCATAGGTCTCTACTCGATATTCAGAACCAAAAGCAACGTTTGTGCCTGCAAAAATATCATCATAAAATTTGCTGATATCTAAATTAGTGGTATTCTGGGCAAATGAAAACCCGCCAGCATCAAAAAATGTTGGCGATGCATTCTGCATAGACGCATTAAAGCTATTGCCTATGGTATAAAAGAACTCATTTCTTCCAAAGGTATTGCTAAAATCGACATCCCAATCATTTATTTTACCTTTAATGCCTACGGCAAGTGATTTGTCCCTAATATCAGAATTGATTTCCGGCAAGAATCCATTCATATAAGCCGGTGTATAGGTTCTCTCTTGATTAGGCAATCTGTAAAAACCAGCAGCATTTCCTTGTCTCGAACTTATTCCTGCAAATGAATACAATTCGGTACCTTGATCATCTAATGGCAATGAAAAGTTTGCAAAGAAACGGCCACCACGTAATGCAGATTGACCAACACGCATGTTAAAATCGCTTGCAACCAATCCACGTGCTGCCAATTCAGCAGCTGTATTATCAGCTCCTAAAACACCCTGTAAGTCTGCTTTGGTAGAAGCTCCGTTCAATGCAATTCCTGCTTCATTGGCATATTGAATAACATCTGAAACATCATCATCCAATAATTTAGATAAATCATAACCATCATTATTGGCAAATCGTTCTACAGTATTATATAAGTTAAAAATATCTCCTTCCCATGCTTTCATTCTGTTGTAATCTTCCCTCACATCAAAATCACCCGTAAAATTAATGAATCCACCTTTTTCTCCCAATGATAAACCATAATTGGCACTCACATTGGTGGTTCCACCATCAACGCCACCTGTTTGGTCGTTTGCGTTTTTTGTAAAATTTGCTCCAGTTGTAATGTTTAAATTTAATTCATTGGTGCTTCTTTTAAGTACAATATTAATAACACCAGCAATGGCGTCAGAACCATATTGTGCGGCTGCACCATCACGTAACACTTCAATACGTTGTATAGCTGCTGCTGGAATAGCATTTAAATCAGTTCCAACACTACCACGCCCAAAAGTTCCATTTACATTTACTAAAGATGAATTGTGTCTTCTTTTCCCATTGATTAAAACCAATACCTGATCTGGGCCTAAGCCTCTTAAAGATGCAGGGTCAATATGGTCAGTACCATCAGAAATGGTTTGTGTGTTTGATGTAAATGATGGTGCCACATAATTTAAAATTTGATTTAAATTTACCTGTGGCCCTGCGGTCAACAACTCGGTTACATCAATAACATCAACAGGTACCGCGGTGTCTGTTGCTGAACGGTTTGGGTTTCTTGTTCCAATAAGCACGACCTCGTTTAAAGCAACACCTTCATCAAGAGAAACCAAAATATTTCCTGCTTTTGAAACTACAACTTCTTGTGTATTATATCCAACAGAGGACACAACAATTGTAACTGGAAAACCAGTTATGTTTAATTTGAAATTACCATCAAAATCGGTAGTGGTACCGTTGGTAGTTCCTTTAATAATAACGTTCGCGCCTGGTAAAGGCTCATTTGTGTTTGCTATTGAAACTGTTCCTGTTAGGTTTCCTTGAGCCATAATAGCTAAAGGAAATAACATGATCAGCTACAAGTAAAACTTAGAAAGTAAAAAATTTTTCATATATGTTTTGGATTAATTATTAGACATGCAATATAAACTTTTAAAGTCAAAACTCCTCTCTAAAGTCAAAATTATTGCACACGCATAGTGTTTTTTAACAGTAAATATGTTAAAATTCTGAAGTTTATTTAATGATTTATTAAAAATAATGTAGCTATCTTACATATTTACAATAAAAACTAAATTTATTCATAAAGATTCTGATTGTAACCTAGTTAGTACTCAAAAAAAACAATAAAAAATTTGTACTCCATTGTAAATCCGTAAATTTGCACTTCAATTTTCTAAATATGTATCGAAGTCATAATTGCGGTGAATTAACCGCTGCAAATATTAATGAACAAGTAACGCTTGCAGGTTGGGTTCAAAAAACGCGTGACAAAGGGTTTATGTTATGGTTAGATATCCGAGACAGGTACGGCATCACCCAACTTATTTTTGATGAAGAACGCACCTCAAAAACAATTATAAATCAAGCAAAAACACTTGGTAGGGAATTTGTGATTCAAGTAAAAGGAACCGTGATTGAGCGTACTTCAAAAAATCCCAATCTTGCAACAGGTGCTATTGAAATTTTAGTTTCAGAATTAACCATTTTAAATAAAGCATTGTTGCCTCCTTTTACCATTGAAGACGACACGGATGGTGGAGAAGAATTGCGAATGAAATATCGTTATTTAGACATTCGCCGTAACCCAGTAAAAAACAGTTTGATTTTTAGACATAAAGTAGCACAAGCAGTAAGGAATTATTTGTCAAATGAAGGGTTTATAGAAGTTGAAACGCCTTACTTAATTAAGTCAACCCCGGAAGGTGCCAGGGATTTTGTGGTTCCTAGCAGAATGAACGAAGGTCAATTTTATGCCCTTCCGCAATCACCTCAAACCTTTAAGCAATTGCTTATGGTTGGCGGCATGGATAAATACTTCCAAATTGTAAAATGCTTTAGAGATGAAGATTTACGCGCTGACAGACAACCTGAATTTACTCAGATAGACTGCGAAATGGCGTTTGTGGAACAAGAAGATATTTTAAATGCATTTGAAGGGTTAACACGTCATCTTTTAAAAGAAATTAACGGAATTGAGATAGAAAAATTCCCTAGAATGCTGTATGATGATGCCATGCGATTATATGGTAATGATAAGCCAGATATACGTTTTGGAATGCAATTTGGTGAGCTTAATGAGGTTGCAAAACATAAAGATTTTGACCTTTTTAACAGTGCTGAATTAGTTGTTGGTTTTGCTGTTCCCGGAGGAAATAATTTCACCAGAAAAGAAATAGACCAATTAATTGATTGGTTAAAGCGCCCTCAAATTGGAGCCCAAGGCATGGTTTATTGCCGTTGCAATGACGATGGTACTTTTAAATCATCTGTAGATAAATTTTATAACGAAACAGACTTAGCTAAATGGGCTGAAATTACTGGAGCCAAAGCTGGAGATTTAATTTGTGTTCTTTCCGGTGACACCAATAAAGTGCGTGCACAATTAAGCGCTTTAAGAATGGAACTTGCAACACGATTGGGTTTGCGAAACCCTAAAGAATTTGCACCACTTTGGGTGATTGATTTTCCGCTGTTGGAATGGGATGAAGACACCAAACGATATCATGCCATGCACCACCCTTTTACATCACCAAAACCTGGCCAGCTGGAATTATTATCTACAAATCCCGGAGATGTAAAAGCCAATGCTTATGACTTGGTGCTTAACGGGAATGAAATTGGTGGTGGTTCTATTAGAATTCACGATAAAAAAACTCAAGCATTGATGTTTGATTATTTAGGCTTCACTCCAGAACAAGCTAAGGCTCAATTTGGATTCTTAATGGATGCTTTCCAATATGGTGCGCCCCCTCATGGTGGATTAGCCTTTGGTTTAGATAGATTAGTAGCTATATTAGCTGGACAAGAAATAATTAGGGATTTTATAGCGTTTCCAAAAAACAATTCTGGGCGTGATGTCATGATAGATGCCCCAGCACCCATTGATGATGCCCAATTAAAAGAGCTTCATTTGAAAATAAACTTATAGCTTTTTCAAGATGCCACCAAAAGTTCCTAAAAAATTAAGCCAATTAGCTGCAACGGCCATTTGTGGAAATGATATAAGTTCTTCTGTTTTATATGTTTCTGCTTTAGCCATTGCTTTTGCTGGTCAATATGCGTGGATAACCCTATTAATAGTGTCTGTAGTATTATTTTTATTCAGAAGCATTTATGGGGAAGTGGTTGGTGCATTACCTTTAAATGGGGGCGCCTATAATGCTCTGTTAAACACCACAAGTAAGTTAATGGCTTCTTTTGCAGCCACATTAACGCTTCTATCTTATATGGCTACGGCCGTAATTTCAGGTAATGAAGCCATTCATTATTTACATCATTTAATTCCATCAATGCCAATTATTTTGGCAACTGTTGGGTTATTGGCAATTTTTGCTATTCTTACCATTGGTGGTATAACAGAATCTGCTAAAGTTGCCATTGGTATTTTTATTTTTCATTTAACATCTTTGGTTATTTTAAGTGGTTTTATTGTTTTTTATTTGAACAAAAATGGGATTGGGCTCTTTTTTGAAAACTGGAATTTTACAGGAAATGGAGGCAGTATTACCAACGCTATCTTTTTTGGTTTTGCCGCCTCTATGTTAGGCGTATCAGGATTTGAAAGTTCCGCAAATTTTGTTGAGGAACAAGAAAAAGGAGTATTCCCTAAAACATTAAGAAACATGTGGTCCATTGTAAGTGTAATCAATCCCTTAATGGCCATATTTGCATTGGCTTTATTTACTATTCCAGTTTTACAAAGCAATGAATATCAAAACACATTATTGGTGGAGATGGGTAAACATGTTGGTGGTACCTGGGTTGCAACTTTAATATCTATTGATGCATTTTTAGTGTTAAGTGGTGCTGTATTAACCAGTTTTGTTGGGGTTTCTGGATTGCTTGAACGAATGACTTTAGATAGAATTTTACCTCAATTTTTCTTAAAGAAAAATAAAAGAGGAAGTTCATACAGAATTATATTAATGTTTTTCATTTTATCAGTTTCTGTATTGCTTATAACCAAAGGAAATGTGAAATTACTAGCTGGTGTTTATTCTATTTCTTTTTTATCAGTGATGGTTTTATTTGGGGTAGGCAATATTTTATTAAAAGTAAGAAGAGGTAAATTACCGAGACCTGAAAAAGCAACATGGTTAGCTGTTATTATTGCCATTGGCGCTGTAGGAATAGCACTTTACGGAAACATCATAATGGAGACAAAAGGTGATTTACCAAGTAATTTTGGCATTTTTCTTGATTATTTTATTCCTGCCATCATTTTTATTGTTTTTATGTTAAACAGAACTGTCCTGTTGGCATTTTTATTAAATGTTATACATTCCGTTTTTGATCCGATTCGTAGTTTGGTTTTGCAAACAGATAAAAAAATTCTTTCAACCATTCACAGGATAAATTCCCAGGAATTTGTATTTTTCACAAAAGGGGATAACATTGCAACTCTCAATAAAGTGATGCTTTACATTACTAAAAATGAGCATACCAAGAAGCTTAAAATTGTGTTAGCTTTAGATAAAAATGATGTTGTACCAAAAAACTTGGCTCAGGAAATTGATTTCTTGGACAGGGAATACCCCGAAGTGAACATCGAATTTATTATTGAAAAAGGAAAATTTAGCCCAGAATTAATTAGAACCTTATCAAAAAAATGGGGTATTCCAATAAACTTTATGTTTATTGGCTCCCCTAGTGATAAATTTCCTTATAGGGTTCAGGATTTGGGTGGCGTAAGGTTAATTATTTAAAATAATAAATGAATCAATCTAAAATTTTATTTACCAAATTTTTAAAATGGCGATATAAAAATATCTCCAACAAACAATTTACCAATATAGCCAGTGCTGTTATTGGTCTGTTAGCAGGACTTGGAGCTGTGGTATTAAAAAACTTAGTACACTTCATTAAGGAAATACTTGAAGGTGAATTTATAAAAGAAATCCATAGTGCCTTTTATTTTATTTTTCCAATTATTGGCTTATTATTAGTACTGATCATTATTAAATACATCATAAGAAAAAATGTTGGTCATGGAATTCCTTCAACATTATATGCTATTTCAAAGCTAAAAGGGATTATGCCTAGCCATCAAATGTGGGCCTCAGTAATAACAGCACCTATAACCGTTGGTTTTGGCGGGTCTGTAGGGCTTGAAGGGCCAACAGTTGCTACAGGTGCTGCTTTGGGCTCAAATTTTGCGCGTTTGTTTCATTTAAACCAAACTACAAGAACATTACTTATTGGCGCAGCAGCAGCAGGTGCCATGTCTTCCATTTTTAAAGCACCCATTGCGGCCATTGTATTTGCAGTTGAAATTTTTAGCTTAGAACTAACCTTGGCTTCCATGATACCATTATTATTGGCATCAATTACAGCTGTTTTAACTTCTTATTTCTTTTTAGGTGATGAAATTTTACTCCATTTTCAAATACAAGACAAATTTTCATTAAAAGATGTTCTGTTTTATATTCTTCTGGGAATTTCATCAGCAGGCGCATCCATATATTTTAGCAAAGTGTATTTTGGAATTGGAGATTTTTTTAAACGTTTTTCAAATCCATATCAACGCTTAATAATTGGCGGCGTGTTACTAGGGATCATCGTTTATTTCATTCCGCCTCTTTTTGGAGAAGGTTATGATACTATTAATAACATTTTAAAAGGAAGCATTGATGAAGTTTTAACAAACAACATATTTCATTCTGTAATTGAAGATATATGGGTTATTATCGCACTTCTTGTTGGTTTAATTTTATTTAAAATAGTTGCTACATCCCTAACTTTTGGGGCTGGCGGCATTGGTGGTGTATTTGCACCTACCCTTTTTACTGGAAGCATAACCGGATATGTTTTTGCATTGATCATTAATTATAGTCATATTTTCAATCATAAATTATCATCAACCAATTTTGCTATGGTTGGAATGGCTGGTTTAATGGCCGGCGTGTTACAGGCTCCTTTAACAGCTATCTTCTTAATAGCTGAAATTACTGGCGGTTATGAGCTTTTCGTTCCCCTCATGATTGTGGCATCCATCTCCTTTTTAATTACTAAACGATTTATTCCTCACAACATCTACGCCCATGAACTGGCAAAAAAAGGAGAACTGATCACACATGATAAAGACAAAAATGTGTTGATGATGCTGGACATCGATAAATTAATAGAAACCAATTTTATATTATTATATCCAGAAATGACCTTAGGTGATGTGGTAAAGAATGCCGTGGCAAAATCACCTCGAAATCATTTCCCTGTAGTAAGTGAAGAAAATGATTTTTTAGGGATTCTTACCATTAATGATATCAGGGGTATTATGTTTAATACAGAAATGTATGATACCATTACCGTAGAGTCTTTAATGCATGAAGGTTTAGATACAATTTATTATGAAAAAGATTCTGTAGAAGAAATTCTGAACAAATTCAAAAGAACTGGGGCATGGAACTTGGTCGTTTTAAAAAACAATAAGTATTCTGGTTTTATTTCTAAATCCAGGTTGCTAACGGCATACCGGCAACAGCTAATTAATTTTACTAAATAAACCCTCTAAAATGAAATACATCATTATCTTTTTGTTTTTAGTATCGTTCGGTAGCATTTTAGCAGGATATTTAATGGATTTAGACTGTTCAGAAAAACTGATTGGATTTGGTGTTTCTGGCTTATTTTTTATCGTTTTTCCATTATTCTCCTACTACAGATGGAAGGATAAAGATGTTAAAGATTATATCCTTACCAAAGAAAATTTAGATAAAATGCGTGAGCGCGAAGGGGATACAAGACAAAAATAATTTTTTGGGCGTTTTCTTTCAGGTTGTGCTTTCCGCGTTACATGCCAACCTGCTGTAATAGCTAACGCAAATTAATTCAAATTCCGTTTTTGTATAAAAAATCGTTTTAAAAGTTCAGCCGCTTCAACCTCCATGATACCTCCTTTTATAACTGTTTTAGGGTGCAGTTTCGTTTTTAAGTTTATACAACCCCGCTCCATATCCCTGGTGCCATAAACAATGTTTGAAATCTGACTCCAATACAAGGCTCCGGCACACATTTGGCAAGGTTCTAACGTTACATATAAGGTGCAATTTTGCAGATATTTGCCTCCTAAAAAATTGGCGGCAGCAGTAATAGCCTGCATTTCTGCATGTGCCGTTACATCATTCAAGGTTTCTGTTAAATTATGTCCCTTTGCTATAATCCGGTTTTCAATTACAATAACAGCTCCCACAGGAATTTCACCTTTTTCAAAAGCTATCTCAGCTTCTAAAAGCGCCTTTTTCATAAAATAGGTATCATCAAACGGGTCTAACATAAAAATTAAGTGAATAAAATAACAATGGAACGTTAACTATGTTTTCAAAAATACAATTTCATCTGTTAATATGTATTCTTTTTTTAGTTAGATGTCATGCTACATAATTTATTTTAGACCTATTAAATTTATTACTTTGGCATTTCAAATAGTACATTTGTGTCCTCATGACTAAAATTTTAAACAATATTAATTCCCCAAAAGATTTACGCCATCTTACTCAAGATGAATTACCTCAACTTGCCCAAGAATTACGTGAATTTATCATCAATATTGTTGCTGCCAAAGAAGGTCATTTAGGAGCAAGTCTAGGTGTGGTGGAATTAACCATTGCACTTCATTATGTGTTTAATACGCCTCATGACCAACTCATTTGGGATGTAGGCCACCAAGCTTACGGGCATAAAATTTTAACTGGCAGACGTGATGATTTTCACACTAACAGACAACTTGGAGGACTCAGTGGTTTTCCTAAGCGTGAAGAAAGTATTTATGATACTTTTGGCGTTGGGCATGCTTCAACTTCTATTTCTGCAGCTTTAGGGATGGCATTGGCTTCCCAACTAAAAAGCGATGAAGAAAAACAACATATTGCAGTTATTGGAGATGCATCCATTGCCGGCGGAATGGCTTTTGAAGGCTTGAATCATGCAGGCGTTACCAATGCTAATTTACTGGTTATTTTAAATGATAACGCCATTGGTATTGACCCAAGTATTGGTGCCTTAAAACAATATTTAACCCATGTAAAAAAAGGAACACCACAACAAGATAATATTTTTGAAGCTTTAAATTTTGATTATTCCGGACCCATTGATGGTCATGATATTAATAAACTAATTTCAGAATTACAGCGATTAAAAACGATAAAAGGACCCAAGTTTTTACACGTTATCACAACCAAAGGAAAAGGATTAAAACAAGCGGAAGAGGATCAAGTAAAATACCATGCACCCGGAAAATTTGACGTGCAAACGGGTAATGTTTTTACTAAATCTGATTTGATTCAACCACCTAAATATCAAGACGTTTTTGGATATACCATTGTTGAACTTGCAAAACAAAATAAAAATATTGTTGGTATTACGCCTGCTATGCCTACCGGTAGTTCATTAAAATATATGATGGATGAAATACCCGATCGCGCCTTTGATGTTGGAATTGCAGAGCAACATGCGGTAACGCTGGCCGCTGGTATGACAACCCAAGGAATGATTCCATTTTGTAATATTTATTCAACCTTTTTACAGCGTGCCTATGACCAAGTCATTCATGATGTAGCTCTCCAAAAACTGCCTGTTGTTTTTTGTTTAGACCGTGCTGGTTTAGTTGGCGAAGATGGCGCCACACATCATGGTGTTTTTGATTTATCGTACTTAAGATGCATCCCTAATCTTATTGTTTTTGCCCCAAGAAATGAAATGGAATTGCGTAATATTATGTATACCGCTCAACTTGGTTTACAACAACCTATCGCTATCAGATATCCCAGAGGGCGCGGTAGTAATTTAGACTGGAAACAACCATTCTCCAAAATAGACATAGGTATAGGTGTTCAACTTAAAGAAGGCAATAAATTAGCTGTTTTAAGTATTGGAACCATGGCTAATAATGCAGAAGATGCAATAAAAAGTTGCAATAAACCCGAGGAAATTGCACATTATGATATGCGTTTTGTAAAACCTTTGGATGAAAAATTATTGCACAACATTCTAAAAAAATATGAAAGTGTAATAACTATTGAAGATGGCACTATTATAGGTGGATTTGGAAGTGCTATTCTGGAATTTGCATCAGCTAATAACTATAAAAACAACATTAAAATTTTAGGTATTCCAGATACGTTTATTGAGCACGGAAGTGTATTGGAATTGCAACAATCCATTGGTTTAGATTCTGAAAGTTTGACAAATTATTTTAATGAGTTAGTATAAACTTGAGTTCGATTTATATCAACTTGAAATTGAATTATTTATGAATAAAAGGCAACCAGTTGTCTCCTTGACAAAAAATTAATATGCTAAAAATAAATAAGTTACATATTCAGAATTAATCAGACTCCCGTTATAAGAATCTTTTTCCAGAAGAATGATATTGTTGTTATCCGGCTATTTAATTCACATTAAATTTCCAAATTTGCCCTATCGTTTTTGCCCCAAAATTATCTAGAGTGTTGACTTTCCAATAATATGTTTTACCAGAAACTAAATTAACATTTGAAGTTTCAGTTGTCAAACCGCTAACAATTAAAGGAGGGTCTGAAGTTTCTCCAAAAAATAAATCGTAAGTTAATAGATCTCCTGTATTTGTATCTCCCCCAGCCCAATCTAAACTTATAGTACCAGCATTCACATTCACATCATAATCTGGACTAACCAAAGCTGCCGTAAATGGCGCATAATTTGACACACCTGCTCCTGCTGTATAAAATGCCAATGTTTCTGTTGGTTCTGCTTCATTACCTTTACTATCCATTGCTGTTACGCTCCAATAATAAGCAACTGCTTTCTCAAGCTCAATATTAATTTTTATGCTTGTAGATGTTCTCTGTTCAACAATTTCATTTAAATTTCTATCCCTAGCTATTGTAAGCCTGTATTTAACCGTATCGCCATCAGGATCTGTTGTGGCAATCCATTCAAAAGCAATATTATTATCTATACATAATAAATTTGCAGATGGATAAATTAATTGTGTTTGTGGTGGGGCAACATTAACTGGAGCTGCCGGTGGGTCATCTCCACCGCCTCCACAAGCAATAATTACCAATGCAAGTGTAGTTATTACTAAATAAGTTTTAAACGTATTTTTCATGTGTTTATATTTATTGTTTTAATGGTCACATGGAACATCCTTTTAAAAGCATTCCCTTTGGTATCGAGAATTCGATATGGATGTTTCATCTCCTAAATATTATTTAATGATTTTAAAAACCTTTGGTTTTTCAATATTAACTTTTACAAAATAGATTCCGCTATCAAACTTTTCAAAAGGAATTTCTATAAAATTAGATTGCCCTTTATTTAAAATTTGATTAAATACCAATTTTCCGCCAATGTTATAAATTTGAACAGGAATTTGTTTGTCATTACTAAAAGGCAAAGTCACTTTTAGCAAGTTAACCACTGGATTTGGGCTAGCTGCAACTTTTTCAAAGCTTTCTTTATTTATCATTGTTTTAAACGTTCCTTCACAAGCCTTAGCAGATGATATCTCAAGAGTTCCAGAAATTGGGGTTTCTATTTCGAAAGATTTCTCACTTGTTGTTCTTAAAGTTTGACCATTAAAGGTCACGTTAAATGGAGGGGTTCCTTGATCTATTATGATGGATGTTTTATCAGAATTATCCTCGATTTTTCCTAATACAACATTTAATACTTCAGCTACATCAATATTAATTTCAAAACATTGTTCAAAATCCTTTCCATCAACTGAAACACAGACTATATATGACCCAACCGCAATATCCACAAAGCTATAAGAACCTACAAACCCTTCTGATAAATTAAAACCGGTACCGGTAAGTGTTGCTGTATAAGTTACATAAGTCTCTTTAGTTGTTATATTAATAATCCCATTGTTTAAACCTTGACATGTCTCAGATATTATTTCCAGAGAAATATTATCTGGCGCTTCATAACTTGTATCGCAAAGATCCCCAATACCATTCCCATTTGTATCTTGCTGATCGGGATTGGCTAATTCCATACAATTATCTTCTAAATCAATAATACCATCATTATCAAAATCTTCACAAGCATCTCCAATGCCATTTCCGTCAGCATCTATTTGATCAAAATTCAATCTCTCTGGGCAATTATCGTTTATATCTATTATTGAATCTTTATCTGTATCTTGACAAACATCCCCAATACCATTTCCATCAATATCTGCTTGATCGGTATTGGCAAACTCTGGACAATTATCAATTCCGTTAGGTACCGTATCTCCATCTAAATCTCCATTGGGATCTAAAGTGAATTCTCCAGAAAAAACACCCCTGCCATAAGTTGATGCAAATACCATGTTATCATTTCTTAGATCCAAATCCGTCACTTTTACGTTGCTCATCCCGTTAAAAGCAGAATTCCAATCTGGAGCATCGGCCGAAAAATTATCTGTGTACCAAACACCTAGATCGGTGCCAACTATAACTTCGTTACTATTTAATGGGTTTTGCAAAATGGCCTTTACAGGTAAATCTGGCAAATTACCTTCTTTGTTTTTCCAGTTGGCACCCCCATCATTGGTATACCAAACATTAACTACACCATAATTATGCATCGTAACAAAAATTTCATATTCATTTCTGCCAAACTCGATATCAGAAACACTTCCTACAAAACTGGATCCCGAAATTTCATTCCAAATAGGTGTGCCGCCTTCTGCTTTTTCAATTTTTAACACGTCTCCTAAAATTGTTCCAACATACAGCGTAGAGGATGTTTTTGTATAGGGAGACACCGTTAATGCCGTTGGTCTCGATGTTAATAGATTGTTCGTTAGATCAACTTTAATAAGTGTGGAAGCATCTTTAATTCCAGAGTATCTTTTTATAATAGCATTTGCTCCAGATGAATAATTGGAATATAAAATATTCAAATTAGAATCTAATGCTTCAGGATTGATAAAAGAACCTTGAGCCGTACTTTCGTCATTTATAGTAACCCATTCACCTGTATCATAATCAAACAAGTATATACCATCGTTATAAACAACATTGGCAATAAAATATCTATCAATTCCATCTTGATCGAAAAAACTAAAAGCCCCATCGCCACCTACTGCCCTAAATGATTCATCAGGGCCATTTGGGTTTGAACTTTGAAAAACTTGTGTGCCATTATCTTGGGCGCCTGCAAGAAAATAATCCCCTGTTAATGCCGTTGTTGGTGCAACACCCACAGTGTAAAATTGTGTGACATTATAGCCATTATTGCGCTCCTCAATGGTAATCCCGCCATCACCGGAATAATATACACCGCCATCATTTCCAAAGAGTATTTTGCTAATATCTTCATTACCAAAAACAATAACGTGTTGGTCTGGATGAACTTCATTCAATCCAGTACTTGAATAATATTCAGTAATTTGGGACCAAGTAGCTCCCGAATCTACCGTTTTAAATAAGTCAATCCCCCCAACATATACTATGGCATCATCTAATGGGTTTGCCTTAATAATTAAATCATAAAATGCTTGCCCATTGGTAAAATCGTTTGCCGGTATTCCATCATATACATCGTTGGGCAAAGTCATACTGGTTGTGGATGTAAAACCATCCTCGGTTTTTTCCATAATTATGGGTGAAGTACCAGAGCCTTCTGCTAAAACATAAATTTTTTGTGCATCACTTGATGACGTTGTAATTTGTGTTCTATTACCTTCTGTGATTTCATAAGTTTTTTCAAATGTTACCCCATCTGATGATGATAACACAGTACCTCCGCCATCGCCAAAAACTGTACTATTAATCGTAGATATCCAAATTTTATTATCCGCTCCTACCTCAATATCATTGGGGCAGTACTTGTTTCCATTTGTTGTAAGTCCTAATGAAATTTCCTCCCAATTTAAACCACCATCAATAGATTTATATAATCCGAATTCTGGCCCACCAAGAAACGTTGTTGCATTGGCATCGGAATAGAATGAATCTCCTGCTGCTGCATATATTTCAGATACACCTGCGTTATCCCTAATTACGATATCATTTATGTGCTGAATGCCTGGAACAAGAATCCCTGTGAAATCACCATTTCTTGGGTTTAAGGATACGTTGACTGTTTCTGTGATTAAAGTCGTTTCTATTAAATCTCCATCTGCCTTGGTAATCATAACAGCTGGAATAGTAATAGAAGCATCCGATCCACCCATAGGAGTTGGAGCACCATCTATATTATTCATAACAATAGCCGCGATAGCTCCAGCATTTTGTGCGTTTTTAACTTTATCAGTAAAATTACAGCTTCCTCTTCTAATTAGGGCTATTTTTCCGTTAATGCTTGCCCCATTAACCAATGCATTACACCCTTCTGTTGGCAATACTGTACTATCATCTACCAATACAACATCTGCCGTAATAACAGCCGTAATTTGTGATCCAAAATTACTTGTTGGTTGATATAAATAATCTCCAGCAATTGCTACTGGAGAGTTTATCGATAAATTTGTAGCAGATTGATAAAAACTATCCCCGCTGATCCCTCCAAAAACATTAACCCATGTACTGCCCCTATCAGTTGATTTCCAAACACCATTACCATTAACGTCTCCGCCAACATAAGATTCCCCTGTACCAACATAAAAAATATTTAAATTATTAGGATCGTAAGCAATGCTTGAAACGGCTAAATTTTCTGGAATATCCAATTTTTGCCATTGAGATACTGCATTGGAAATATTCGTGTTTTTCCATAAACCTCCACTAACACCTCCCGCAAAAACAATTTCATTAGTAGCATCATTAGGATCAAACATGACAGCCCTAGTTCTGCCTCCCACATTATTAGGCCCTCTTTCTATCCAATTGTTATCTGCTTTGTCACCTGGGACTTTTGCAAAACCACCCTGACCTCGTCTCTTAGCGAGTCCTTCCTGAATATATTTTAAATTTTCTGAAGTAGGTTTTCCTAAAGCAGGGTTCATTGTAAGTTCCCATTGCTCTTCAAAATATTTATTGGGTGGTATCCCCTTTGCCTTCCTTTGTTCTTTGCTTAGCTTAAGTGTTTCTTTAAATGGGCTATTTCTTAAAAACTCTTCATGTTGCTTTCTCAATTCAGCTATTTTATCATAGGATTCATGATTATTGTTTTTTACAATAAAAACCACTGTAATTAAAATAGCAAGTGACAGTAAAGAAAATAAAGTTTTTTTCATTTTAATTTTTTCTAAATATCCATTATTATAAAAAATCATATTAGTTTATTTGAAACCCTCTTATTTTATTAAATAATAAAATAGCATTACTATCAGACATAATAGAAACAAAACTACATACAGTTAAAATTCTTTGATATAAAGAATCTTCGTTTTTTTGGTGAATTTCAGGCAATAATCGTAATATTAAATTGTTGTAATTTGAAGACGAATTTGAATAAGAACCGTTAACAGCTGTTATGAAAACGCTTAATAATTCAGACAACACCCTGTAGCCTGCAATTTCCTTTTCAACAACCTCTTTGCTTTGATATACCTTCTCTACACTTACTTTAATAATGTCATTAATTTGAGCTTCGTATTTACTTTTATCTAATAATGCCGATTGAAACGCACCTTTTAAAATAAATTCCTCATGATTCATAAAAATAGTTACCACTTCATTAATTAAGGTGTTTATTGCTAAAGCTCGCAAGTAACTAACTCTGTCTTGTGTGTTTTTTAACTGGTGATATTTCTTGGTATTTATGGTATCACGCACCAAATTAATTAAGTATTCAAGGGCAAACTCTTCTTGTATAAGACCTAAGTTAATACCGTCTTCAAAATCAATAATCGTATAGCAAATATCATCGGCTGCTTCGACCAAAAATGCCAAAGGATGACGAGAAAAACTTATATTTTTTTCGCTTCTTTTTACCAAGCCCAATTCATTAGCCACATTTAAAAACCCGTCTTTTTCAGATTGAAAAAAGCCGTATTTTTTATCGCATATATCCTTGGTTGGTTTTTTAGGCAAGGACTCTTTTGGGTATTTCATAAAAGCTCCCAATGTTGCGTAGCTTAATCGTAAACCACCTTCTCTACCTTCTCTGCTATCAGTTAAAATTCTAAAACCGTTCGCATTCCCTTCAAAATCACATAAATCTTGATATTCTTTGTCGGTTAATTGCCCTTTAAACTCTTTTCCTTTCCCTGTTTTAAAAAATTCACCTATTGCTTTTTCTCCCGAATGCCCAAAAGGCGGATTCCCAATATCATGGGCCAAAGATGCTGCAGCTACAATAGCTCCAAAATCATTTGCTTGATAGCCATGAACTGTTTGTAAATGAGGATGTTTTTCTAATAATTTCTGCCCAACTTTTCTACCAATAGATCGTCCTACCACACTTACTTCCAAGCTATGTGTTAAGCGTGTATGTACAAAATCGGTTTGTGACAATGGAATGACTTGTGTTTTATCTTGAAGGCTTCTAAATTCAGAAGAAAAAATTACCCTGTCATAATCCACTTCAAATCCCAAACGGGTTTCATCCTGTTCTTTTCGAATGCGTTTATTGGTATCGCCAAAGCGTTTTAAGGATAGTAATTGTTCCCAGTTCATTTTTCAAATTTAGTAGTGGCAAGATAACTAAATTCAAGAAAAATAACGTGTAAATTTAGTAACATTAAGGTAACATTTTAATGACGGTTGTTTAATAATGACATAACATATTGGTAATATTTAAACTGTTTATTTGTACCATATTATTATAGATACAATATGAAACACGTTTTTACATTTTTATTTCTAATGTTTTCAAGTTTAACCTTTGCCCAAAATATGGGTTTAATTGTTGGAAAAGTAGTTGATAAAGAAATGAATCAAGAGCCTTTAATTTACGCTAATATTTCTATTAAGGGAACGCCTATAGAATCAGATTCAGATATCACAGGATTATACATTCTTGAAAATTTAAAAGACGGTAATTATACTTTGGTTTGCAGTTTTATTGGATATGAAACTAAAGAACAAAATATCCAGATAGTTTCTGGTCAACCTACTCAAGTTAATTTCTCATTAGAGCCAACCACCATTTCTTTACATGATTTGGCCTCTTTAAATACTATTGCTAAGGATGTTGATAAAATATCTGTAGCCTTAAATAATTAGTCATTCTTAATATAATTCTAAGAGGCTGTCTAAAAAGTATATATTAACGTCATTACGAGAAATTTTTATTCCGAAGTAATCTGTAAAGCAACTACTTGCAATTTGCAGATTGCTTCATTTCATTCGCAATGACGACTTTTTAGACAGCCTCTTCTATTTAAGCTTTTACCAAAAAAATATAGGTTTTAAAACAGTTTGTTTAGTTATCCATCCTTTTTTTAAAAATCCAATAAAAGTTCAACGCCCCCATTAAGCCAAACTATTACTTCTTTTCTTAATGTTAAATTATTGTTTCCAAATCAATTTTTTTTGCACGACTTAGTTAACGTTTAGCTAACGCTTTCATCACTATTGTTTAATGGTTAGGTAACATCCTGTTTACAGTTTGTGACGTTATTTGCGTCATCAAATATTAAGATAACCAATGAAAAAAAATATACTATTAATTTTACTTTTTACATCCATTTTTTCCTTTGCTCAAAACACAGGTTCTATTGTTGGAAAGCTAACAGATAAAGAATATAATGATGAGCCGCTCGCTTTTGCAAACGTTTTGATTAAAGGAACAATTAAAGGAACAACATCAGATATAGATGGCTTATATGGTTTTGATAATTTAACGCCTGGTTCTTTTACCTTAATTTTTAGTTTTGTTGGTTATGAAACGCACGAAATTAAGGTTCAGGTTTTAGCAGGAAAGGTCACTGAAGTTAACGTGCCCATGGGAGCGAGTGCGGCTTCTCTAGATGAAATTGTAATTACAACCACTACAAGAAAAGAAAGCGAGACGGCCTTATTATTAGAACAAAAAAATGCTGTCGAAATGAAACAAGCTATAGGCGCGCAAGAGCTTTCTCGAAAAGGTGTTAGTGACGCTGCTTCTGCTGTAACAAAAACTTCTGGTGTATCTGAACAAGAAGGTGTAAAAAATGTTTTTGTAAGGGGTTTAGGGGATAGATATAACTCTACATCTTTAAATGGATTGCCATTACCATCTGAAGATCCTGAGTACAAAAATATTTCGCTAAAGTTTTTTTCTACAGATATTATAAAGAGCATTAATGTAAATAAAACTTTTACCTCTAGCTTATATGGTGATGTTGACGGAGCTAATATTGATATTTCATCACAGGATTTGAACAAACTCAAAACACTCAGTATATCATTTGGTAGTGAAATTAACTCGAACGCCATCAATACCAATAAGTTTTTGGTTACAGACGGTCAAAATTATTTAGGATTATTGGAAAATGGTACTGGCTACCCTATTTCTGATTTGAATACATATAAATTTGACACTAGTTTTAAGCCAAAAAAACAAGAAAATCCTGTCAATACAGACTTTTCTTTAATTGCCGGAAGAAAATTCAATGTTGGTGAAAACAATTCATTAAGTGTGTTTGGAGTTGTGATTTTCTCTAATAGTTATACTTATTCACAAGGAAAAACGGGTGCTGTAAATGCTATTGGGCAAATAGGTCTAGATTTAGATTTCAAGAAATACAAATATCAAACTTCCCAATCCGGATTAGCAAACGTAAAGTATAAATTTGGCTCAGGTAATAGCATTACCTATAATGGTTTGTTAATACATGATGACAATTCTACTGTAGGTGATTATGTAGGATTTAAACCTGGTATAAACGACAATAATAACGCCACAAAATCATTTATTAGAAGGCAACAAGTAAACGATAATGTGCTGTTTTCAAACCAACTTATTATAAATTACAAAATTTTTGAAAAATTGGATTCTAACATTGGTCTTTCCTATAACAAAATTAATGCTTCAGAACCAGATAGGAGAACCAATTCTTATGATTTTCAAGAAGCCAAAAACAGGTACGTTGTGGCAACCAATAGTTCTTCATTGAACAATCGGTTTTTCTCAACCTTAAAAGAAGATGACCTTACTGGCAAAATAGATTTAGTTTACTCTCTTAACCCCGAAGAAGAATTAGTAACAAAGTTTGCATTTGGTGGAAACTATAGAAAAACCGATAGAACTTTTAATTTCACACAGTTTAACTTCGATTTTCCTTTAAATACAAATTTTATAGAAATTGATGATCCAGATGCTGTTTTTAACCAAACTTTTGTTAATAATGGCGCTTTTACAATTGAAACATCTAGGGGGTTCGGAGCGAATGCTTTTGACCCATTTTTCTACACAGGAAAAAGAGATATTATTGCAGGTTATTTACAAATAACTTATCCTTTAAGTGAAAAGTTCACCCTTCAAGTTGGCGTTAGAAATGAAAATGTGAAGCAAAAAGTAGAATGGGACACCAATTTATCAAGTAGCAGCACCCCAACAATAGGGCCTTCAGAGTTAAACAAAAATTATATTTTACCTAGTTTAACCACAAAATACAGCTTTTCTGAAAAAAGCGTGCTTCGCTTTGCCGCAAGCCAAACTTATACATATCCACAGTTTAAGGAAACTGCACCATTTTTATATGAAGATGTTAACTTTACAAGCTTTGGAAATCCAGACTTGATACCTTCCACAAATTATAATTTTGATTTAAAATATGATTTTTATCTTTCAAAATCTGAAATTATTTCTTTAGGAGCATTCTATAAGTTAATCAAAGATCCTATAAACAGGATCAGTGTTGCTGCTGCTTCAAATGATTTATCGTATGCAAACCTGGGAGATGCCTTTGCAACTGGATTAGAAATTGAGGCTAGAAAGACTATTTTTAATCATATTGGAGAAACAAAAAACAATAGCCTTGCTTTTGGATTGAATGCTTCATATCTATATACTAAAGTAAAGAATATTGATAGTCCAAATGATAGAATAACAATTCTATTTACAAACCCTAATTCTAAACTGGAAGGTGCATCACCGCTATTGATTAATTCTGATCTTAGCTATATCTTTAGCAACAAGTCAGTAAGTTTAACATCTTCATTGGTATTCAATTATTTTTATGATAAAGTGTTTTCTATAGGAATTTCAGATAGTGAGAATATTGTAGAGAAAGCAATACCAACCCTCGATTTCGTAAATAAATTTGAGATAATAAAAAATAAAATAGGAATTAATATTTCCTTTAAAAACATTCTGAACCCTAACTTTAAATTAACCCAAGAAACTACTAATGCCAACGTAACCAAAGAGTCCGTTGTTAGCAGCTATAAAAAGGGTTATTTCGCAAGTGTTGGTGTTTTTTGGAATTTATAAATAAACCCTTTTACTAACTATTAAAATTTTAAAAAAATGAACGTAATTAAAAAAAATCTTTTATTATCAATTTTTGCCGTATTTGCTGCCGCATGTAGCAGTAGTAATGATCCAACTCCAACTCCAACCACTGAAACTAAAGATGGCGTTATTACATCTCTTACAGATGTTGATTATGACCCAACTAGCTTGAAAGGCGATATAAAAGGTAATATTTCTTTACCTGCTGCTGAGTACATTTTAGACGGCGCTCTAGTGGTTAAAGATGGTTTTACATTAACTATTGCTGCAGGCGCAACTTTTAAAGCTAGACCAGGGGGAACCGACGTTTATCTTGCTGTTGAACAAGGTGCAAAAATGGACGCTATTGGAACTGCCACTTCCCCTATTGTTTTTACTTCTGGCTCTGGTAATCCAAGATCTGGTGATTGGGGTGGTATCTTAATTATTGGTAAAGCCCCTATTAGTGGTGGCGGAACTGCTACAACTGAGGTAGTTAACTTTACTTTTGGTGGTACTGATGCTGCGGATAACTCAGGAACTCTTTCTTATGTTTCAGTATTATACACTGGTGCCAGAATCAACAGTGATAAAGAATTTAACGGTTTCACGTTCTACGGTGTTGGTAGTGGAACAACTGTAAACAACATCGCTTCTCTATATGGTGATGACGATGCGGTTGAATTTTTTGGTGGTACAGTAAACGTTACCAATTTATTGGTGGTGAATGCTAAAGATGATATGTTTGACTGGACTCAAGGCTACACTGGTACAATTGATAATGCTTATGGTATTAGAGAACTTGGCTACAATGATGTTAGCTCTGACCCAAGGGGTATGGAAGGAGATGGTAACTTTGATGGGCTTTCCCCAACGCAATCAGGTCAATCTAACCCAACTTTAAAAAATATTACCATTGTTTCAAATTCAGTTATTGAATTATCTGACGTCATTAAAGTTAGAAGAGGAAGTAGTGCAACTATAACAAATACATTGGTTCTTTGGGGTGATAGTGCTCCTGCTCCAGGTGATTTTGTTGATTGTACTGATTCTAAAGGTGATGCAGCCGCTTCAACTTCGGTTACAGTTAACGGTAGTGGCATTAACCTTAATGTTACTGATAATAAGCCTGGTGTTAATAACGCAACTATTAATGCTTCAGTTGGCACTACCGGTGGTGCAACTACTTCTGTTTTTGCTTGGACTGGATATGAGATTTTGTAATTGCTAAGCAAATTAAATACATAACCAAAAAGCATCCCAATTGGGATGCTTTTTGGTTTAATGATCTTGTTATCACTTGATTTCCGATTCTTTTAAATTAGCAATAACATTCGTGTTATAATCTACTTCTTTTACTGTTTCTTTTGTCCAGTAAAACCATTTGCCGACTTTTTTACCATTATCATAATTTGCAGAAATAATTTTTTTGCCTTCTGTGTCAAAGCTTAACCACTCACCTTGTAGTTTACCGTCTGCCGTATAAGTTCCTGTTTGACTTACTACGCCATTGTCATGATAATAAACAACTTCAATTAAATTAGTGTCTTTGTTAAGTTTTAAATCTCTCTTTTGTTGTGCAAAAGAAACCACAGTAATTAAAAAGGCAAAATAAAATAATACTAATTTCTTCATAATTATGGGGGTTTTAACATTATAACTCAAATATACAAATTTGATAACTTTAAAACAACACCTACATAACGTTAAGATAACATTAAGTATGTAACGTATTGTTTTTCAATCAATTAATAATTGAAGATTTAACATTGGAATATTAATAATTACTTAATGTTCCCTTTACAATGGTGTAAATTAAAACCATTATATTTACTTTGTCTTAAGACAAAACAATTTAGTTATTCATATAATCTATTAGTTTTTGTCGACTACATTATCATGATTTCTAATGAGCTGCCTTAGGCCAGGGCAGCTTTTTTATGCAATAATAATATTAAGGAAACATTAAGTTAACATTAGTAGTAGTCCTTTGCAACGACAAAAACTAATAAAACATTAAATGAAAATTAAATTATCGCTAACATTATTAATGATGTCATTATCATTATTGGGTTTAGCCCAAGAAACTCAAGCGCCAAAATTTGGAAAAGGACTTTTTAATTTGGTAGGGAAAGATAGTAGCTGGACCATGAAAGTGGCTGCAAGAATGCAATTTTTAACGGTTGTGGACTGGGACAACCAAGACGGAAAATATATTGACCCACAATCAGAATTTACCGTTAGAAGAGCGCGATTAAAGTTTGATGGATTTGCTTATTCTCCAAAATTAGAATATAAATTAGAATTAGGATTATCAAATGATGACATCTCAGGCGCATCAGTTTATACAGGTAATGCCCCAAGATATATCCTGGATGCGGTTGTAAAATGGCATTTTGCTAAAAATCTGGAATTATGGTTTGGACAAACTAAATTACCGGGGAATAGGGAACGCGTAATTTCTTCAGGCAATATGCAATTTGTTGATCGTTCTTTATTAAATAGTCGCTTTAATATAGATCGTGACATAGGATTTCAATTAAGACATCATTTTAATTTAACTGATAGTTTTATAGTTAAAGAAATATTTGCGTTATCTCAAGGAGAAGGCAGAAACATTACTACAGGAAATTTAGGGGGACACCAATATACCACTAGAGTAGAATTATTACCTTTCGGTGATTTTGAAAGTGATGGCGATTATTCTGGAGGTGATTTAAAAAGAGAAGAAACACCTAAATTGGCTTTAGGAGTATCTTATGATTACAATAATAATGCGGTGAAAAACAGAAGTAATCAAGGTTCTTATATGACTAATGATATTGGCTTTTATGAAACCAATATAAACACCTTGTTTATTGATGCTATGTTCAAATACAACGGATTCTCTTTCATGGGAGAATATGCTAACAGAGACTCTAAAGATCCTTATGCCAAAAATTCTGATGGTTCTTTAACAGGAAGTGAAGTTCAAGTTGGAAATGGTTTAAATCTTCAAGCGGGATATTTGTTTAAAACCAATTGGGAATTAGCCGGTCGTTACACCAATATCGCTTATGATAAAACAATCACCGGACGAGATGTAGAAAATCAATACACTTTAGGCGTGTCAAAATATATCGTTGGGCACAAACTTAAAGTACAATCAGATATCAGTTATTTAGATTTTGGATCTAATGACAAATTAATGTATAGATTACAATTTGATATTCACTTTTAATAATAAAAACATGAAAAAAAGCATAATCATTATCGCAATAGCTTCCTTGAGCATTGCTTGTGGAAACAAAAAAGAAAATAAAGATGGTAGTCAATCTATTGAATTGACAGGGTCTGTATCCATTGATGGTTCTGGAACAGTATTTCCAGTATCTGAGGCGGTTGCAGAAGAATTTTTAAAAGTTGAACCTAGAGTAAAAGTAACCGTTGGCGAAAGTGGAACTGGTGGTGGATTTAAAAAATTTGGAGCTGGAATTACAGATATTAGTGATGCTTCACGTGAAATAAAAGGAAAAGAAATTGATCTTTGTAAAGAAAACGGTATTGAGTATGTTCAATTAACCGTAGCTTTAGATGGTATTACTGTAGTGGTAAGCAAAGAAAATACCTGGGCAACAACCATGACTACTGAAGAATTGAAACAGTTGTGGGAACCTAACAGTAAAATAACTAAGTGGAACCAAATCAGAAAAGAATGGCCAAACGAAGAAATTCACTTATACGGCCCAAACACTTCTCACGGTACCTATGATTTCTTTACAGAAGTTATTATGGGTGAGTCAGGAGCAAGTAGAACCGATTACAATGCTGTTTCAGATTACAATGTTGCCGTTCAAGGTATTGAAAAAGATAAATATGCGTTAGGTTACTTTGGATTATCTTATTACGAAGAAAATAAAGATAAACTGGGTGTTGTAGCCATTGATAACGGGAATGGCCCAATTTTACCAAGTATTGAAACAGTTGCAAATAATAGTTATGCTCCTTTATCGCGTTCCTTGTTCATCTTTGTCAGCAAAAAATCTGCTCAAAGACCTGAAGTGAAAAAATTTGTGGAATTCTATTTAGATAACGCTCCTGAATTAAGTAAAGAAGTTGGTTATGTGCCCATGCCAAAAAGCGGATATGATGCCCAGAAAGAAGCATTCAAGAATGCTATTAGTGGACAATAAAAGCAATAAATATATGTTGAGGCTGTCTAAAAAGTATATCTTAACCGTCATTACGAGAAATTTTTATTTCGAAGTAATCTGTAAACAAACAATTTACAGATTGCTTCATTCCATTTGCAATGATGCCTTTTTAGACAGCCTCAATTTCTATATATGAAATTAAAAGAAAAAATAATTGAGTTTTTGTTGAAGCTTTGTGCTTCAATAACCATACTTACTACTATTGGCATCATTGCTGTCCTTTTGTTTGAAAGTATTTCTTTTTTTAAAAGTGTATCAATATTGGAGTTTTTCTCAGACACGCAATGGACGCCTTTATTTAGTGAAAAACATTTTGGTATTTTATCCTTACTGTCCGGAACATTTTTAACATCGGCCATTGCCATTGCTGTTGCACTTCCTATTGGGTTAACCATTGCCATTTATTTAAACATGTATGCGCCAAAAAGTTTTAGAAAAACCTTAAAACCTTTTTTAGAAATTTTAGCTGCGATTCCAACGGTTGTCTATGGTTTTTTTGCACTCTCAATTGTGACGCCATTTTTACAAACTATATATCCGGATTTAGAAACATTTAATTCTTTATCTGCAGGTTTGGTCATGGGGATTATGATTATACCTTTTATTTCATCGTTAAGTGAAGATGCTTTATATGCCGTCCCAAAATCGTTAAAAGAAGCGGCATTCGGTATGGGCTCCACACGTTTTCAAACGGCAATAAAAGTCATGGTTCCGGCTGCCTCTTCTGGCATCATAGTTTCTGTAATTCTAGCAATATCAAGAGCCATTGGTGAAACCATGATTGTTGCTATTGCAGCAGGCCAACAAGCGCAATTCTCATTAAACCCAACCATCCCAACCCAAACAATAACATCATATATTGTTCAAGTAAGTATGGGTGATGCACCTCAGGGTTCCATTGAGTACAAAACTATTTTTGCAGCAGGATTAACCTTGTTTTTGTTTACCTTTTTATTAAATACGGTGAGTTTTTGGATAAAGAAAAAGTATCAAGAAAAATATGAATAATTTACAAAAAAACAGACTCATTGATGCCGCTTTTAAAATGGTTGGTATGTTATGTACTTTATTAGGCATCCTTATATTGGTTATTTTATTATATAATATAATCCGTGTAGGTTACACGCGTGTGAATTGGGATTTTATATCAAGTCTACCCTCACGAAAACCAGAAGAAGCCGGTATTTATACTGCGATTATTGGCACATTGGATTTGATGTTGCTTACCATTATTTTTGCGATACCAATTGGTATTGGTGCAGGCCTTTATTTGGAAGAATATGCTAAAAAATCACGACTATCAACATTATTGGAAATTAACATTGCAAATTTAGCAGGTGTTCCTTCCATAATTTATGGACTGCTTGGTTTAGGTATTTTTGTTCGCTTTTTCGGATTTGGAGGCAGTATTTTATCTGGTGCATTAACATTATCGCTATTGATTTTACCCATAATAATAGTGGCCACAAGAGAAGCAATAAAAGCTGTTCCACCTTCATTAAAAGAGGCTTCTTTCGCTTTAGGGGCTTCAAAATGGCAAACTTTACAAAAGGTTGTATTACCTTCATCCTTTGGTGGCATTTTAACAGGTATTATATTATCTTTATCAAGAGCCATTGGTGAAACAGCACCATTAATAGTAGTTGGTGCCATGGCTTATGTACCCTTTGTACCACATTCATTATTTGACACATTTTCAGTATTGCCCATGCAAATATTTACATGGACCACACGACCACAAGCAGGATTTGCCATAGCTGCAGGGGCCGCAATTATAATTTTATTAGGCATTACTTTTTTAATGAACGGTATTGCTGTTTATCTTAGAAATAAATGGCAAAACAAATTGCAATAACTATGGAAACAATTATAGAACAATCACTACCTATGGATGAAATAGTAGACAAATCATTAAAAAAAACACATACTATTGAAGTAAATGGTGCCAAAGTATGGTATGATGATTTTATGGCCATAAAGGGCATTGATATGATGATTAAACCAAATACCGTGACATCGTTTATTGGTCCTTCCGGTTGTGGAAAATCTACCTTTCTTCGCTTATTCAATAGAATGAATGATTATGTTGATGGGTTTAGAATGGAAGGGAAAATTAAGGTTAACGGAAGAAATATTTATAAAGACAAAGTGCATGTAGAAGAGTTGCGCAAAGAAATTGGTATGGTTTTTCAAAAGCCAAACCCATTTCCAAAATCAATCTTTGAAAATGTAGCTTATGGATTAAAAATACAAGGCATCAAAGACAAAAAGCTTATTAATGACCGTGTTGAAAAAGCCTTAAGGCAAGCTGATCTTTGGGAAGATGTCAAAGACAATTTAAAAAAATCTGCTTTAGCCCTTTCTGGGGGACAACAACAGAGGTTGTGTATTGCCAGAACCTTGGCTGTAGAACCATCAATTATCCTTATGGATGAGCCTACTTCAGCACTTGACCCTATATCTACATCAAAAATTGAAGATCTTATCTTTGAATTAAAAGAAAAGTACACCATAGTCATTGTAACACACAATATGCAACAAGCCAGTAGAATTAGTGATTATACAGCGTTTTTCTATTTAGGAAATCTTATTGAATTTGACAAAACAAAAAATATTTTTACAAACCCAAAACAACAACAAACCGAAAATTACATTACAGGACGTTTCGGATAATAATATAAATTATGCAAAATGTAATATACCATCGTGACATTTTAAATCAAAGCGGCATTGATATGCTTTCCCTTTGCAAAGGTCAATTGGAAAAAGCTAAAGAGTCTTTTGTAAATCACGACAGTGATTTAGCAGAAGAAGTTGTTCGAACCGAAACCAGAGTAAATGCGCTTGATTTAAAAATTGAAAAAGATTGTGAGAAATTCATCGCTCTTTATACGCCAGTTGCTATAGATTTAAGGTTTGTTATTGCGCTTCTTAAAATAAATTCTGAATTAGAACGTATAGCTGACCACGCCTATAGTATTTCTAAATACGTTATAGATATTGATACGGTCATCCCACCACATTTATTAAAGGCAGTCCAATTTGACACCATGTTCGAAACAGTCATGAATATGTTGGATCATGTTACCGAAGCTTATGAAAACAAAAATGTAAAAATTGCCCGGAAAGTATTTAAAAAAGATAGAATATTAGATGATTTAAATATAAAATCATTCACTGTTTTAGAAGAAGAAATAAAAAAAGACAACGGTATTATTGCTGAATCATTAATTTTGTTTTCCGTTGTAAAAAAATTAGAACGCGTAGGGGATTTAATTAAAAATATTGCTGAAGATATTATTTTTTATATAGATGCCGAAGTACTTAAGCATCAAAAAAAGAAGTAAATACAATCCAAAACCCATTATTTAAAAAGTTTATTTTTTTTAATTTGTAACTTTTTAATAACATTGGAAAATATTAATTAAGTAATTTTGCCCAATTAATATTTATAAAATTCTTATGGAAAATATTTACTTGTATATGATTATTGCATTGGCCATTTTAGCAGTTGCTGATTTGGTAGTTGGTGTAAGTAATGATGCTGTAAACTTTTTAAATTCGGCCATAGGCTCTAAAGCCATTTCATTTAGAACCATCATGATTGTGGCAAGTTTAGGAATTGGAATTGGCGCCATATTCTCAAGTGGCATGATGGAAGTGGCCCGTAAAGGCATATTCAATCCTGGAGAATTTATGTTTAGTGAGATCATGATAATTTTTCTGGCGGTCATGATTACCGATATTTTATTATTGGATTTTTTCAACAGTATTGGTATGCCAACCTCTACTACGGTTTCTATTGTATTTGAATTACTGGGTGCTGCAGTAGCCATTTCGCTTATTAAAATTGGCCATGATGGTGACAGCTTTAGTGATCTTTTAAATTATATCAATACATCCAAAGCTTCAGAAATTATATTTGGAATACTCCTCTCGGTCATAGTTTCATTTACCGTTGGGGCATTTGTTCAATGGATTGCAAGGTCATTACTATCTTATAATTTTGAACGAAAGGCAGCATGGGTTGGGGCCTTATTTGGTGGTATTGCCTTAACATCTATTACCTATTTCATTTTTATGAAGGGTATTGGTGGGACTAATTACGCTAAACAAACTTTTGATATTACCGGAGGTGAAACTATTAAAGATTTTTTAGAGCAACAAGTACTTTTAATTGTTATGATAAGTTTTGTGTTTTGGTCGCTGTTATCATATACATTAATTCTTTTTGCCAAAACAAATATTTATAAGTTAATAATCCTTGTTGGTACTTTTGCCTTAGCACTAGCATTTGCCGGGAATGATCTTGTGAACTTTATTGGTCCTACAACTGGTGCTTATCAAGCTTATTTAGATTTTATGAATCCTGCCATTAATACACTTGGGTTGTCTGCTTCAGAATTTTCAATGCATAGTCTAAGTACAAATGCGAATACACCAACCTTATTATTGGTATTTGCCGGGTTAATCATGATATTAACGCTTTGGTTTTCTACAAAGGCTAGAAATGTGGTGAAAACTTCACTTGATTTATCAAGTCAAGGTGAAACAAAAGAACGTTTTCAACCCAACTTTTTATCTCGGGTGTTTGTAAGATCTGCCATATTAATGTCTCAAGCGTCTGCTTACATTTTACCAAGCTCATGGCAGGTTAAAATTGACAAACAATTTGAAGCGCCGGTAATTGCCCTTAATAGAGACAAGAAGTTTGAACTTCCAGCCTTTGATTTGGTTAGAGCCGCTGTAAACTTAATGGTTGCTGCGGTTTTAATATCCATAGCAACATCCTATAAACTACCTCTTTCAACAACCTATGTTACTTTTATGGTTGCTATGGGAACCTCGTTAGCTGACAGGGCTTGGGGAGCAGAAAGTGCAGTATATAGAGTTGCCGGGGTACTAAATGTTATTGGTGGGTGGTTTTTTACAGCCTTTAGTGCATTTACCGCAGCTGCCATAGTTGCCTTTCTGTTAAACTTGAATATTAACATCATGTTCCCGCTGTTATTAGTGATTGCATTTGCAATATTAATAAGAAGTTCTATTTCTTATAATAAAAAATCTAAAGAAATAAAGGCCGAAGATAGTTTAACAAAAGCTGAAAGCAGTTCAGTACAAGGTGTTATTCATGAAAGTGCAAGCAATATTGCCAATGTTGTAAAACGTGGAAACAGAATTTATACCAATGCCATTAATGGTCTTGCCCTACAGGATTTAACACTACTAAAAAAGAATAAAAAACAAATTGTTAAACTGTCTGACGAGGTTGATGAACTGCGTGATCATATTTTTTATTTTATAAAAAATCTGGACGATTCCAGTATTGGAGCCAGTAATTTTTATATTCATATTTTGGGTTATTTGCAAGATATGACACAATCATTGGAGTACATTTCCAAAGTGAGTCATAAGCATGTACATAACAACCATAAAAAATTAAAATTCAATCAAATAAAAGAATTAAAAGAGGTTGATGAGCGTTTTGAACGATTATTTGAGAACACTAGAATGGCATTTGAATCCAGATCATTTGAAGAAATAGGGGTTATTTTAACCAGAAAGAATGAGATTTTAAAACTGGTTACCGGTAAAATTCAAAAACAAGTGGAGCGTACCAGAACTGAAGAATCCAGTCCAAAAAACACGACCTTATATTTTAGTCTGCTTCTTGAAACTAAAGATTTATTGAATGCAACCATGAATCTTTTAGAAGAATATCATAAATCACATGATAGTTCGGTGGCACCTGCAACCATTAAAAATCCTGGTGAAGCATAATATGCTATAATACTTAACTTAAATAAGAGGCTGTCTAAAAAGTCAAGTTCTAAGTCAATGGTAGCCTGTCGAAATATTTAACTTATTGATAATCAATATCGGTTTCGACAAGCTCAACCTGACAAACTAAATATAAAAGACTTTTTAGACAGCCTCTTTACCTATATGCCCTTTGAATAAAAGTCAAAATAAATAAAAAAACACCTCTTTCGAGATGTTTTTTATAAACTTTATGTGGGATTATGATCCACACATTAAACAATCATCATCTCCAGAAGATTCTTTTGCTTGTGCTATTAAAACCTTCATTTCTTCAGGTGTCATAGGTTCAATTTCGGCATTTTGTTTGGCAAATTTGGCCGCAGCTTTCTCTGCTAATTGTTTTTGTTGCGCCAAATAAGTTTCATCAACTTCAATCTTTTCTTCAACAGGTTCTTCTTTTTTAGTATTATCCAAAGTAAACTTAATGGCATCAACAGCACTCTTGGTACGTAGATAGTACATACCCGTTTTTAAGCCGCTTTTCCATGCGTAAAAATGCATCGATGTTAATTTTGCCATGGTAGCGCCTTCTAAAAAGAGATTTAATGATTGTGATTGGTCAATAAAATAACCTCTATGACGTGACATATCTATAATGTCCTTCATACTTAATTCCCAAACCGTTTTATACAACTCTTTAATATCCTGAGGAATGTTGTCAACGGCTTGAATAGATCCATTGGCTCTCATGATTTCCTGTTTCAAAGTATCATTCCACAGACCTAATTCCACCAAATCTTCTAATAGATGTTTGTTTACTACAATAAATTCACCAGATAGGACCCGACGTGTATAAATATTAGACGTATATGGTTCAAAACATTCATTGTTTCCTAAAATTTGTGAGGTTGATGCGGTTGGCATTGGTGCTACCAATAATGAATTACGTACGCCATGTTTCATGACTTGCTTACGTAATTTTGCCCAATCCCATTGGCCACTTAATTCTTCATCTTTTAGTCCCCATAAATTATATTGAAACTCTCCTTTGCTTATTGGTGATCCTTTAAATGTTTGGTAAGGACCATCTGCTTTTGCTTCTTCCATACTTGCGGTAACAGCAGCAAAATAAATGGTTTCAAAAATTTCTTGGTTTAATTTTTTTGCTTCATCACTTGTAAAAGGTAGTCGCAATAAAATAAATGTATCTGCTAAACCTTGAACACCCAACCCTATGGGGCGATGGCGCATATTAGAGTTTTCTGCTTCTTTTACAGGATAATAATTTCTGTCAATGACTTTGTTTAAGTTTTTAGTAACGCGTTTGGTGACACGGAATAATTCTTTATGATCAAAAGCGCCATTTTTTATAAACATGGGTAAGGCAATAGATGCCAGATTACAAACAGCAATTTCATCAGGTGATGTATATTCCATAATTTCTGTGCATAAGTTTGAAGACCTTATGGTTCCTAAATTTTGTTGATTGGATTTACGGTTTGCCGAATCTTTATACAACATGTAAGGCGTGCCTGTTTCAATTTGAGATTCCGTTATTTTCTCCCAAAGTTCACGCGCCTTAATTGTTTTTCTTCCTTTTCCTTCGTCTTCATATTTTGTATATAAAGTTTCAAATGCTTCTGAATGCACGTCACATAATCCTGGGCATTCATTAGGGCACATCAAAGTCCATTGTCCATCTTCCTGAACGCGTTTCATGAATAAATCAGGAATCCACATGGCATAAAATAAATCGCGTGCGCGCATTTCTTCTTTACCATGGTTTTTCTTTAATTCTAGAAATTCAAAAATATCAGCATGCCAAGGTTCTAAATATATGGCAAAACTTCCTTTACGTTTTCCGCCACCTTGATCTACATAACGCGCTGTATCATTAAATACCTGTAACATAGGAACAATGCCGTTACTGGTGCCATTTGTACCTGAAATATAACTACCAGTAGCACGAACATTGTGAATTGATAAACCAATGCCTCCGGCCGATTGTGATATTTTTGCTGTTTGCTTTAACGTATCATAAATACCCTCAATACTATCATCTTTCATGGTTAATAAGAAGCATGATGACATTTGAGGTTTTGGAGTACCGGCATTAAAAAGTGTTGGCGTAGCATGTGTAAAAAACTTTTTTGACATGAGCTCATAGGTTTCAATGACAGATTCTAAATCATTGAGATGTATTCCTACCGCTACACGCATAAGCATATGTTGAGGGCGTTCAGCTATTTCACCATTCAGTTTTAATAAGTACGACCTTTCCAAGGTTTTAAACCCGAAATAATCATAGCCAAAATCACGATTATAAATGATAGTGGAATCCAGAAGGTCCTTATTTTCCATGATGACTTTATAAACATCATCAGCTAAAAGAGAGGCATCTTTACCTGTTCTTGGGTTGACGTAGGTATACAAATCATGCATGACCTCACTAAAGGTCTTTTTAGTGTTTTTGTGTAAGTTTGAGACCGAAACCCGTGCTGCCAAACGTGCATAATCCGGATGTGTGGTTGTCATGGTTGCCGCTATTTCAGCAGCCAGATTATCAAGTTCGCTGGTTGTTACACCATCATACAAGCCTTCAATAACACGCATGGTTACTTTTAACGGATCAACCAATTCATTTAATCCATAACATAATTTGCGCACTCTGGCAGTGATTTTGTCGAACATGATTTGTTCTTTTCTGCCGTCTCTTTTTACTACATACATTTTATTGTTCGGTTTTTATTTTTTCTGATACACCTTCAGAAAAATGGTTAATTAGGTATTCTAGTTTTCAATTCCAATTTAGAATTAGACAAAACTTAGTTAGTTTAATTTATTTTATTTCGTTGAAATGTTGAATTTAAAAATCAGATTCAACAATGTCTTATATTCAATAATAAATACTCGATTTCTTATTAGAATTCGGCATCAAAACTGAATTTATCTTTATCTTCTTCCTTATTAAGAACGCCTGCTTTTTGATATTCTGAAACACGTTTTTCAAAGAAATTGGTTTTCCCTTGTAATGAAATCATGTCCATAAAATCAAATGGGTTTGTTGAATTGTAAACTTTATCACACCCAAATTCGGTCAATAATCTATCCGTTACAAATTCTAAATATTGTGTCATTAATTTAGAATTCATACCAATTAAACTAGCTGGTAATGATTCTGTAATGAACCTTCTTTCTATATCTAAAGCATTGGTTAATATATGTGTGATACGTTCCTTTGGCACTTTATTTACAATATGATTTTGGTGTAAATGCACTGCAAAATCACAATGTAAGCCTTCATCTCTTGATATTAATTCATTTGAAAAGGTTAAACCTGGCAATAATCCTCTTTTTTTCAACCAAAATATTGAACAGAAACTTCCTGAGAAAAAAATACCTTCAACAGCGGCAAATGCAATTAATCGCTCAGCAAAACTAGGCGAATCAATCCATTTTAATGCCCAATCTGCTTTTTCTTTAATGGCTGGAAAAACTTCGATGGCTTTAAACAAATCATCCTTTTCCTTTTCATCTTTCACGTAGGTATCAATTAATAATGAATAGACTTCAGAATGAATGTTTTCCATCATAATTTGAAAACCATAAAAGAACTTTGCTTCTGTATATTGAACTTCTGAAACGAAATTTTCAGCCAAATTTTCATTAACAATACCATCACTAGCAGCAAAAAATGCCAAAATGTGTTTTATAAAGTAACGCTCATCATCCGTTAATTTATTATTCCAATCATTTAGATCCTGATGTAAATCAATTTCTTCTGCAGTCCAGATACTTGCTTCTTGCTTTTTGTACCATTCCCAAATATCATGATGTTGAATAGGAAATATAACAAATCGATCTTTATTTTCTTGTAAAATGGGTTCTGGGCTTTGGGACATTACTGATATGGTTTTTTAAAAAAATTAGACGAAATTTTGATTCGACTTGGGGTTAACAAAGATTCAAAAAAGTGCCCATAAATGAAAGGTATAGTTATAAACATTGTCAACAAGTTTTTAACAAAACTTAACATTTCAAGTTTTCTCCAAGTGTTTTTTAACAAATTTAAATATCTGTTAATCAGAATGTTGTAAAATGTGATATGCGCTGAGGTGCTATGGAATAAGGATTCTTCGAAATTTAAAAAACAAAAAAAAATGAATGTCAATTAAAAAAATTGAAATGGAAAATTTTAGATTAAAACTGAGGAAAAATTATTTTTTAGTAGTGGCCACTTTTTCCAATTCAGAATACCAATCTTCGCCAAATTTTCTGATTAAAGCTTCTTTTACAAATTTATAAATGGGCACTTGAAGCTCTTTACCTAATGCACAGGCATCATCACAAATTTCCCATTTTTCATAATTAACAGCTGAAAACTCGCTGTAATCTTTAACTCTAATAGGATATAAATGACAGGAAACTGGCTTTTTCCATGAAATATCCCCTTGATTATAAGCTTCCTCAATGGCACAAAGGGCAATACCTTTTTTATCAAAAAAAACATAAGCACAATCAGCACCATCAATTAAAGGTGTTTCAAAATCACCTTCTTCCGTAGTTATAAAAACACCTTGTTGGGCTATGGCATTAATACTTTTTTCACGTAAAAATGGCCTCACCTTTGGATAGATATCTTCAAGGATTTTAGTTTCCTCTTTAGAAAGTGGCGCTCCTGCTTCACCATCAATGCAACAAGCGCCTTTGCATGCAGAAAGGTTGCATAAAAAATCATTTTCAATAATTTCTTCTGAAACGATGGTTTTTCCTATTTGAAACATAAAAGAGTTATACGTTATAAGTTGGCAAAAATAATGAAACTTATGGGTTACTTAATCTTATAAATCAGATTTAATAATTTACTTTTGCAAAAAATTTAAACACCTTGGTAATGCAATTTAATTTTAAAGAGATTTTTACTGTTTTTATGGTATTGTTTGCTGTGATTGATATTGTTGGGAACATCCCCATTGTTATTGATTTACGCAAAAAAGTAGGTCATATTCAAAGTGAAAAAGCATCTATTATTGCTGGTGTCATTATGATTCTGTTCTTGTTTTTAGGAAAGAGCATTTTAAATTTAATTGGTATTGATGTCAGCTCATTTGCAGTTGCCGGTTCTTTTATTTTATTTTTCATAGCTTTAGAAATGATTTTAGGTATTACCCTTTATAGACATGAAGAAAACAATCCTATGACAGCTTCTGTTTTTCCACTGGCTTTTCCATTAATTGCTGGCCCAGGAAGTTTAACCACACTACTTTCATTGCGAGCAGAATTTCATTTGGAAAATATTATAATTTCCATTATATTAAATGTTATTGTTATTTTTATAGTACTGAAAACCTCAACAAAAATTGAACGTTTCTTAGGTCCAAATGGCATTAATATTATAAGAAAGGTTTTTGGTGTTATATTGCTTGCTATTGCAATAAAATTATTTACCCACAATATTAAAATATTATTTATTTAATTATGAAAATATTGACCATTATACTAAGTTTAATCGCCTTAATAATTATTGGTGTTAACGCAACAAAAATAGATTTTAACAACCCTTTTCATGGTGAAAGTACCATAGCTTTAATAACCATTGTAGCGGCTCTATGCGCTTTGATTCTTTTACAAATTTTAAGAATATCTAAGAATATTGAAACAAAAGTAAAGCGCAAACGCCATGTTTGATGCTTTCATAATTGGTGGAGGTGCTGCGGGTTTATCTTGCGCTTTGGTTTTAGGTTCTGCTGAAAAACTGGAAATGGCCCAAAATAAAAAAATAGGCATTATAACACATCAAAAATCATCAGATTTACAAAATGCCCTTTTTAATAATGTCCTTGGTTTATCTCCCGGTACTGTTGGTGAAACCATATTAAAACAGGGGACACAACAATTGGCAAATCTTTATCCACATATTATTCAAATAGATAAAGAAAAAGTAAATCAAATTATTAAGGTAGATCATACATTTCAAGTTAAAACCAACAAAAATTTATATGAAGCCAAAATAGTGGTGATCGCTGTTGGATATACCAATTTAATATCTATAAAAGGCCTTGAAAAATATATTGAACCACATCCAAGAGCAGCTATAGAAAAAGAACGAATCTGGTTAAAAAACATGGATCATGTTATAGAAGAAGGTCTATACGTTGCCGGTACTTTAGCTGGTTGGCGTAGCCAGTTTGCAATTGCTTCAGGGAGCGGTGCTCAAGTAGCTACTGATATTTTAACCCTCTGGAATGGTGGAAAGCACACAAAAGTGCATGATAAGATTTAAAGGTTAGTGTGTGTGTTCGCTTAGTTTAATAACTTCATCAACCATAGCATCATCTTTATTTAAAATTTCTTCATAGGCACCATCACCATAAAGTTGATCGGCTAAAGTGGCTTTTAAATATAGTTTAATCTCTTTATGGTAGGCAACAAATGTAATATTTGAAGCCGTTTTCATATTCACATAATCTTGAAATGCAAAGACCATATCATCCCCCATTTCAAAACTATCAATAAACTCTTGTTTTGAAAATTTATCATTTGCATGTCTGTTTTTTTCCAATTGTTCAAAAACAAAATTTCCCATAATACCTCTTCGAAGAATATAATTAAAGGTTTCATTTTGGATGCCATTATCTATTGGCACAAACACATCTGGAATTATGCCGCCACCGCCATACACAATTTTTCCGTTTGGGGTAATAAATTTTAAGGAGTCGGCCACGGTTATTTTTTCTGAATCCTGAAGTTCTCCACTTTCCAATCTTTCAAAATAATCATCATAATAATCTTGATTTCCATTTTCATAAGGGCGTTGAATAGATCTGCCGGTTGGCGTATAATAACGCGAAACTGTTAACCGAATGGCACTGCCGTCACCAAGCTCCATTTCTCGTTGTACAAGCCCTTTACCATATGAGCGCCTTCCAACAATGGTTCCCCTGTCATTGTCTTGAAGTGCTCCTGCAATAATTTCACTGGCCGAGGCGGAATTTTCATTAATAAGTACGTAAACATCTCCGGTTTCAAAATCCCCTTTTTTGGTAGCATAACTTTTTTCAATGGCACCACTTTTGTTTTTCGTAAACAAAATAAGTTTATTATTTTCTAAAAACTCATCCGCAATTTGCTCAGCAATACCAAGAAACCCTCCTGGATTATCTCTTAAATCCAATACCATCTTTGTAGCCCCTAACGCTTTGAGCTTGTCTATGCCTTGTTTAAACTCTTTATAGGTTGTCTCAGCAAACCTATTGATTTTTATATACCCTAAATCATTTTTGAGCATATAAGCCGCATCTACACTTTTGATAGGAATATTTGATCTTTTTACAGTAACATTTAAAAACTGAGCCTGCCCTTTTCTGTAAATTTTTAAATTAACCTTAGAATTAATGGGACCTTTAAGCTTTTTAACAATCTCTCCATCATTCAAAAATTTACCAAATAAAGAATCTCCATTTACCATGATGATTCTATCGCCTCCTTTAATTCCGGCTTTATCACTTGGCCCACCTTCAACAGATCTTATAACCGCAATACTATCCTTATAGGTATAAAAACTAATACCAATGCCAACAAAATCACCTTTCATGTTTTCAGTAACACCTTGCATTTGGTCTTTTGGAATGTAAACTGAATGCGGATCTAAATTTTCCAGAATACCATTTACTGTAACGTCAACAATGCTATCTGTATTAACCTCATCAACATAATCATAATCAATATAATCAATGAGCCTGTTAAGTTTATCTTTTTTGCTGTTTGTAGAGAATAGACGATCTGGCGAGTCTGAAAAATTTAACTTTCCTCCAATAAAAATTCCAACAGCAATGGCTGTTCCTATAATTAATGGCAAGTATTTTTTTTGAATATTCATGAGGCCGTTATGTCTTCTATTAATTTAAGTTTAATTCCTGCTTTTTTTAAAAATTGTAAACCAGAATCATCTTTATATGTTTTTGTGTAAACGACTTTAACAATTCCGGCTTGATGAATTAACTTACTGCATTCTTTACATGGAGACAGTGTAATATAAAGCGTTGCTCCCTGGCAGGATTGTGTAGACCCTGCGACCTTTAAAATAGCATTAGCTTCAGCGTGCAACACGAACCATTTGGTATATCCTTCTTCATCTTCACAAAAATTATCAAATCCTGAAGGTGTACCATTATATCCATCAGAAATAATCATTTTATCTTTTACTATAAGGGCTCCAACTTGTTTGCGCTTGCAATATGATAATTTACCCCATTCTTCAGCAATGCGTAAATATGCTTTATCGTATTTAAGTTGTTTATCTTCTGACATTATCCTGAATACCCTTTTTGCTTAAATTAAATGTTTAAAAATCGCCGTAAAGAAACAAATAATAAAGAGTTGATACAACCCCTTTTCTTTAAAGCGGAATACTTATAACGAAGATACTTGGTAGTAATTTTAATTACAATGCTAATTAGTTAAAGTTTTATGAAAGTTTTATCAATGTGGCCATATTTACAGCTGTTTATTTAAAACGAATTAAACTAAATAATTACTTTTTAAAATCATAGGCAATACCAAACCAACCACAATTGCAGAAATAACCATTACCCAATCCCGTTTAGAAAACCTGAAAATTGTTTGTGTAAGAAACCCTAAAAATAAAACGATAAACACAATAATAACTTGAGCAATCTCAATACCCAAAGCAAATTCAACCAATAAAGCCAATTTACTATCCGTGTTTCCTGCAAGCATTTTAAATTCACGTGCAAATCCTAAGCCATGGATTAAACCAAAAAACAAGGTTGCAAAAAACAACACGCCTATTTTTCCTTTTGGAGCGCCTTTGCCCGCTGTAAAAACGTTAAAAAGGGCTACAATTAAAATAGTGACCGGTATTAAAAACTCTATTAATTGCCCATTTACACTAATGATACCATAGCTTGCTAAAACAAGGGATAAGGTATGGCCTAAGGTAAATACGGATACCAATAAAAGCACCCGTTTCCAATCTTTAAAAATATACGGAATTGTTAAGCTAATTAGAAATAATACGTGATCATAAGCATAAATATCAAGAACATGATTGATACCATATTGCACATTGAACCAAATATTTTCAAGCATAATAAATAGATTTTGGGGTTGCTCAAATATACAATTAATTTGATTCTTTTAATAAACCGTTATATTTAATGCGCAACTGGGATAGCATTTCTTTGGTAATATCTTGAAGTGAAAATTCATGGTTCCAATTCCAATCTTTTCTTGCAAAGGCATCATCAATACTTTTTGGCCAACTATCGGCTATATTTTGTCTGTAATCTGGCTTATAGGTCATGTTGAAACCTGGAATATGTTTTTTAATGGATTCAGCAACTTCTTTTGGCGTAAAACTTATGGCCGCAAGATTATATGATGACCGAATTTTAATATCCTTTTCTTCAGCCTGCATAATATCAACAGTTGCCTTTATGGCGTCATCCATAAACATCATTGGAAGCTTGGTGTCTTCTTTTAAAAAACATTCATACTTTTTCTCAGTTATTGCTTTATGATAAATTTCTACGGCATAGTCTGTGGTTCCGCCACCAGGCATGGTTTTCCAGCTTATAATTCCTGGATAGCGCAAACTTCTAACATCAACAGCATACTTTTCATGATAATATTCGCACCATCGTTCACCTACTTGTTTTGTTATTCCATATACCGTTGAAGGCTCCATCACAGTAAATTGCGGTGTATTTTCTTTTGGTGTTGTGGGCCCATATACAGCAATGCTAGAAGGCCAAAATACCCTTTTAATAAACTTAGCTTTTGCAAGATTTAACACGTGAAACAAGGAGTTCATATTCAAATCCCACGCTTTCATAGGGTATTTTTCGCCGGTAGCACTCAAAATGGCTGCCATGAGGTAGACCGTATTTATATGATGCTTTTCAACACAAACTTTAACTGCCGCATAATCTTGAGCATCCACAATTTCAAAAATGCCAGAATTCACAATGTCTAAATTACTATAACTTATATCACTTGCTATCACATTTTTATCTCCATATAAGGCTCTTAATTTATATGTTAATTCTGAACCTATTTGTCCGCAAGCTCCAATAATTAATATTTTAGGATTCATTAATTTGTGATTTTATAAGAATACCTCAAAAATAATAAGATTTTATTGATGATTTTATATTTTTACTTAAAATATTAAAAACTGATTGCCGATAATTTAAAATGAAGTGCTGGATTAAATTATCTTTGCATGGCTTGTAATAAAGGAAAAATAATGAAGACTCGTATTTTAACAATTATGTTTTTTTCTGTTGGCTTGTTATCTTGTAATAAAACCAAAGACAATAGCCGTGTGGTTTTAAAGGAGGAACCAATAAATCAAAATATTACCGAAAGTGATATTTCAAAACTTAGTTATTTAGAATTTGGGCTGGATAGCAAAACGAAAGATTCCATTGAGGTATGGAAAAAATACTTTGAACTTGAAGAACTTATATCAAATATAAAAAAAGGAGATCTTTCATATTTCAAAGAAAACAAAGTGGACATCATTGCTTTTCTGAAGGAATTTAAAGAAACCATTCCTACATCGGTTAACACAAATTCTGTTAATGCACGGATAACGGCCTTAGAAACAAAATTTTTAAAGCTTGAAGATTTATCAAATTTATCAAGTACAACTAAGGAAGAATTAAGAAAGTCCATTAAAGAATTTTTAGAATCCTTTTCAAATTTAAATTTACAGATGAATAAGAAATTTGAAAAAGATTCACAGGATATTGAACAATCTTAACTTCCATGAAAATAAATCTGTTTCTGTTAAGTTAAATACTAAAGGATAAATTAATATAAACTATCTCAAATTTAAATATTTTATGATATGAAAAAACTCATACTTACAAGTATTATCGCTTTTACAAGTTTATTAGCGTGTAAAAACGATTCAAAAAAAGAAATTACGGGCATTCAAAAAGTACCCGCTCTTAATTTAGATAACATGGATACATCTGTAAAACCAGGAGATGATTTCTATAGATATGTTAATGGCAAATGGTTAGCCACAAATAAAATTCCAGATGAGTATTCATCTTGGGGAAGTGCTTACGAAGTCTTTAAAAAAAAAAATGATGATGCTCTTGCTATTTTAAAATCAGCCATGTCAGACAATAAAGACATTGAAAGGATTGAAGTAATGCCAGGTTCAGATCAGGAAAAAGCGGTAAATCTATTTCAGACCATCATGGATACTGTAAGTAGAAATAAACAAGGAATAGAACCTTTAAAACCATATTTAGCTAAAATTGACGCCATTAAAGATATTAATGACTTACAAACCTTTTTAATTGAAATGGAGCCAACAGGTGGTGCTGGATTTTTTGGCTTTGGAGTGAGCTCTCACCCAAAACACAGTAATATTAATGCTGGATTTTTAGGGAGTGGGCAATTAGGATTAAGCAGAGATTATTATGTGGACCAAGATGATGATACGAAAGAAAAAAGAGAAAAATATAAACAG
>TARA_R110002050_G_scaffold11122_2_pt1 | contig 67692 bp, 62 predicted proteins | sample TARA_R110002050 | Tara Oceans TARA_R110002050 (sample SAMEA4396988) | marine metagenome | biome: Polar Biome; feature: [DCM] deep chlorophyll maximum layer (ENVO:01000326); material: water (ENVO:00002006), including particulate matter (ENVO:01000060) such as... | depth 25 m
CGGCTAATCTCATGCCTTTTTGCTCTCTTTTTTAATTATTGTTATGGGGTAAATGATGAGGGTTTGGTTTTTAAAAATTGGATTCAATTTGGCTGGTTTTCGGGGGAACTTTGGGAAAGTACGTTAAGCTCTGTGTTTAACTTTGGCAAAGTTTCTTTCGGCTCTGCTTTTAACTTTCGGAAAGGTTATTTGATTCCGGCTTAATCGAATTCGAGAAATGGTGAATTCAATTTTAAACCTCGGATTAACTTTGCCAAAGTACGTTAAGCTCTGCTTTTAACTTTGGCAAAGTTTTTTCGGCTTTGGATAAGGTGATCCTTATTTATTCAGAAGGTTCTCCAAATTCTTTCAATTCCATTTTTTGACCATCAAAAACGGCATAGGTGAAATCTACAACCCAATCGCCAAGGTTGATGTAATGGGCATTTTTACCTACTTCTAGGTCCATGGCGTAATGACGATGTCCGAAAACAAAATAATCTCTGTGTTTCTTTTTCAACTCCTCTTTTACAAACAGCACCAACCACTCTTGATCATCGCCATGATAGGTTTTGTCGGCTGTGGCATTGGCCGCTCGGCTACTTCTAGAAAAATAATTGGCTAAGCCTACTCCAAAATTGGGATGTAAACGGGCAAAACACCATTGCATCAATGGGTTAGCAAAAAACTTTTTGATGCGTTTATACCAAAAATCACCTGGGCCTAAACCGTCTCCATGACCTATCAAAAAGGTTTTCCCGTTGATGGTTCTTTCGATGGGTTCGGTAAATAATTCTACGCCAGATTCTTTCACTAGGTAATCAAACGTCCACATATCGTGATTTCCTCTAAAGAAATATATCGGAATTCCACTATCTGTAATTTCTGCAATTTTGCCCAAAACACGAGTAAAACCGCGGGGAACAACGGAGCTATACTCAAACCAAAAATCAAATAAATCACCTAAAAGATAAATAGCTTCGGCATCTTGTTTGGCATTCTCTAGCCATTTTACAAAATGCTTTTCGCGCACCAAACTCGATTCAAAATCGGGAACACCGAAATGTTGATCTGATGCGAAATAAACTTTTTTATCTTTTTGAATATCCATCAAATACTATTGGTTATCTGCCGCAAACCATTCTGCGTAGCTGGTTTTTGTTTCTCGCAATAGCGCAGAATGCAATTTCATATTGTCGGGCATATGACTTTGAATAATCTCAATCATGTGCTCCAACACCTTTTCTGCGGTAGGCTGATAGGAAACCAACATCAAACGCGGATTAATATCCTTATTTAAATTGGGTAAAAAACGGGAGTTGTCGCGTAACACTAATGCGTGATCAAAGACATCTACCACATTGTGTTTTACAATAGTTTTAATATCCGAAAAATCAATCACCATACCGTCTTTAGGCATACCAGGAGCATCAATAGGTTCCCCAATAAAGGTTACACTAAGCCCGTAAGTATGTCCGTGAATATTGTGGCATTTTCCATCATGGCAGTCTAATGCATGTGCCATTTCAAAATCAAACTCTTTGGTAACTCTAATTATCATGATGCGTTTGCATTTTTAGCCAAAGCGGCATCCACAAAATCGAAAGTCGATAAAATATCTGGTTTTCCATTCACAATGGCTACATCATGCTCAAAATGAGCCGATGGCTTTCCATCTCTTGACACAATAGACCAGCCATCATCCAATTGTTTTACTCTCCAATCTCCCATATTAATCATTGGTTCGATGGCTAAAACTAATCCGTTTTTCAATTTTTTTCCTTTACCTTGTTTTCCGTAATTAGGAACTTGCGGATCTTCGTGCATTACCCTGCCCAAACCGTGACCTACCAAATCGCGCACTACTCCGTAGCCGTGACTTTCTGCATGATTTTGAATGGCGTAACCTATATCTCCAAGGCGTCTACCGGTACGCATTTGATCTATTCCTAAATACAATGACTCTTTGGTAACATCTAGTAATTTTCTTACTTCGGGAGACACCTCGCCAATAGCAAATGAGTAGGCATGGTCACCGTAGAAACCATTTTTAATAGACCCACAATCTACAGATAACACATCTCCATCACGTAATTCAATATTACCAGGAATACCATGCACTACATGTTCATTTAGTGAAGTACATAATGTATTTGGGAAATCATACAATCCTAAAAAACCTGGTTCAGCCCCTTGGTCACGAATGTACTCGACCGCCAGTTTATCCAACTGTAATGGCGTTACTCCAGGACCTATTTTTTCAGCAATAACACCTAAGGTGCGCGAAACTATCTGTGCTGCTTCACGCAACAATTCAATTTCTTCAGCCGATTTATAATGTATCATTTGGTGTTTCTATTTTATAGTGAAGAGCATTTCTACTCTAATTATTAGCAATTTTATTTTTTAAAAATCGAAAAAATTGATTTTTTCGGTGCTTTTTTTAATGGTGGTGCATCATCTCCTTCAATCAGATGATAAATGGCACCCCAACCTAAAAAGCCTCCTACGTTTCTATCGTCAATAAAAATATCTGCATTTATTTTCCGTGAATTTTTACCCGAAAATTCTTCTTCTGCAAATTCGTTATTTACGGCATAAAATTCAATCCCATTCTTTTTGCAAAACTCTACCGCTTCCTGCAAAGGTCGCCCTGTGCGCACGGTCCATAATATTAAGCGGTGTCCTTTTGCTTCCAACATCTTTAATGTTTCGAACGCAAAAGGCATGGGTTTACCAATTTTTGGAAACGCATCTTCAGCAATAGTACCATCAAAATCAACCGCTATGGTAATCATTTTGTCAAACATCGCGCAAAATTATCGTTTATTGCGTGGTATCCAAAGGTTGAACAAACTATTGTATACGCTAAAACTATTCTAACTTAGAATTAATCTTCATTATTAACAATTCGTTTTTGTTCGGAATTATTGTGTAAATTTATTCGCCCAATGTGAAGGGTTTTTAAAGGTTAATGATAATGAGTGCCATGACACCTCAAACTTGACGCATTGCACTAGATTTTATGGTATAAATTCCACAAATTATTGATTGTACTTATTTGAGTCGCTCGTATTTTTTTAAGTTGTGTCTATGAAAATCCGCAATTCAATTGCACCCATTCGTACGGTTTCCACTCCATGTACTTTGGCAACCAAAATTCTTTTAGTATTTACTATTATTTTTAGCTTTAGCATTCCCCTATCGGCTCAAAGCAATTATGATTTAAGTAAAACAGATACGGCAGAAATCAATAAGGCAATAGCCTATGTCAAAGCTAATATTCTAATTAGCCCCAATAAATTAATACCTACTATTGACAGCATAAACTCTTATTCACAAAAACTAGAATATACCGAAGGCATCTTTGAATCCAATAATCTTAGAGGAATCACCTATTGGATGGTGGAAGATTACCGCAACGCTTTCGATAAATACAAAAAAGCCCTTTCTTATGCTGAGTTTCTTCCGAATCCAAGAAAAAAAGCATTGGTATTAGGCAATATGGGAATGTGCTATGCCAATTTGTTTCAGTTGGATAGTGCGGAGTACTATTTACAAAAGTCGATTGGAATATGTAAGCAAAACAATCTGACTGATTTGGAGCTGAAAAACAAGTTTGAAATTGGAAATTTATATTTACAGCAAGACCAATACATACCTGCCATCGAAGTTTATTATGCCGTATTAGACAGTCTTAAAATACATGACAACAAACAATTACAACTATTAATATCCAATACGCTTGGGATTTTATTCACCAACATAGGTAAATACGATATGGCGATAGAATTTTACAAGCAATCTATTGGGATAGGCAACGAATTAAAAGATATCGATATTAAAACCTCTAATTACTTCAACTTAGGAGAAACCTACTTTGAAATTGAACAGTTCGATTCATCGCGTTACTACTTTCAGAAGGCTTTAGCTAGCTCTTTACCGTATAATAGAGTCAAAACCACATTAGCGGTAAACGCTGGTTTGGGTAATATTTGCCTCCATACCCATGAACTTGATTCCTGTTATCTTTACTATCAAAAAGTGCTGTCTGACTCCTTAATACACACAGACCCCATTTACCTAGCCTCAGTAACCGTAAACATGGGTTTGTACTACTATAAAAAAGAGGATTACACCAAATCTAAGGAGTATCTGCTTTCAGGATTGCAAATGACGCGTGATTTAAAACTTGCACGTTTTGAAAGAAATACTTTACAAACGCTATATAGAGTGGATAGTTTAGAAGGTGATTTTGAAGCGGCTTTGCAACATTTATCTGAGTTTAGATTAGCCGATGAGCGGTTAGCTAAAGATGCCGCTAATTTAGCGGTTAAGTCGTTGGAATTTGATCACTATTTAGCCAAACAAAATGTACTAAACAATCAATTAACCCAAGAAAACGAACACCAACAGAAACAAATTAGAAATAAGAATTTCCTCATTTATGGATTTATCGCTTTAGCTATTTTGCTTTTGGTGCTCTTCTATTTTTCATATCAAGCCAGGTTAAAGGCCAAAGAGCTTGTGGTAGAACTTTCGGCAAAAAACAACAAATTAAAGCAATTAAACGAAGAGGTACGAGCATCCAATTCGCTTTTAGCGCAAAGTGAGGACGAGCTTCAAAAATCAAATCAAACTAAAGACAAGTTTTTCTCCATTCTTGGTCATGATTTAAAAAGCCCATTTTATAGCCTTCTGGGTCTATTGGAAGTAATGGACGAACAATGGGAAGAAATGGAAGATTCTCAAAAACATTTCCTCATTAAAAAGTTATATTCCTCCTCCAAAAAAACTTATGCACTGTTAGAAAACTTGCTCAATTGGGGAAAAGCCCAAGGAGGTCAAATAAAACTTAATCCAGAAAAATTCTTATTGTCGGAAAAAGTTCAGTCCATTGTGGAATTGTACCATGATGCAATGACCTCAAAAAAAATCCAAATAATTGTTGGCATTGATACAAATATTCAATTGAATACCGACATCATGTTGCTGAGTCAAATTATCCAAAATTTTGTAAATAACGCCATCAAATTCACTCCAAAAGGAGGCCAAATTGAAATTACCGCTGTAGAAAAAACGGAGACCATTCAAATTTGTGTAACCGATACAGGTATTGGCATTCCGAAAGATAAGGTGGCTACAATTTTCGACCTAGATTCTTCGTATAACCGTAAAGGAACTGAAGAGGAGGAAAGTACGGGTATGGGACTCATTCTTACTGTAGAGTATGCGTCCATTTTAAATGGAAAACTATCGGCTACAAGCATCGAGAATAAAGGAAGTACATTCTGTGTGGAAATACCAAATACAATAGCTTAGTATTTCACTCAACATACAAATAGATAGCTATTTATAGCCATTACGGATAAGATTCCCTTGATCTTTAAAACAGATAACGTACTATTGGACCGATTGACCTGCGAGAATTATTTAAAATCGGAAGTTAATTTAAATCGTAAAACTCGACCATTGCCTGAATCAGCTACATACAGAATTTGATTCAAATAAGCTACTGCCATTGGCTTGTTAAACTGAGTAAGCTCAATTCCTTTACCCCCAAATGAAACTTTCACGTATTTAGTCAACCCTGTACCCGGAGGTGGTTTAATACCTTCTAATCCATTGGTGGTAAACTGATATACCGAATCTTTGGCTTGATCTACTACAAAAATATACCCTGTTCCGTCACCGGTTAGCGTTACATCTACCGGTTCTAAAAATTTACCTGGATCATTAATCGACCCATCCGCTTTTGAAGAATCGAGTGGTAAAATATCATTGGGATTATACTCCACTCCAAAATCGGTCTCGTTAAAACTTATTTGACGGACCTTGTACAAATTATCCGAACCTTGATCCATCGAGGTAAACACAAAATTTCGAGAATTACTCGCACTAATTTGAGGCGGCTGAGCAAAAGAGGCCATTCCAGTCGGGGTTTTAAAGAAATCTTTAAAAACACCACCTCTAGTCGTTATACTTATAGGGGTGATATAATTATCATCCGCATCAAATAACAAAACAGCATTATCTGGACCTCCAAATTGGTTGGTGTTATTACTAAGTCCTGATCTAGAAACATAAAATTCGTTCTCCCCAATCACTGCGATATCCTCAAATTTGACATCAAAATCGGAAGAGGAGAAACTGTTTTTCAAATAAAATGGATGCACTATTTCGGAGGTGATACGTGCATGGCTCAATCCATACCCAAAAACGCCCTGCAAATCAATTCTGTAAATACATGAGAAAGTATATGCGTTTCCATTAATCACGGTATCCTTGGTACCGATGGCCAATAAATTTAATCTACGGTCTTGCGTAATGGAGCGAACTCCAGGTACGTCAAAACTATATAACTCACGTCCACTCTGGTCGAGACCAATAATTTGTTCTCGCCCATGATCGGCTACATACACCAATTCATCAAATCCGGCCAAAACATCGGTAGGTTGAACAAACTGGTCTAAAACCGGTTGGATTGGTACGTAAGCGATAGGTTTGTTTTGATAATCTGGAATATCAATAAAACTAACATCGGTTTTATTTCCAAAAAAATCATTACAACCCGTGGTAAATAAGGCCAATGAGAATAACCCTGCAATAAAAAAAACTGTTTTCATATTATTCACGTTTGTCATTATTAATGGTAAACGATAAGCCTAATGATTGTTGGTATCCTAAATTATTAGTAGGCACCGCAGCATAATCAATCAATAATTTGTGTGCGCCAACATGCGTTCTAACTCCAACGCCAAACACGGGATATTGATGCCCTAACACATTCATCTTATACCCTGCACGGAAATAAAGTAGTTTCATGTATTCAAACTCCAAACCCACTCTAAAATTCTCGGCATTGTCGGATGGGTGCTGTAATTCAAACTGAAATGCTAAAGAGTATTTATCTCTTTTATAAGGAACCATAGAAAATCCTAATCTGAAAACAGAAGAAGACACGTAATTGTCGAGCGGTACTCCGTTTCTATTAAAATCAACTTCCAAATAATCTCCTTTTAACGTTGAGTTTCCACCAAAGTTTTGAAGCATTACTGCGAATGAGAAATCTTTCCAATCCGTTTGGTAAGCAAACCCCAAATCAATGGTAAACGTGTTATTTTTATACTCGGCTAGGCTTTCATTGATATACCGAACGGTGGTACCAAACGTAAACATATCCGACAATCTTTTGGAATAGGTCAATCCAACCCCAACGGTACTTGCATACACTTTTTGACCGGTACCATCTGGTTGAAACTCTGTACGGACATCCATTTCACCCGAATTCAAAAAATTAACCGATACGCCAAATGCAGACATATTATTGGTTGGCATAATTACCGACAAATACCCTTGATGCACCCCAGCACCTACAAGGTAGCTGGCGTAAGTAGCATTCAAACCAGTTAAATCAGCACAGTATGCAGGATTAGAAAATGTGGAATACCCTTCGGTATTTACCGCTACACTAGCTCCACCCATTCCGGCAGAACGCGGGTTCATATCATTTTTTAGAAAGCTAAATGTAGCTAAACCGGCACGTTGACCTCCAAGGTTAGGCAATACCTGCGCTTGTAAGCTGGTAACCGAAACCCCAAAAATTATCACGAATATGTAAACTAACTTTCTCATTTAAAACTTAAAACTAATTCCGTATAAAAATTGACGTGGTGCTAAATAACGCGCTGGATCATTAGGCAATGCCCCACTTTCCTCTGGACCAAGATATCGTTCATCTCGGTAATTGCTTGTCACATCGTCTCCTGGCTCATACCCTTTTCCGGTAATAGGGTTCACCGTTTGGGCATTCTTGTTATTAAATAAATTTCGAATTTCAAAGCTAAAAATCAGTCCCGATTTTTTGTTTTTGGTCATCGTTACTTGGTATGACATCTTAAAATCGGAGGTTAGCCAAGCTTTACCACTTTTAGCCAAGTATTGGTCCAAATCTGGCTCATATAATGGGCGACCTAAAGCATTCGTACCCACCTTCACTTGAGGTGTATAACGATATCCGGAAGAGTAACGCATCGTCATAAAAGCACTAAAGCCTTTAAGAAGATGCATACTGGTATCTGGTTTGAAAATGATATTCCATTTTAAATCCCATGGTCTATCCCAAGCCAAATATTGCTCTTTGGTTAAAGATACTTGTCCGTTTTGTTCGATTTGCAAACCTGATTCTCTGGCAGAATTAGATTTACCACGTGCCACTTGATAGGCTACATTAAACGAAGTACGTAAAAACTTAGTGGCTCTCCAATATACATTGAACTCCACGCCATAAATACGTGCATAATCTTGGTTAATGTACATCGATTTAGACACCGGGCGACCTGTAGCATCTTTCACAATCACCTTACGCGACACGATGTAATCAAAGCGGTTATTATTAAATGCTGCGATAGAGAATGCCAAATCTTTGGTTAATTGCGATTTCATTCCCAACTCGTAATTCACACTCACTTCGGGGTTCAGGTTTGGATTACCTAAACTACTCAAAAACGAGTTTTGCTGGTATCTTGAATCCAATCCTTGGTACACAAATCGAGGATGCGGTAGACGCATAAAATGCCCGTAATTAAAATACAACACATTGTTATCGGTTACCGGAAATGACACATTGATTTTTGGAAGTAAACGTGCCTTAAATCGTTTACCAAACATGCCAAATGTTTCGTCCATATAATCATTTCTAATTTGGTCTACCACCGGAGAATTAGGGTCATTTACCACATCATCAATATACGAACCTTGCGACCAGTAATTTAATCGAAGACCAATGGTAGCCACAATTCCTTTATAGGTGATAACATCTTGGGCATATAAAGCACCATTGCTAGGCTTCACATTCCAAATGTCGCTACTTACCCCAATACTAGTAGATGGAGTGGTCAACGTATCATTAATTTTGATGGGTGCACCTACCCAAGGTTTGTACACATCTGTCCATTGGTATTCTTGAAAATGATGTTCAAATCCAAAGCTGTATCGGTGCGTTTTATTATCCGGATAGAAACCCACTTTGGCTTTAACCGTATAATCTTGTACGTAATGATCATGCCAAGTTCCAGTAATTCCACCGTTATTATATAACCAAGGACCCGGTTGTGTATACACCACTGGATCTCCGGGGTTAAAAATTCCAACGGGGTCTGTAACCACATCATTTTCATCCAGAATTTGGTCCACAGTTTCGGTGCGGAATGGACGTCCATTGGCATCTGCCCTTAAATTGGTAAATAATCTACCTACGGAAGCATTTACACTCCAGTTATTATTAAAAAAGTGATTGACGTTTAATACCGTTAAATTGGATTGTTGCGTATAAGTAGTCGCGTTATCTAGATTTAAACTTCGTTGATATTGAAACCCTGGCGCCAAAATTTGGTCAAAACCTACAATTTGTAATGTTCTAGAGTTTTGATTAATCTTCAAGCTATGTTGGTTCGTGATAAAAAATTTGGTGCCCGGTTTAAGTTCATAGGTCAACTTTATGGTATTGGAATACGAGTTATTGTAACGCGGAGCCCAAATAGAATCGTTGGCAGGCAACAGTGAACTATGTAACTGATTCGCGGTAGCACCAAAATAATCATCGGTAATGGTGGCATCGAAAGCAAAAAAGTAACGCAGCTTTTTATTGGTTAACGGAACCGCTCCGCCAAAGTTAACATTAGCAATATCGGTATTCCAAGCATGGGCCGCATTTTTGTCGAACCCTAAATTATCTCTTGTCCAAGAACCACCAATTTGAAATTTTTCGCCACCTTCTTTAATTTTTGTCGAAATAACTCCTGCCATTCCACCGCCTTGATCGGCACCAGAACCACCCGTAGTAATCTGAATATCTTTAATAGACGAGGAAGATACACTCACACCTGAACCAGTTCCAGCAAGAGGATCCGCAACCGATATTCCATCCACTACATATTCGGTTTCGTACACCCGACCTCCACGAATGGAAATTCCATCGGTAGTTTGGTTTACCCCTGCTTGCATTGCTGCTACTTCTGTAACATCACGTGCATTCATTTCAGATAATGCCTCGGCAGTAATTTTAACCTCAGATGAACCTGATTCTAAATCAATCAAGTTTTTCTCTCCCACAATTTCTACCGCCTTCAGGGTTTGAGAACGCAAGTTTAAAGAGGCATTTAGGGTAGTCGTTTTACCATTTGAAATATGGATTCCGTTAAAAATTTTATCCGCATAGCCAATAAAACTAACTTTGATAGAGTAATCTCCTTTTTTAATATCCTCAATAATATATTTTCCATCAATATCGGTAGCCGAACCTTTGTAGGTTCCCACTATCATAACGGTAGCTCCAATCAAGGTTTCTTTTGATTCGGCATCTGTAATTACGCCCGATAAACTCCCTTGTCCGTAAGAAAAAATGGAAGACACTAAGCTTATACTCAATGCCAGTAGCGTGTATATTTTACCAGTTAAAGTCATTCGTAAGAATCTGATTAAACAATGTTTCTAAATTCGAGGGCACTTGATCCAAAGTGTGTAATTGAATGGAAAAAAAGTATTGATAATAGTTATTACTGCCATTTTTTCTTCGGCATCCCATAACGTTTGGACCACTCCACCCTTGCAATGGAGTAAGCTCTCCTAAATAGACTTCTTCCGCGCCAATTGACATGTAAAAGGGAGTCATTCCCGACAGTACAAATTGAGCAGATAAATCGGGGTAATTTGGTCCCAAATTAGAAACCAATGCGCTATCCGGATACAATCTGGCTTGCCCGCCTGAGGAGGATAAACTATCGATAGGTACCACCCCAGTAATACCTGAAATATCCTGCCCCTTGATGAAAGAGGTAGAGATCAATGATTTCCCTCCGTTATTGCTAAATGTTTGCAAAGAAGGAGCCATGAAATTCAATAAATTAGATTTTCTACCCGTTACCGAATTGGTAAAAGTAGATTCATCGGAAGTCAAAACTATTTCATCGTAATAGGCAACCATTAAATCAAAAGTAGGTGCCCAAAACCCAGGTTGATATTTACCTCCGTCCGTATAATAATCTAGTGCATCATAATCTATAGACTGTGAATTCATCACGTTCTTATATACATTGGTAGCCGTTTTAGGTAATCCCGAAATATATAATCGTGAAGAAATTTGCGGTTTCACAAACACTACATTCGAAGTATCCGGCTCACTTTCTGAATTAGCAAAATCAATGACTTTCACATAGAAGTGATTAGTATCTCCAACCACCAACCCTTTAAGGGTTTCGGTTAAAGGTGTTGCATTCGTTCCATAATACACATTCGCTTCGGTAAGTCCGGTTTGCGTACTCGAAATAGGCACAATCGACAACACTTCTTCTTGAACATCTATCTCCATCCAATCCCCTTGATTGGCTTTTAGAAAGGCTTTAATAATTGTTTCATCGCCATCCACATCGGTTGCGTTCCAGCGAAAAGTCGTCACAATATTAGTCGTATCCGCAGGAAATCCATTTTCAACAAATGTCGCTACGGGCGCGGTATTTTTTAAGGGTACTTTTAAGTATGCTGGAGTAGGGTCGGTAAGTTTAGAGTCGTCAATAGCTCTTACATAAAAGTCTATATCGGTAGTATCTGAGCCTGCTGCAAGGGTAAAGCTAAATAAGCTGTCGTTTTGAGTAGTATATACCCAATTCACATTATCTAATGAAATTTCGTAGCCAGCTACATATCCATCCACATCGGTGCCGTACCAACTCAAAAACACCACACTATTCAATCTATTGTCACCGGTAAGGTTTATACTTTCTGGCGAAATAATTGTTTCTGGCGCGAGGTCCGGGTTCTTTTCTAGCTTTCGTTTGCAACTCATTGCAACGATTAAAATAGCTAGTATAGCGGAATATTTTACTATTAATTTCATTCTTTAGATAAAAAAAACCGCAGACACCTTTTGTAAATGCCTGCGGTATTTAGTTTAATGTTTAACCACTATTTTATCAATAGCTAATTGTGTTCCTTCTACGTTGGTTACTTTAATTAAGTATACCCCGTTTTGAAGATTTGCTACCGAAATGGTAGTAGATACGTTTCCGTTTACAGATGCAGAAACTACGCGACCAGCTAGATCGTAAATAGCCACTTTATACGTGTCGTTTAATCCAGAAACTGCAATGGTGATATCACTTGTTGCAGGATTTGGGTAAACTACTGTTTCTACAGATGCACCATTAATTTCAACTACAGAAGTAGGTAAACTTAAGTTGGTAGTATCCAAAACAATCGCTGTTCCGTTGTCAGATAAACCTACGATATCATCATTATTACGTGGCATTACTTCATAGTTTCCAAATCCGTAATACATGATGCCAGCTACGGTATCCATTTGCATAGAATTAGTAGTGATCACAGTATCCACTTCCATTTGACCATTATTGGCCCAGAAGTATCCGCTAGACACCAATGATACCCAAAGAGAACTGAAAGCAGAATTGGATTGACGCCCAGCAGTCACATAAGTACCACGTGTTGCTGTCGCAGATGATCCAATTATGTATTCGCTAGTTGCATTACCATTAAACTGGATTTGAGCATCCATCATGTATAAACCAGTAGCACTATTTTCCATACCTACTAACATACTTTCAAATTCTTCCATTTGACCAGAAGTATATAAATTATCGTCAGATGGGTCAAAATAAGTTACTTCATTTGCAATGATGTTTCCTGTTTTATTTACATCCGTAACTCTCATTCTTGTGAATCCGTAATACTCTTCAATTACACCCGTAACGGTTACTTCTTCGGTTCTCAATAAAAGAACTAAATCAGAATGACCGATTAATGAAAGTCCACTCCAAGCAGAAGCGCCTGGTTGTTGAATATAAACGTATCCTAAGTCAAAATCTTTAGTAGATGAAGAAACAACACCGGTTACCGTAACGGTATCACCCATATAGTAAGATGCATCATTATTGTAATCTAAGACCTTTTGAACATCAACAATAGTTAATCCGTTATCTCTAACAGTATAGATTTTTAAGTTGTTGGTAGCCGCTCCTGCTGGAGTTGCTGGATATTGAGAAACTAACCCATCATTATCGGTTGCTTTAATGTAGTATCCAATCATTTTTGCATCTGCAAAAGCAGGAATGTTAGCCGTGTAATCATCTGTTCCACCTACAGCGGTGAAGTTTACAGAATCAAATACGCCACCTGCGATATCATCGGTATAAAATAAAGTTACTTGAGACACAGATCCTGGCGCAAAATCAATTACGTTACAACCTACCACTGGAGATTCAGTACTGGTAGGAACAGAAGGAGTTCTAGTTACTTTCGTAATATCAGCTGGAGAAGGTCCTTGCACATAATGCGAAGCATCAAAAGGATTGATTTCATATCCACGGCCAGTTCCTCCAGTACATCCGTTTTCAGAATGTAGAATAATACCAATTAAAGTATCATATACTAAACCTACAGGTGGAGCTACAAATGCTCCTGTAGTTAGAGGTGAAGATGGATTAACGGTGGTATAAGATGACAATTTTTGAACTAAAAAGCGATCAGAAACATTAATGGTATTACCATTTACATCCGTTACATCAATACTCACACGAGAACCTCCAGAAAAGAAGTTTACACTGGTAACCGTTACATTATTTAACATTACTAAAGAACCTTCTAAAGCTTCTCCGGTAGTTAATTGATTCACTTTATTATTATCATTTAGGTCACCCAAATCAACAACTCTTGGCATTGGAGCAGTTCCTAAACCTTTAACTATTACAGATTGGTTATCTAATGGATAGATTTGTGTTTCCCCTTGGTAACGACCAACTACACCGGTAATTTCAACGCTGTCACCAGCAAATAATGTATTCAATGCAGATACAGGTTGGTTTCCAGAGCCATCGTTAAATACACCATGGATTTGAATACCTTTAAAATCGCCACCCATTCCGGCAGTTGCGGTATCCATTAAATGAATAGCTGCACGGTAACCATCAGCAGTTGAGCTAGAAGAAATTTCTGTTAAATTTCCATCATGCATCACTATTCCTAGTACTCTTACTGTATCGTTTAGATAAGCAGAAGTATCGTTACAATTAGTTAAATCAGTCAGTGAAACATGTTGCACGTCATAAACGCTCACATTGTTTATTTGAGCGAACCCAAACACGGACGAAATAGCCAATCCCATTAAAAGTAATGTTCTTTTCATAATTGTTTATTTACTTGATTATTAAAAATTTAGATTTATAAAGTTTTCCTGTAGCCAAATCCTCTACGGTAAAAATGTAGATTCCTCTCGCTAAAATTTGATGATCCTGTGTCAATAAATCCCACGCATGTTCTCCACCCGAGAACACATTTTTTTCTGGATTCTCAGCTCCGAATGTCTTAAACCATCTTATATCTGTTCCGTTGTAATCTTGGTCATGATGAATCTCATCTAATTGATCCCCAGCGGTGGTATAAACCCGAATCACACAGCGCTCTGGTAAATTAGCAAACACTAGCTTTCTACTTTCCTCTTGAAATGAGCTTACACCTTCCCAAGCAGCACCCGCATAATACGGATTGGGATATGCGAATGGGCCATTTTTAGCCAAGTCTTTCACCGCATCTTTTCCTGCAAATACCCGAAAGTTATTGAAATTTGGACTTGATTCTAATGATTCTAAGTTGGCTCCGGGGTTTCCTCTATCAAAAGCGGTTACAGCCACAGCATATTGCCACCCATTTTGAATATTAGAGATACTGTATTTATAGGTATACACATTGGTATCTCCACTAAATGTAACCGGTTCTGGTAAGAGAATAGATTGAAAACCTACATCATTAAACAGCCCGTTGTTTGGAACATCATTTTCTCCAATTTTTACAAATTCTAATTTTGGTGGAGTTTGCGCTACGTCAAATCCTAATTTGGAAACGTAAACACGGTAGCCTTCAAAATCCATTTCTTGGGTAATAGGATCAATAGATGACTCACTATTATTCGCCCAATAAATATCTATTCTATTATCAGTAGCATCAATACGTGTTCGCGGAGAACTAGGTGGAGACGGTAGAATGTAACGTGTAATTTTACGGTTTCCATCCACATCTTCTCCAGGATCAAGTTGACCATTAAAATTCACATCCTCTCCATTATATGCCGTTTGAGCCCATCCTGCGTTTTGCATAAAAAACTCCTTTTGGGCTAGCGTATTTAATGAAGGGTCATTTCCATCATCCTTTTTTGGACCTAAAATAAAAGCGTAAGTAACATTAATGGTATCGCCAGGACCAAAATCTCTAAACGGACCTACCGACAATAAATCGGAGCGATTACCCAAACCGTTGATGGTTTCTTTAATGGATTTCGCGTTACAATTTCCATTGGTAGTTGAATTATTATCCCAACACTCATTATCATTTAAGCCATCGCTCATTTTTAAATATCGCTGATTATCTGTTTGCGGTAAAAAATAAATAGGGTCTGAAGTATTATTAAATTGCCATACATTATAATGAGCTTTCAAATCGTTGGTTTCATTTCCATTGCTATCCAATAATGCCGGGTGGTGAAACCCAAATTTGTCTTCCGCACCTAAAAATTTCTGACCGATGTATGAATTTGTAAATCCTACATCTCCCCCTTTATCATAGCAATATGCCATGTATAGTGAATCAATAAATCCATTTCCACCTTTGTCGTAGAATCCTGCGCCACCTGATCCAGCAGGAGTCACATTGATATTACGCACCACCGTATTTGCCCAAAATGAAAAGAAGGCGCTATCAATTACCGTGTTTCCTCTATTAATGATGTAGAAATTGGTAATTACAAAGAAGTTACTAAAAGTGTAATTCCAGTTATACGAGTGCCCAATTACTTCCACATTTAGAGGATTGGTATGTCCTTGAATAGGAATTTGAGTGCCGGGTATCAAAATATTTGAATCAGTATAGGTAGACACAAAATCTTCATGCGAAACGGCATCAGGAGAAAAGAACGGACTGTCAAAATAAGAAGAACGTGTTTTTAAAGGACCACTTGTATTAGTGAATTCAAATCCTGATTTACCTGTAGAATATCCTTGGGCCGCATCATAGGCTGATGTAGAAACAAATGTTTGACCATTGACAATTCCACCAAACCAAAAACCGGATTCAAATAAATGTTCGACACCTGAACCCACCGGGTATTCACAGCTCTGAGCTCCACTACCATCGCGGTAACCTCTAAATGCGTTCCCAAAAGTTCCAATGTTGGTCACGTTTAAACGTACATCTGATACTTTTGTGGTTTGCTCATCAAACTCTTGAGCTGTCAAAGAAAGTGTTGTTAAAACACTAAAAATTAATACAATATAAAATCTCATCCTTCTTTAAAATGTGCCATAATTCCGGTGAATTTTTTAGAAAAAACCGGGCGACAAATGTAGGTCGTTTTTTAGTTTTAACCACCTTTCCGATCAACTAAATTGTTAATTCTGAATTACCTTCATTACTTTTCGGTATCCGCTCTCGTTAACTACTTCTAACAGTAATATCCCTTGCGCTTCTACCGGAAGTTCAAATTTCATTTCGTTATTCAAGTTCAAGGTTAACTGACTTAATAACTGCCCTGAGATAGCATACACTTTCAATACATACGTACCTGATTTACCGCTTAAAGTACCGGTAATATTTCCGGAGTTTGGATTAATCAATTTTACCGATACATCCAATTCATTCACATCAGCCACACTATTTGGAGCCGCTTCAGTTACAATCATATCCATCACCACTGGTAAGTGGTCACTTCCGTTATAAATAGCATCCAAAACATTAGCTGGCACCGAGGAATTACCAGGATTATTAATCGCACCATTAAAGTGTTGCCCATCATTAGCCACCGCTTTATAACTGTTTTTCACATACTCCATGTGGTTGCTATCGTTTTTAATCGCTTCGGAAATTAAAACAAAATCAAACCGGTCATCCAATCCGCCTCCACTAGCACATCCATTACTAGTAGCGTGGGTAGATTGGGTATGCACATCGGCATACGCGCTATTATTGTTCCAACTACCTAACCTGTTTACTGGATCAATAAATTTAACCGGAGCACTCGCAGGATTCACTAAATTCTGAATGGCCGCTTCGGAGGATTTATAGGTGTTAAAATCTCCAGAAATAATAAAATTACCGGTAATATTCTTATCCGTAAGGTATTTCATTACTGCTGCAGATGCCTTGTCACGCTGGGTTGCGTTAGAAGATCCCGAACCCGCCTTGAAGTGGGCAACAAATACCGTCAAAAAAGTAGTATCCGCTCCCAACGGTAAATTAACGTTATTGTAATATAAGGTGTAAACATTTATCAGTCTCACTATCGGCTGACCGCTCACATCATTCTGCACTTTGTCGGACGATTTGAGGGTGAACATTTGCGTATTGTAATAAAATGCATTCGACAAATCAGACCCCGATGTGAAGGAATGGTTCGCCATTGCATACTTTGTTTCTCCGTTCACATTCAAGCAACGGTCCAAAATTTTTATCGCAGTGGACGAGTTTGCACCCACTTCATTACACGCCAACAAGTCGGGTTGTAAATAGGTGAAGATGGTTTTAAAGTAATTCTCTTTGGACAAAGGATTGTTATTTGAATTGGTACAAAAACTAGTTTCGTTTCTGTAATTCAATAAGTTATAAGTCACATAAGTGGCTACTTCCTGCCCTTGCACAAAGGCAAAATTGGACAACAACACCAAACTAAAAAGTAATTTTTTTACCATATCAAAAATTTTGGACGGCAAATGTACGGTGTTTATGGTATGTACGTACAATTTAATTTGTTAACAGGAAACTAAGTTGTTAACGGGTTATTAGGCTGGCTTTTTTATAGAGGGGAGAGGGTATTGTTGATCCGAACGGCCGTTCGGATCAACGAATAATCGAAAACCGAAAACCTAAAAATCGAAAACGGATTAACGGCCGTTCGAATCAACGGAAAACGGAGAAGGGAAAACGGAAAACGGAAAACGGAAAACGGAAAATTAATAATCTATAAATGAAAACCAAAAATCGATAATCGATATCAAAATTCAATTCCGTAAAAAAATAATCAAACCGTTATTTAATTGCGTCCTCTGCCCATTTCGATGGATTATTTTCAATATATTTTTTAATCCGAAAATAATCTGATTTATTGCGAATGATATGATCATAATAATCTGGTTGAAAAAAATGGTTATTACGATTGAATTTATCCGTTTTCAATTTGTTCGCGTCAATAAAATCATCAATCGAACTGTTTACCCCAGATTTAAAACCGGCTACGAATGAAGATATAGATTTTGGTCTCATTCTAAATTCGGCTGGTTCTCTGAAGAAATTATTGATATCAAAAATCTTTTCTATTGAAATAGTTGATTCTGTATCGTCCAATTCAGATTTATCCAATTTAATAATGGCGTGAATATGGTTGGGCATAATTTGAACGGAATCGCAAAACAATTCTTTTCTAATTTCAAAAGATTTGACCCATTTTTGCGCCACAATTTGTCCATATTCTGATAATTCAATTTTCGAATTAACGATTTCCCCAAGGTTACAAATTCTGTTTTGGGTAACAAACGTTAAAAAATAAAACCCACTACCTGAATAGTCCCAACCCGGAAATCGGTTGGATTCAATACGGTATTTATTTTTAAATTTCTTTTTCATTTCAGGGTGGGTTTTGGGGTTTTCGGTTAATGGAATTATTTCAAATAAAAATTAAAAACGAATAGAATAGCAATGAACGACCGTTAATCCCCATTAAAAAAAATTATTTCTCGGTTGAATTGAACGGCCGTTCAATTCAACCGAGAAATAAAAATCTATCCAACCAATTCCGCCTTCACCAATGAAGAAATCATCTTACCATCTGCCTTGCCTTTCAATTGCCCCATTACTGGGCCCATTACTTTTCCCATATCAGAAGGGCCGGTAGCGCCTACTTTTGCAATTTGGGCTTTTACTACCTCGCGCACCTCATCTTCACTCATTTGAGCAGGTAAGTACTCCGCAATAATATCTGCTTGGTAAACTTCAGGATCGGCTAAATCCATTCGGTCCTGTCCTTTATACAATTCCGCGGCATCTCTTCGTTGTTTTACCAATTTAGAAAGCATTGCAATTTCATCGTCTTTAGTTAATTCACCAGTAGCTCCTTCGGCAGTTTCAGCAACAATTATTGCTGCTTTCACTGCTCTTAATGCAGCTAATTTATCCGCTTCTTTCGCGCGCATGGCGTTTTTTATATCCGTATTAATTTGTTCTTTTAAACTCATAATTCTACTTTTTCACAAAGTAAAGGTTATTATTTCTTTTGCTCACCGCTAAGAAAAATAATATTCATTTTTTTTGATAGGTGCTTGGTCACGAATTGATTTCCCTTTTATTTCGCATAATCTTATAAATCTACTTTGATTATGAAAAGGATCCAATTATTTGAGTTTGAAGATTTCCAGTGGATTCCAGATGGAGTTCGTTCTTCTATGACTAGGCTATTAACCGTGTTAATAAAAATGATGGGAATCCATCATATCATTTCTAGCAAAGTCAAACAAATTCTTCAAGAAAACAATCTTTCATCAGTAGTAGATTTAGGCTCAGGAGCTGGTGGCGCCATGCCGTTAATTCATGAGGATATTCCAGAAATTAAAATGTCGTTATCCGATTTATTTCCAAATAAAGAAGCTATCAAATACGTAAATTCGTTACCCACAGCAAATTTACATTATTTAGAAACTCCCGTAAATGCGGTAGAATTTGAATCCGCACCTCAAGGATTGAAAACCATGATTAATTGTTTTCATCACATGCCTCCCATTCAAGCAAGAAAAATTGTAGAATCTGCTTACCATGCCAAACAACCTTTTCTAATTTACGAAATGGCCGAAAACAAAATGCCCCTTTTGGTCTGGGCGTTGATGCTGCCCATTTCAATGGTCATCATGATAATTATGGTGCTATTTATGACCCCTTTCGTAAAGCCATTGACCTGGCAACAACTGGTATTCACCTACCTCATTCCAATCATTCCATTCTTGTACGCATGGGATGGTCAAGCTTCTATGCCAAGAATGTACAGTATGGATGACATGGACGAGTTATTAAGCGAACTTTCATCTAAAAATTATTCATGGACCAAAGAGCCTGCACTAAACGATAGTGGCAAGGCTATCGGCACTTTTGTGATTGGATTACCAATATAATTAATTTTTGACTGACCGCTTGGTCATAAGGAATTTACCCATTTACTTTGTGTTGTAATTAAACAGCAAATGTCGCCAAGAACGTTAGAACAAAATACAGAAATTAGAGCTAAAACAAGAATGCGAATTCTTACGGCTTCAATGAAACTATTTGGAGAACGAGGATTTGAAGGCACTTCTGTAAACGCTATAGCCACAGAGGCTCACATGGCCAAAGGGTTAATCTACAACCATTTTGACACGAAGGTAGATATCGTCAAAGGCCTGGTAGAAATGATGATGGAAATGGGAGAAGAATTAATGGCTCCTAACCAAGAATTTGAATCTTCCAAACACCATTTAAAGCATATAATCGATGATTTTTTCAATTTCATTGAGCGGCAAACCCAAATTATGTCGTGGATGCTTCCTATGGCTTTTCAAATAGGTAGATATCCATTTGTAACCGAGTTAGTAGCTGGGAAAATAAAAAGCGTAATGGGAATTAGCGAACAATTATTTAATGATTTGGGTTACCCTGACCCAAAACAAGAAGCTTGGTTTTTTGGGGCTCTTATTGACGGAGTAGGAATGGACCATATCCTAATTAATAATTACGAAACACAAAAAATGCATCAATATATCCTTACGAAATACGAATTAAACAATCTATAATATGAAAAATTTACTAGTCGCACTTTTACTATTTCCAACTTTCCTTTTTGCGCAAACTGCTCAAGAAATTATTACCAAAATGGATAATAAACTTAAAGGAAAAAGCGTGAAAAGTGAGAATAGCATCACGATTGTACGACCTACTTACACCCGTGAAATGACCATGGTATCTTGGTCATTGGGCAAGGATTATTCACTCACTTTACTAACCGCTCCAAAACGGGATGCGGGTGGCACATTTTTGAACAGAGACAAAGAAATTTGGTCGTATTCACCAAGTATAGAGCGCATTATCAAACTCCCACCTTCTATGATGTCGCAGAACTGGATGGGTACTGATTTTACCAATGATGATTTAGTACAGCAATCCTCTTTAGTGACCGATTACACCCACAGTTTCGGTAAAGATGAAACCCTAGAAGGCTACGATTGTTACCAGATAATCATGATTCCGAAAGAAGATGCCGCCATTGTATGGGGGAAAGTAATTGTGTGGGTAGATAAAACCGAATATATGGAATTAAAAGTCGAGTTTTATGATGAAGATGGCTATTTGGTAAATACGATGTTAGGTAAAAACCCTAAGACTTTTGATGGAAAACTTTTACCATCGGTAATGGAAATGATTCCAGCAGATAAACCCGGAAACAAAACCATCATGACTACCATATCCATGAAATTTGATATTACCGTAGATGAAAGTTTCTTTACCACGCGAAATATGAAATCTGTTACTACAAACGATTAATTCAACATTATGATTATCAAATTAGCATGGCGAAACATTTGGAGGAACAAAAGGCGGTCGTATTTGACCATCGGCTCCATTATGTTTGCCGTTATTCTAGCCATGTTCATGCGCTCCATGCAAATGGGCTCGTATGAACAAATGATTGAGAATTCGGTACGCTTCTACACCGGACACGTTCAAATTCATCAAAAAGGCTATTGGGACGACAAAGTGATTGACCACAGTATGACCGTGGATAGTAATTTACTCGCATCGCTTAAAACCATTGAAGGAGTTACAGATGTAGTTCCACGAATGGAATCATTTGTACTAGCTGCTTACGGAACAAAAACCCGCGGCTCACTTATTATGGGAATTGACCCAGAGGCAGAAAATGGCCTAACGGGATTAAAAGACAAACTCATTGAAGGCGAATACCTAAACATTGATGATAAAGCAGTTTTGATTTCAGAGGGGTTGGCCAAATACTTAAAAATGCAGGTTGGCGATACGTTGATAATGTTAGGGCAAGGATATCACAGTTCCAATGCCGCAGCTATTTACCCGATAAAAGGTATCGTGAAATTTCCTGTTAAAATGCAAAACGACCAATCCGTATTTTTACCAGTAGCTCAAGCGCAATGGTTTTTTGATGCTCCAAATTTGCTCACTAGCGTATCCATTATGATGGCGAAAGCACGGAATGTTCCGGAGATAACCAAAGCCATAAAATCTAAAGTAGATTTAGAAACCTTAGAGGTAATGGAATGGCAAGAACTCACTCCTGAACTATTGCAAGCCATAGAAATTGACAGTTTAAGTGGTCGTTTTATGCTCTACATTCTATACTTGGTGATTGGGTTTGGAATGCTCGGTACATTTATGATGATGACCGCAGAACGTCAATACGAATTTGGGGTAATGATATCGATAGGAATGAGCAGAATAAAAATGCAAATCATCATCGCACTCGAAATGTTGATGATGACTTTTTTAGCACTTTTTATGGGACTCGGAGTGACGCTTCCCGGACTCATATACCTATACCTCAATCCAATAATGCTGGTGGGTGATATGGCTATAGCTGCCGAAAAGGCCGGAATGGAAGCTAAAATTGCTTTTTCATTGGCTCCAGAAATATTTATCAATCAAGCTTGGGCAATTTTCTTTATGGCTTTCTTACTCGGATTTTATCCGCTACGTTCCATACAGAAATTAAAACCCGTAAAAGCCATGCGTGGTGAATAAAAAATTGAACTTGCAAAAACGATTATTATGTTATTAAAAATTGCTTGGAGAAACGTATGGAGAAATAAATCAAGAAGCTTGATTGTTATTTCATCTATTGCCGTTGGCGTGTGGGCGTTAGTGGCCGGAACGGGCTTTATGAACGGCTTTATGGTGAGCTACATCTCCGATTCTATTACCTATCTCACCTCTAATGTTCAGGTGCATAATTCGGAATTTGGCGTAGATAAAGACATCAACTTTTATATTTCTGATGCGACTGAAAAGGCCGACCATTTAACTCAATTACCAGGGGTTAAAGCGGTTTCTAAAAGAGTATTGGTAAACGGGATGATTGCCTCTGCAAAAAAGGCAAGTGGCATTGAAATAAGAGGCATAAATGTGACCCAAGAACAACAAGTTACCCACCTAGATTCTACGCTAATAGATGGCGCCTATTTTGAGGGAGTGAAAAGAAATCCGGTATTAATTGGCGCTAAATTAGCCGAAGAATTAAATGTAAAAATTCGCTCTAAAATTGTTCTTACTTTTTCAGATAGCCATGGCGAAATGGTTTCCGGAGCATTTAGAGTAGTGGGTATCATTAAAGTATCGGCTGTCAACCTAAATGCTTCCACGGCTATTGTGCGCGATACGGATTTACAATCATTGGCGGGTATTGGAAACAATTATCACGAAATTGCGGTAGTTACCGAAACGCAAGCAGATGAGCAGCAAATAATTTCGGATTATAGGAATACCTATACCGGAGATTTGGTTCAAGATTGGAAAGAAATTGCCCCGGAATTAGCTTACGCATCCGACATGTTTTCCAATATGCTATACATCTTAATGGGAGTCATTTTAACTGCTTTGGTTTTTGGAATAGTCAACACCATGTTAATGGCCGTATTGGAAAGAATCAAAGAATTAGGAATGCTCATGGCCGTAGGAATGGTGAAATCAAAAGTGTTTTTTATGATTGTAGTCGAAACCATTTTTCTTGGATTAGTAGGCACCCCAATTGGACTATTAATTGGATACTTAAACGTTAGTTTTTACACCGAACGTGGCGTAGATTTAACCGAATATTCAGAAGGGTTAGAGGCTTTTGGGTATTCTTCTAATCTATTTCCCTACCTAGACCCATCGGTGTATATCACGGTATCTATTGGGGTATTTATTACCACTATCATTGCTGCTGCCTATCCGGCTTACAAAGCCATTAGTTTAAAACCTGTGGAAGCCTTACATAAAATTTAAAATAGTTGAAAATGAGTATTATACAAGCAAAACACATCCAAAAAACATACAATGCAGATACCATTCCGGTACATGCGTTGAACGATGTTAACTTAAACGTAGAAGAAGGAGAATTCACCGCTATTGTTGGCCCATCGGGTTGTGGAAAAACCACTTTACTCAACATTTTAGGAGGACTTGATGACGCAACCAGTGGACAAGTTGAGATTGACGGTACGGTAATTACCGAAATGAAAGATAGCGACCTTATCGATTTTCGTTTACATAACATCGGCTTCGTATTTCAATCCTACAATCTAATTCCGGTATTAACCACCAAAGAGAATGTGGAGTTCATCATGCTTTTACAAAAGCAAGGGGATGATATACGCGATAAACGTGCAATGGAATTACTTAAAGAAATGGGCATTGCAGACAAAGCAGATAAGCGACCAGCAGAACTTTCGGGTGGTCAACAACAACGAGTAGCCGTAGCCAGAGCATTAGCTTCCAAACCCAAATTTGTTTTGGCCGATGAGCCTACCGCAAATTTAGATTCTCAATCCACCAGCGATTTGCTCGACATCATGGCCAAGCTAAATGAAGAAGAAGGAATCACCTTTGTATTCTCTACGCATGACCAACGTGTGATAGACCGCGCCAAAAGAATTGTTTATTTGGATGATGGTAAAATTGTTAATGACACTACAGTTAAATAAAGTCTAATGAAACGGTTTCTATTCACATTTTCGTTCTTTCTATTTGCGCTTTTGGGCCAGTCTCAAAACACGTATAAGCTGAAAGACAACATTCAATTTGGCGGGTATTTGAAATACATGCAAACCAATTCTATACAGAATGTGGATACCATTTTAACCGACAATTTATTCCACAATCGGTTAAACCTTAAAATAAAACTACCCGCTCATTTCACTTTTGGTGCTGGGTTACGGATTAGAGCTTTTTACGGAGAAGTCACAAAAATAGGAATTGCTGCCGGCAAGTTTTCCGGAAACTCATATTCCGACCAGCTTAAAAGTTACGATGGGGTTATGAATTTAGAGCGCACTTGGGTAAGTGGAAATTCACTAATTATCAATTCCATTATGGACAGGTTATGGCTCAATTATTCCAAAGGAAATTGGGATGTACGGGTAGGTAGACAACGGGTAAATTGGGGGTTAAATACCGTTTGGAACCCGAATGATTTATTCAACGCACTTAACTATATAGATTTCGATTACGAAGAACGACAAGGTTCCGATGCAGTGCGGGTACAGTATTACTTAGGCGAAATGAGCTCTATCGAATTTGCATATAAATTTGCCAAAGACCGAAACAATGACGTAGGAGCCATCAAATATAAATTTAACACCCATACCTATGATATTCAACTTTTAGCTGGGAAATACCAACAAGATTTAGCCGCTGGTTTCGGTTGGGCTGGTAACATAAAGCAGTTTGGTTTTAAAGGAGAGGGAACTTATTTCGTGCCCTTTGATAGTATTGGTGATGTAAGTGGTTCATTAAGTTTCTCCACCACTTTAGAATACGGATTTAAAAACGGTTGGTCAGGAATGGTTTCTTACCTGTTGAACACGGCTGGTGTTGACAAACCCTTAAACGGACTCCAATTAAGCACCATGAATCCCAATGCAAAATCTTTAATGCCCAACACACACACCGTTTTTGTAAATTTCATGAAACCAATTAGTCCAGTGTTCTCGGCCAACATTGGTGGTTTTTACGGGTTTGGAGTGAATTGGCTCATTTTCTTCCCCACAGTTACGTATAGCATCAAACAAAACTGGGACGTGGATTTAGTTGGCCAATTATTTTGGGGAGACGACATTCAAGGCCAATTCACAAATCAAGGAAATGGCGTGTTTCTTAGATTGAAATGGAGTTTTTAAGTAAATAGTTTACCCTGACAATGTCCGACTTATTAAACTGCTCTTTCAAAAGCAGCCATTGGAACCAGCAATAAAACATACTATTTACGCTCAAAGTCACCTTGACCAAAACGCATCACAATTTCATCCAATTTATCATTCAGCTCATTTAATTCCAATGAATTAACCAACACTTGTCTAGTATCCTTAAAGTTATGAATCCCTTTAAAATAATTGGTGTAGTGTCTTCTCATCTCCAGAATGCCTCTTCGCTCACCTTTCCATTCCGCAGAAAGTGCTAAATGCTTTTTAGCAACCCGAACACGTTCCGTAATATCTGGTGGTGGTAAATGTTGACCTGTTTTCATGAAATGTTTAATCTCATTAAAAATCCAAGGGTAGCCAATAGCCGCACGGCCAATCATAATCCCATCCACATTGTATTTTTCTTTGTATTCTACCGCCTTTTCTGGAGTGTCTATATCCCCATTACCAAAGACCGGAATGTTCATACGCGGATTGTTTTTGACCTCGGAAATTAAAGTCCAATCGGCCTCGCCCTTATACATTTGTTTACGTGTTCTACCATGAATAGAAATTGCAGCAATACCTACATCCTGTAATTTCTCCGCAGTACTCACAATCTCCTTTGATGAATCGTCCCAACCTAGTCGGGTTTTAACCGTTACAGGAAGCTTTGTGGCTTTGACCACCGCTGCCGTTAGATCTTCCATCAATGGTATGTTTTGGAGTATTCCTGCACCGGCACCTTTGGAGACCACTTTTTTAACAGGACAACCAAAATTGATATCCAATAATTCAGGACCAGCTTCCTCCACAATCTCGGCCGAGCGAATCATAGAGTCCAAATTATGTCCAAAAATCTGTATACCTATTGGTCGTTCACCTGGGTAAATATCCAGTTTTTCTCGACTCTTTACTGCATCACGTATCAACCCCTCGGTAGAAATAAACTCAGAATACATTAAATCAGCGCCCAACTCTTTACATAAAACCCTGAATGGAGGGTCGCTAACATCTTCCATTGGTGCTAGCAATAATGGGAAATCTCCCAACTCAATATTATTTATTTTTACCACGATTTTTAGTTTCTTTGAAACGCTGCAAAATTACAACAAACAATTAGCTATGGCATTTAAAAATAGTATGAGTACCACAAGTCCTTTTGGTAAATTAGTTTTATTGGGAGTATTGATGCTTTTAGGAATGGCTTTTAGTGTGGCATTGCTATTTGCACTTAACATGGCACTTTGGGATTTGCCTATTGGTCAAATATCCGTAAGTGACATGCAATCCAACCCAGACTCATTATTAGCGGCAAAACTCCTTCAAATGGCATCACAAATTGGGTTATTCATTCTTCCTGCCTTTGGTTTTGCTTATTTCATTTCGCCCAACATTCAAGCAGAGCTTTCTTTTAAGCCAGGCCTAAACATTAAAAACGCAGTGATTGTGGTGGCTATTACATTATTAGCTATTCCATTTATCAATCTCTTGGCCCAGTGGAATTCTGAATGGCATTTGCCCGAATTCCTAGGTAATGTGGAAGTATGGATGCGCGAAAAGCAAGCCACCAACGACCGCCTTATGGAAGTTATTTTAGTCATGGATACTGTTCCCGATATCGTTATTAACATAGTGATGATGGCCTTTTTGCCCGCCATCGGAGAAGAGTTAATTTTTAGAGGAATCATTCAAAAACAACTTGTAAAATGGCTAAACAGTCCACATTGGGCCATCTTTTTAACGTCCGTGTTTTTTAGCGCCTTTCACATGCAGTTTTTGGGCTTTTTCTCTCGGTTAATACTAGGAATGATTTTTGGCTATTTATTTCATTATTCCAAAAATATTCGCGTTCCGATATTAGCTCACTTTACGAATAATTTTTTGGCCCTATTGCTGGCGTTTTACTTTGGGGTTGAAACAGCAGAGCCAGCCTTTGAAAACCCGTATAGCTTGGTTATTGTTGCTCCCACCCTAATGGCATTCGCTGCCGCTGTTTATCTTTTAATGCGAAACAAGGAGAAATTTTCACTAACCTAAAATCCTGTTACACAAACCAAAACGTTCTAAACCACAGCACCATTAATCAATAATTCTCAAATGGTTCAGCCTCCGATATTCTTTGGGGATAAACCGAACGTATTGCATTATATGCCACTAGCTGGTTACCCTCTTTAAGGGCCTCCATTCCTTTCCCGAATTTATCTTCTGCCAATTCATCTCGAAGCTGATTATAGGCACGCGAAAGTTCATTTTGCACTTTTAGGTACATTCCAAAACTGGTGTTTTTATCATTTTTCAATGAAATTACTTGTTTAGAGACGGGCATATCTCCTAGTAACTCAATTTTCAAAACTTTCTTTTCAGGTAAACGAATATCGTTGGTCGGGTTTTGTATGAATTTCTTGGTAAATGAACATACCTCACTCAACGGAATTGGTTCCCCTTCCATCATAATAATATTGTCTGAGTTTACCCAAACATCCAGTACATTTCGGTCTTTTACTTTTGCTTGTTCAATGTTTTCGAGAGAAGGTAGTTTTCGGAACATTCCAAATTCAGAATCCATGGTGGTAGTCACCAAAAAGAATACAAGTAATAGAAAAGCGATATCGGCCATTGAGCCGGCATTAATTTCGGGAGCGTTTTTTAGTTTCATATGATGTTTTGTTGGTTGGAATATCCTAAACAAAACTTACGCCAAAAAATATAGCACAAAAAAAAGGGAACACTCACGTATTCCCTCTTTTTAAAAAATGTTTGTTAGCTTATCTAACTACTCCACCCTCACGAGTTGAATAACTAATCTTCAAAGCGGAAACTTTACGAAGTTCTTGTTTAACTTCTGTAACGATACCCATTTTTGTTTCACTATCCACCTTTAATCCGGTGATTAATAATGGAACCTCAGCTTCGTCATGTTCTCCACGTTTAGTTTCAATATAAGCTCCAACTTCCGCAACCTCAGCATAAGCATCTCCTAATTGAATACGAGATGTTGTACCAAACGCTTTAGCATCATTCGGTTCTCCTATATAAATATAGGTAACCAATGATTTATTTGCGAATTTTTGAATTTCGGTAGCTTCAGGTGTACTCACCTTTACTTTTAAGTCTACCTCACGCATAACTGTAGTTACCATGAAGAAGAACAATAGCATGAACACAATATCTGGCAAAGAGGCCGTTGATATGGCTGGTTCACCTTTGCCGTCATCTTTTTTAAACTTACTTGCCATAATTAGTTACCTACGTTTTTCGGTTCAGCCTCAGAAATACGCTGAGGATATATGGAACGAATTGCTTTCACTTTTGCTTTCTCACCACTTTCTACCAATTCGGTATAAGTAACTTGAAATTCCTCCATAGAAAGCTCATCACGCAACTCATTATATGCAGCTGCTAATTCATTCTGAACTTGAATGTATAATTTGTATGATGTCCCGTTATCATTTTGTAATGAAATTACCTGTTTAGAAACCATGGTATTTCCTAATAAAGGAATATCCACTTGTTTCTTTTCAGGAAGCGTTTCTTTGTTCATTGGATTAGCAATAAACTCTTTTGCAGCTTCCTTTAATTCGGTAACATCCATTAACTCCCCTTCAACCAATAATTGATCATTTGCATTTGCTAATACCACAAATACATTTCTATCCTTAATTGGTGGCGGTTTTGGCATGTCTGGCGGCAAAGTCGGAGGCAATTTACGCATCATTCCCAAATCAGAATCCATCGTGGTAGTTACCAAGAAGAATACTAATAACAAGAAGGCGATGTCTGCCATCGATCCCGCATTTATTTCTGGAGCATCTCTTTTAGCCATAATACAATTAACGCATTAAACTATAAATTCTAGAAAACACAAGTGTTACTATAGATGCACCCATTAAAATATAGATTGCATACAATAACATTCCTGAAAAACGTGACATTCCTTCTGATAAATCAATTGAAGTATTTTCGTAATTCACGTAATCTGAACCGTCTGCTAAACCGTAAGCGGCACCTAATACAATCGCCATTCCTACAATTCCAATTCCGATTCCTTTTATACTACTTGGGTCGGCAATTAAGCCGGTTACAGCGCCAATTAAGGCAACCACTAACCCAATTCCAAAAAACACGTACGAGCCGTATAATATTGGATCGACATTATCCATCATCGACATCACAAATAGTATTGCACTAACTGCGATGAGAATGACCATTGCTCCTGATGAAATTTTATCTTTCATAATTCGCTATGTCTTATTTATTGTTGTGTTGATATTTCACAAGGATATCAATTAAAGAAATTGACGCATCTTCCATATCATTTGTAATTGCATCAATTTTTGATACAATGTAATTATAAAATACTTGAAGTACCATCGCAACTAATAAACCAGAAACGGTAGTAATCAATGCTTGTCCAATACCTACTGCTACAATTGCAGGAGAAATATTATTTGCTGCAGCAATCGCGTCAAATGCGCTAATCATCCCAATTACAGTTCCAAAGAACCCTAACATCGGAGCCAAAGCGATGAACAATGAAATCCAAGAAACGTTTTTCTCTAATTGGCCAACTTGCACGCCACCGTAAGCAATAACAGATTTTTCAACCATGTCAATTCCTTCTTCGTAGCGATCCAAACCTTGGTAAAAGATACTTGCTACTGGTCCGGCTGTATTTCTACAAATCTCTTTTGCAGCTTCAATTCCATTTGAATTTAGAGCAGTTTCTACATCATTCACCAATTTTGTGGTGTTAGATGATGACATACTTAAATAAATAATTCTTTCAATAACGATTGCAAGACCTAAAATCAATGCTAATGCTACGAAAGACATGAAACCTGCATCACCTTCAATAAATTTTGCTTTTACCGCTTGATGGAAAGTTTTTTCTACTTCTGGAGCTTCCTCTACTGCGGCAGCTACTTCCGGTGCAGCTTCTTCAACTTCTTCCACAACAACTTCTTCTGCAGCACCACTATCAGCGGAGGCCTCTACCATTTCTGGGGTTTCGGTTCCTTCCTCATTCTGTGCGTTCACTACATTTGTTACTCCAAACGTAAGTACTCCTGTTACAGCCAATACGGCTAGAAATTTTCTCATGATTTATCAGATTTAATTATTCTTATTTTCTATTTATTGTTTACTAATTACTAATTTTTCCTGCGGAGAGAGAGGGATTCGAACCCTCGGTACTCTTTCGAGTACACACGCTTTCCAAGCGTGCGCCTTAAGCCACTCGGCCACCTCTCCAATACATGACCAAGTACAAATAATATCGGCCACTAAACTACAATTTTTTTGAATCATACAAGAGTTTCAATTCTCATTTTTGCAGCGGATGGCAATTATACAATTTTCCCATAAATTATGTAAGCCTAATACCTCATGTTTTCCTAAATGTTAACGTTTATTTCACACCTAAGGTTAGTCACTCTTTTTTAACAACTTACTCTTATCCATCAAAGCCATTCCAAGTTCTATTTGCCCCGATTGGTAATATGCAATCCCTAAATTTTGCATGATACTGGCGTTTTCGGGGTTGGCTTCATACAACGGTTGTAAAATAGCAATCGCATCATTAAACCTACTCATCATGGCGTAAGTAATCGCTAATTTCTCTGCAATATCACTATCGGAAGGATACAACTTATATGCCTTTTGCATATACGGAAGTCCTTTTCCGGGGTTATTTAGGTTTTGTACCGATACTTGAGCCGCAGCTAACAAATATTTCTTATTGGTAGGAGCAAAAACTAATGCTGAATCATACGCGGCAACCGCTTCATCATATCTTATTTCGAGCAATAATTTATTCCCAATAATAAAGATATTCTCTACAAAGGAAGGATCGTTTGGTTTACGTTTAGCGCAATAGCCATAAAAAATTATGGACTCTTCATAGTTTCCGGCTTCAAAATACATCTTACCCAACAAATCTAAAGGCGGAAAATATCCTGGATATATGTCCAGCGATTTTTTCAAATACCCGTAGCATTCGTCTAGCATTTGCTGCCGTTTTTCCGGATTCTTTTCGTTTGCAAGTTCTCTTATGATGGCATCTCCTGCCGCCATATTAACTTTAGCACTTCCGGTAGACACCTTTACATCGGATAACGCTAATGTGGAGTCATTTTTCCAGGCAGCACTTCTACCAATAGTCATTACCGAAAAAACAAGTACTACCATACCCAGAAATCCCAAAATAGCGGGCCGTTGGATTCCTTTTACTTTTTGGGGTAATACTTCTAAGCATAAATAAGTGAGCACAATCACAAATGCAATTGTAGGCACGTACATAAATCGCTCGTTCATGAAAACTCCAATTGGAAAAAATAAATTAGATACTAATATAGTGGTTCCTAGAAAAAACAAAGCGGAGAAGGAATATACGTTTTTGGATTTCATTCCTTTTACAATCACGGTCAATAATCCTAACAGAATTACCACTCCAGCAATCGTTCCTAAATTCGACCAATTCGCATAATGTTCCTCTTCTCCTAAAAACGGCAGATGAAATGGGTAATAATCATGAGTTAGTGGAAATGGAAAAAACAGTAACTTTATATATGCAGCGAGAATCAAGAATATGGTCGCCAAGCGCTGCCCTTCTGTCGCCTCCAAAAATGGACTATTCATCAACTCACTTGCAATTGGCGTATCGGGTGAACCAATGACCATAAACCGAATTGCAGTATAGGCCGCACCTGCCAACAGTAAACCAAAAAAAGACATTTTCCACGACTTTGCATCACCTATATTAAAGAAGTACAATAAAATTGGACCTAACGCTACAAATGCAATGGTGGTCTCTTTGGACATCAAACTCAAAAACAAAAATGCCGCAGCATACCCCAGTTTTTTCATATCCAATCCTTTGGCATAATCAATCACGTAATTTAATGCCAATAACCCAAAGAGTAAACTTAAAATTTCATCTCTACTTTTTATATTCGCAACCACCTCCACATGCAAGGGATGCGCTATAAATAATAAGGTAGCCCAAAACGGAATACTTTGCCAAATTGGAATATTTTGAACCGGAAATAACCGAAGCAAAAATGTAAATAGAATTAAACCCGTAAGTCCGTAGAGAATAGCATTAATAATATGGCTCAATCCCGGATTCTCTCCAAAAAGCTCCCATTCTATCGCATAGGTCACCAACGACAACGGCCGATAACGGCCACCAGCAACTAAGGCATTTTTATTTAAATCTTCGACATCCACGCCATACTGCTCGGCCCAAAAACCATCCATCGAATCGTAAAAGAAATGTGCTACCACTCCATCAAAACCCTTCATGGTTATTTGATTGGAAATAATTACAATTTTATCATCCAAGGCGTAATCGAAATTAATGGTATTGGCATAGAGCATAAACCCAAAAAGGAATAATAAAATTTTCCAATTTTTAGCTATTCCCAACCCAGTTCTTACCGATATTTCCTTTTCAACCTCCGTTTCTACAATTGGAGATTCCTTAATTTTTGTCGATTTTTTTCTTGCCATAACTATAGTGTCATTTCGCCTCGTAATGGAGTTTCAAATTGAGATTTTAGGGCTGCAACGGTCAGGTTTTTTTCTTTCAAATACATCAGCTTAGTTAAAGCGGCTTCGGAGGTAATATCATAACCTCCAATTATTCCAATATCTTTTAATATTCGTCCATTTTCATATAGGCTCATGTTTACCTTTCCTTTATCGCATTGGGTGATATTCACAATTACTTTATCTGCTTTAATAGCAGTTTTCAGCGCATTTAAAAACCATGGCAACATTGGCACGTTTCCAGCTCCAAAGGTGATAAGCAAAATCGCCCAATTTCGTGTGCTTGTTAAAACTGAAGCAACTTGATCCTCGGCCATTCCCGGAAATACGGGTAAAATAAAAATGCCTTGTTCTTGCAATTCTACCACGTTCAATTCTCCATTACCGAAGGGTTGTATATGGTGATTTTTATATTCTATGGTTACGCCAGCCTCGGCTAAATCTCTAAAGTTTGGAGAGTTAAACGCATCAAAATGCATCGTGCTTGTTTTATGCGCTCTGTTTCCTCTAATTAATTTGTACTCAAAATAAATAGCTACTTCTGCCACCTTAGGCTTCCCATTCTCGTCTTTATCACTTGCAATCTCAATGGCGGTCAAAATATTCTCTTTGCCATCGGTACGCAATACTCCAATAGGTAATTGAGAACCCGTTAGAATTACAGGTTTATTCAACCCCTCCAACATAAAACTTAACGCTGACGCGGTATATGCCATCGTGTCTGTACCATGAAGAATTAAAAACCCATCATAATTAGTATAATTTTTTTTAATAATTCCTGCCAGTTTGTTCCAATCTTTGGTGGATACATCTGACGAATCGAGTGGGGTTTCAAACGCAATAGTCGTAATCTTACAATTAAGTTTATTCAGCTCCGGAATTTCTTGGGTAATCTGGCTGAAATCAAATGGATGCAACGCTTTGGAGGCCACATCCTCTACCATACCGATGGTGCCACCAGTATAAATCATTAAAACTTTAGATTGCTCCTTCATTTACGCTCAATTTAGGGGTCAAATATACCGATTTGGACTGTTTTTTAAGCCATACAAAAAAATGATTTTTGGAACCACTTTCCTTTTCGCAATTCCCGTTTTTTTATCACAAAAAAAACCGTTACTTGAAATCAATCAAATAACGGTTCAATTAGCTTTGTATACCTGCTCACTATTCCTTCATCCACATTTAAGGATAAAAAAGAACCGGTTATACCTTCATAATTTCCACTTCTTTTTCAGCCACCAACTGATCTATCAATTTAGTGAAACTATCCGTACGCTTTTGAATTTCTTCTTCCGAATCACGTGCGATGTCTTCCGAAAGATTATTATCCTTTAATTTTTTGATTTCACTCAAAGCATCATGTCGCGCATTTCGTACACTTACTTTGGCATTTTCACCTTCGCCTTTACCTTGCTTTGCCAAATCTCTACGTCTTTCTTCCGTTAGCATAGGTACATTAATAATCACCATTTCCCCGTTATTTTGAGGATTCAATCCTAAATTGGAATTAATAATGGCTTTCTCAATAACCTGTAACAAAGATTTTTCAAATGGTTGAATCATTAAGGTATGTGCATCTGGAGTGTTCACATTAGAAACTTGAGATAATGGAGTCATAGCCCCATAATACTCTACCATTACACCACTCAACATAACTGGGTTAGCTCGGCCTGTTCTAATTTTTAATAATTCCTTTTTTAAGTGCTCAATAGAGAGATCCATCTGCTCTTTGGCCATATCAAAAATCATTTCTAATTCTTCTTCCATTTTTATTTTTGTTGGTGGTACAAATAAACGATTTTTCTATTCGCTAACAAACCGAAACTATTCGGATTTATTTTGAAATGCATTCCAGCCTTGCGCTTGCAGTTCTATAACTTGTTCGCCACGGGCCACCATCGTAATTCCAGCACCTTTATCTGCGATATGTCCAATAATTGCAATTCCGGGAATACTTTCAACCACCTCAAAATCTTTTTGAGAAATGGTGAATAGCAATTCATAATCCTCACCTCCATTAAGCGCGGCAGTGGTTGCGTTGAAATTAAAATCTTCGGCCGCTTTATAAGTGTAATAATCTACCGGGATTTTATCCTCATAAATTTGAGCACCTACCTCGCTTTGCTTACAAATATGCATTAGCTCGGATGCCAACCCATCTGAAACATCAATCATGGAAGTGGGTTTAACCTTCATTTCGGCCAAAGCCTTCACTACTTCCCTACGGGCTTCCGGTTTTAATTGTCGCTCTAAAACGTATTCACTACCAGTCATATCTGGCTGCATATTAGAATTTTCTCTAAACACTGCTTTTTCGCGTTCCAATACTTGCAGCCCCATGTAAGCGGCACCCAAATCACCAGAAACACAGATTAAATCATTTTCTTGGGCACCATTTCGGTAAACTACCTCATCTTTAGCTACTGAACCAATAGCCGTAACACTAATTACTAATCCTTTTAAGGATGAAGTAGTATCTCCACCCACCAAATCCACGTTGTAAAACGCACATGCCTGATGAATACCTGCATATATTTCTTCTAAAGCTTCAACCGAGTATCGGCTAGAAACAGCAATGGAAACGGTGACCTGTTTAGGTTGCGCATTCATAGCATAAATATCCGATAAATTTACTACTACTGCTTTATATCCCAAGTGTTTAAGCGGCACATACGTTACATCAAAATGGATACCTTCTACCAACATGTCGGTAGAAACCACTGTAAGTTTTTCGCCATGATCTAGCACAGCTGCATCATCTCCAATGCCGTAGATGGTACTTTTATCTTTATTATTAAACGATTTCGTTAAATTATCAATGAGCCCGAACTCACCTAATTCCTCCAAGTTGGAGATGGCTTGATTTTTATCTTCTAACATGCGGCAAAATTAGGAGATTCAAACAATATCGTTACAAAATAATTGCTTATATCCACAAAAATGACCACTTGCTGTCTCGTTCAGTTAACAGAGTAATAGACAAACAAATATCGTCACAAATAAAAAGCCCCTATTAACAAAGAGTAATAGAGGCTTTGGATAGATTAAACTAGTCCTTTATTCTTGTTCTGCAAATTTGGCTGCTAGCACTTTTTGAACTTCTCCTGGAACAGGTTCATACGCATGAAAATTGCTAGTATAACTAGCCATACCATGTGTTAATGAACGTAAAGTGGTGCTATATTTATTTAATTCAGCCAACGGCACTTGAGCCTTAATTACTTGGTTTTTACCTTTGGACTCAATTCCCATAATGATGGCCCTTCTCGTTTGCAAATCGGTCATTACTTCGCCCACCATATCTTCAGGAGCTTGCACTTCAACTATTTGAATTGGCTCTAAAATTTTTGGTGCCGCATTTTGAAATGCTTCTTGGAATGCATGCGCACCTGCCAATCGAAATGAAATTTCATTGGAATCTACAGAATGCATTTTTCCGTCATAAACAACCACACGAACATCTCTCACATAGGATCCCGTAATTGGGCCGACTTCCATTTTATCCATTACCCCTTTCATAATGGCAGGCAAGAAACGTGCATCAATTACTCCACCAACGATAGATCGAACAAAATGAAGTTTACCACCCCATGGTAAATCCACATATTCTTCTCCTCTTACCGGATGGTTTTCAGGAGACGACATGTTTTCATACCAAGGTTCAATATCAATGTATACTTCGGCAAACTGTCCGGAACCACCAGATTGTTTTTTATGCTTATAATAGGCCGATGCTGGTTTCTGAATGGTTTCGCGATATGGAATTTTAGGATCCTCAAAACTGACATCCATTCCATACTCTTTCTCCATTATCCACTTAATTACAGATAGGTGCAATTCACCTTGACAATGTATAATGAGCTGACTCAACTCTTTTGATTGTTCATAGGTAACCGTAGGGTCTTCCTGGGTGATTTTTCGTAATACCTCCCCTAATTTCTCATCATCTTTACGTGTATTAGCTACAATAGCAGTACGAATACGTGGAGATGGAAAATGGATAGGTTTCAATCCAATATTATCATTTTTAGTACTTAACGTATGATTAGTATCTGTGTTTTTCAACTTTAAAGTAGAGCCTATATCCCCCACTACTAATTTATCTACCGGATGACGTTCATGTCCATCCATGATATATAATTGGTTAATATGTTCATTTTCTCCGGTGGTATGATTAATCAATTGGCTACCTTGTTTTACGGTACCTGAAATCACTTTAAAAAAGGAGAGTTTCCCTAAATTTGGTTCTATAATCGTTTTGAAAACAAACAGTACTGGAGGTCCATCTAATTTATGGGCAATTTCGTGGCCATCATCGGTAACTTCTGGTTTCATATCCACAGCCGATGGAGCAACATTATCAATGAATCCCATTAATCTACCAGAGCCCATATCATTTTTGGCCGATAAACAGAACACTGGAAATACATCCTGATTTCGCATGCCAAGTTTCAAACCTTCTCGTAATTCATCTTCGCTTAGATTTCCTTTTTCAAAATAAAGCTCCATCAAAGCCTCATCATTTTCGGCTGCTTTTTCTACTAATTCATTGTGAAGGCGATTCGCTTTTTCGAGTTCTTCGGTAGGAATTTCGCTTTTTGCTGGTTTTCCACCGTCAGGACCAAATGTATAGCATTTCATTTTCAACAAATCTATCATTTGATTAAATCCCTCGCCCTCATTGATTGGATATTGCATTTGCGTTACCGCACTTCCGTAGGCTTCTTTTAGGGATGCAAGCGACATTTCAAAATCCGATTTTTCATGATCTACTTGATTTATCGCAAAAATGAGTGGCTTTTGATAATGGGTCACATGCTTCCAAAGCAAATCTGTACCTACTTCAACGCCATATTGCGCATTGATGAGCATTAAACCAATATTGGCTACACGCAATGAAGAAACTACTTCGCCTACAAAATCATCTAATCCTGGTGTGTCTATTATGTTTATTTTAAAATTTCTCCATTCGGTATGGAGAGGGGTAGCAAAAACAGAACTCTGACGTTCTTTTTCTATTTCGTGGTAATCGGACACTGTATTTTTTGCTTCTACCGTTCCTCTTCGGTTAATTAGCCCTGCTTCAAAAAGCATGGTTTCGGCAAGAGTAGTCTTGCCCGATTTCGAGGATCCAAGCAATACGAGGTTTTTGATGTGTTTTTCGTCAAATACTTTCATGACAATTTGTTTTAAGTGTATAAAATAAGGAAAATTGATTCCTATTGTTTTAATTATTGGAACCATAAAACTACACCTACAAGAACCTCGAAAAGATAGGGTTATGTCAGAAAAAAGCATGACATTGATTGGTTGTTTTTTGAAATGTCTTTGCTAATTTATCGGTTTAAACTAAGATGGGATTCAGGCGTAACTAAAATAAAACACCTTTAGTGACACGCTCTTAGATTAAATAGAATTCAAATTGCGCTCTAAAATCGCAATAAATGCAAGCCCTAGCTTTAATCTTTCATCAAATCAGCCAACGCCCTATCCAAATTTGGATATTGAAATTCAAATCCTGCATCTAATATTTTAGCACTAGAAACCCTACTGCCATAAAGTAACATATCGGCCATTTCTCCAAACATGATTTTCAAAATGAAGGAAGGAATATTGGGTAGCCACATGGGTTTACCTAAGGTTTTGGCCAGGGCCTTGGTAAATGATTTATTGGTTTGATGCTCAGGAGAAATCGCATTAAAAGCGCCATTCATTTTTACATCATTTAAGGCTTTCACGTAAATATCACATAGGTCATCTATATGAATCCACGGCATGTATTGCTTACCTGTGCCTAGTGCTGCACCAACGCCCATTTTTATAGGGAGTACCATTTTATCCATCGCTCCATCCTTGGAAGTGAGTACTACTCCAGTTCTAATTTGAACCGTTCTAATGCGAGAATCAAACACATCGGATGCCGCTTTTTCCCAAAGTTGGCAAACGGTTCCTAAAAAATCATTTTCCGGTTGACTTGTTTCCTTGTAAATGTTTTTTGTGGTTATCGCTCCATAGTAACCCACTGCCGAAGCAGAAACAAACGCTTTTGGGCCTAAATTTAGCTCCTTCAGCTTTTGCTGCAAAAACTGGGTGGACTTAACCCTAGAGTCAATGATGAGTTTTTTCCGTTCCGTTGTCCAATGCTGCCCTGCTATGTTTGCACCTGCCAAATGCACAATATAATCACTGTTTCGTAGAGCCATTTCGTCTACCTCCTCATTTTTCCAATTCCAATGAAAAACCGGAAACTCAGATTTATTGTACCGTACTTGACTTAATACCGCTACATCAAAACCCGATTGTTTTAGCCTTTGGCAAAGATGCCGGCCAATTAACCCTGTTCCTCCTGTAACTAATACTGTTGGCATTATAAAATAAGTCGTATCAAAAAAAAAGCAGTTACTCCATGATAGAATAACTGCTTTCCATTTAGTTATTTGCTTTCAAATCTGCTGCTGATCCTTTTTCAGGTTCAGTGCGTTTAATCAGACCTAAAGTTTCGCCCATATATCTTCCAAAATCACGCATATCTTCCGCCTCGTCTGTCATACCTGTAGCTTTCTCAAACGTGTCGGCCATGGTCATTATATTTTGGTACGTAAACAATTTCATCTCGTCTACCGTAAATTCTTTAGTCCATAAGTCTACCTGCAATGCATTTTGTGCTTTTGCATCCCAAACTGACAAAAATGAAGCGGTTACATCTCCTTTTTTGGCACCATCGGTGGCCGACCATTGAATTTTTTCCGGAATTGAGTTTTCGTCTAACGCAACTTCAATTTTTATTTCTGATTTTTCCATTACTATATAAGTGTGCTATCTTGGTTTGTATTTAGATTTTCGCAATATTAATTGCGCATCTTCCATTTTCATTAATTCTTGAATTGTCGTTTTTGGATGGGTATCCATATACTTCCGTATGATTTGCCAACCCACCCAATATCCAATTTGTGCAGGCGATTCTTTTGGGAATCCTGGAGAAAACGGTCCTTGTCCCGTGTAAGACCTAAGTACCCTTACATCTGTACTATAAAGCACTTCACTCTCTATCATTTTTGCCCAAATATTCACTTCGTTTTCCGTACACCATTTTTCTTCCTCGGCTGTATAGCCCATTAATAAATGGGGTTCTGCAAATGGAAAAATTGCCTCCATTAAATAAATAGACTTTCCGTAGCTTATCATTTTTGCCAATAAATCATCCTTTTTAACGGTGGGTTCAAACTCGCTCAACACCCAACCTCTCATCATGTCGTAAGGCATGTAGGCTCGTGTCGCTTTTTTGCGTATGTATTCTGGAATACCGGCCAACTTATAGATTTTACTGCTGTCGCCCATGTACATATCCAAACCTACCCCAAGTACCGAATCAGTCACTACAATGTTGTTTGAGATACCGGTAACCATACTTACAATCACCGGAATTTGTTTTTCAGGGAAATAATGGTGATAATACGAAAAAGCCTTGGACATTTCATTTTGAATTGGCTGCACTTCATGAAAATTTGAATCCACTAACATAAATAGTTGGTGAATATCCTTATGCATTAAAAAACGCATTATTTCATTTTCGTACGTAGGCGAATAAACGTCCCCAAAATTCATTACCCTACCCGCATACAATCTATAAAAACCACCATACACATCCACTAAAGAATCATTATATGAATGGAAATCAGGTTTGGTTGCTAATCCAGTAATATCTGTTTCCAAATGTAGCCACGCTAGATCCACCTTATCGGCAGATATATCCACATCAAACTTGTTACTATCGCAAGAAGACAATCCTAAAATTAGCCACAATGAAATATTAAAAATGTACGAAAATTTATTCTTCATCGTTTTGAATATATTTTACTTTTACGCTTTAGATTCGCAAATCTACAAAACAGAACAAGGTAACGTTATGAGGTATATAAAATTTTATGTAATAGGATTATTAATTTTCGGGTTTAGTATCAACACAAGCGCACAGGATGATAAAAAAGTGGCGCTGGCTTTAACCGTATCACCATCCATCGCTTGGTTTACGCCATCCAATAAGGGATACGACTCTGATGGTTCTAAATTAGGAATTAAATACGGCTTATTAATGGATTTTCAATTATTTGGAGTTTCCAATTACAGTTTCACAACCGGTTTTACAATGAATCATACGGGGGGTAAACTAATAGAACCTAACACATTTGAAAACGCAAGTGGAATTGTGGTTTCCGCCAAAAACGCCTCCAACTACAAAATGACATACATTGACGTGCCATTGGCTATTCGGCTAAAAACAAATGAGATTGGATACATGACATATTATGCTGTTTTTGGTTCCGAAATGGGCTTTAACATTAGTGCTAAGAAAGAATACACCACTTCATATGGAAATAGTGCCACCGGAACAATTACAGATGATGTATCGGGTGATATCAACTTATTTCGGAGTTCGTTAGTATTTGGAGCTGGTTTTGAACGAAACATTTCAGGAAATACAAATTACCGTGTTGGATTAACCTACCACAACGGACTTACCAACGTGATAAAAGGAGATGCTTTGGTGGTGGATGCTAATGGAAACTCGTTGATTGAAAATAACCAAGCAGTTTACGATAAAAAAATCAACACCAAATTGCGTTTTATCGAGTTAAATTTAGCCATCGTATTTTAATAAAAATGGAGCATAACAAAGTCATCAAGCACATTGTAAATTGGTTGAATCAATATGCAAAAAACGCTCATGTAAACGGTTTTGTAATTGGCATTTCGGGAGGAATTGACAGTGCGGTTACCAGCACCCTATGTGCCTTGACGGGTAAAAAAACTATTTTGGTAGAAATGCCAATTCACCAGGATCATAGCCAGGTAAGCCGAGGACGAACACATATTTCGTATTTAAAAGAAACCTACCCCAACTGCACCGATGTTGAATTGGATTTAACGCAAACCTACGATCAATTTGTAGCTCAATTATCCTCCAAAGCCGATATGACTAAATCGGAAGAAATTAAAAATCTCACTTTAGGTAATACGCGTGCTAGATTGCGCATGACTTCGTTATATGCCGTAGCAGGAATAGAAGGCCTTTTGGTCGCAGGAACGGGTAATAAGGTTGAAGATTTTGGCGTGGGCTTTTTTACAAAATACGGAGATGGAGGAGTAGATCTTTCGCCTATTGCCGATTTGTATAAAACCGAGGTATACGCTTTAGCCAAAACCCTTGGAGTTAATGATGCCATATTAACGGCTGCTCCTACCGATGGCCTTTGGGAAGATGGCCGTACCGATGAAGACCAAATAGGTGCTACCTATTCAGAATTAGAAGAAGCCATGCAAATCCATGAAGTATTTGGGGATAATCCACCCAAATGCGAATTTAAAACCACAAGGAGTGAAATAGTTTGGAAAATTTATTTGAGTAGATTTAAAGCAAATCAACATAAAATGAACCCGATACCGGTGTGTAAAATTCCTACGGAATTAAAAAATTAATAACATGAAAGCCCCAATCAAACCACATCTACTTTCATCTAAAACAGATTGGTTAACCATTGGTGGTCTCTCTATATTGGTATTGCCTCTCGCATTTCTAATTCCTAGCAACGATGAATTAGCCACTTCTGTAGGTTGGTTTTTGTATGCTGTGGCATTTGTGGTTAACTATCCTCATTTTACCATTTCATATCAATTATTGTACGGTGACTATCGACATCTTCTTTTAAAGGATTTCCGGTTTATTTGGGCAGGAATAATTGTCCCCTTCCTAATGATAAGTTACACCACCGTGGCTCATTTTACGCAGAGTTATGACTTGCTAGTCTATTTCGTTCAATTCATGTTTGTGATAGTAGGTTGGCATTATACCAAACAAAGCTATGGGGTTATTATGGTTACTTCTACCATGAATCAATACTATTATACCCGATGGGAAGCCGGAATTTTAAAGTTTAATATGTACGCATTATGGATGACCTCCTTCCTATTTTTTAATATTGGCATACATGAACAACCCGATTATTGGGGAATCAGATACTTTTCACTCAATTTTCCAAAAGAGGCGCTTTATGCCGCTTATGGCGCAACGGCTTTGAGTCTTATTGCAGGAGTTATCGTTTTAGGAATACGTATCTACCAAACAAAAAAATGGCCTCCATTTATTTCTATCTTAGGATTTGCGTCCATTTATGCTTGGTTTTTACCGGTGTTTTTCAATAGTATTTATTTTTTAGCCATCCCATTTTTTCATTCTATACAATATTTCACTTTTGTTTTTGCTTTAAAAAACAATGAGGTTACTGCCCAAACGCACAATCCTAAAAATGGGAAAAAAGCAGTGTTTCAATACTTTGCCCTAGCCATCCTTTCGGGCGCATTATTATTTGAGGGAGTACCCCGCGTTTTAGGGGTGGTAGTAGATTACAATCACGAGTTATTTGGAGATGGATTAATGCTATTCATCTTTTCCGTATTTATCAATATTCACCACTATTTCATTGACAATGTTATCTGGAGGAAAGACAATCCATTGGTTCAAAAATATTTATTTAAAGGAATGGATACGAACTAATTGCTTGGAAAAACCTCCCTTACCATCACCGAAATAGGCTTCCTAAAATTTGATAATACGTATATAAATAATACACTGAATTTTAGATCTAAAAAAATTCATTCAAATCGGATTTGAATCTACCTTTGCGCCAATGCAAAAAATAGATTTTAGTTCCAGAACAATACAAATTGCCACCTTGGCTTTTTTATCCTTAATTTGGGGAAGTTCATTCATTTTAATGAAACGAGGATTAGCCGTTTTTCCACCCAACGAAATTGCATCCATGCGAATTTTCTTGGTTTTTCTGGTACTTATTCCTGCCACTATCAAACATGGAAGCGCGCTCAAATCGGGCAATAGATGGTCTTTTTTGGCTGTTGGTATTTTTGGAAGTGCTCTACCCTATTTCTTATTTGTTACCGCTCAAACGGAAATAAGCAGTTCTTTATCTGGAATTTTAAATTCACTCACCCCCCTATTTACTTTGATATTTGCGCTGGCGTTTTTTCATCAAAAAATTCGGTTGATTAGCATAGCCGGGGTAAGTTTAGGCTTGATAGGTGCTATTGGTCTTATTTATTTTTCGGCCGAACATGCGGTAGCACAAAGTTTTACCATTTACATGATTCTTCCCATAATTGCTTCCGCATCCTATGGTATCAATGTCAACATTATTAAATCCTCTTTGCAAAACATTAATCCGGTTGCGGTAACGGCATTGTCTTTTGTAATGGTCGGCCCATTTGCAGGAATTTACCTGCTCGGTTTTTCAGATTTTCTTACCCATATTAACCAACCCGGTGGTTGGGAAGCTTTTGGATATATATCCATCCTAGCGGTTATTGGAACCGCCTTAGCGGTGTTGATTTTTAATATGCTTATTCAGTATACTACGGCATTATTTGCCTCTTCCGTTACCTACCTCATCCCTATAATAGCTATTCTTTGGGGAGTTATTGATGGAGAAGAATTCAACCTCATCCAATTGCTATTTGCCGGGGTAATATTAGCAGGCATTAGCTTAATTAGAAGTTCAAAATAGCTAAAAATGCAAATGTTAATTTCTGATAACTCAAGAACTTGCAACTGCAATAACTTGTTATTTTTGCAGTCCTAATAAAAATAGAGAATATGACTAAAGGAACAATAAAAACAGCTAAAGGCGACATGAAAGTAGAATTCTACGATAATGACGCTCCCAACACCGTTGCTAACTTTGTAAAATTAGCGAAAGATGGGTTTTATAACGGATTGACTTTTCACCGTGTAATACCTGATTTTGTGATTCAAGGAGGTTGCCCAGATGGAACGGGTGCAGGAGGTCCTGGTTACCAAATAGATTGCGAATTAGATGGTGAAAACCAATTTCATGATAGAGGTGTTCTTTCTATGGCTCATGCAGGTAGAAATACTGGCGGATCCCAATTTTTCGTATGCCATAGTCGTAACAATACTGCTCACTTAGATCGCCAACATACTTGCTTTGGCAAAGTAGTGGAAGGACTAGATGTAATTGATGACATTCGTGGAGGAGATAAAATTATAGAGGTAGTGATTGATTAATTTCATTTAATTTACCAACTTATTTAAAGCCGGATATTCTTCTTGAGTATTCGGCTTTTCCATTTTTATATCTGAAATGCATCCATTCAGCACCTTTGTTTACCCTTTATACCAAAAAGAAAAAACTATTCCATTTTACCCCAACCCAATCTGATAATTGCACGTAAACGCGGTTATAAACAATATAAAATATCATCCATGAAGAAAATCATACTTTCATTAGCATTGCTTGCAGCCGCAAGCACCACATTTGCGCAGTCAACTTTGAGCCCGCAAAACGACAATAACCCAATCCAAATTATTGGAGAAGATGTACTTTCAACCCAAGTTGAAATTTTAAACCAACGAGGAACAACTACTTGTGCCGATACCAACAGATGGGCTTGGGCAAGATCATTTAATGGTGGAGCAGCTACCTATTACGGAGCATTTATGCATGCAGATACTTTGGTACCGAATGCATTTGGAACCTACATAAACGTTCCTGCTGGAATGAATGTGGATGTTTCTGGATTTAGACTTTACGGATGGTCATTAAGACCTGATGGAGCTTCTGTTTCTGTAAACGCGGTACTTTATGCAGCTGGTGCAGATTCTTTACCAACAGGTAGCGCATTGGCTACGGTTGCCGTTTCTCTTGATACTGCCACTGGTAGTATTTCACCAACACAAGCCATTTTTTCATCTGCTGTTAGTTTAACAGGTTCTTTCGTTATTTCCATTGAAAATTCAACTGCACAAGGAGATTCAATTTCTGTGTTACGTGGATTTACTGGTTCAGGAGTTGCAGATAATTACCCAGCAGTATATAAAGCCATTGATTTAGCTGGAGGAAATTACACCAGATTACCAGGTACAAGCTTTGGTTCAAGATTACCACATTATTACCCATATGTTTCTTATTCTCCAGTGAATGATTTCACCATGAGTGTAAGTAAATTATCTGGCGCAAACGAATCTGTTGACTTCACTTATGCCGCGCCAAAAGTGACTGATGATGCAATCTGGTCATTTACTGGATTTTTAGGAGACACTACTTCTACTTGGAATTTTGACGATGGCTCTTCAATGAAAGCTAGAACAACTTCTCACGTATTCAGCGTAGCTACTAACGATTACAATGTAATGCTTACTGATTCTATTCGTAAATGGACGGGAAACTATTGTGTAATGACTGAAACAAAAACCTTGTTGAAAGCTCATCCATTAAGTGTTGAAGCTATTTCTGCAAACCCAGTTTCTGCATTTATTGCAAATAACGAGATTCAAATTAGCAACGCAACAGGAATGGCTACCATTTACAGCATCACCGGTTCTGTAGTTAAACAATTCGTTGTTTCAAGCACAACGGCACACGTTAATGTGGCTGATTTAAACGATGGCATCTACATTTTATCTGTAAACAATCAAGCGATTCGTTTGAAAAAATAAGCAATCTAATTTTATTGAAATCCCGATAATCAGTGATTATCGGGATTTTTTTTGCCCTATATCTACCTTTACTAACGCGTGGAAAAGCACTCAATAAGATTATACCGAAGTCCTTATTTTGACCGAATTATCGGCATCATATTTGTAAACCCGTCTCATAACTAGTGTTAAATATTATATCGCCATTTTAAACCATTGCAAAAACATGCATACATTCGATCTACCATCTACAAAATTTTATTCTTTATTCCTTAATAAATACTTCAAATGAAACACATTGCATTCACACTCCTTGTAGCCCTAACCACACTTGCCGGCTACGCACAAGACTCTAGCATTACCACTTTCAGTATTAAAGATTATCCACTCCGAGACTATGTGGCACCTGATATTAAATTTAGGCAGCTTAATGTACTCACGGATATGGAAGGATATGGAACCAAGAGCGGCAATAGAAATTACAACCGAGTAAACGGTAATCTTGCATTAGGTTACAATAATTACATTAATCTCACTCATTATCAAGGGAGTTCATATTCATCTGTTCGATATCAAGGATATTATAACTCCTCCTCGGCAGATACAACATCAATTAACAAGTCAGGAAGTAGTAATTTAACCTTTAGTTATCAAGGTCAAAATAGGTGGTATAATTCCACTAATAAATTTATAGCCTTTCACCCAATAATTGCATATTCATACACGGATAATAGCCAAAGCAGTACTAATAATAGCATAACGAATTCGAACATTGAATCAGTTCATTCCCTTCAGCCTTCCTTTATCCTTTCGGTAGGAACCGGTAGAATTCAACCAGTAACTGCAGCAAGAAGAGCCATGGATGTGCTCATCTCACTTGAAAAATATAATCGCTTATCAAAAGCCCCAACAGTGGCCGATATTGACTCGCTTGCCAAAATTGCAAATAGAATAGCCTACAAACGTTTTTTTGATAAACGATACAAACGAATATATCAATTAAAAGAACTGGATAAAGGTATTCAAAATCTCGATTTAGTGGACAATGCGGATATGATATACGCAGCCAATTTAAGTGATATTTGGGGGTATGGTAGAATTTATTCTCGTGGCTCTGGTAGCCGATTTGAAATGGGCTTGGCTAATGCTTTTGGTTATGATTATCAACAGAACAGGACCGGAACAAGCGAACTTTTAAGAGAGAATTCCAACTACGGAGGCTACGCTTTTGTGAGTTGGCTAAACCAAGTTCCACTTTCTTACGCATGGCAATCTGATTTTGCAGTTGACCTATCTGCTGGAATGATGGTTAATAATGGATTGAAAACTAGAAGTTTTCTTACCTCCGACACCGTGACCATTGCATCTGAAATGCTAAATATTTCGTATTCGCTTGGGTTTTACCCAAATACCAGAACGTTTGTTTCTGTAAGTCCATTTGCAAGTATATCGGCTACGCAATGGGACCAAAAAAATGAGAAAACAGATAAAACGGGCCTAAATACCGGAATGAATCTGAATAGCTATTATTATGTTTCGCCCAAATTCAGGTTAAGTTTAAATGGTGGATTCACCTTTCTTTCGGATGATTATTTCAATCAAACACCGCTACCAACTTCACAATTATCAAATACTTATGTTAACCAAAGGGGAATTGAAAATATGACTGGAACAAATAATTTTAGATACAACTATCAATTATCCATAAGCTACGCCATCTTCTAGGGTCTTTTTTAATAATCTACTTTACCAACCAAAAAGAGCCGCTAATAACGGCTCTTTTTATGTTTTATCTATCTTGATACATATCCTCGTAGTACTTCTGATAATCTCCTGAAGTTATATTGTCCATCCACTCTTGATTATCCATAAACCAATTAATGGTTTTCTCAATTCCTTCTTCAAATTGTAAGGATGGCTCCCAATTCAACTCTTTCATCAATTTTGAAGAGTCAATGGCATAACGCAAATCGTGTCCGGCTCTATCCGTAACATAGGTAATCAACTTTTCAGAGGTACCCGGTTCGCGACCTAGTTTAGTATCCATAGCTTTGCAAATAACCTTGATAAGGTCAATGTTTGTCCATTCGTTTTCGCCACCAATATTATAGGTTTCTCCAGTACGACCTTTATGAAAAATGACATCAATGGCACGGGCATGATCCACCACAAATAACCAATCGCGTATGTTTTCTCCTTTTCCGTAAACTGGAAGCGGTTTGTTATTACGGATATTGTTAATGAACAGTGGAATTAGTTTCTCCGGAAACTGATTAGGGCCGTAATTATTCGAGCAATTTGAAATTACAATAGGCATTCCATACGTGTCATGATATGCACGTACAAAATGGTCTGAACTTGCTTTTGAAGCAGAATACGGACTATGCGGGTCATAAGCTGTTGTTTCTAAAAACATGCCTTTTTCACCCAATGAACCGTACACTTCATCGGTACTTACGTGGTAGAATAGTTTGTTTTCAAAATTGTCTTTCCAAATTTGTTTAGCGGCATTCAGTAAATTCACAGTTCCAACCACATTGGTCATTACAAACTCAATAGGATTTGAAATAGAACGATCCACATGGCTTTCGGCAGCTAGATGAATTACCTTATCAAATTGGTATTCGTCAAAAATGCTTTGAATATACGCGGCATCCACAATATCACCTTTTAGAAAGGTGTAGTTTGGTGCGTTTTCAATGTCGCGAATGTTTTCTAGGTTTCCAGCGTAGGTTAATTTGTCCAGGTTGTAAATATGAGAATCAGGGTATTTTTGAACGAATAATCGTACTACATGACTTCCTATAAATCCGGCTCCACCGGTGATTAAAATTTTGTTACTCATTGTTCGTTTATTGGTGCGTCAAATCTACTAAAAGAAAAGGGTATAACACAAGATCAATTGAGGATGTTCTCACATCCCTAATGACGCAATTCAATTGAATTCCGTTAGTCATGTGGCGCAATTTAATTGAATTACGTCATTTCAGAATAAAAAAGTGTACATTTGAATTATGAAAATCATACAAAGGGCATTAGAAAATGTACTGATTAACAGTATTCAAGACAACAAAGTCCTAGTTTTAGTAGGTGCAAGAAGAGTGGGGAAAACCGAATTGGTGAAAAAAGTGGTTTCCAAACTTAATAAACCCGCCTTAGTTTTGAACGGGGAAGATGAAGACACGCATGATTTATTGAAACAAAAATCAGCAAGAAACTACCAAAAATTAATGGGTAGTATCCAATTATTGGTGATAGATGAAGCTCAAGCAATTCCGAATATTGGAGCGAAACTAAAGTTAATGGTTGACTCTATTGATGGAATTCAAATAATTGCAACTGGTTCTTCGGTTTTTGATTTAAACAATCAATTGGGAGAGCCATTGGTAGGAAGGAAAAAAACTTTCATGCTTTATCCATTAGCTCAAATGGAATTTAAAGCAGAAGAAAATTATGTTGAAACCACTTCAAAATTTCAAGAGCGTTTAATTTTTGGTGGCTATCCGGAATTGGAACAATTCGATAATTGGGATGATAAACAGCAATATTTAAAAGAACAGGTAAGTTCCTATTTGTTAAAAGACATTTTGGCTTTTGAAGGTATTCGGAAACGTGACAAAATTGTTTCGCTACTGAGAATGTTGGCTTTTAGAGCGGGTAGTGAAATATCGTTAGAAGGAATAGGAAGAGATTTACAAATGAGCAAGGCCACGGTAGATAGGTATCTAGATTTATTAACAAAGGTATTCATCATTCATAAGGTGAGTGGGTTTAGTCGAAATTTGGATAATGAAATCACCAAAATAAGCAAATGGTTTTTTTACGATAACGGAATTAGGAATGCACTCATTAATAATTTCAACCCTATGAATTTAAGAAATGACCAAGGAATTTTGTTTGAGAGTTATGTTTTATCCGAACGGTTAAAATTTCAGGAATACACCCGAATTCACTCCTCCAATTATTTTTGGCGAACACATACAAAACAAGAAATTGATTGGATTGAAGATAGAGGAGGACAATTATATGGATATGAAGTAAAATGGAATCTGAAAAAAAAGGTCAAAATCCCACCGCTTTGGAAAAAGGCCTACCCTCAAGCAGAATTTAAGGTAATATCACCCGACAATTATTTGGATTTTATTGGCGGGTAAGAATCTATTTCCCCTTTTTATACAGCGGCACCGAACTACAAGGTTCACCAAACATTATTGAACTCGCATAAGGCTTAAGTTTTGAAAAATAACTCACATACGCTTGTTGCGGAATGGGTAAATGACCGCAGCCCTTCACAATTACTTTGGCATCTTGGTATTGGGTGAAATCATGGTTCGCAAACACTTCCTCAAAAAGCACGGTTTCTAGTGTTTCTTGGTTTCCATACACCGCTTTTTTGGCAAAGGGTTCTAACGAAATAGCAATCAATAAAAACGCCCATGAAGGAACAATAACATCTGCGCTACATGAAATAGCCACATACTTATCTTGGTATTGCGACCAGTCAAACTGTTTCACATGCGTTCTAAAGTCTTTTTCTTTGAGAATTAATTCTTCAAAAAGCCATGGTTTCAAGTCAAATGACGCCCGTTCACCCATTGGGTAAAAATCAGCTAAATCCATCTGTACCAAACTGCTACCTGCCACTTTGTTCACAATTTCAGCCATAACTTATTTTCTTAAATTTGTGGGGTAAAAATAATCTTTAGCCACCACTTGGCACGGTTTGGATTTGTTAAATACCACTATCTATACGAAATAATATGAAGTCTACCAAAAACAAAGATTCCACCGAAGAGCCAGAATCAATTTCCGAAGTAACCCAGGATGTAAAGGAGCGCATGGATGGACTATTAGAATCTATCCAGTCATTTTTTCATAGCGTAATTAGTATTCGTGGTGAGATTGATTATAAGGGTGCTCCAAAAAGAATAGCGGAAGATGCTAAATTTCAAGGGTTTAATGTTTGGGTACTTATTTTCTCCATTTTCATTGCATCCATCGGATTAAATGCCAACTCTACGGCTATCATTATTGGGGCGATGCTTATTTCACCGTTAATGGGACCCATTGTTGGAATTGGTTTTTCATTGGGAACCAATAGGTTTAGGCTACTAAAGCATGCGTTTTTAAGTTATGTATTAATGGTAATTGTGGCGCTAGTTACAAGTAGCTTATATTTTTGCATTACCCCCTTGGATCAAGCAGATACTGAAATTTTAACACGGACTTCACCCACCATTTTGGATGTATTAGTAGCCATTTTTGGTGGATTAGCAGGGTCTATTGAAGGTATGCGCAAAAACACTGGGTTAACCGTTATACCAGGAGTAGCTATTGCAACAGCTCTTATGCCACCACTGTGTACGGTGGGATATGGCATTGCAACTTTACAACCAGAATTTGCCTTTGGAGCCATGTATTTGTTTCTACTAAATTCTGTCATGATTAGTGTTGCCACCATGGTATTCGTCCGGTTTTCTCGTTTTCCCCTGCAAGATTATATAAACAAAAAAAAGGATCGTAGTGTTAAAATTTGGATTTACATATTTACCGCTGTGCTCATTGTGCCTAGCATTTGGTTTTTTATATCCGCTACCCGAAAATCTATGTATGAATCAAAGGCTAATCTTTTTATTACCGAAGTAATCCATCAACCTAAAAGCTTTGTTATTTCTAAAAAAGTCACTTATCAGACAGATTCAATTCCAAGAATAGAAATCCTTATTGGAGGTAAAACGATTGCTGATACGACCATAAATAGTTGGAATAAAAAACTGAAAGACTATCAAATTCCCTCCACTCATTTAGTCATTATTCAAGATGTGCATGACCAGGAGTTATCTGCTATCATCCAAGATTTAAAACAAAATTCAACCACGCAGGCAGAACAAAACAAAACGTTATTAAATGCTGTTTTGGCGGACAAAGAGACCGAAAATTTTCGGAAAGATTCCATAATTAATTCTCTTGCTCGTGAAATTTCTAAACGGGATTTAATTTCTTACGATTACCAACAAATTTCAACGGAATTAAACGTGATGTTTAATGGAATTACACATTTAGGATTTGGGGAAGTTGAAGTAGTAAAGGATGACTCTATTCGTATCGTTCCTGCACTGTTTATTCAATGGAACCAAAACGTTAGCTCTTCAAGTCAAAAAATGTTTACGAATCAAATACAAGATTGGTTACCAGTTCGCACCCATGATTCTACTATTGTGGTACGCCAATACCTACCTTAATTATGGCAAAAAGAAAGCCAGTAAAATGCAGTTTTACTGGCTTTAACACGAGCTTTTATACTCGAATATATATATTTATATTGGAAATATGACTATAGTATTAGTCATCCATATTTTATCTTTATTACAGCATTCCCAACTCTAACATTGCTTCTTCGCTTAGCATATCTTTGGTCCAAGGTGGCTCAAAAGTAATGTCCACATTTGCTTTAGATACATCATGAATTCCCGCAATTTTATCTTCAATTTCTTGCGGTAAGGATTCTGCCACCGGACAATTTGGTGTGGTTAAAGTCATTAATATATTTACGGAATAATCATCATTAATTAAGACATCATAAATTAATCCTAGTTCATACACATCCACCGGTATTTCCGGGTCATATATAGTTTTTAAAACACGAATGATTTCGTTTCCTAAAAGTTTTTTGTTTAATACTGGAGTTCCCATGATTTATTTTTCTTGATTTTGCTTTGCGCGAAACGCTAGAGCATTCATTTTTATTTTTTGTACCATCGATACTAAACCGTTGGCTCTGTTTGGTGAAAGATGTTCTTTTAATCCAATTTTTTCTAATGCGTACAACTCGGTAGTTGCAATTTCTTGAGGGGTGTGTCCCGAAAATATTTCTAACAGTAACCCAATAATTCCTTTGGTAATGATAGCGTCCGAATCGGCATTGAAAACCAATTTATCACCTTCTAATTTAGCGGTCAGCCACACATTACTCTGACAACCACGAACAATGTTTTCATCGTTCTTTTCGGTGTCATCCAAGCCTTTTAAATCCTTTCCGTAATCAATGATGTTCTCATATTTGTCCATCCATTCGTCAAACATGGAAAACTCTTCAATCAGCTCGTCTTGTTTTTCGTTTATTGTCATTCCTTGTTATTTAATAAGCAATGTTAGTTCCTCTTTTGATGGTAAAACAGTTTGGTATTTACTCGCGAAAATCTGCGTATTATCCGTTGGTAGAGTGTATTCTACCACTGCCTTACTTTTATCTTTACAAAGAATAAGACCAATGGTTTTATTCTCATCATCCGCTTTAATTTCTCTATCGTAATAGTTGACATACATCTGCATTTGTCCGATATCCTGATGGTTTAATTCGCCTATTTTCAAATCAATAAGCACAAAGCTTTTTAATGTTCGATTATAAAACACCAAATCAATTCTAAAGTGCTTATCATCAAAAGAGATTCTTTTTTGCCTTGCCACAAATGAAAATCCGGTACCTAATTCCAATAAAAAATGTTCTAGCTTATCTATGATTTTTTGTTCAATCTGCGATTCAGAATAGCGGTGATTTTCAGGTAACCCAATAAATTCCAAAATGTATGGGTCTTTAATTGCATCTTGCGGACTTTCAACAACTAAACCTTCATTTGAAAGCTTTTTAACTCCCTCTTTATCCCTACTTAATACAAGTCGGGTATATAAAGCAGTGTCGTATTGACGCTTTAAATTCCTAACACTCCAATTATTTTTTACCGACTCAATTTCATAGAAATTTCGTTCGTTCACATCATTCATCCGCATTAGTGTTAAGTAATGAGACCAACTCAAATGAAACGCTGGGTATGCCTCTGTTTTAGAATCTTTAGAAAGGTCAGACACTGTCTGACCTTTTACAAAACCCAAAAGGTCAGACGGTGTCTGACTTTTTTGATAGCTCAAATAAAAGCTACGCATTTGTTTGATATTCGTAACCGAAAACCCTTTTCCAAACTCTTTTGTAAGTACCTTAGACAAATCACTAATTATATTTTTACCATAACCGGCTCGTTCTTGTCCTCCTTGCTCTTCCACCACAATCATTCTACCTAACTCAAAGTAGGAAGTCACCATGGTTTTATTTACAACTTGAATAACATGTCGTCTGGCAGATTGAAGCAATTCAACCGCTTTATCATAAAATTCAATATGTTGTAAATCGTTACTCACTTTTATTTTATCTCAAATATCCGAGACAGTATCTCGGAATTTCATGTTTACTCCAACATTCGTTTAGCTCTCAAAACCCCTGCAATAAAAACATCTACTTCTTCTTTGGTATTATAAATAGCGAACGAAGCTCTCACCGTTCCCGGAATATTAAATCGCGTCATTAATGGCTCCGTACAATGATGTCCGGTTCGTACTGCAATTCCTAATTGGTCTAGGATTACGCCTAAATCGTACGGATGAATATCACCAATTAAAAAGGAAACCACACCTGCTTTTTTTGCAGCGGTACCGATTAAACGAATTCCTTCAATTTTCAATAGTTCATCGGTTGCGTAATCATGCAGCATCTGTTCATGAGCGGCAATATTTTCTACTCCGTGTTTTTCTAAAAAATCAATAGCGGCTCCAAACGCAATGGTATCCGCAATATTGGGCGTTCCAGCCTCAAATTTGAAAGGCAAATCGGCATAAGTGCTTTCTAGCAAACTAACTGATTTAATCATTTCTCCACCCCCATGATATGGAGGCATTTTTTCTAGTAATTCGGCTTTTCCGTACAGAAAACCAATTCCTGTTGGACCGTACATTTTATGTCCGGAAGAAGCGTAAAAATCACAATCTAGTTCTTTTACATTTACCTTGGTATGTGGCAATGCTTGCGCGCCATCTAGTAACACAACGGCTCCAAACTCATGTGCTTTATCAATGATAAATTTCACATCATTCACCGTTCCTAATGTGTTAGAAACATGCGCTACACTTACAATTTTTGTTTTATCGGATAGGAGTTTTACGTATTCGTCTAACTCTAATTCACCGGCATCATTAATTGGAATAATCCGTAATGTAGCTCCTGTTTTTTTACACCACATGTGCCAAGGCACCATGTTTGAATGATGTTCTAAAGTAGAGATTATTACCTCATCACCCGGTTTTAAATTTTCTGCTCCGTAAGTAGAGGCAAACAAGTTAATGGCCTCAGTGGTGCCACGGGTAAAAATGATTTCTTTCGACTCAGCACCAATCCAATTAGCCAGTTTTTCGCGTACTTCTTCATAACGAGAAGTGGCTCGCTGACTCAATGTGTGCACGCCTCTATGAATATTGGCGTGTTCTTTTAAATAGTAATTAGAAATAGTAGTAATTACCGAAAGAGGTTTTTGTGAAGAAGCGGCATTGTCAAAATATACCAATGGTTTTCCATTGATTTCTTGGTCCAAAATCGGAAATTCTTCACGGATTTTTGCTATATCTAATGCGCTACTCACGTTTATAATTTTTCGCTTTTTGTGGCTATGGATTCTAAAACAGTTTCCTTAAATTTAGCATCGTTAATGTTGTCCATTGCGTCAGCAGCAAAGGCAGATACCAGTAATTTTTCGGCCTCTAACTTTCTAATTCCACGTGCCATCATGTAAAACAATGCATCCTCGTCTAATTGTCCAATAGTAGACCCATGCGAGCATTTTACGTCATCGGCATAAATCTCTAATTGCGGACGAGAAAAGGCGTTGGCATCATCGCTCAATAAAATATTTCTATTGGTTTGAAATGCATTGATTAATTGTGAATCTTTTCGTACGTAAATCTTGCCATTAAAAACGCCCGTGGCATTATCGCCCATCACACCTTTAAACATTTGGTTGGAGTTGCAATGAGCCGCTTTATGGTCTACAATTACTCTGTAATCAGCAATTTGCTTATTATTCAAAATGTATGCACCATTCACGGTAGTTTCACAATTTTGGCCTAATACCGAACCGTAAAAATTCTTGCGAATCATCTTACCACCAAAAATGTATGCACTTGCATTCACATGACTGTTGGCCTCTTGATGGGCTATGGTTGTTGTAATAGATTGAGCGTTTTCACCATCCTGATGGTAATCAAACCAATTGATGGTAGCATTTTCATCTACCAAAATACTGTTGAAGTGATTGGAAAATGAAGTTTCGTTATCTCCTTCAAATACGTTGATAAATGTCGCTTTTGAACCTTGGTTTAATTTTACGTAATTACGCTCCGCTACCGATACATTAGTTCCAGTAGACAGATGAATTAAATACAACGAATCTTTAATCTCCGAATTCTTAGCTACTTCAATATAAGCACCATCGGTAAAAGAACTTTGATTTAGCAAAGTGAACGCTTCGTGCTCATTTTCCCAATTTAATGGAAAATCAACCACGTCATCTTCCGTAATTTTATTACTCGATAAACAGGTAACACGCAAATTTTCATCCGTAGGAAAAACACTTAATTCTGGGTTTACCATTCCATTTACGAAAACAATTCTAGGATTAGTACCTACTAATTCTAGGGTCGCATCCGATAAAGAAGCGGTTTCTTTTGGGCTTGCCCTAAATTCTTTTTTGAGTAATCCAGATACTTTGGTGTATTTCCAATACTCATCTCTTAACGAAGGGAAAGGAGTCTTTAAAAGCAATCCGTATCCATTCATTTGCAAATTCTCAAAGCCCCATACTTCGGGTGAAGAATCAACAATTGAGACGGCAAAATCTATATTTTTTTGAGATATTTTCACACTCATAATTTCATTTTTTAGTCAGGAGTTGGACGACTCAAAATCGGAATTTTATCCCGTTTTCAGTCTTCCTACTTCATTCTTATTTAAGCCAATCGTATCCTTTTTCTTCTAACTCTAAAGCCAGTTCTTTGGGACCTGTTTTCACAATTTTCCCGTCATACATTACATGTACAAAATCAGGAACAATGTGGTCTAACAAACGTTGGTAATGGGTAATCACCAAAAAGCTATTTTCTTTGGTGTGTAAGGTATTTACTCCGTTGGCCACAATTTTTAATGCGTCAATGTCCAACCCTGAATCCGTTTCATCTAAAATGGCTAATTGAGGGTCGAGCATGGCCATTTGAAAAATCTCGTTTCTTTTTTTCTCTCCACCAGAAAAACCTTCGTTTACCGAGCGATTAGTTAAGCGACCTTTCAGCTCCACCAATTCTTGTTTTTCTTTCATTAACTTCAAGAAATCCTTTGCTTTGAGCGGGTCTTTACCATGGTATTCACGAATGTTGTTTACAGCCGCTTTCATAAAGTTGGTATTACTCACCCCCGGAATTTCTACCGGATATTGAAAGGCTAAAAAGATACCTTCGGCAGCTCTTTCGTCTGGTGCTAATTCCAACACGTTTTTACCGTTAAAGATAACTTCTCCTTCGGTTACGGTGTAACCGTCTTTTCCAGTAATAATATTGGCTAACGTACTTTTTCCGGTCCCGTTTGGGCCCATGATGGCATGAATTTCGCCCGCATTCATCTCTAAGTTGAATCCCTTTAAAATTTTATGCCCCTCCACTTCTGCGTGAAGATTTTTTATTTGTATCAATGGTGTGCTCATTACTTATTTTTTGTCCGAAGTCCGATTCCGATAGCTATCGGGATGGAGGTCGGAAGATGCTTTTATTTAAAATCTAGACTATCCAACTGACCCTTCAAGAGTTATGGCTAATAATTTTTGCGCCTCAGCGGCAAATTCCATCGGTAATTGATTCAGTACCTCACGTGCATAACCGTTTACAATTAAGCTAATGGCTTTTTCTTCGCTAATACCTCGTTGCTGACAATAAAAAATTTGGTCTTCCCCAATTTTTGATGTCGTAGCTTCATGTTCTACTTGCGAACTTTTGTTTTTTACCTCAATGTAAGGGAACGTATGCGCCCCACATTTATCGCCTAAAAGAAGCGAATCACATTGAGAGAAATTTCGAGAGTTTACTGCGTTTTTATGTACCGAAACTAACCCACGGTAACTGTTTTCAGAAACCCCAGCGCTAATCCCTTTCGAGATGATGATACTTTTCGAATTCTTACCGATATGCACCATTTTAGAACCCGTATCTGCCATTTGATGATTGGCAGTTACAGCCACACTGTAAAACTCTCCTTCCGAGTAATCGCCTTTCAGCACACATGAAGGATATTTCCAAGTTACGGCAGAACCCGTTTCTACTTGGGTCCATGAAACTTTCGATTTGTAGCCATCGCACATAGCGCGTTTGGTTACAAAGTTTAAAATTCCACCCTTGCCATCTTTATCGCCAGGGTACCAGTTTTGAACCGTTGAATATTTTACTTCCGCTTCTTTTCTCACCATGATTTCCACCACTGCGGCATGCAGTTGGTTTTCATCGCGCTGTGGCGCTGTACAACCTTCTAGGTAACTTACATACGCACCTTCATCGGCTACAATAAGTGTACGTTCAAACTGACCGGTACCGGCTTCGTTGATTCTGAAATAGGTAGAAAGCTCCATTGGACAACGCACTCCTTTTGGGATGTAGCAAAATGAACCATCGGTAAAAACAGCTGAATTAAGAGCCGAGTAATAGTTGTCGCTAGATGGTACTACAGACCCTAAATACTCACGCACCAACTCTGGATGCTCTTTCACTGCTTCTGAAAATGACATGAAAATAATGCCTTTTTTACCTAGCGTTTCTTTAAACGTGGTTGCCACCGAAACCGAATCCACCACAACGTCAATGGCCACGCCATTCATTCGCATTTGTTCTTCTACGGTAATTCCTAATTTATCGTACATGGTACGCAATTCAGGGTCTACCTCATCCAAACTGTTCAGTTGTTTTTTAGGTTTTGGAGCCGAGTAATATACAATATCCTGAAAATCAGGTTTATCATAATTCACGTGCGCCCAATCGGGTTCGTCCATGGTTAACCAATGACGATACGCCTTTAATCTAAACTCAAGTAACCATTCCGGCTCCTCGCGTTTGCTGGAAATCAAGCGGACCACGTCCTCACTTAATCCCTTTTCTATTCGATCAGATTCAAAATCAGATACAAAGCCATATTTATACTCTTGGCCCTCTAAATCTTTTTCTAAATCCGTTTCATTATAGCCCATTTTCTGTGCTTATTTTTTATACGGCAAAACTTTCGCCACATCCGCAAGTGCGGGATGCATTTGGGTTTATAAATTGGAAACCTTTTCCATTCAATCCCCCAGAAAAATCAAGCTGCGTACCAATTAGGTACAAAAAGCTTTTTTTATCCACTACTACAGTTACCCCGTTATCTTCAAATTTCTTATCCTCTTCTCCCAATTTGTTATCGAAATCCAAGTTGTATTTTAATCCGGAGCATCCGCCACCTTCTACGCCAACCCGAATGAACGCGTTTTCGCCCAAATCACTTTGCCCCAATAATCGCGTGGCTTCATTCCGCGCTGCATCTGTTACTTGTATCATAAATTGGTATATTTGATTCTTTATTTAGAATGATTCTAATTAAGCGCAAAAATACCTATTTTTAGGGATTGTACAATGTGAATAATGTCACTAATTAGAATGATTTTAAATAGGGTTATTAGTTTTTTTTCTAAAATCCTTTTTTGTTGTGAATTGACACCAATACAATTCAATTATTTTTCATGTGTATTCACTAAATTCACGGGCTCAAGACTTTTAAAATTTTCTTTTTAACCCACACCTATTTTTAAAGATTCATTCCTAATCGGTTCGTTTCCGGTTAGAAGCTATTCTTAGGTATAATTGCAAGGCCCCTTTTCCTCCGCCAAGCGTCTTACAGAAGTGATTTAATCGCTAAATACTCCTGATTACACGCAGTTACCACCGCGATAAATACAATTTAAAAACACGAATAAGAGTCCATTCAAATAAAAGTGAAAATCACCCAAAATTTGGAAGAAGTTTTGCTCAAGCATTCAAAACCACGGTCTACCTGCATACTGCCATGACCAAGCTCCGTGCTTATTTACTCCAACTAAATGCAAATAGGAAGTCCATATTTGTTACTTTCGCTAGTTCTAAAAAATATCGAATTCATTTTTTAGAATTCATTTTTTGACACACAAATATGGCAAAGAGTTCACATTCATTTTCACATAAAACAGTCTGGATAACAGGTGCTTCCGCAGGAATTGGTAAAGAACAGGCTATTCAATTAGCGAGCGAAAACACCACCATTATTTTATCCTCAAGGAATGAAGAATCATTGAACAAAGTGGCCCAATTGTGTCAAGAAAAAGGAGCCAATACAGATGTTTTACCACTCGATTTAGGCAATCCAGAAAGTATTCAATCTGCGGTAAGCCATGTGTTAGCAAAGCACCCCAAATTAGACATCGTTTTTCATAATGGCGGAGTAAGTAGCCGTTCGATGACATACGAAACCTCGATTGAGGTGGACCGAAAATTAATGGAGATTAACTATTTCGGTGCTATGTCAATAACCAAACTTTTGCTCCCTAGGTTTATGGAGCAAAAATCAGGACACTTTGTAGTAACGAGTAGCATTGCAGGTGTATTTGGATTTCCTTTACGATCATCTTATTCGGCATCTAAACATGCCCTTCACGGTTATTTTGACTCGCTACGTGCGGAATTGGTAGCATACAATATTCATGTAACCATTGTATGCCCGGGTAGAATTCAAACCGATATTTCTAAAAACGCATTAGGAAAAGATGGCAAGGCTACGGGCAAAATGGATGAGGGTCAGAAAAATGGAATGGCTGTAGAAAAATGTGTGAAACAAATTCTAAAGGCTACCAAAAAAAAGAAAAAAGAAATTTATGTGGGAAATGAGGAAATCTTGATGGTTTATTTCAAGAGGTACTTACCATCCATTTATTATTATTTAGCAGCGAGGGTTAAACCCAATTAATTGCTCATGAAGGAGAAAAAAGTAATTAGCGGAATCCAACAAATTGGTATTGGAGTCAGAAATGTTCATAGAGCTTGGGATTGGTATCGTAAGCATTTCCACATGGATATTGAGGTATTTGAGGAAGAAGAAGTGGCTAAATTGATGCTACCTCACACCAATAACAAACCTATACCAAGAGTGGCTGTTCTTGCTCTAAATATGCAAGGCGGAGGCGGATATGAAATTTGGCAACAAACCAAATACACTCCTGAGCCTCCCAAATTTGAATTGCAATTGGGCGATTTAGGTATCTATGTATGTAAGCAAAAATGCAGGGATGTGAACGCATTTTACCAAGAATGCATCGCTAATAAAGTGGAAGTGCTAAGTGATATATTGACCGACCCAACAGGGAATGAAACCTTTTATCTCAAAGACCCATTTGGTAATATTTTCCAAATTATTACTACCAACAACTGGTATAAAAAAGAAAAATATTTAACCGGTGGAACGGCTGGAGTAACCATTGGTGTAAGTGATATTGAAAATTCTTTATTGTATTATCAAGATATTATTGGCCTTGATCAAGTAGTCTATGATGAAACAGGTGTTTTTGATGATTTAAGCGCACTTCCGGGGGGTGGCTCAACGGTGAGAAGAGTGTTGCTTAGAAATAGCCAACCCAGACTTGGCGCATTCGGCAAGCTATTGGGCAATAGCGAGATAGAACTCATCCAAGTTCTTGACCGTACACCCAACCCTATTTTTAAAGATAGAATTTGGGGCGATTTGGGTTTCATTCATCTTTGTTTTGATACCCGAGGAATGGACTTGTTGAAAGCAGAATGTGAATCTAGGGGAGTCCATTTTACGGTGGATAGTGCCGATAGTTTCGATATGGGAGTTGCCGCTGGAAGGTTTGCATACATCGCAGACCCAGACGGGACACTTATTGAATTTGTGGAAACACATCGTATTCCTATTATTCAGAAATTAAATTGGCATATTAAATTAGATACCAACAAACCAGAGAAACACCTTCCTAACTGGATGGTAAACACACTTGCTTGGAAAAGAAAAAAGGACTAAACCTGAACACAAAGTAACGGTTACATTTTAATTTCAAAATAATTTTTTGGGCGTTTGCACCTATAAATAATCGGGTGATTTTAATTGACAATCAACGGCCTAAAGCACATACTTCTCAAAAATACAATCCAGTTCCTTTTGTGGGTCGGTACACAAACCCGGATGCGTTTTAGAGCTTTGAATAACCGTGCTACGCGTTGCCGCAAGCCACCTAAAACGGTCGGATAATTCAAACGCTGCAATAGCACCTCCTTTTGGGTTGCCTTTGCAAATCATGTCCCAGGAGCTTAAATACTGATTTAAGGTATCTAAGTCCAACTCCGAGCAAAATGCGTTCAATTTGGTTTCGTTAATGTCGTATTTCACACCTAAGAATCGTTTTCGTTTAGAAAACAGAATCACCCCTACGTTAAAGAATTCTTCTCGTTCAACGCGTGGTACCACACGGATAATGGCATATTCAAATGTAACTCTATCTGGCATCGGTGGCTTCTTTTGCTAACTCCTCCACTTTGCTTAAACGGGAGTGTAAAAATTCAACATACGCAGCCCGCATTTCTGTAGGCGACATAACTTCTTTTTCATCTTGCAGCCAATCTTCGGGGATAAGTGCAATTATCTCAGCCACTTTTTCATCTGTAAGACGCGCCTTTATTTGCGCAATAGCTTCTTGCATTTTATTGGCGCGCTCTAACAATACATGGTTTTTTACTAACGGAAAGGTTCGCGTTAAGTGACTTTTCCAACGTTCCCAGTCATGGTGAAAGTAAAAACTCGCGCCATGGTCAATCAACCATAAATCATTTTTCCAATTGAGTAAGTTGGTATTTTTTACGGTACGGTCAATATTACTGATAATGCTATCCAGCAAAACCACCAAAGAAGCCTCTAGCTCATTCGCTTCAGAAACCAACGGGTCATACGTAATTGCACCCGACAAAAAATGTAAGCCTAAGTTCAGGCCTTCACTAAATTTCAATAAATCTTGAATTTCTTCATCTGGCTCCGTTTTACTAAACGTGTCCACCAAATTCATGAAAACAATCTCCGGAACTTTAAGTCCGATAGCACGTGCCAATTCCGCACCCATTAAATCAGATATCAGCGCTTTTTTACCTTGGCCCGCACCTCTAAATTTCAACACATAGAGGTAATCGTCACTCCCTTTTACAATGGCGGGCAACGACCCACCTTCGCGCAACGGAGTAATGTATTGCACTACGTCAACTGTTCTGATTTCAATTTTGCTCATTCTCTTTTTCCTTTCTACCTTGTACGGGAAAAACTATTCTTTTAAAAATTGGTAGCCCCCATTTTCAGCACCCCAAACTTGGGTATTGGTAGAATCATACCCACGGTCCCAACTGTATAATGAATCGGCATAAATAGCCACCTCGCTGGTTGCGTACACGGCATCACCCCAACTATTCAAACATTCACCTACTCCGGTAGCGCCAATAAATCCGCCATCTTTGAAAGTTACATGTAAAGCACAACCCGGTAAAACGGTCAAACTATCTGGATTCAAGGTATTGATTAAATCCCTGTTTTCTCGTGTACCTACAAACCTTTTTGCATCCGGTAAAGACAAAATGGTACTTGAAAAAGTAGAGTCACTTTGTTGCTCTAAATGATACACCCGTTGACGATAAGGTTTCCCGGGTGTCCAAGCTGCGGTTTGCTCTACATACAACCAAGCTCCGTCTTTATTGTCTTCCCAAATTTGAACCATATCTAGCGTAATGTGCATGTAATTGGTATCTGCTTCCGCTTGCTTTTGACTAGAATATTTTCCTTCCATGAAAGACACTAAATCGGCCAAAGTTGCGGTGTTCTTATTTTTGAAAGTGGTTGCACTAATGAGTGTCGCCAATAAAACGACTGAAAACAAGTATTTCATTCTATTCTTTTTTTAGTTACTATGAATGGCCGCAAGGTAATTATTAAGTACATTTTAAACTTAAATTTTCTTAACCGAGACGGGTATTTTTATCAACCCTTCCGCCCATGCGCTACTTTTATTTTTCTTTTCCTCTATTCAGGTACAGATTAAACCCAATGAGCGTTAAATACATTATTCCCATCACCGGTGGTTTAAACTCCATTACTTTCCACCCCAACAAAAAAGCCGATTTAGATTACTCCAAACCGACTTCTTTTTACCCCTAACATGATTTAAGTGAATGCAAACCCCGATGCAAATCACTTTTTAGGTTTAACTATAATTTTTCAAACGTAGCTTGAAAGAACCTTAAATATTTTGGTTCATACGTCATTTTCAATCCTTTGATATTTTCTCTGTTTTCGAAAACTTCTTCAATAGATTCGGCAATTACATCCATGTGTGCTTGGGTATAAACCCTTCGTGGAATAGTTAATCGAACCAATTCTAATGCTGGATAATTGTGTTCTCCCGTTTTTTTATTTCTACCGGCAGAAACCACTCCACGTTCCATAGTCCGCACACCCGAATCCAAATAAATTTCGGCTGCTAAAGTTTGTGCTGGAAATTGATCTTGTGTTAAATGCGGTAAGAATCTTTTCGCATCCAAGAAAACACCATGCGTTCCCACAGGGAGTACAATTGGAATTCCAGATTTTTTCAATCGCTCTCCCAAATATTCTACTTGCCCTACTCTAGCGCGAATATGGTTGTCATCAACCGATTCGGAAATACCAATAGACATGGCTTCCATATCACGTCCAGCCATACCTCCATAGGTATGCAAACCTTCATAAACAACTACCATGTTTCGAGCTTCTTCATATACATGCGCATCATTCGTAGCCATAAAACCACCAATATTTACCAACGCATCTTTTTTAGCACTCATAGTAGCCGCATCGGTCAAATCACAAATTTCATGTACAATTTCAGCTACTGATTTATTAGCGTATCCTTCCTCTTTCTTTTGAATATAGTATGCATTTTCTGCTACACGCGTCATATCATGCACAATTGGAATATTGTATTTACTTAAAAGTGCTCTCAACGCTTTTAAGTTACCCATAGAAATAGGTTGACCACCGGCCATATTTACAGTAGTAGCAATAGCTACGTACGGAATCTTTTCAGCTCCGTGTTCGTCAATAATGGCTTGCATTTTTTCTAAATTCACGTTTCCTTTAAACGGGAACTCATTGGCAGAATCATGTGCTTCATCAATAATAATATCTATGAAAGTACCGCCAGCCAATTCTTGGTGTAAACGAGTGGTGGTGAAATACATATTTCCAGGAATAATGTCACCATCTTTAATCATAATCTGAGAAATCATGTGCTCTGCGCCACGACCTTGGTGGGTTGGAATCAAATATTTGTAGCCGTAATATTTTTTTACAGCAGCTTCTAAATTATAAAAATTCCGACTTCCTGCGTAGGCTTCATCACCCATCATCATACCTGCCCATTGGCGATCACTCATAGCAGAAGTACCACTATCAGTTAGCAAATCGATGTAAACGTTTTCTGATCTAAGTAAGAATGTGTTGTATCCGGCATCTACCAACGCTTTTTGGCGTTCTTCGAGCGTGCTCATGAATACAGGTTCAACCATTTTTATTTTATATGGTTCAGCCCATGACCGTTTTTTTGGAGTATTTCCCATGGTATCTAAAGTTTTGTAAAATCATTAATTCTGAGGTTATTAAAAAGACTCAGCCTTCAGTACCTCAAATTTCTCAACGAATTTCAATATTATCCTAGTTTTATAAGGTGATATAAATCAATAGCCTAACTGACATTAGTGTGTGGTGAGGGTGGGGCACTACTTTGAAGAAGAGGAAGGTAAATGAACATTCAAAAAGTCTTAAGAACGCTCGTCCTCTTCACTCCATATCAAGCCCTAACTAATCAAACCCACCAATTACACCCCGCTCGATTTACTTTTATACCGACTTGCTAAAACCTTAAAAAACCGCTATTTTTGAACCCGTAAATACCTTTAATAACTAAAATTTAAAAAAACATGAAAACTCTAATTTCCACATCACTAATTATTTTACTTATTATTTCTACAGCGCTAGGCCAAGAAAACAAATTTCAAGTGGGTGTAGACGGTGGACCTAGTAGCAGCCAAATTTATGGCTATGACTCTTATTTTGGGAATTTTTTTTTCGCCTCTTCCTTAGCCTTTTCTGTGAGTAGTACATTTCAATATAATTTCACGAATCACATAGCGCTTGTTTCTGGAATTGGGTATGAAAGAAAAGGAAACCAAATGAAGGATTATGCGAGTTATTTAACTGATGAATTTGGAAATCCTATCGGTCCTTTTAAAATAAAAGTAAACTATAATTACATCAATATTCCACTCCAAGTACGCTATACCATGGGTGTAAATGACTTTCGGTTTTTCGCCAATTTTGGTGGCTACTTGGGCTTATTGACCAACGCTACCTCAAAATTAGTAGGCGACTCCAATCCGAATATAGACCAGGGTGATATTTCCGAATATATTCAAAGTTCCGACTTCGGAATTTCGGGTGGATTAGGAACTCAATATGCCATAAGCAATGCGATTACCATTTCATTGGAAATACGAAACAACCTCGGACTTTACAATGTAAGTAAATCCGCATCATACACGGGTGGCACGAATAAGCTGAATACTACCAACTTACTAATTGGTGTGAATTACGGATTTGGTAAGTAAAACCCAGCTCATTGATTTTCTAAAAACTATCAATACTATTATTTCATCTCAATTTCCCACGCAAAA
>TARA_R110002050_G_scaffold92566_3_pt1 | contig 67072 bp, 47 predicted proteins | sample TARA_R110002050 | Tara Oceans TARA_R110002050 (sample SAMEA4396988) | marine metagenome | biome: Polar Biome; feature: [DCM] deep chlorophyll maximum layer (ENVO:01000326); material: water (ENVO:00002006), including particulate matter (ENVO:01000060) such as... | depth 25 m
CTTGGCGGTGATACCCACCTCTTTCTTGGGGTAAAGGCAGGCTTAAACTCCTATAAGGCGAACACGGCCGGACTGGTTACCTATGGTATACAATCCGATCCGAGCCTAATGGGAATAGACGGTGGGTTTACGCCCAACATAGGTGCTGGGGCCTACCTAAAAGGAAAGTCCTTCTTCGCCTGCTTGTCGGTTCCAAGGATCCTTAGTCCGGATCGCTTGGACGATGCCAACGGGATAGCCAAACAGGGAGAGGATAAAATACACCTATATGCAGCGGCAGGTTACGATATGCCCCTGAACGCCAATATTATTTTCAGGCCTTCCCTAATGGCGAGATTTGTGGAGGCATCCCCCATATCGGTCGATTTTACGGCCGCATTCGCGATGGGGGACCGGTTTGAACTGGGAGCAGCATACCGTTTAGACGAAGGTTTTGGTGGATACTTCATTTTTAAGGCAAGCAAAGGCCTGCAACTGGGATATGCCTATGAAGCAGCACCACAACATACTATTGCAAATATAAACAATGGTACCCATGAGATAATGCTTAATCTCAAACTGTAACACAAAAACGTAAATAACTAGTGGACATTTTTTTTACATTTAACGAAGGCGTTATTGCCAATTTTACAATAATTTGGGATAAAAGTGATATAGATATATAGGTAAAAAGCATACATTGGATTTTAATTTGAATAAGCCTTATTGTTTTGCAGTTGGCACTGGTCTGAATAAATAATAATAAACCTTTCTAGTTATGAAAACAACCTCCTTAGGCACCTTTGCAGGTTTGAATGGATTAACAGTGCTAATTTAGCTTTAGGCACTAGTCCATCCCGATAATTATCGGACCTTAAAGCAACTATTTTTTTTATCAGTCCATAATGTTGATTTTAATGTGTTGAATTATTAGCAACCCTTTTCAGCCGTTGGCCTAGTTATTAATACTTCAACACAATATCCTTAGTCCTTCTAGAAATAATCAAATCTGCAGTTCACGTAGCACTAAATGCCTAATTTCCTCAAATGCACTTGTTAATAACTCAATCCCCATCATACAATCTCCAGTTTGACCAATGTGGTAAGTAGTATCATTTGATATCATATAGAATTATAGCGTGTTGTGTACAAAATTAGCTGATACAATTTGATGTAATTTACTGTATTACAATTAGTTGTGAATAACTATTATAGTTTCTCCTTTTCTTCGCTTGCCTATTTTTATACATTTACCAACATGACTAATTTTAAGTAATATATCAAAACAATCCTTCGCTAAGAAAAGCTGATAGATGTATTTAACCCGAGGTGAAATTTGATTTAAATAGTGCACTATAACGCACTATTTTATCAAATAGAGTTAATTGTATTAAAAAAAAGTCGATTAGTGCAATAAAACGCACTTTCGCTATGTTTATTCATGGTAAATATTTAATTTAGCCTACAAAAGAGCCATATAATGCACTTTGATAGTTTAATACAAAGTATAAAGGAGCGAAGAGAAATGTTACAGGTTACCCAAGAAACATTGGCAGACCTTTCAGGTGTGGGTCTTCGTACCCTTAAACAATTTGAAAGTGGTAAAGGCAACCCTACTGCAGAAACCTTAAACAAACTAGGCAATGCACTAGGTTTGGAACTCACTTTCCAAGTAAAAACGACAACACCTGAAGAATGAGGCGAGCAATCATATTGTATAAAAAGGAAGATGCGGGTATATTGACCCAATCGGATGATGGAAGTTTCACCTTTCGTTATCATGACCAATGGTTTGAATCAAAGGACTCCCCTGCTATCAGCCTTACATTACCCAAAAACCAACAAGAGTATCATTCCGAATTTCTATTCCCTTTTTTTTATAATATGCTTCCTGAGGGATCGAACAAACAAAATATTTGTTTTGAGTTACGTATAGATCCTAAAGACTATTTTGGTCTGTTATTGACCACGGCGAAATATGATACCATTGGAGCCATTCAGGTTAAGGAAATAAAAGCATGAGTAATCCGATAAACATAAACAACTGTCCAGGTACTTTAAAGAAAGGATTATATACCTATAGTACGACAGCATTAAACCGTTTGTTCAATGGTAGGAAGGTAAGCCCTATCCTACCCTACGAATCGCCTGTTACCAATGTAGTTACAGAAGAACTCTTTAAAGAAAACAAAATACGTTTATCCATTTCTGGTGTACAAGAAAAGTTCTCGGTACTATTGGAAAAGAACAAACTACGTTTGATAAATGCAGGAGAACAAGGGCAGTACATTTTAAAACCTATTCCCAATGTGGGAACCCGTACAGATCAAATCCCGGCCAACGAACATTTGAGCATGCAGATAGCACGCCAAGTATTCGGAATCGAAACTGCAGAGAACGGCCTTGTATTCTTTAAAAATGGAGACCCCGCATATATTACCAAACGCTTTGATGTGCAAGAAGATGGTACTAAATTAGCAGTTGAAGACTTTGCTACTCTAGCCGGCAGAACACCACAAACCCATGGTACCGATTTTAAATATTCCGGTAATTATTTGCAACTTTTTGAACTTTTAAAAAAGTATGTTCCTGCCTACCCAATCGAGGCTATCAAACTATTTAAATTACTACTTTTCAATTATTTAATATCTAACGGTGATGCCCATTTCAAAAATTTCTCTTTAATAGAAACTGCTTTGGGAGATTTTAAATTGAGTCCTGCCTATGACCTATTAAACAGTAGAATTCATATTGAAGAAAGAGATTTTGCATTAGAAGATGGACTTTTACCGATAGACAAATCTAGAGGTAAGGTTACAGAGCAGTTTTTTCAGCTAGCAGCACTTGCTGGTATTTCTAAAAAACAATACGAAAAGGCATTTAAAAGTTTAACGTCAAATCAAGATAAAGTACTATCCCTAATCGAACTTTCATACTTGGATGAAAAAACAAAAAGAAACTATCTTCAAGGGTATCAGACCAGGCTTAAAAAACTTTTGAGGGATTAGTGGCTTAAAGTTATCTAATACGAAGAAATCCATTTCCCCATAGGCTTACCTACCTTACAGGAAATGATTGAACTACGTATGTTTGAAATGGGACTTAAAAGAAAGGATTTAGCAACTCTCTTAGATACAAGCGCCTCAAGAATAAGTGACTATTTAAACGGCAAAAGAGAGATTACTTTGAATGTTGCCAAAGCCTTGCATCAAAAATTAAATATTGATAGTGATATTATTTTACAATAGGACCTATATGCATGGAAAGAAAATTTAAAAATTGGTTGAAACTGAGAAAGGAGAGTAAAGATGAATTTGGAAATATGCTGTGTTACTGTGGTCATACCGACAAGTGCGACTGTGGGGATCCTACCATTGCCCTTTTTAATGATGCTGTTGAAAGGGGAGTTTTGGATGTAAACGATGCGAAAAATGGTTGGAAGTCCGTTGAATTCTAAAGAAAATTGTACAAGTTTACACCCCGTTTATTCGTTTGTCTCCCATTTACACCCCAACTGCCACAAGCCCTTGAAAAATATGGATTCGTTACTTCCTGTATAGGGAAATAAAAAAAAGAACAACAGTTTCCCATTGTTCCTTCAACAACTAATCCAACAAAATCTTTTAAAGTATTTTATCCAATCCACTATCCCACGGTGCATTATACTTTATGGGTACTGGGACATGAGCATTTATATATTTGCCACAAAAAAATATGTCGATGTACTTCCATAAAAATATGGATCCGACAATCAATAAAAAGAAGCGGATGGTAAGTTCCTTATAGTCAATTTTATTATCTCATCTATAGTGACCAATTGTTACCTATTTCTTTCAGAGGCTTGCACCCAATATATTTTCCAGGCACTGGATCATAATTCAATACATTTTTACCTATTTCTTCCGAACTAAAATAGGCCAATAATATTAAGCCCTTTAATTGTCGATAAAAAGACGGTCCCTCTTCTTCCGATATTTTATTACCCCATCTATATTCGGCAGCTTTATATGGCACTTTCTCTTTTTTAATCAGAATGTCATCCTTTTCCACATTACTGCAATTTTCAAACTTATTTCCTGCATGCTCCTGGCAGAATACCTGAAAGTCCTCCAGTCCTTTTAAAAATTCTTGTTGTTTATTTTTTTCAAAACAAGTTGCTACGAATTTATCAATGAAGCGATCAACCATTATATCCTTAGCTCCTGGGGTTTCATTCCTAGGCAATATATAGTCCGCTATATCAGCAATCGCAATGGACTGGTCTCTAGTAAAGAAAATAGGAGTCCAATCTTTCCCTTTATCAGCCTTGCATCCTTCTAGCATAGTCGATAAAACTATTCCGGATAGACTATACCCTACAAACCCTGCACACAGTTTTAAAGCTTCTCTACGTTCCATATTATTACGAATTTTTCACGGCATGATCAACCGCTCTAGCCGTTAACGCCATATAGGTTATTGACGGATTTACACAAGATGACGAAGTCATACAGGCCCCATCTGTTACATAAACGTTTGGTACCGCATGAATCTGATTGTTCCCATTCAGTACTGAGGTTTTAGAATTCTTACCCATTCTTGCAGTACCCATTTCGTGAACTCCTTTGCCTACACCACCTATCTCATCAAAAATTTCTATATCGGTCAACCCTCCGGCTTCCAACATTTCAGCGGCGTCTATTTTAATTTGCTCCCTCATTTTAAGTTCGTTTTCTTTAAATTCGGCATCAAAAACAACCTGTGGAAAACCCCATTGGTCTTTTTTGCTATCATCTAAATATATTCTGTTTTCATGGTAAGGCAAACATTCACCAAATCCGTTCATAAACATGGTCCACTCCCCTGGTTTCAGAAGAGAATCCTTAAAATTAGATCCAAACCCTTTGGCACCTGCCCCACGGTTCCACGTCTCTCGTTCCGCCCCTCCTTGATAACCATAACCTCTAATAAAATGATCCGATTTACTTTGGTTGTCAATATTTCTATATCTGGGAACATAGATTCCGTTGGGTCTTCTACCTTCATAGTACCCATCTTTTAAACCTCTAAATTTCCCCGTAGCTCCAGCGAAATAATGGTGGTCCATCATATTGTGGCCTAATTCCCCACTATCGTTACCCATACCTTCAGGAAATCGATTGGATTTTGAATTCAATAGAATCGCTGTACTGCCAACTGTTGAGGCATTACAAAAAATTAATTCGGCAAAAAATTCTATTGATTCATTGGTTTCTTGATCAACAATCCGCACCCCTTTGGCTTTACCTTTATTTTCATCGTATAAGATTTCTTGCACAATAGAATGTGGTCTTAGTGTCATATTCCCGGTCTTCGCTGCCGCAGGAAGTGTGACTGCATTGGCGCTGAAATATGCTCCATAGGGACAACCCCTACTACATCTGTTCCTGAATTGACAGGTACCTCTATCACTTCCCTCCAATGGTTCTGTCAAATGTGCTACACGACCAATGGTTATAACACGGCCCTCAAATTTTTTCGCAACCCTTTCCTTAACCTGTGTTTCCAAACAATTTAAATCCATCGGTTTCAAAAACTGGCCATCCGGTAATTGTTTAAGTCCTAATTTTTGACCACTTACGCCAATATACCTTTCAACATAATCATACCAAGGCCTAATGTCCTTGTATCGTATAGGCCAGTCAATGGCCACCCCCTCCTTAACATTGGCCTCAAAATCCAGATCGCTCCAACGGTAACAATGTTTCCCCCATGTTAAAGAACGTCCTCCTGTCTGATATCCTCTTATCCAATCGAATCGTTTTTTTTCTACGTAAGGGTTTTTTTCGTCATCGACAAAAAAATGCTTGTTGTAATTACTAACAAAGCCACTTCGCATCTGGTTTTTGTATGGGCTGGATTCCTTCGGTGTCATTGCTCCCGCATTTTCCATATCCCAGGGATCTAGGTTGGCTGTTGGGTAATCTTTAACATGTTCAACCAGCCTCCCCCGTTCTAGAACCAAGGTTTTTAACCCTTTCTCACAAAATTCCTTGGCCGCCCAACCTCCACTCATTCCGGACCCTATCACTATAACATCATATGTATGTGACATCTTTCCCTTACCTTGTATATAAATATCTTTCATTACTCTTAATTTTTGGAGGCGTTACATATTGTAACATAACTAGTGCTTATTTGGATTTGGTTCTAGCTTGCCATAATCCCACTTAGTTTTAATAAACATTTATTGATTATATCGGCTTGGGAATCGTATTGGTTCTTTTTGCCCATTCATGCCATTTTTGCCAAAGTTCCTTGACTATTTCAGGGTATTGTTTTGCCAAGTCATGGGTTTCCGTTCTGTCATTCTCCATATCATACAATTCCCATTGATCGATTGGCAGTTGGTCTACCTTTTTATAAATCCCCGAATTGCTATTGGCCTTTGACACCAATTTCCATTTTTGTTGCCTAATGGCCCGGTTACCTTCATGTTCAAAATAAATTGCATCCCTATCCAACATTTGATTATTCAAGAAAACAGGAATCAGACTCTTGCCCTCCATTGGAGTTATTACGTCTCCTTTATAAACTTGGGGGTAGGTTGCACCTGCAACATCAACACAGGTGGCCATAATATCAATCAAATGTGAAGTTTGATGTCTTAATTCACCCTTACCCTTAATCTGCGATGGCCAATACGCTATAAGGGGAGTGGATATTCCCCCCTCGTTAACCCAGTGCTTAAACTTCCTGAAGGGTGTATTGGACACATTTGCCCAAGTTGGACCGTAGGCATTATACGTTTGATCTGATCCAGATAAAACCTTGGTGCTTTGCAAAACGACCGGGTAACCATCCCTTGTCTTTGTAGGGAACATTTCCATTTGAATTTCATTTTTCCCCATGGGCTCAAATGTGGGAATATCCGAAAGAGCTTCTCTGGATCCTTTTCCACTAACCCATTCCAATTCCTCGGCACAAGCTCCATTATCCTGAAGAAACAAAATGAGAGTGTTTTCAATATCTCCATTTTTTTCCAGTTCTTGAATAATTTTGCCTATACCCGTATCCATTACTGTAACCATTGCTGCATATACCTCCATATTTCTTATATGCCACGCTTTGTTTTGCACCGTATCCCAATCAGCAATGGGTTTTGTAATTTCCCATTTATCCTTCAAGAGACCTGATTGCTTTAATTTTTCAAATCTTTTTTGTCTTATGGCATCAAAGCCCTGATCGTACTTACCCTTATACTTCTCAATCTCCTCCTCGGGAGCATGTAAAGGCCAATGAGCGGCCGTATAGGAAACATACATAAAAAAGGGATCGGTACTCTCTTCTGATTTATACTCTTTAATATATTTAACAGCATTATCACTTATGGCATCGGTATAATAAAATTGCTCTGGCTGGTATTTTAAATCATTATCTGGGGTAATTAGGGAATTATTACGTGCAAGGGTATACGGATCCCAGAAACTCCCTGCACCTATGACGGTACCATAGAATTTATCAAACCCGCGTTGGCGCGGCCAATTATACTTCAGTGAATCAACATCTGTCAAGTGTTTGGTCACGTGCCATTTCCCTGACATATAGGTTTGATACCCAGCAGATTTCAAAACCTCTGCAATGGTAACACATTGATTATTTAAATCTCCCCTATATCCTATTTCCCCTTCATCATTGGTCATCATCCCAATCCCAGTTTGAGCAGGGTAAAGCCCAGTCAACAGAGATGCGCGGGTAGGGCAACAACGGGAAGTATTATAGAATTGGGAGAACCGAAGGCCGTTGGCCGCCAATTTATCAAGGTTAGGGGTATTTATTTCCCCTCCATAGCAGCCTATATCTGAATACCCCATATCATCTGCCATAATCAAAATAATGTTTGGGCGCTTTTCCTTTTTCACAATACCAATGGCCTCCTTTTTTTCAGACTTCATGGAATTACGAAGCCCAAACCCTAAAGAGAAAATAGCAATAATGGAAATAGCCGCAATTTTTCTTTTATTTTTCATAATACGTTAAATTAACAATGTAACCACTTTATTAAAACCTGTGGGCCAATCAAAGAAAGTCCCACAGGTCTTCTTTTAATACCCTGTGTTTTGTATTAAATTGGGGTTTCTGTTGATTTCAGCTAATGGAATAGGAAATAAAACATTGTGCGTATCGGCAATTTTTCCTCGATCAACAGCTTTTTGTATAAATGTACCTGCTCTAATTTGATCCTCGCGGCTTAGTGCTTCAGCGTAGAATTCCAATTCTCTTTCCAACATAATCTTATCCCTAAAATCCTCTTTCGTTGGAAAGGAACTTAAATTTAAGGAACTTGCTCCAGCCCTATTCCTAACTTCATTAATAAGGTCAACCGATTCTTGGTTTGGGCCGTCAATTTCATTCAAGGCTTCGCTCAAAGACAATAAAATATCCGAATACCTCACTACTGGAACATCATTACCTCCTCCTGGTCCATTTGCATTGGGATCAAACTCATACTTCAGCGAAAGTGATTTATTATTGCCAAGAAGCTGAATGAATTCTCCATTTGTATTTGTATATTCAGTAACTATCATATTTTTTCTAGTATCATTTGCCTCAAACGAATTAACGAAAGAATCGAAAAAATAAGTTTTAGCTGCATATACGGATTGATTGGGAAGTAAAGGATAATCTGTAGGGAACGTGTGTGCATTAATATATTGTGCGGCACCTGTATTACCGACGGCCCCACTAGCCGACCTTGTTAGCACCCAAAGCAATTCATTATTGCCTTCGTTCGCCAAACTAAATACATCATTGTAATATGGTTGAAGCTCATATACATTGGAAGCTATTATTTCTCTGGCAATCTCTTCAGTTTTCTCCCAATCTTTAGAGTTAAGATATAATTTACACAGTAAACCCTGAGCTGCACCTTTTGTTGCCCTTCCATAAATTTCTTGCTTAATCGGCAATGCTGCGGCAGCTAGGATTAAATCATTTTCAACAAATTTTTTCACCTCTATATCGGTAGAGTTTTCAAGATAAAAATCATCATCCGGAGTCTGGTATATCGGAACTGGTCCGAAAATAATATTTAAGTGATAATAACTTATAGCACGAATAAAATGAGCTTCTCCTTTCAAAACACCATTAGGATCATTTTCGCCATTTAAGTTTTCAATTAATAAATTGGCATCCCTAATTGCCGAATATGCTGTCTCCCAAAAACTATTAAACCAACCTAAACTACTGTCGAATGTGAAGTTAGTCAGTGGTGTTAATGTATTTGCCACACCTCCGCCTTCATTCCATGATTCTCCAGAGGTCATGGCAGAAAAATTCATACGACCTTGCCCCCCTCCATAAAAGGGTAGGTGTGCATTTGCATACGCCTCGTTCATAATTGCATTAATCCCGTTTTCTGAAGACAACAAAGTCTCATCTGTCAATTCTGAAAATACGTCCTCTTCAAGATTACAACTGGTCAGCAGGCCAATAGTGGATAAAAAAACTAAAATATTTTTAAAATAGGTTTTCATAATTTTAAGTATATATTTTGAATTATAAATAAATCTCGCACAATGATTCCTTTAGAAAGATACATTGAGGCCTAACTGTATTGTTCTGGCTAATGGATAACCATTATAATCTATTTGTGCGGCGCTTAGCCCACCTGAATTCGACTCCGGATTGTACCCCTCATAATCAGTAATTGTGACTAAATTTTGCCCAACAATATACACTCGTGCCGACTTAATGAAATCGATGTCCAGGGACGGAAAATCATAACTCAACTGTACTGTTTTCAATCTAATATATGAGGCGTCTTGAATTGTTAAACTATTTAATTGTCCCCCGCCATAAGCTGTCGGGCTAACACCTGATGGCCATTTTGTTTGGGTATTTTGTGGTGTCCACCTATTTAAGACTTGCTCAGCTATACGATTTCTACCAAAATTGAGAGGATACATACTTTCTATTACATTTCTATTTACCAGCTCAACCCCTTCCTGTCCTTGAATAAAAAAATCGAGTCCAAAACGCTTATATCTCAAAGTATTTTGCAGACCATAAGTAAAATCAGGAAAAGGATCCCCTAATATTTGTCTATCATCGGAAGTAATTCTATTATCCCCATTCAAGTCTTTAAATATGGGATAACCTGTTTGCGAACTAGGTTGTGAGGAATTAGCGATATCATCCCCTTGTTGAAATATTCCCGTTATTTCATAGCCGTAATATGAATTTAAGGGAGAACCTTCTTCAATAATTGTAAATTCATTAATAATTGATTCTGAGTCTCCAAGGTCTATTACTTCATTTTTTATTGCAGAAAAATTGAAACTTGTACTCCATTCAAAATTTTCAGTATTGATATTGGTGCTATTAATCAAGAATTCGAAACCATGGTTTCTTACACTGCCTACATTGGAAGTAATAGAATTAAAGCCTGTTCCCGAAGGAATAGGAAGAGCTATTAATAAATCTGTAGTTTTCTTGTCAAAAAAATCGAAACTACCCGAAAGTCGGCCATTAATAATACCAATATCCAGCCCTAAATTGAATTGCGCAGTTCTTTCCCATTTTAAGTTGGGATTACCCATTCTTGAAGGAGCAACCCCTCTAAAAAGGTTATCATTTAAAGCAACATAAGTTCCAACTTGATAGGTTGATAATGACTGATAATTACCTATTCCTTGATTACCGGTTTCTCCCCAACTGGTTCTTAATTTAAGCTCATTAAAGACATCAGGAATAAATTCTTCTTCATTAATTTTCCACCCTAAAGCAAAGGAAGGGAAATAGCCATACTTATTATTTTCCCCAAATCTAGAGGACCCATCGGCTCTAAATGAAGCTGTTAACAAATACTTATTATAGAGATTGTAGTTAAGACGGGTTAAATAAGAGAATAGGCTATTACGTGCTTTAGAACTCTGAAGATTATCACTGTTCGTATCACCAAGCCCCAAATTATTGGTCCCTAAGTCATCAGAAGGGAAACCACTGATACCACCAGCAAAACTATTACTTATAAAATCTTGATAAGTTACTCCGCCAAGCAAATTAAAAAAGTGATTTTCGAATAATTCCTTTTTATAATTCATTGTATATTCGAAAAGTATGTTCTCCCTCTCTAGCAATGCTTTGTCTGCAATACCATTTACAGGCCCACCAAATATCGTTAGCGTTGAATTGTATATGTCTCTTTGGGAAGTTAGGTTGTCATATCCAAAGTTAAACTTGGCATCCAACCCCGTAAGCAGATTATAATTAACGAACATATTGGCAATAGTTCTATGCGTTTTAGTATTACTGTCTACGCCCTCAATTAAGCTTACTGGATTATTAATGGTTAAATTTGGAGACCTATAAAATGAACCATCCTCATTATATATCGGTGCAGTTGGATCATATAGTAGCGCCGTATAGATAGGCCCGCCAAACTCATTAATATTTGTCCCATCAATACCATTTTGGTCCTTTACTACGCTTCTATTAATATTTACTCCCAGCTTCACCCTTTCACCAACATTTTGATTGAAATTGAATCTGCCGATGTACTTTTCTATACCGGTATTTTTAACCACCCCCTCTTGATTAAAATAATTAAGGGATAAATAGTAAGATGATTTTTCACTTCCTCCTGACATGGATAAATTATGGTTCTGAATGATTGCCGATCTATAAATGGCATCTTGCCAATCGGTCCCATCCCCAATACTGGCAATGGCAGATTCATCATACACAACTCCGTTTCCAGCATCACTTGATATTCCATTGATGACATCAATAAATTCTGAAGTTGTTAGAAGGTCAATCCTCTTAGAGACATTTTGAACACCAACCGAAGAACTAAAGTCAAAGACTGTTTTTTCATTGTGTTTACCCGATTTAGTAGTGACAATAATTACACCATTAGCGCCCCTAGAACCGTAAATGGCAGTAGCAGAAGCATCTTTCAGTACTTGTATGGAAGCAATATCACTAGGATTTATAGCATTCAAAGGATTTCGAGCAGCACTATTACCCAGTTGGGCTGAGGAGCTGGCACCCGACAGCATAGGGCTATTATCTATAGCAAAACCATCAATAACGTAGAGTGGCTGATTAGTAGCATTAATTGAACTCGCCCCACGTATATTAATATTCATCGCACCTCCTGGTTCTCCACTGCTCTCGCTAATTCTCACTCCAGCAGCTTTCCCTAATATTAGTTGATCAGGAGAAGAACTTGTTCCCTTATTAAAATCATCGGGTTGTAAAGAAGTTATCGAACCAGTAAGATCAGATTTTTTTTGAGAACCATACCCTACTACTACTACCTCGTCCAATCCCGCAGCGCTTTCCTCTAAGGTTATGGTCAAATTTGTCATTCCATTTAGGTTTACTTCCTTGGTCGCAAACCCAACATAGGATATCACAATAACGGCACTTTCATCTTCAACAGAAATTGAAAAATTACCATCAAAATCGGCTTGAGTTCCATTTGTAGTGCCTTTCTCCAATATATTGGCCCCTGGCAATGGTGTACCATCTTGATCCGTAATTGTACCGGACACCAAAATTTGAGGTAGCTCAGATGTCTCTGCACTTTCAACCTCCATTACCGAGGCTTTCATTTTGGCCCTGGTAAGTAATATTTTTCGATCCTCTACCTCATAACGAATACCCTCCTTGCTGAAAAGGAGATCCAAAACCCGTTTAATAGGAACTTTTTTTACACTAATAGATACCTTTCGTTTTAAATTTACCGTCTTTGTATTGAAAATAAATTTGAACTCGGTATTGGCCTCGATTACGTCAATGACCTCTTCCATAGTGGCATTCCCTACATCCAAGGATATTTTGGTTTTCTGGGAATAGGACGAATTGGCCTGCATTACAAAGGATACGGTTATTAAAAAAAGAAGTGACAACTTCATTTTTAAATCAAATTTTAAGTGCCATGGGATTATTTCCCCAGACTTTGGTGGTTTTTTCATAATTTTGAATGTTTACTTGTGGTTATACTTTTAAAAAGGTGTGATCACTTTACAAAATCGGGAAATGTTACAGCATTTTCCGATTTTTCTTTTTTGATTATTTAAGAATAACAAAATGTAAAAAAGTGATTTAATTAAGATGATTTAGTCCATAGGCATTATTAGTTTAATTGATTATGATTTTGTTCTCTATTATTTTATATTCAATTTGATATACCTTATTAAAATAATTAAATACTTGTTCTATGGTCTCATGCTCCGTTTCAATGGTGGCATTAAAAGTTTCGTCTGCCAAATTTTCATTGTTATTTATTATCACCACATTATAATGCCGCTGTAATTTTTGAATAATGTTCTCAAAGGAAATATTTCTAAAAACTAAGTTTCCATTCATCCAGGAAGTATAAATTGAGGTATTCACTTCCTCTTGGGAAATATTATTGTCGGACCTGTTATAGACGCCCATGTATCCTGGCTTTAGATAAACTTCTGCCTTGTCCCCTATTGTTACATTGGATTCCCTAAGCCCCACTGATCCTTCCACCAAAACTACTTGTGTTTCCCGGTCTTCCGGATAATTGGAAACATTAAATTTTGTCCCATATACCTGTATATCCAAATCTTGAGCATTAACAATGAAAGCATTTTCCTGGTCCTGGGCAACTTCAAAGAATGCTTCACCCGTTAAAAACACTTGACGTTGTTGACCTTTTATAAAATTGATTGGATATTTAATTGAACTTCCTGAATTTAAGTGCACTTTACTACCATCCGACAGCACAATATTAAATTGTTTGCCATTTGGTATTGTCAATGTGTTATAAACCAATTTCAATTCTTCCCCTTTCTCGTATACAAGTTTGTTTCCATGATGCACACCAACCACCTTTCCATTGGAATTCTGAACTTCGGTGGTTCCGGCTTCCGTGATAACTTCAATTTCTCCATTTTCCAATTCAAGGGTGATTGCATCCGTTCTGGGAACAATAATCTCAGGGTCGGAATTGTCAAAAATACCCTGTTGCCAAATGATACCCACCCCAATAAAAAAAATTGCAATGGCTGCATATTTCATAACAGACAGAAACCTTCGACTATAGTTCCCCTTTTTCTCTCTATTTATTTCCTTCTGGAGTTCCTCCTTAATTTTATTTATATCTGGATCATTCATTGCCAAAGTGATTGCAAAATAAGTTTTAACAAAGTCCTTAAAAGCTTGATGATTTCTGTCATCTTCAATCCAGCTGTTAAGAATATCCAAATCCGTTGTAGTTGCAGCTTGGGATAAATATTTAACAATCAGATTTTCTATTTCTTTGGAAATCATTTTTAAGCCTTTCTTTTATATAATACAAGACAGAATTACTATACCCTAACTTTTTTCTTAATTATTTTTTTATATTCACATAATAATTAGTTTTATTTTGCGATATAAATATCTTTTCATGAATTTCAATGATAATGACGCTTTAATAGAAAACCTTGTAAATGGGAATGAGAAAGCGTATATGTTTCTTTTGGACACCTATCATAGAAGATTAAATGCCTATGCCTTAACCTTGGTCCACGATCAGGCCCAAGCTCAGGACATAGTGCAAAACGTATTCTTAAACACTTGGAAATCAAGAAAAAAATTAAAAAAACAATTTTCCATTCAAAGTTTTTTGTACAAGGCTGTTTACAACGAATTTATAAACAGTTATCAAAAAAATAAAGCGATGATGTTATTACAACAAAAGTATGTCGAGACACTGGGCGAAGTAGTTGAGGAAACTGATGAAAACATTATAGAACGTATGATTAATGTAGTGAACGCTGAAATAAAAAATCTACCCCCAAAGTGCCAAAAAGTATTTATCCTAAGTAAAAAAGAAGGCCTGACCAACATTGAAATATCGGAACATCTAAACGTCTCTATAAAAACAGTAGAAGCTCAAATTACAAAAGCCTTTGGAATACTTAGAGAAAAACTAGGAAAGAAATATGAGATGATAATGTTCCTCATCTTCGGTAGCGAAATTAAAGGATTGGCAAAATAACCAACTATCACAATTATCTATTTTCAGGTCAATGCTAATTTCCGTGTACTTTCCGCAACTTTTTGTACCTCAATTCACACTTAACCCAATAAATCCAGTGGTTACATATTTCTGTATCGGGAAGTAACTGTACCGGGAATGTACTGATATATATTCAAAAGGATTACAAATAAAAGCACTATAACAAATCGATATCCTTTGCAAATGCGACCAACTGAGGGGTATTTTGGCAATTAAATCTAAATCTAAGGTTTTCAAGATGTTTTTCAACCGTCCGGCTTGAAATATTCAAATCATTGCCTATTTCATTCATGGTTTGTCCATCCGAAATTAAAATGAGTATTTCTTTTTCCCTTTCTCTTATATGATGGTTGTTGACAATATTTTTATCAAGCAATTCATCAATGTTATTTAAAGATGATCCGTGAACACTCCAACTCACTATTTTGGGTGGTTTCAAATGCGGTAGATAAGTCATGATTGTACAGGCAGATTTTATTTTTTCATCACGAGTAACATCAAATATTTTTCCTTGTAAAAGGATATGCATTTTATCTCCGTTTTTATGTTGTCCTGCATAAGTGATATTGAGTAAGTGTAAGTCAGGATCAATTACATTTTCTTTTGCCAACTTTATAAGTTTACCACTTAACTCTCCGCACACTTCCCTATGTTCTGGAATTGCCGTGTTAAATATATCCAACATGGTAATTTCCTCATTTTTCATCCCAAAAATTTCAAAGCCATCCGCATATCTTAAATTGAAGTTTGTGTAGTCATAAATAGAAACAGCCTGATTGGGAAATAGAACAAGTCTTTTTTTTAGCGATGCTGCTTCCATAGAAGATAAATCAGTGTAGAGATTGCTTAACTGATTTAAGAAATATTCCGTTCCGCTTTGTTTTTTCAAGTTAAAAATTAAGAAATGTTAGCAAAAATACGGGTAATCCCGTATTTCAAGATACAATAAAAATTGATTACTTTACATAGTTACCTGATAATTAGATACGTATATTTAAAATATTGTCTCGTTAATCATTTTTAAAATTTAGCTTAGACTGGGAATATAAATTTTAAGAGTTTGATTTGTACTAGAATTAAATCTTGAATATAAAGCTATTCCCCTGATCTTCCCCTCGCTTATTAGCCGTTTAAAATTTTAAAGTATCTACATGTATGCATTTCTTAAAATTAGGACTCAAGCTTAGGTTGCTATTCATATTGCTCTACATCTTTGTAGCCTACTTTATTTTGCCAAAGGTTACTTACGACAATTCGATTGGGAGGTGGCTTCCAAAGAGTTCCAAATCAGTTGAAAGCTATAAAATCTTTTTGGACGATTTTGATTCTGATGCTTTGCTAATTTTAACTTTTGATGAACAAGATTCTATCTATTTTGACAATACAATCTTACCAAAAATAGAATCTATCAAAGATTTGGAATATGTTATAAGTGTAACTAGTTGGCCTATTAAATACGTTCAGCATAAAAAGAGAAAACCATTAAATAAAGAGGTATATTTTGTCAAATTTGTGTCCAAATCATACTTAAACCCTAATAGACCAGAACTAATTGAAACCATTGACAGTCTCTTTTACAACATTAAAGGTAACTACCAACTTGCAGGAACAGGGGTTGTACATAAAGCGATAAATGAACAGACCCAAAAACATTCCTCTTTTTACCTACTTATTGGACTGGCAGTTTTAACCATTCTTCTAGTTGTGGTCATTAAATCATTCATAGCAATCGTTCAAACTTTGCTAGTAGCCGTGGCCTCGGTTGCGACTATGATTTATTCCTCAGTTATTTTTGAGGTCCCCATTAGCATGGCCCATACCATTTTGCCATTTATACTCCTGTTTTATAGCACCTCAATATCAATGCACATTCTTTCGCATGGTGGCGATTTTAAAAAAGTTTTGCGCCCGAGCATTTGGGTGGTCGTAACTACGGCCCTTGGTTTTGCATCCTTTCTATTTAGTGAAATAACCCTTCTAAAAGATTTTGCCATTTTAGGCATATCCGGGATTTTGGGCGTATTTCTGGCAGCCATATGTATGTTTTATCCACAGTCGTACCATTTTCAATTGAACAGTAATTTTAAGATATCAAAAAAGATTCGGCCAATTCGATTTCAAAGCCTTCGTTATGTTTTGATAGCTATAATACTTTTGACAATTCCCGGCCTATTCCTATTAAAGTCAGAAATTTATAGCCTTTCTGTACTTTCTGATAAAAATAAGGCCTATACCGACCATACATATGTTGAGAATGTTATTGGTCCTTATTTCCCGATAGAATACACCGTTGATGAAACGCAGTTAAAGAGAAATTTAGTAAGTAGATGGATTCATGATGTATACCAACTTCATCAAATTGGAGCAGTGATTTCCTATCATAGATTTCCGCCCTCAATAGATAAAATTGCTTTGGGCTATCAATCAAAATCAAATCAAAACATATACCGTATCACCTTTTTTGTACCACTAATATCAACTTCTCAGGGTGCTAAACTCATTCAGGAAATTAATGATATCTCCAAAATACATTTTAAAGATTTCCAGCCGGAACTAACGGGTTTTATGACTTTATATCTGCAAGTTTCCAATGAATTACTTAACGCTTTTCGCAATAGTTTACTATTGGCATTCTTTTTCGTATTCCTTATCATGTTCCTATTTCTTAAAAAAATAAAACTGGTAATGCTTGCAATGTTGGTCAATACCATACCTATTGTTAGCATGCTTGGATTAATGGGGTATTTAGGAATCAGATTGGATATGGTAACTATACCCATTGGTTGCATGCTTTTGAGTATTGTCGTGGACGACACCATTCATTTTATGTATTGGTACAAAACAAAAGGCAGCTGGCAGGAAGCTATTCGTAGATCCAGCCCTGGAATAATACTTACCTCCGTGGTGATCAGTATTGGTTTCGGGGTGCTTTTACTCTCCTCTGCCCCACCAATACGGTATTTTGGTTTACTAAGCTGTTTTGCGGTTATCGCAGCGCTAATTTGTGACATGATGATACTACCGTCCTTAATTCAAAAATTTGTTGGCAATGAACAACCATAGAAATAACTTCTTAGATAACGAAGTGGAGAATTTTGATTTTATACTCGAAACTTCTAAAATAAATTACGCTTTAGACATACAAAATCTGGGAGGTCTTTTATTTGAGGAACTTCCGGATAGAAGGGCGGATGCCAAAATAATATATGGCCATATTGCAGAGAAAACGGTGAATATTACTTTAGGCGAACTAAGGGCTGTTACATGCTATCTCTTTAAAAGGTTTGAAATAAATAATATTAAGTATGGAGATACGGTTTTGTTGGCAAACCTTGATACATGTTGTGAAGTCTATACTGCGCTTCTTTTTATTGCCTTAACAAGTTATGGGGTAAATGTTTTTTTACCAATGTATTTAGAAAGGAAAGATTTGACCCACTGGAAACATAAGGTCGATTTTTCAAAAATCATTCTTCCTTCAAGCGAACTATTAAAAAGAACCAAAAATAAAAGGTATAAAAAAAACCTTACCGCCCTTGAGCAGTTCGGATTTGATGAAAATATACCCTTTCTAGACGGTTCTAATGTTTTTGACATAGACGGTCTTTTAATACAAGCATCCAAATTATCCTCTACAGATGATTTAGCTTACGCCAAGAAAATTGTTTCTAAAGTTCTCCCAAATGATATAGCGTTATTAATTACCACTTCCGGTACTTCTGGCCCTTCTAAAATTGTTGTATATAACCACGAATCGTTTATATTGAATATCTCTGCATGGAAGGAGGCCGGACTTTATAACGTGGACAAATTAGGAGGTAGAGGGTTTACTCCCTTATTTGCCCATACCATGGGAATCAGATATTTCTTAAATGCAATTTTTACTGGGCAACCCATAATACTCATAAATACAGATTGGTTTGCAGAAAAACCCGAAGCGGTACACTATTTTTTTAAAAAATTTAAACCAGAGCACATAACCGCTGGTCCTGCGGTATTCAATTTATTAATTGAAATGTGTCGAGTTTTCCCAAGTTTAAAAGCCACTTTAAGACTTAATCTTAAGACCATAGTGTCTAGCGGGACAAGTTCGGATATTGAAGTCCTTAAAAAAATGGAACAAATTTTTAATGTTAAAACCCATAATGCGTTCGGCACTACTGAAACCCAACAAATAACCTCTACTGTCCTATGTAATTCTCAAAATAATTTTCTAGGAAAACCTTTTCCGGGGGTTTCCATTGGACTTAAAAAAATAGATGAAAATGACCATTATCGCCTCTATATCAAAAGTCGCTATGCGGCTTCTTGGTCCATTGGCCATGAAAAAACTGTCATCAAAAACAGGTTTGTTTATTTGGGGGATATTGTAATCTATAAAAACAATCAGCTAGAATATTTGAAAAGAGAACGGGTAGATTTTTTCAATGATGAATTTGGTGTTAAAATACCGATAACAAAAGTGCATGATTATTACCATGAACTTTTTGAACAAGGCCTTCATATAAATCTATATCCATTAAAATTTAATCCAGGCTTAGCTGCTATTGTATTTTTTGATTCTAGTAAGAACAATAAAATTCAATCTATTAATACCAGTGAAACAAAAAAATTAGGCCGTCTTTTTGAAAAAATAAACACAAAACTCTTGAGGGAGTTGGAGCCTATGGAATTTAGCCATAGAACTATACAAAGATTCGCCCTTTGTGATTTGCAGGCCGTAAAAAACAGCAAAGGGCTAATATCGGAGCATAAAATAAAAACCCTTCATGGTGAATTAATTACTGCATTGACCAATGATAATTTACCAATAGGTAAAATTTATGAGATACAAGCCTTAGATGATTCAGAAAGTAAATATGAAAAATATCACAATCCATATGTCGGAAAAGTGCTTGATATATTGGAAATGAACTTGTCTTACATAAAGGCTAAAGGAGATTACCTTTATCCTGAAGGATATTATGATTTTAAAACAATCCTAGACTTAACAGGAGGTTATGGCACTAATCTTATTGGCCATAATAATAAAAAGTTAGTTGAACATGCCATTGGATTTTTATCTTCCAGCCAGATTCCTCTTTCCGATCAAATGAGTAACCAAGGTACACCCGCAAAACTAGCGGAAAAATTGGATGAGCAATTGTCCAAAAGTACTGGAAAATCCTATTACACCTTGTTTGGTTCAACAGGTTCTGAAGTAGTGGAAATGGCCTTGCACCATGCTTATTTAGAATGGAAAGAACGCTTGGAAAAGTTTGAGGACAATCAAAGGGTTCAGTTTGCCCATTTAGATGGAGACTTATTTCGCAAAGTTGCCCAAAGTAATAGGTCAGTTATTGAAGAAACCAGATTAGCCTTTATTACAAATCGTGATGGTTTTCACGGAAATTCCCTTGGGGCGAGAAGTCTCATGGGAGAGAATGAGAAGAAAACTAAGTTCCAAAGGCTATTTTCCATAAAATCCCATTATGTAGACGATGCTAAAGAAGATATAATCCAACAAGTTGAGACTATTGTAAACCAAAACACACTTCACCTTTGTCAATTGTATTTGGAAAACGGGGAGCTTAAAAAAGAAATGTTTCAATTCCCTTCAGTAATAGGCGCCATTCTGGAGCCCATTATTGGGGAAGGTGGCATCCGAGAGATTAATCCGTTGCTACCAAAAGTATTGACCTCCTATGATTTTCCAGTCATTTTTGATGAAATACAATCGGGTTTAGGTAGGTCTGGAACCTTTTTAGCCAGTGAAAACTTTGTAGGGCACTACTACTTGTTTGCCAAAGCTTTGGGGGGTAATATTGCAAAAATATCCTCAATTTCAATTCAAAAAGACCGCTATATCAAAGAGTTTGGCAAATTATATATCTCCACCTTTTCAGGAGGGGCCTTTGCCTGTAGTTTGGCTAGGGAGAATTTAGATATCATCGAAAAAGAAAATGTTCCTAGTATCGCTGCAAAAAAAGGAAAATTGATCAAGCAGCAGCTAATGGAGATTGGGAATAGATTTCCAAGTATAATTGAATCGGTCCAGGGTAAAGGATTGATGATAGGAATTAAATTTTCATCCAATACTAAAAGTTTATTTCCACGCCTCATGAAGCAAAAGAAAGTACTCGGCTACGTGCTTTCGTCTTATTTGCTTAGAAATCATGGACTACGAATGTTACCTTCTATTTCGGCACCAAATACCTTACGCATTGAACCTTCCATCCATATTAGTGAAAAGGATATACAAAAAATGTCCTCGGGATTAAACGAGCTATGCTTGCTGTTAAAAAATGAGGACTATTACACCCTTCTGAAACATTTGATGCAAAATGACCCCTTTTTAGATAATAAAGGGGCAACACCAAGTTTAGGGTTTATGCGTACCGACATAGAACCACCTGCCATAAATGCAACACAAGTAGGTTTTGTTGCACATTTTGCCTATCCCATGGAAGAAATGAGAATGCTTTTCAAGTCTTTGACCAAAGCTTCGGATACAGGCTTACTTCTATTATTCTCAAAATTGGCGGGGCTTTTGGAAATGGAACCCTTTATCCTCAACGCCAAAAACTTATATAACGGTAAAATACATTTGACTACCGTAGTACTGCCTTTGGATTCTGCATCGATGGAAAAATTTCACCGTACTGCAAGCCGAAAAAAAATTATAAACAAGATACAAAAGGGGGTGGATTTGGCCGCTATGGTCGGGTCCAAATATATCAGCCTGGGAGGTTATAATTCCATATTGTCTGGTAATGGGAAAACAATATTAGCACCGGAAGGCACAAAGGTTTTAACAGGTAACACGCTGACTTCTGTTATCGGATACGCTAATTTTAAACAACATATTCTATCCTTTTTAGATATAAATGAGCCAATAACAATAGGAATTGTAGGTGCCATGGGAAACATTGGAAAGATTTTGGCGATGCGTCTGTATAGGGATAAGGAATTAAACGTTTCACAAATTTTGCTGGTAGGCAATAACCTGAAAAGGCTTCAAAATCTGGAAAAGGAGATAAAATCGAATAGTCCAGATAAGCATATGGATATAATTCCGAGTGTTGATCTTCGCGATTTAAAAAAATGTGATGGTATTTTGGTGGCGGTGAATACTAATGACCCAATAATCAATATAAACCATATGAGTACTACAAAAAAAATTGTGATTTCGGACCTGTCCGTGCCCACAGCACTTTCTGCGGACTTATGTGATTTTCCGAATATATGCATAACACCTTTCAGCGCTTCTATTAAACTTGAAGAAGATCCTGAACAACTAACCACTTCCTGTTCTCCGAGGGGAACCGCCCTTTGCTGCCTTGCAGAAGCAATTTTGAACGGTTTAGAGGAAATTCCGGTACAACTTTGGGGTGAAATAACAATAGATGGATTTGAAAGGGTTGAAAAGGTGGCCAAAAAATATGGTTTTATTCACAAAATCGATAAAATGAAGAGTTATAAAGTCTTTTAATTGATGAAGCATCCCTATGATTTTGGCATCTCACAAGATGATTTCTTAGTTGAGGAAAAAGCATTGCCCATTAATGGCGGCAAACTGCTATGCGTTGCCAGTGGCGGTGAGGTACCCCTTTCATTAATTGCCAAACACACCATGAACATAGATGCCGTGGATGTTTCCATAAATCAAATAAGATTGTGCCGCTTAAAAGTAGGAGCTGTGCAATCGCTCGAACCTCATGAATCGGCAACATTTTTAGGATTCTCCAAAAAGAACGAAGTATGTAGAACTACCTATTTTGAGAAAGTCGCGAAAATGCTCCCAAAAGATGATTTGGAGTTTTGGAACAGGAACATATCGCTAATAACAAAAGGTGTAATTGGAAATTCTAGATTTGAAAAGTACCTCTTGTTTTTTTGCAGACTGTTTGTTAGTTATATCGGCAAACGAAAGGTTTTAGAACTTGTCAATATGGAATCGGTGGAAAGCCAGCATGTTTATTTTGATAAACACATAAAGAAATCGCTGATTAAATGGATATTTAGAGTAGTTTTTTCACCTGCGCTATACGGAAATCGTGGATTGAATGCCCAAGGTCTTATTCACCAAAGAGGAAGCCTTGGAACACAATTCTATCTCAAATTTCGTGATTTTTTTACTTCGACTCCTGCTAAGAATAACTTCTACCTTCAATTTTATCTGTTAGGTCACGTTGTTTTTGAGCAAGCCTTACCGCCATATCTACAACAGGATTTTCATGAAAGCCTTCTGAAAAACATAAAAGGGCTCTCCTTTGAAAATAGAACTATTCAAGACAAAGTAAAGCATTTGGATTCCCTTCGGTATACCAATTATGCCCTTTCAAATATTAGTGATTGGATGGAAAAGGAAGAAATGGATTCATTGCTGACAACTATTGTGAAAAGAACAGAAGTACCAATACATATTTGCGCGAGATATATACATAGAAACCCTATGACTACTGGAAATCAACATCTTTTTTCCAAAGTTGATTTTGACTTTTCAAAAAAATTTATAGGGGTTGATCGTTTTCCTTTTTATACTATCACAAAAGCCACAACGGATTCTACTATATATGTTTAGGATAAGAAAACTCAATACAAGCCATTACCAACAAATGATCCATATCATGGTAACTTCGCCTATGAAAACTCCGTTTATTGAAGTTTTGTTCGACAAGGGCCCCGACATATCTTTAATTAATGAGGTATGGTCCAATAAATATAATTACTATGGTGTGTTTAGCCATAATCTCTTAGTAGGTTTTGGAAGTCGTCTGGAATATGATGGGTATTTAAATAAGGGAAAATGTAGTTTTTCTTATTTAGGAAACTTTTGCATTCATCCCGATTATAGACAAAAAGGCTTATTTAAAAAGCTAGTCGAATTTATTCTGGAGGAAGCAATCCAGACAGAGAATATATGCTTCTCTATTGTGTTAAAAGGGAATGCTCCAGTAGAAAGGTATTTTAGTAATAAGCGATATCAATTTCAAGGGCTACTAAATTTTAAGGTGTTGGACACCTATGTTACCCAAAGTATTTTGATTACCAAAAGACGAAAGACTAGCGATGATTATCAAATTCAAAAGGCAACAGAACATCATAAAACGCAAATAATCAACCTATTGGTGTCAGAATTTAAAAGAAAAAACTTTGCTCCCATCATTACCAAAAAAACCTTTGAAAACAAAATAAATGGCACCTATAATATTCATTTGAACGATTATATACTAGCTTTTAAGGATAGTAGAATTGTGGGTATATGTGGTGTTTGGAAAATGCAAAAATTAAAACGAACTAAGATTGTTAGATATAAAAGTTGGTTTCAATTGATGCTTATATATTATAAGTTACTTTCCAAAATATTCAAGTATCCTAGACTACCTCAATCAGGAGAGACACTAAAAGAGGTTTACTTGACCGATTTGTTTGTGGAAGAGAACAATCCTGCTATTCTACAAGCTATGCTTTTTAACATCAACAATGAACTTAAAACCAAAAACTATAATCTCATTCACTTTGCTATGAGTAAAACCAATCCATTATTAAAAGCCACTAAACCGTTTTTTGCGGTATCCACTTATTCCAATATTTACGCGACTTCAAAAAATCTTAAATTATTAAGTAATGAAGATGGACATCCCTATATTGATATTGCTTTGATTTGAAAAACTCAAATATTCAACCATAACTTTAACCATAAAATTAAGCTTATGAGAATTTATAAAATCATCGTTTTGTTTATTGCAATTTCAACATTGACTAATTGTGCATCTGCCTATAAAATGATTAAGCCAAAATCAATTAATTACGTTTCCACTAATGAAACTGAAAGGGTGAAAATTGAATACAAATATGACCTACTTCATAAAAAATACGCCAAAAAAGAATTAAAAAAAGGGGTGACACTTGTCGCCATTAAAATAACAAACAACTCTGATAGAGATCTAAAGTATGGTAGTGATATCAAACTAACTTACGAAAATGGAGCCGATATTAATGTAATGGAAAATGAAAAAGTATTCAAAACCTTAAAGCAAAGACCTGTATCTTTTTTATTGTATTTACTTTTGACTCCTCTAAATATTAATCGAACTGAACTTTCAGATCCACATGAAATCTATGAAGATTGGTTTTATGAATCCAGATCAACCTTTATTCCCATTGGATTGGTTTTAGGTCCAGGATTAGCTTTAGGAAATTTGATCGTAGCTAGCTCTGCAAATAAAAAATTTAAAACCGAAATTTTGGAATATAATATTTGCGAAACAATAATTAAAAAAGGAGAAACGAAATACGGTTTGATAGGAATTAAAACCGACCCATTCAATTCATTAAAACTGAAAGTCAAATAAAACCGTTTTACAACTGCATGCTTCACCTGCAATTTCAGAGTCCACACTCAATGGAATATCAGCTTCACTACTTTGATGTACATTTTGTGAAATTTTCTTGGGCGCAGTATTGGAAGTTTCTTCTTTATTCAACTGAAAACAAATGATTATAGTATAGTTATAAAAAAAGTTTGACTCATCTTCATGAAGATTATCGAATTATACCCAAAAATTGCACTTCACGTTGATTATGTGAATGTTAGGAAATCAATTTTAACAAAATTGTTATAAAACAACTAATTGCTCGGAATAATGAGCAAAAGACAAGTAGGTGGATAAAAGCCACTTTTATAACACTATAACTTAAGCCTATTGCCTTAAAATAATTGTAATTACCCGAACAACATACGGATAAAAGCAATCAAACCAATACACCAAAAGTACACCTTGCACGTCTTTACCCCTAATGTTTTATGAAGTAAAAAACGGTATCGAGAAATAGTTGTGTATTATTCAATATCACTAGGATTGAAGTAATTAAAAATCAATCTCTTATTAGTGATTCTATTTTTTTTATTATCCTATATTGAAACTAAATTATATCACCTTTGTACCTCATAAATAATTGGTGAAATGGAGGTGTAAAATATGCACCTCACAAAAGAACCCATCTCCTAGAAAAAAATTACCACACTTCACCTCCCGCACCGCGAGGCATGTAATTGCAATTCAAAAGAACTACATTCTATGGGGGCTACGTTTCAAATTACTATATTTAATCCTTCGGAATAAATCATAATTTTACCATGGACCAACCCGAGCTAGTGAGGATTACTAAATTTCTTTCCAAGGTTTCTTTTTTTTCGGAGGTTTCCCAAGCCTCACTAAAGCATCTATGCCAAGATTTGAATACTGAAACCTTCTTTAAGCGCGATATAATTTTCAAAAAAGGAGACCGGGGCAAATCAATGTACGTCATTCTAACAGGAAAGGTCAAAGTTCATGAAAACAAGCATGTATATGGATATTTCGGGAAAGGAGAATGTTTTGGCGAATATGCACTTCTAGATAATATGCCCAGATCTGCATCCGTAACAGCAGAAGAAGAAACCAAGGTTTTAAAAATAGATCGGCCACATTTTCTTGATTTAATGGCCAAAGACAGTGGATTTACACAAGGAATTTTATCGGTTTTGATAAAACGACATAGAGACCTGGATACTGCCCAGGAAAGTTTAGCGGCTTCAAAACTTGAAGTTGATTTGGCCAACGCCAAAATGAGTGGCCTTATCAATGGTGCCATGGATGCCATTATTATGTTCGATTCCAAATTCAGAATAATATTGACAAATCCCTCTGCAAATAGATTGTTGGAAAACGATGATGTAGTACAACGAAACGTGTTGTTTTTCTTTGATGAAGAAAGTGCCGCCTTAATAGAATCGTTGGTGAAATCTTGTTTGAACAGCAATTCAAATACACTCAACAAGTACTTGCCAAATATTGTCAAAGTCACTGGCAGTAATGAAAAGGAAACCCTTAACGAAGGAACCATAAGTAAATATGGAAATGAGCAGGAAACTTTCTACACCCTTATTCTTAGGAATATTGAAGCACGTTTGTTGGCCGAAGACCAAATAAATTTTTTAACCAACCAGACACAATACCTACAAGAGGAAATTAAAGAACTTACCAGTAATTACGGTATTTTGACTGAGGATGAAAGCATGACCAAGGTACTAAATCTCATTGAACAGGTGGCACATACGGACGCTACGGTGCTCATAAATGGGGAAACAGGAACAGGAAAGGAACTCGTGGCAAGGGCTATTCATCAAGCCAGTCCAAGAAATAATAAACCTTTGATCCGAATCAATTGTGGTGCCATACCGGCCAATTTAATAGAAAGTGAACTCTTCGGTCATGAGAAAGGTGCCTTTACGGGTGCAACTGCCAGTAGAAAAGGGCGTTTTCTTTTGGCCGATAAGGGCACCATCTTTTTGGATGAAATTGCCGAACTCCCTTTGGATTTACAACCAAAATTACTCCGCGTAATACAGGAAGGAGAGTTTGATCCGGTAGGAAGTTCTGAAACCATTAATGTGGATGTGCGTATTATTGCGGCCACACATAGAAACTTACTCGACCGGTCAAGGGTTGGAAAATTCAGGGAAGACCTCTATTATCGTCTAAACGTCTTCCCCATAGAAGTACCCGCATTGCGTCATAGAGGTAGCGACATTTGCTTAATTGCAAGGCAAATGATCCAGCAATTTTCTGCCAAACTTAACAAACCGATCATCCACCTCTCCGAATCTGACAAAGAATTACTGTCATCCTATCAATGGCCGGGCAATGTACGCGAGCTTCAAAACCTGATTGAACGTGCAGTCATTGTTTCCCAAAATGGAACGATTAATTGGGAGACCATTGTTCCGTCCTCCCAAGAAAGTGCAAAATCAAGCCCCCATAAGTCCGATGAACGTATTTTAACCTCAAGCCAGTTAATTGAGTTTGAAAAAGAGAACATTCTTCGCGCCTTGAAAAAGACACATTGGAAAATATCAGGAAAAAATGGTGCCGCTGCTATCTTAGATTTGCGTCCGACCACACTTACCTCAAAAATGAAAGCCCTCAATATTATACGCCCTATCTAAAGTTACGAAATCTCGTGAATTTAATAACGAAATCTCGTAAATCTACGGAATCCCACTATCATATTTAGAATTAAATTTTATTTTAAATCATTGATTTTCAAATATTTAAATGGTTTGGCACGGCTAGTGCATTTATCCAAACGGCAATAATGCCAAACAATTTAAATTTTAATAAAAATGATTGAAACAGCAAACATTAAAAATGGAGTAAACGTAGACCAATTAGTAGAAACCATTGGAGCCGTTCAAGGGAATCCTGAATTGGCTAAATTTGAATTCAGATCAAAAAACAATTGGATAGAAGGTGGGCACTGTATTTCCAGCATCAAGAGCTTTTACGGTGTGGGTGCCGAAGACACTTCTAGAGAAAAAGCCTTCACTATGGAGTGTGACCATCCACAAGTTTTGTTGGGAAATGATAAAGCGGCAACTCCGCCAGAAGTTGTACTTCATGCTTTAGGCTCTTGCCTAACAGGTGCCATGGTGTACCACGCAGCTGCAAACGGAATCGAAATCGCAGGAGCCGAATCTTCTTTGGAAGGTGGAGTAGACCTACATGGTTTCCTAGGTTTGGATGCCGAAGTACGCAAAGGCTTCGACGGAATTAAGGTAAGGATCAAAGTAAAGTCCGATGCCTCAGTGGAGCAATTGGAAAACTTGGCAAAATTCTCCCCTGTTTTCGATATGATTACCAATCCCACACCAATTTCCATCGAAATTGTAAAGTAACAACACTAAAAGACCGTTCCTACACAATTATTAGGGGCGGTCTTTTATTTTTCCATAAAATCCCACCTATTAACATCACCAAATGAGCAGTCCACAATATATTATAGCCAACGGAAATCAAGCAGTAGCCCACATAGCTTATAAAACAAACGAGGTCTGTGCCATATATCCAATAACTCCGTCCTCGGAAATGTCCGAATTGGTAGAGGAATGGAGCGCGGACCAACAAGAAAATATTTATGGCAATGTACCCGCGGTTTTTGAAATGCAAAGTGAAAGTGGTGTGGCCGGGGCTATGCACGGTGCGTTGCAAACTGGATCTTTGGCAACAACCTTTACTTCCTCTCAAGGACTTTTATTGATGATGCCCAATATGTATAAAATAGCTGGGGAGTTAACACCGAATGTGATTCACGTGGCTACCCGTTCCATTGCCACACATGCACTTTCAGTTTTCGGTGACCACAGTGATATTATGGCGGTTAGAAATACAGGCTATGCCTTCCTGGGAGCAGCATCCGTTCAGGAGGCAATGGATTTTGCCTTGATATCCCAAGCAGCCTCTTTGGAATCAAGAATTCCTTTTGTACATTTTTTTGATGGCTTCCGCACCTCCCATGAAGTGGCCAAAATAGAAATGGTTTCCGATATGGTGATCAAAGCCATGATGGACACTGGATTGATATGCGCCCATCGCAATAGGGCATTGAATCCCAATACCCCCGTCATTCGGGGAACTTCCCAAGGCAGTGATATTTTTTTTCAGAGCCGGGAAGCTGTAAATTCCTATTATAATACATGTCCGCAGATCGTTCAAAATAAAATGGATCAATTTGCGAGTTTAACAGGAAGACAATACAAACTTTTTGAATATGTAGGGCATCCTGATGCGGAGCAGGTATTAGTGTCAATGGCCTCCAGTACGGAGACCATTGAAGGAGCCATAAAACACCTCAACCAAAATGGAGAGAAAATTGGACTTATTAAAATCCGATTGTTCAGACCCTTTAGTACCCAACACTTTTTAGAGGCAATGCCAATTTCTTGCAAGGCTGTGGCGGTTTTGGATAGAACCAAAGAACCGGGTGCCCCGGGCGAGCCCTTATATCTTGATATTGTTCAATCCCTAATGTCCGCTGCAAATACCTTTATTAAACCACCAAAAATTATTGGTGGCCGTTACGGACTTTCTTCCAAAGAGTTTAGTCCGAGTATGGTAAAAGCTGTGGTGGAAAATTTGAAACAAGATATTCCAAAGAACAACTTTACAGTGGGAATTACAGATGATGTTACACATTTAAGCCTAAATTGTACTGAGGAATTGTTTTTACAAAATCAGAATTTTCAGGCCCTTTTTTATGAAACAAATTCGAACAATACAGATAGGAGTTTTAAAAACATTTTAAAGCTACTCGGTAGTACCGATCAACATGTTCAAGGCTATTCTGAAATCGATTATAAAAAATCCGGCGGCAAAAGTATTTCCAACTTAAGAATAAGCTCCCAGCCGATCAAGGCGCCTTATTTGATCCAAAATGCGGCTTTTATTGCATGTGGTTCCGAAAAATTCCTTGAAAATGACCATGTATTGAATCGTCTGGCACAAAGGGGTTCACTATTGGTCAATTCCTGTTTGAATTCAAGTGAATTTTGGAAATCCCTCCCGACCACGACCCAACAGCGACTTCTTATGCGTAATGTCTCCGTTTATGTAGTAAACTTAAATTCCCTTCCAAAATATTATAATGTGCACGGGCATAGGATCAATAGTCTGCAATGTTGCTTATTGGCCTTAAAAGATGATTTAGGAATTTTTGCAAATCTGGACCAGTTAAAAGAACAAATTTCAAAGGTCGAAATTTACAATAGTAATGAATCCAATCCAGCGTCATATATCGATGAATTTACCAATTCCCTTTTGGGGAGATTACTTGCGGGAAAAGGTAACGAAATTCCAGTAGGTGATCTTCCGATAGACGGAACTTACATGAGCAATACCCCAAAGTTAAATGACATAAGAACAGCTTGTACCTTGCCCGAATGGAATATGGATTCTTGTACGCAATGTGGTGCCTGTAGCATGGCTTGTCCGCAAGGAGCGCTTCGTATCAAAGTCTATGATGATTCTTTTTTGAACAATAAACCTTCTAGCCTAAAGGTGATGAAGACCTTAGAACCGGAATGGCAATTAAACTTGTCCAACTATACCCTACAGATAAATCCAGATCAATGTACAAGTTGTAATAACTGTGTAGATGCATGTACCGTAAAAGCTCTAAAAATGGTAGATATTTCGCCGAAGCTACCAACAGAAAAAAACAATTGGGATTATTTTGTAAGCATTCCAGAAATGGACAGGTCTAAAATTGATGCCTCCAAAGTAAACCAGCAACAATTGCAAGAGCCTTTGTTCAAATACTCACATGGTGCCGAAGGCTGCGGGGAAGCGCCTTATTTAAAATTGTTATCGCAGCTATTCGGTGATAGGATGCTAGTTGCAAATGCTACCGGTTCCAGCTCTATTTTCGGAGGTGCGCTCCCAACAACCCCATGGTCTAAAAATAGTTTTGGAAGGGGCCCAGCTTGGTCCAACTCACTTTTTGAGGACAATGCTGAATTCGGAATGGGATTTCGATTATCCCTGGATCAACAGGAGCAACAGGCAAAAAAACTTATAGTGGAGTTAATGGATCAACTCGATAATGAACTAGTGCATTCAATAATGAATGCCGATCAGAAAACGGAACAACAGATCATTATACAAAGAAAAAGGGTGGACATATTGAAGACCATCCTAACCACCCTTGCTACACCGGTTGCCCAACAATTGTTAGAGGTTGCAGACAGCTTGGTAAAGAAGAGTATCTGGATTGTTGGAGGCGATGGCTGGGCCTATGATATCGGATATGGAGGATTGGATCATGTCTTGGCTTCCGGAGCCAATGTAAACATTCTGGTGTTGGACAATGAGGTCTATTCCAACACTGGAGGTCAAATGTCCAAATCAACCCCATTTGGGGCCACTTCAAAATTTGCCACAAAAGGAAAAGAAAGGCAAAAGAAAGATTTGGGGCTATTGGCTATGTGCTATGATGATGTCTATGTTGCTTCCGTAGCGATCGGGGCCGATCAAGATCAGACCCTAAAGGCTTTTTTAGAGGCTGAAAATTTTAACGGACCTTCTATAATTATAGCTTATTGTCATAGTCCAGCCCATGGAATCGACATGAAAAGTCCGAGCCAGTATCATAAATTGGCTATTGCTTCCGGGCAGTGGTTACAATATCGAAATGATCCAAGAAGGGTAAAAAATGGAGAAAACGCCCTACAACTGGATTCCCAGGAACCTAGTATTCCAATTGACGATTACTTGCGAACAGAAGGGCGTTTTCAGAATATTTTTAAAAATAGTAATGGAGTTATCCATGAAATCCTCCAAATACAAAAGCAGGTGGATAAAAAATATCATAGATATAGGGCTATGTCCAATTGGAGGTCCGATGTCAACGAAGCCGTTATTTTTCATCCATAACATTAATTACTTCCATATCCTTGGGCATTCCTGAAATGGTGTACTCTGCGGATTTGGTCAAAAAATATCTAGCCACAAAATCATGGGGATTTTCATTTAGAACCTTATCAAAAGTTGCTGTTGCCTTAGGGAATTCTCTGGCAAAGAAGTATTTAGAACCTTTTTCAAATTCCTTTAACGTTTTTGCCTTAAGTTCCAATACCTCCTTTTTATCGCCATCGAAGCATTCATATATTCCGATTACCTTATTCTTGCCCTTTACCTGTACTTTTCCCAAATATCGCACCCCATAAGAATGCCTATTGGAAATGGTACTAAGGGTATTTTCGCTGATGATAATATTTGCGCCAAAATGTTTGGTCAAACCTTCCATTCTTGAGGCGGTATTCACTGTATCAGAAATAATAGCGGTGTCATTTCTATGCATATCGCCAATGATACCCATGACCAATGGTCCCCTATGCAAGCCAACACCAATTGTAATGGGTTGATTCCCTTCAGCAATTCTTCGGATATTATAATCTTGAACGGCCTTTTGCATGTCTATTGCCGATTGAAGGGCATGCTCGGCTTTATTGGGAAAGAGTGCCATGATTCCATCGCCTAAATATTGATTGACAAAACCTTTGTTTTTTAGAATCAAAGGGCCCATTTTACCAACATAGGAATTTACGAATTTGAAATTCTGTTGGGGGGTCATTCCTTCGGATAAGTGGGTGTACCCTCTTATATCACTAAATAGTACGGTAACCTCTTTTTCAACATGATCACCCAATGCCACATCTGTAATGGCTTCCCTACCAACAGATTTAATAAATTGGGTTGGAACGAATTTACTGGTGGCCTTATGGATACCATTGAGATTTAAATGGGTTTTTATACGGCTCAACAACTCGTCCTTCGAAAAGGGTTTGGTCAAATAATCATTGGCACCTACGCGAAACCCTGTAACCAAATCACTTACCCTATTTTTAGCGGTTAACAATATAATGGGGAGTTCACTGGTCAAATGCTTTTCCCTAATCTTTTCACATACCTCATAACCGGATAATCCTGGCATCATGACATCCAAAAGGATTAAGTCATATTCCTCTCCATCTTCTAGCAACCTCAATGCTTCATTGCCATTGTTGGCTTCCGATATGGCATAACCTGCCACGGATAAATGGTTTTCCAGAACTCTTCTATTTATATGTTCGTCATCCACTATAAGTATTTTGCTTCGTTCGGTTTCAGATTGTTCTATTTTTTTTTCAAAACTCCTTTCTTTTATATCAAGCTGTAATGGTGATATCTTTTCAAAGGTTGTTTTACCTAGATTAGTTAATTCATCCCGTTTTTGAAGGCTGAGTGGCAGTGTAAACCTAAAGGTAGATCCTTTTCCAACTTCGGATTGTACTTCAATGGTACCTCCATGGAGCTCCACCAATTGTTTTGTAACAGAAAGCCCTAATCCGGTTCCTCCATATTCCCTTTGGACAGAACCATCGGCCTGTTCAAACGACTTGAAAATAGATCCCAATTTTTCTTCGGCAATGCCTATCCCCGTATCCGAAATGGAAATGGCGAGGTGTTTTTCCCCGGCAATAGCATTAATATTGATTTGTCCTTTATTGGTGAACTTTATGGCATTACCTATTAGGTTATGTAGAATTTGCTGTAACCTATCTTCATCTGCCTCCGCCAATGGGATGTTTTTCGGAATAGAATTGAGCAACTCTACGTTTTTGCCTTGAATGAGTGGGAACGACAGTTTCAAAACGATGTCGGCTACCGCATGGACATCAACTGGTCCAAGGTTCAATTCCAAATCGCTGTTCTTCAGTTTTGAAAAGTCGAGGATATCGTTCACCAAATGTGAAAGACGTTTGCCGCTATTGGTAATCATGTCCAAATTTTCAATGGCTTTGGATGGAAGTTTTCCCGCAGCCCCATCCTTGAGCGATTCTGAAAGTCCAATGATTCCGTTCAAGGGCGTACGAAGTTCATGGGAGGTATTGGCCAGGAATTCATCTTTTAACTTATCGATTTTCTGTAATTCTTCTACCCGCTCTTTTTCAATTTGGGTTTTTTGACGTTCTTCTTCTATTAGTAGTTGTTTTTTTTCCGCTTCCCTCCTATCTTTTTGTTTCCTTTTATATCGATTAAATATGATATATGAAAATAGTAAGAAAACAATGGAAAGACCAATGATCACATTCCTGATAATTCGTTGTCTTTCCAGTAATAGATCTTTAATTTCAGCATCTTTCTCCAGCGCCGTAATAGCCTCCTGTTTTTTTTCCGAGTCGAATTTAACTTGTAATTCCTGGATTTGTTTCGACTTAGTTTCATTGAACAAACTATCCTTAACAAGTATATACTTTTCCTTCCAGAGCAGGGCATTTTTATAATCTCCTTTTGCTGCGTGTACCAATGACATTATTTCATAGGCCTCTTGTGCCGATGACATTGCTCCTATTTCTTCAGCAAGTTGAATTGCTTGATCCAAATGTACCTGTGCTTTCCTGTAATCCCCTAGCTTAAAATAATCTCTACCCACATGGGTATGGCTTTCAGATAACTCCCTTTTCTGTTTAAGTTCCTGTCGGATTTCCAAAGCTTTTAAATGTACCCTTAAAGCTTCATTATAATTCTCCTGTAAACTATGAACTTCTCCTATGGCCTCATAATCATAGGCGGTTCCCCATGAACTTTTAATTTCCTGATCTAAAACAAGGGCTTTATTGAAAAAGTTTAGGGCTTCTTTATAATTACTTTTCAATTGGTATATGCCACCTATATTAAAATAAGCATTGGCCATATCCCCCTTGTATCCTAATGTACTGAATGTCTCTAGGGCTTGGGTATAATTATCCATAGCCTCTTCCAATTTATGGTCTTTCTTCAAGAGGTCACCCAAGGCGTTTTGGATGGTGGCAATACTATAGGCGTCATTCCTAGCTTCATATATTTTTAAGATATTGTAATATATTTCGGTACTCTTTTCGTAATCGCCTTGATCATCAAGAATAATGGCTTTTTGATATAAACCATTGGCCAAAGCAACACTGTCTTTTACTTCTTCACTATATTTTAGATATTTTTCCAAATATCCCAGAGCATCGCCATAACTTCCTTTTTGTCTCTCCAGAACGGCATATTGATAATTGGCCGTTGATATGCCTTGTTTATTATTGGTTAAGGTGCTAAGTTGATAGGTACTGTCTATATATACTTTTGCCAATGACATATTGGACCGAGTGTTTAAATATTCCCATGAAATATTTTTTAATGTCTGGATCCTGGCGGAATCGGATACCGAATTTTTCAAGACCTGTTGTAGACTATCAATTTTGGTGGTCTGACCAAAGGCGGAAGCAAACAAAATGCAGGCTATTATGGATAAAATTTCTTTCATTTTGATAGGTGGTAATAGGTCGGCTTTTACATTAAAATTAATGTTTAAAGGTGAAACTCCAAAAATAGGCTCGGATATGTCGGGCATTTTGTTGTCTTACGAATAAGATGGGATATTGGCAAAAGGGATAAAACAGGAAATAAATGTTTAAAAATACATTATTCGGATACGGAAAATTATAGATGTATTTAATCTGTAGGAAAAATGATTTTAAATAGCGCATTATAATGCACTTTAACACATAGTTTAAAGGAGTAAAGGATTACCTTCTAGGGTATCAGACAAAGCTTAAAAGACTTTTGAAGGTTGGATTCCATCATGCAGTTTGTAGTTATCCCATACGAAGAAATCAATTTTCCCACCAACTAACCAACCCAACGGAGACTGATAGAACCTCGTATGTTTAAAATGGATAAAAAAAAGGATTAAGCATCTCCCCAAATACAATCGCCTCCATACTAAAGTCTATTTAAACAGTAACAAAGGGACTACTTTGAACTTTGCCATAGCCTTGCGTCAAAATTTATATATCGCTATAATTTTATTTTTCAGTAGATCTTATAACCATGGAAGAAAAATTCAAAAACCGATTGAACCTGGCAAAGGAGATTAAGGATATGTTAGTTTAAACCTCTACCCAAATATGTTTTCACATATGCATGTCGTCCGCTTAAAAAGTTTTCAGGGCTAGCTCCAATAAACTTATTGAAATCCTTAATAAAATGTGCCTGATCATAATAACCGCAATCCAAGGCCAAATGATGTAGTTTGTCCGTAGCAGAAGTGTTCAATAGTTCAAATACAGTATTGATCTGTATAACCTTACAATAATACTTAGGTGGCATCCCAACCACATTTTTAAAAACTCTTCTAAAATGCCGCAAGCTAATACCTGCTTGTTCCGCTAAAGTGGACTGTTGGATAATTCCATTGGTCTTGAAAATATTCGCTATGGCTTGGTCCAACCAGTCTATTGGAGCCAATCGGTCTTTAAGAAGCTCCCCCAGATAATCCAATAATAAGGAGATACGTTGTTCTTGATCAATATCTTCGGATAATTTATAAATTAGTTGGCTACAATCAATTGGAGATTCCGCCCCTAGGGCCTTCCACCTATTTAAGAAATAAGAACCTGGTTTGTGAAACAGATAATAAGTAGCGGTCGGGTGAAGTATAATGCCAAGATTGTCCAAAATACCATTAACACTAAACTTTACAGTGGCATTGTAAATCTGTCCTCCTATATTGAGTTTGGATTTTGGTGATAATTTTAGGTTGTCGATCTTAAACTCTGGAATGAATCCCTGTGAAAATATCAATAGTGGAAATCCCGTTGCGTACATAGGCTGACCCGTTAATGCTACGGACTTGTATGATTTTCCAACAATCACCCCAAGGACACTCCCTTGCAATTCCGGTGGGATATCATAGTCTAATTTCTTTGCAAAATCCTTAACCACAAATCTATCAAATAAGTCCTTAAATACTACATGTCCGTTTTATACAATGGTATTATCAAGGCAAAAATTAACTTTAAAGATATCAAAAGTTGTTGGAAACAAGAACTGAAACATTGACTTTTCAGTCTTTAAAAACGTGTCACATACTTTGGAACAACTATCTAAGGTCAAAAATAAAGTGGAGCCCTTATGGATGAACAAAACAAAAAGGCCCAAAATTAATCGCTACACCAAATGATTATCCCAAAGTTCTTATATGAAGTGAACATACTTATATATGACAACTCAAATAAAAGAAACAAACATTATTGATCAATGAAAACAAAACTCTATATAGGCATATTAATATTACTATTATCCGCGCCAACCTTAATCGCCCAAAATTTTACCGACAATTTTCAAAAAGAATCCATCAACAGTCGGCCTACTCATTGGACCTCGGTAAAAGGCAAGGGACTCATCACAGAATTGGATGGTAAAAAGGTACTTAAACTCGATCGTTACACCGTTCTAAAACCAACCATCAACGGACAGGACAACCACTATTTAGGGAATGAATTTACTATTGAGTTCGATGCTTTTTTTGATAAAGTTCCAGCGTCAACCAGACAATATTATATCATCAACCTTTGGGAAGGAACTGGTGTTCATGGTGAAAACGATAAACATACCGATCCATATATGATTTTTCGCCATGGTATAAATGTCACCGGATCTATCGTCAACAGAAAAAGAATAAAAGAATTAGAAGTACTGGAGCAGGTCTGGCGCCATATTAAGTTAGAATATGCTAAAAATACACTCAAAATATTTATTGATGACCAATTGGTGCACCAACAACCAAACTTATTTTATAAACCAAAAATGGTGTCCTTAAGTGCCAGAAATGCTAACGGACGAAATGGCATTACCAATTTTACTTTAATAGGTGAGACTGAAAAAAATCTTACTGGGTCTCCAGAAATTTGTATCACAGAGGATTTAATTATACCAACTACTTTTCAAGTCAACGCTTTAGTTTCATCCAAAGATCTTCTATGGGAAAATGGTAAAACCTTAAAGGTGTCTTTCCTGGACACACCATCCAATATTGTGAAAACAAATATTATTAACTATGCCAAAGCATGGGAAACATATGCAAATATAAAATTCGAGTTTATAGATGGCTCAGATGGTGATATTCGTATCGGGCTTAAAAAAGGTGGGTCATGGTCTAAAGTTGGTACAGATGCATTGAATTATCCGGAAGATGAACAAACAATGAATTTTGGATGGTTTACCGACACTACTAGTACCGCTAGTTTTAGGCGTACCACTATTCATGAATTTGGACATGCCATTGGTCTAAAACATGAACACCAAAATCCTACGGGAGGTATTTGTTGGGATTGGGAAGCTGTATACGATTATTACGAAGAGGAAAGCGACTGGAGTAAACAGAGAACCAAAAATAACCTAGAAATGCTGTCCAACAACAGCGTAGGGAATGCAACAGCGTACGATAATAAGTCTATCATGCATTATACCATACCCAATTCCATCACCAGCTGTGAATATTCGGTAGGATGGAACGATCAACTCTCAGAAATGGATAAAAAACTTATATCCAATTTTTACCCTTTTCGCAAACCAAGGCACACCATAGGCCCTAATATTTATAATTATAACTGGACAGCAGGATGGGATAGCGTAGAATTTTTGTACCAGGGAGGTCAAACTTATTTACTTCTCTTAAAATCAAGCACTGGTGATGTGCATATACACAAAATGAGAGGGGATGGCTCTGTAGGGGAAAGAATTTTTGATAAAAAGTATAGCTCTGGATGGACATCCGCCAAGTTTTTCGAAGTCAATAGTAAAAGCTATTTATTTCTGTTAAAACAAAGTACTGGTGATGTGCACATACATCAAATGAATAGAGACGGCACGGTTGGTCAAAGAATTTTTGACAAAAAATGGACTTCAGGTTGGAGTGAAACCCAATTTTATACAGTTGGGAATAAAACATACCTATTCTTATATAAATACCAGACAGGAGATGTACATGTAAATAGAATAAATTCAAATGGTACGGTAGGTGACTTAATATTTAATAGAAAATGGACGCCAGAGTGGACAACTGCTTCCCATTTCAAAACCAATAACAAAAGTTATATGTTCCTTATTAAAAAAAGAACTGGAGATGTTCACATTAACGAAATAAAAACCGATGGAACAATTGGCCAAAAGGTTTTTGATGAAAAATGGACCCAAGGATGGACAACGGCGGAATTTTACAGGACCAACGCGCAGTCTTATCTATTCCTATTAAAATTAAAAAACGGAGATGCAAAGCAGTTTTATATTACAGACAACGGTCAAAGAGGAGAAATCATTTTCGATAATAATGCTAACTGGACCTCGGGCTGGAGCCACGCAAAATTTTATTCGGTGGGGCAAAATAACTATATGTTTTTACTAAAAGAAGAAAATGGAACGGTACATACACACATTATTTATTCAAATTAATCATCTCAATAAAAACAATTAATACAATGAAAACTAAACGTACGCTTATAATGATAACCTGTTTTTTAATAGGAATACATGCCAACGCACAATTTCTCAAAAAGCTAAAGAAGAAAGCTGAAAATGCTGCCGAACGAACCATTTTAAACAGAGCGGACAAAGAAGTTACCAAAACCACCAACAAGGCCATAGATTCCATTACAAAAGGAGGTAGCAGCAAGAAGGATAACTCCAAAACGATTGGTGAAACCGAAAAAAACACACCTTCCAAGGAAACCACCCAAAAAGAAAGGCAGGCTCAGGAAAGTAAAATAATGAACATTTTCGGCGGAGGATTGGAAGGCATCCCGGATACGTATGAATTTCAGTACGTCATGGATATGTCCTTAACCACCAAAAAGGATAAGATGGAGATGAAATACTATATACAACCCGATGCTACCTATTTTGGAAATGCCATAGCGGACAAAAGAGCCAACAGCATTATTGTATACGACATGGAAAACCAAGCCATGGTAACCTTTATGGACAATGGAACACAAAAAATGGCGATGAAAATGCGGATGCCCTTTGATGCCGAGGCACAAAAGGAAATGGCTAAAAGCAACACAAACCAAGAAAATCTAAAAATCACCCCCTTAGCCAGTAAGACTATTTTAGGGTTTAACTGCAGTGGATACCAAATTGAACAAGAAGATGGTATCAGTAAGTTTTATATCACCAATGAAGCGCCAGTTAGTTTTGTAGGTGTGTTTTCCAGTGTGGAGCAAATGCCGAAAACGGGTTATTATGCCACTATTCCTTTCGATGAAAAATCTATGATCATGGAAATGGAATACATCTCCAACAAAAGAAAGCGGGACAATATGCATATGATTTGCACAAAATTGGAAAAGCATCCTATCACGATCAACAAAGCCGACTATTAAGGAGAAATATAAACCGTTAAACACGCGCATTATGAAAACAACATCTCTGCTACTAACCCTTTGTTGGTTTGTATTGCCAGCGACACTCTCTGCCCAAATTGGGGGAAGCGTCTTTGAAATAACCAAAAAAGCACAGCAAGAGGCCAAAGGCGAAGCGGATGATGCCGCTGAGAAAGCAAAAGAAGAGCATGCGATGGAAAATATAACTAAGGGGCTAGAGGCATTTGGGCAAAGCCTAAGCGAATCTAGCGAAATGCCAATGGAGATTCGATGTATCAATCTGATGGGTGATCATGCGCTGAATATGTATTTAGTTCAACACAAAATTGAATCTGCAAATAGTTGTAAAGCTAAAAAACAACTATTGGAGATGCAAGCACTACAGGTGCTCTCGGCGGGAACTCGAATTTATTGTCCAGAAGAACTTTATAGTGATGTAGTTTATTATGGTACCTCAATTTTAGAATTGTACTTCTCATTGAAATCACAAAATTATATTCCTGGTACACGCGAGTTGGAAGATTCACTAGATAATATCAAAGAAGCGAGTTTAGTCTTTGGAAACCCATATTCTTTAAATTTAAACACCTTGCTAACATTGGATAAAGATTATAAATCATACGATAAAGAAGGGTTGTTGGACTTAGATGCCCTCTTGTTAGATCTACTCGATTATGAATCTATACCTGAATCGGATGTGGAATGGCAAAATAAAAAAAAAGATTTCTTTACTGAACTCATGAATTATATAACCTATTTTGATTCCCCCATTTTTATGTTAAAAAGATCTAATCAAATTAATTTCACAATCGAGAATCTCCCGTGCAAATAAAAAACAAAACTGAGCAATTTCATCTGATCCATGCACCGTTGATGCAAAAGCAAGGTTTAATGGCGATATTGATAATAGGGTAAAGGATTTGAACGAAAATATGGAAAGTACCAGGGACCGCTGGCAGAAGTATTTGGCCAAGGTCAAAATAAAGTAAGTGCCTTAAAAATAAACTTCAAAAAATCATTAGTTGTAAAAAAAGAAAATATATGAAGACTATAAAGTTCAAAATATTACTAATAGGACTAGCACTATTAAGTAATTCCTGCTGGGAAGAAACAAAAAAATTGGGGGATGAAATTCAAAATACTACCAAAATAATAAAAAATGCGAAAAACGTAGCCAAAGAGGCTACGGGGATGCAGGAGAATATAAAGTTACTGCGCAATAAAGAACCGCTTACCAAAGAACAATTTGAATCTTGGTTGCCAGAGACATTGGCCAATATGCCGCTTACATCGTCTATGATCAATATGATTCCCGGAATGGGGTCTTGTGGAGGAACCTATCACGTGGGGAACAAAAGAATACGTGTCATGGTCATTGATGGTGCTGGTGAAAAAGGAGCTGGAGGCGTTGGCCCTTATCGAATGTCGAGTAAAATGAACTACGACACCAAAGGTGATTGGGGATCCACAAAAACAGTGCTTATAGACGATGTGAAAGTAAAAAAGAGCTATTTAAAATCGAGTAACTCGTACGACCTCTCTATGTTTTATGCCGAACGGTTTGCTGTAGATATAAAAACAAATGAAATAGATGAAGTTACATTGGAGAAAATTGTCAAAGAACTTAATCTAAGTGAATTAAAAAAATTTTAAAACGATGAAACACTACAGGATATTAATTATTTTAATTGTTCTTATCGGCTGCAACGATACCCCTTCTTCGAAAGCGAAGACAACAAAAGCTTTAGCCGGAAATATACCAACCACAACTTCTGAAACCAGAATAAAATCAAAAGAAGATAATGCTTTAGATAAGAATATTGAAACCACAAACAATCAAGATGATTGGTATTGGAAAAATACCCAAATGAGCAAAAACAATGCCTTTGAAAATTGGGAACATGGTCTGGTAGATCTGGTGATGGAGTATCGATTAAGACATAACGAAACCACCCCAAAAAATCTAAAGGTCGGTTATATTGACGATAATGGTTCAATTAATATCACCTTACCTGAGAATACCCCTACGGAGACCAGTCTAGATAACTTAGGAAATTTAGTGTTTTACGATATCCAGGATATTTCCACATTGAACTATGGGAACCCGAATGCAGGTTATTTGTCCAAGACCACATTAAATGTTTTAAAAAACGGTGAGCTTATTGGAGCCCTAACATTGGGGAATTCCGTTCGTGTCACTTATAACCTTACCAACCAGAGTACTTTATCCATGGGCGATGAGGGTTATCTAATCTCCTGGGCCTATCTAGAGGAAGCTGCCAGTATGAAGGGTACCGAAAAAACTAAAAATAAGGTACGGAGAGATGGAACAAACACCCTAGAAGTAGAAAACACCGTGGTTTATGACCTCGATTTTAAACCTGGCTGGAATTTTATAAAAACAGAAGTTATTGGTAAATATGACCTTGTACACGAACGAGGATTGAATGCCTCCTGGTTTAAAAAGCACCATCATAGGGTAGTTTCAGAAATACCGGAAGATGCGGCCTATTATTTTAGGTTTCCTTAATGCCATTTAGCCCGTTATGTACATCAGAGCAATACCTCACTGATTCCAACAATAATGTATTTCAATCGAGCATGTTCGTCTTAAATGACAAAGGTCTTCCAATCCATAAAAAATAAAAAAGTAACAACAGTTTCCCAATGTTCCTCTTATGACCATACCAACTCAAGTTACTGTATTTCGGTCTACATGATTTAGGTAGTACCTACCAACCGTAATTATACATTTAACAGGCAAATAATTCATTATTGCTTCATTTCTGACCGAACCGATTTTATCCAGGAATTGTGCAACTGTAAAAGTTCGTCCTTTTTTTTGGGGTTGGATTTCGCCAAATTATTTTTTTCGCCAATATCTTTATCCAAATTGACTAGGAATAATTTGTCCAAATTCTTTTTCGCGCCCTGCCCTGATGGCTCGTTAACGTTGCCTATAAGTTTCCAAGACCCCTTGCGAACAGCCCATTGTGCGGTTTTATCATCATAATTCCCAAACTGCCAATGCACCACCTCATGGCGTGATTCCTTTTTGCCATCCAAAATAATGGGCATCAGGCTTTTCCCATCAATGTTATCTCCTACTTCTGAATTGATCAATTCACCTATGGTACTAAACCAATCCATCTCCATGCTAAGCTGGTCGCGCACCTCATTGGCAGGAACTACTCCTGGATAACGGATAATGGCCGGCACACGGATTCCCCCTTCAAACAAACTAAATTTACTACCTCGATACGGACCTGCATTTCCACCTCCCCAGAAAGCACGTTCTTCCAAGGAATGTCCATGGTCCGATTGAAAAATGACTATGGTGTTCTCCGCTAGGCCCATTTCGTCCAGATAATCAAGAACAATTCCAATTTTTTCATCCGTATTGGAAACAAAAGCTGCATATTCCTTTCTGGGAGTTGGCAGATTCTTGTAATAGTCCAACCACTTTGTGGTTCCTTGGTAGGGATAATGCGGAGCGTTAAATGCCCAATAAATAAAAAATGGCTCGTTCCTTCTGTGATTGATTACCTGCTTTACCTCTTCGGCCATTAGATCCGTAAAATGTTCCCCATCATAATAGACCTCTTCCATATTTCTGAACAGATCGTGCTTATTGGGACCGTCCCAGTAAAAGGTGTGGGAATAATTATCAATACAACCCCGCTGATGTCCGAAAAAATAATCGAACCCCTGTCCGTTCGGCAAATTCTGCTCCCGATGGCCTAGATGCCATTTACCAATTAAAGCCGTGTAATAGCCATTGGGTTTAAGCATCTCCGCCATGGTAATCTGCTCTGTTGGAAGTCCATATTCCCCGCTTTTTTCGGCGCGTTCCGGTATTGGCACATTGCCCTCCAATCCCGCCCGTAAATTGGTCTTACCCGTCATCAGTGCAGCCCTGGACGGTGAACAGACCGGTGCTCCCGCATAGAATTGTGTAAACCTCACCCCCTCCTTCGCAAGCCTGTCCATATTAGGTGTATACAAATCCGTTGCCCCGTAAGAATTAAGATCTAAGGAACCTTGGTCATCTGTCATTATAACAATTACGTTAGGTCTGCCCTTAGTAGTGGTCTGTGCATAAGCATTTAGGGGTAAGGAAATGAATAATATTCCCAAGCCAATCGTTATCGCGTTTTTAAATACTCCCATTCTATTTATTTATTTAATTCAATATCCATTATTTTGTTCCCAATTCGGATTTAATAAAATAGCCCTATCCGGTAAAGGCCACAAATAATCCCTATAGCGCTAAACTTTGTTTCGCAATTACATCACCGTCTTTATCAACGCTATCTTCCTTCATATCGATTTCGGCAGTTCCAAACCTAATAACATCTTTGTAACCTAGACCTTCCCCTGAAATTCAACTCTACGTTCCAAACTTAAAATATCAGGAACCCCTTCTAAGGCCAAGTGTTACGTCTGTTATCGCCACCAACCCTCCGTTCCTAACAAAATTGATGGCCTCGAAAGCCTTGTCGGCAGGTCTATTTACCTCATTCTCCACTTCGGCAATAGTAAATAAAATTTCGGCAAAACTGAACAAAATTGGATTTAATTCCTATTGATTGGCCTGCGGTGGAGTTCTTTTGACATTGTCAACAAAATACGTATATTTTTTAAATGAAAATCCCGTTGGATTGGCAAAAAGTTCATTGTACACGACCAATTCCCTATTGTTCATTGACCCTATAGCTATGAAAGTTTGCTATAAACGCGGGTCACTTTAGGCACTTGGATTTTCCCAATCATACCATAGGAAAAAGCATGGTGTGAAATGTGGGCTTATAATAATGCCACTTTTAACTTCGAAACCAAAATATATTTTGAAGTACCTCCTACCAAGCTTTCACGAATTGCCGCTAGGCTACAATATACGTACTACTGGCTTTATGTTTCGGACAGTAGATTCCGAATTTTATCCAAAAAATCCATTTCCTCATAGGGTATCATGTCCAAAATGTATCCGAGTACTTCCCGTATATTTTGTGCTGGTTCGGGAACAATCCTCGAAGGAGAATTTTCCATACCTAGGGCCATGACACAGACCTTTATTAGGTTGGAAATCATTAAGGACGTATCTAAATAACCCTCGGATATAAGGTTTACACAAAAAAGTTCCTTCCTACTTGGATAGCGTTGTAATGTACTGAAATGCTTTTTGGTCAATTCCTTTAATTTATCCATTAAAACATCATCTTCCGATTCCAGAATATGGCTATTAGTGGTATTTGTCTGATTGCAATGGATTTCTATATGGGGCAATTGTTTGTCCAAAGAGGAGCGGCATTGGGCAATTTTATCCGAAAATAGTTTGGAGACCAAAGTATACATCAGGGCTGTATTCTCTTGTATTTTATGAATCCGAACCTTTTCATGGGGATCATTATCCTCGTAGGTTTTAGCGATATTGGCCTCATCCAATATTCCCAAGAGAGTTGTTTGTTGCTCTTCCTCTGTACTAAAAAGGAAGTTTAATTCAGGAACATAGGTCGTTATATTGCTATGATGTTCCTGGAGGCTATGGAACAGACATTCTTCGCCCATCATAAATACTTCTACGTTGCGATATAACAATTCAATAATCTGATGGAACAACAATATCGGGTGCCGCAAATTGCCCTTCTCCAAAAAGTAATTGGCTCCATCCATTAAATAATTTACTTTATCCAACTCCTTATTGAAATCCAAGTACATCCTATCCAATTGTGTTGGCTTCACATTATATTTATAAAACAAGTCGATATTCTCTGTGGAACTGGAATAAACCAGATGCGTCCAAAGACAACCATGAACGAAAAATAAGTTCTGTTCCAATAGTTGCTGACGGGCATATTCAAAAGAAAAAACCCTGTACAGGAAATCATTATCTTCCTCACATATATCTTCCAATATTAAGGACAGTTCCTCGGATTTGGTGGAACAATTTGGGTCCAGTAGGATTATGAACAATCTATTATCTATGTTCCGGTCCGATGTTAATTTGTAAATAAGTTTCACCTCGGGTAACAAAGTAAGCTTACTAAGGATTTGTGGTATGGATGCCATTTTACTAATACTAAATTGAACAATTATTTACAATATCTCACAGGCTTAAAGACAGGATAAGGAATTCCAAATGCAGCGGTGGCATTAACCCCCTGAATTTAACAGCCTTGAATAAATTAATGGTTCTGGACCCTTAGGTCGTTGCACGCTTTAATTCAAAAGTGTGTAAAATTTAAAAATATAGGGTTGGAATATCAATGCATGGTCGGATACCATGAAAAAGCGTAGTACGTAAATTATGGAACAAATACCATTTAAAAATCTCTTGGACAATAAATTGGTATGGATATAAGAACCGAAAAAAAGTGTGGCGTTAATTCCATAACGAATATCCTATATAAAATTCTATTTACTAATTAAGTTAGCTCCTCTACTCCCGTACTGCCCTTCAGTATTTTAGAGTACCATCACAGGTAACAGTTTCCCAACAATTAACCTTTTCTTTTTGCGTAGATTTGTGTAACTTGATAGCAACTTTACTACAACAAATATAGTTGATAATTATCAACATTTCTTAATTTACGGCAACTATTTTCTGGAATGAATAGAATTTTAACAATTTTTAGTACCGTGGCAGAAACTGAAGGTATTAGCATATCCGCACTTGAAAAGTCTATTGGAGCCAGTAAAGGGGTACTATCCAGGGCTTTAAAACACGGAACCGACATCCAGGTCAAATGGCTGAATGCCCTCGTTGAAAATTATCCCAATTATAGCCCCGAATGGATATTGACCGGGAAGGGCCCCATGTTAAGGAACCAAGGAACCACCGACCTTCATCAATTAAAGGAAGAAGGGGATACTTACCAACTTTATGAACAGATAGCCCTTTTAAAGGAACGTATAGAAATTTTAAAAACGGCGAATGAAGCCCTAAAGGCAAATAATACTTCCCTAATGGAAATTAAGCAAATGTTGAAAAAACGGATCGAGGACCTAGAGCAATAAACCAACAAGAATAGCTGTTTTAGATAACAAGGGTTCCGCGTAAGGCTTGCCATAAGCTAAAAGGCTATACTTTTTTAAAAAGTTCTATAGCAGCCATGGAAGACTCTTCAGAACCTTCCAGCATCCCCTTCTCCTCAAATAGCTCATATATAATTTTCTTTTCCTGCATATTAAAGGAGCGCTGTTGAAACCAATCGTTTACCGCTATCTTTTTATTCTCCTCCCTGGACTTTTGTTTTATTTCATCGGTCACTTTATGCCAATACACCCATCGGTTGGTAGCAAGGGAATAGCCAATTTCATTGTTGATCATGGATCTTATAGGCTTGTTTCTAAGTCTAACACCATTCTCCAAGACTGCCAAAGTCTTGGTAAGACGCACCACTTCCGAAAAAGAATACCTAAAAAAATCGCCAAATCCGTTTTGACTTACATTATATAATTTATCCCCTATTTTTAAGTCGTCCATAAAAAAGAAAACAAAAATAATGGTCCACCCCACTTAAGTAAAGTATTGCTACAAGAACTTATAAACAATGTCACCTTAAAACAATATTTGGAAATAAGGCCCAATCCGGTTTTGGGATAATTCCAATTCTCCTTTTTTTACAATTCCATAGCCTCCATTAATCCAATTCTTTTACATTTGTCCGTATAAAATCTATTACAATGAATATTGAAAGGGAATTGGGCAAAAGAAGCAATCACCAATGTGAGTTATGTGCCAATACGGAAAAATTAAGTGTATTTGAAGTTCAACCTCCTAGAAATGGAGGTTTGGAAGCAAATTTATTGGTTTGTGAAGTCTGTAAGGAACAAATTGAAAATCCAGATACGACAGATTCAAATCACTGGCGCTGTTTAAACGACAGTATGTGGAGCGAGCATACTCCTGTAAAAGTTATAGCATGGCGTATGTTAAGCCGATTAAGAAATGAAGGATGGCCTCAGGATCTCCTGGATATGCTTTATTTGGAAGATGAGGTATTGGATTGGGCAAAAGCTACGGGTGAAGGTGCACCTTCCGAGAACCAAATAATACATAGAGACAGTAATGGTGCCGTTATTGAGGCAGGTGATAGTGTTGTCCTTATAAAGGATCTACCGGTTAAGGGGTCCAGTATGGTGGCTAAAAGAGGTACCGCTGTAAGGCGTGTTTCCCTAGATCATGATAATGCGGAATACATAGAGGGTAAAGTTGATGGCCAACAAATTGTTATCCTAACAAAATTTGTCAAGAAAATATAGCTCCTGTTTACCCTAGGGTAAATTGTGAATCTTTGTTGGCACTATTACCCCTTATTGTCCAACACTGGAATATATATATTAGGATGTAGACCAATTTAAAATAGTTCATGGCAAATAGAGACCCCTATGCCGCACTGAGATATAAGGAATTCAACGTTTTTTTGCTGGTCCGTTTTGCCATGGTCTTTGCTTGGTCCATGCAGTTCGTGGTTATAGAATGGGAAGTTTATTCCTTGACCAAGAATCCCCTTTCTTTGGGGCTGATTGGACTTATGGAAGTTATTCCCGCCGTATCATTGGCACTGTTTGCCGGTCATATTGTGGACCAAAAGGAAAAAAAGGGGTTACTTCTAAAATGTATTTTGGGCTTTTCCATAATAAGCCTAGGGCTGTTTTTACTTACTTGGCCCCATATTATAATGGGTTGGTCCAAAAATGCTGTTTTGTATTCCATTTATTTTTTAGTATTTCTTGGGGGTATCGTAAGGGCATTCCTAGGGCCGACCATCTTTTCCCTATTCGCATTGATAGTTCCAAAAAAAGTATATCCCAATGCCGCTACCTGGAGTAGTTCGGTTTGGCAGATGGCAGCTGTTCTGGGACCTGCCTTAGCAGGGTTTAGCATTACTCTTATCGGGGTACATTGGTCTATGTGCCTAATTTTTGCCTTTTCCTTAATGGCACTCCTTATCTTGACCAAAATAAAAAAGAAACCCATTTTAAACCCCAATATTGGGGAACCAGTCGTTAAAAGCTTAAAAGAAGGGGTGAAATTTGTATTTGGGACCAAAATTATATTGGGAGCAATTACCTTGGATATGGTTGCTGTCCTTTTTGGTGGGGCCATAGCCCTGTTACCTATTTATGCACAGGATATACTTAAGGTTGGGCCCGAGGGATTTGGAATTTTACGTGCCGCCCCAGCGGTTGGCGCATTACTGATCATGTTTACCTCCGCCTATTTCCCATTAAACAAACACGCAGGCCTAAAACTTTTGGGATCTATTTTTGGTTTCGGCCTATGCATTATTACCTTCGGACTTTCCACATCGTTTTGGGTTTCCGTCATGGCACTCTTTTTTAGTGGTGTTACCGATGGCATTTCCATGATCATTCGGCAAACTATTTTACAATTAAGGACACCGGATCATATGCGTGGTAGGGTAGCTTCAGTAAATTCTATGTTCGTTGGTTCCTCCAATGAGTTGGGGGCATTTGAAAGTGGACTAACGGCCAAATTGATGGGCACGGTCACTGCAGTCGTTTTTGGTGGTTGCATGACCTTGATCACAGTACTATTTACCGGTGCCATCTCCCCCACTTTCAGAAAACTGGATTTGAGGAAAGATTTGGAGGAACACGAAAACGAAGGGGATTAATATATAAAAACCATCAAACAAACCACTTTTTTAACTCCCATCAAAAGCCACTGTCCAGTTTCCAGATAATAGATACCGCTTAATCAATACCGAAGAATCACTTCCGTTTACTCCAAGTAGACTACCTAGAACGGACAGGCTCGATGCCAAGAAGCTAAAACAAGAATTAAATGGTTAGATAGCCATTTTGTATCGAGAACCTTTTTTTTTACACGACGCCCACTTCCCGGTACAATCCTCCGCTATCGGATTGCTCCAAGTGATGATTTTCAACCTGGAACCTACCCACTCCGCTCAACCTCATTTTGCTTGATATGGCGACCGGGCTTAACCAAAACTACCTTCCCCAGGTGTATACGTAAATATCCATTCCGGATTATCCTCATCCCTACTTATGGAATTGCATTTAAATCCATTCCTTACATAAAAAGATCGCAACCCTTCCTCCTCTACAGTAAGCCAATATGACTGATTTGGAAACTGCTCCTTTAATGCTGTAAGCCATTTGGAACCTAACGATTGCCCACGATATTTGGGATCAACAAATAAAAAACCTATATAATGAAAATTGGAGATCACGTACTTTTCCCACTCTTCAATCTCAAAATCCGTCATATTTGGAGGGGCCGTTCTAAAAACAATTCCCCCTGCAATTATGCCCATGGCATTTTCAAATACGTAGATACTTGCTTTTTCCTTGTAATCGTCCCATATAGGTTCAATGACATCTCGCCAATCCTCAGGAAGAATTTCAAAAAAAATTTGCCCATCATTCCCTAAATTTCTTAACTCCATATATAGCTCCTACTTTTAAGACTGCCGGATATCCCCTATAATAAACCCCAGGACCACAATCGGTCAAAATCATCGGCCCATCTATCACCTATGTCCGTTCTATAGTAAACATTATTGATTATGATATTGCTTATCCTATTCTGCATCATTTTTTGTGCATCTTTCATGGTCAGCCCGGTTCCGGTAACCAATAAGGCAATACCCGTATTTCCCGTAATAAGCCATTCATCATTAATTTTTTTGAGATGCATGGGATGAACTCCATCCTTCATATCCTTTTTAAATACGATGACAGAATCTTTTGAGAATAGTTCAAACGTTTTTTTATCCTCGAAGGGAAAAGGTGGAACAACCATATAGGCTCCCACCTGAAATCCTTTTCTAACATTGATCCTAAAACTTACTCCTGAGGCCAGCTTATAGAACATGTTGCCGAGCGGTTCCAAAATTCCTGCTCGTTGTATAAAAATCTGTGGATAGCCAAATCTAGAGGTGAATTCCAAGGGATAAATTCCATTGCCGTTAACAATGCAATTAATATCCAATTGCCCAATAAAACCATCCTTGGCCAGGGAACTTTCAAACTTTTTCAAGGTCGCCTCAAAAATTGGGGAGTCCTTGGTCCAGAACATACTGGAACCCATTTCCCCTGTTGATACACCCAATTCTTTGGGGAAAAGTTTCTTGTGTTCAAAAGTAATATTTATAGGATATATAAACTCCTTCCCGTTAAAATAAGCAGACGCGGACACCTCTACCCCTTTCACCTTGCGCTGCAATTGAAAATTGCCAAAATCATTTCCCCAGGATTTCTCATAGGCCTTTAAAACCCGAATTACGTCCAAACCTTCGTCATCACTTCCCACGAACAGCAATTGTTTGTATTCTTGGGTTTCGCCCGATGGCTTTATTACATAGGCATTGGGATTGGACTTGACATAGTCGATGGCGTCTTGAAAGTTGTAAAATTCTTTGGATGGCAATATTTTAATACCATGTTTCTTTAATTCTGCCTGCCCAAAATTACGGTCCAGTTCCAACAGATCGGAATATTCCGTACCCCCGACCACCAATTTGCCCTGCGCCCTTAATTCCGAACAAATCTTACCATATCCGGTATAATCAAAAATAAGGACATCTGCCCAATCGATAAAACTCTTCCAGTCTTTCGCCTTTTGTACAAAACCATATCCGATTTCCTTGGAGGGCTTGTCTTCGATATACATTTTAACGGCGTGGCCTTCGTGCAGGATGGCTACCGCCATATCCAAGGTTTCTCCCCATCGGGAAACGATCAAGAAATTGCGTTTAATTTCTATTTGATTTTTTAATTTCTCTTTTTTCAATTTATGGAGATATATTATTTTTTTAAAAATTAGTTACCAAATTCAATTGAAACCACTAAGCGTGAAATAAAGTTTTTACTCGCAAAGTAAGCTGAAAATCAGCTATTTCCCTTCCAAAACAAAACAATTTTAATAAATATTCGTTAATGTTATCCGGCGTCCAAGATAGAGGACTGTATAGCATAACTATGTTATGCCCGAATGGGAGTGTAGGTTTCAATATACCAAGCTAGTGCCCAATAGTGAATAAATTTGAAACAAATATATGCGAAAATTAAATATCTAATTAAAATAGAGGACAGAAAATTACAACCAACCCTAGCCCTTTATGAAACGCATAAGCACCAAGGGTCTAATTTGTTCTAGCCATGTGTAAAGCCTAATGATATACTATACAAATATCAAATACCGCAAATGTTCCAAATCCTAAATAAGAAAATATTTCTAGCAGACTATCTAGGGCACTTCGTAGATATCCACAGCCATATACTACCTGGGCTAGATGACGGGGCACAGGATGTTACGGACTCTTTGGACTTAATAAACGGATTTAATGAAATTGGCATTACCCACATAATAACCACTCCGCATGTAAATCAAAATTACTACCCCAATACAGGCGAATACATACATTCTGCCCACAATCAGGTGAAAAATCAATTATTGCAATTAGGTTTAAAACACATTGCCTTGGAATACTCCTCGGAATATATGATAGATGCCAATTTCGAGAATCTCCTGGACCAAAAACTTATATCTCCAATCCGCAATGAATTTTTATTGATAGAAATGCCCTTTTTACAAACTCCTATCAATTTTGACCAAGCTACTTTTAAAATAGCAACCAAGGGCTATTATCCAATTCTGGCACATCCAGAGCGCTACTTCTTTCTCCATAATAACTACAAAAAATACCATGACCTTAAATCCAAGGGAATCTATCTACAATTAAACTTACTATCACTTGGCAACTATTATGGCAGGCAGGTATCAAAAATCGCGGAAAAGCTTCTGGAGGACAATTATATAGACTTTGCCGGTACAGACATACACAATGTTCAGCAATTGGAATTGCTCAAAGACATAAAACTAAGCAATCATATGTTGAACAAGTTAATCCCTATTCTACACAAGAATTTGGAAACCTTCTATTAAATTTTGTATAGAAAGCCTATCAAAATACTGTAGATTTTTCTTCGATTTTATAGTTAAAAACACAATTGACTCAATGGATATCCATTAATGATAATTAATAATATCCTACCTTTGCCGGAAATTAGCATACATGTTTCATTTTTTTCAGAAGAAAAAATTCGTAGTTGACTCCCTTGAAAATTTTATAGACATACATAATCACATTCTACCTGGAATTGATGATGGTGCCAAAACTGTGGAAGACTCCGTTAAACTGATTAAAGGGTTCTCGGAAATTGGTATAAAAAAGTTTATTGCCACACCCCATATCATGCACAACTACTATCCAAATGATTATGATACGATCCTAACTGCACACGGTAAAGTACAAAACAAACTTTTAAGTGAAGGCATGAAGGACATCTCGTTGGATGTGGCCGCGGAACATATGATCGATGCCAATTTTGACCACCTTCTTGAACAGGGAAAAATAATGCCTTTGAGGAATAATTATCTATTGATAGAAATGTCCTACTTACAGCCTCCCATCAATTTTGATGAGGCAATTTTAAATATAGCGGCCCATAGGTATTTCCCAATTCTGGCCCATCCTGAGAGATATGCCTTCATACACCAAGATTCTTCCAAATTTCAAAAATATAAGAATAGTGGAATTTTATTTCAGCTGAACCTCCTTTCCCTAGGTCAATTCTATGGGAAGGACGTACAAAAAAAGGCACATAAACTATTACAGAACGGACTAATAGATTATGTAGCCTCGGATGTCCACAATCAACAACAGTTACAAAGTATAAAGGAATTACAATTGAGCGATAATCTCATGAAATTACTTTATCCCGTTATTGAAAATACGATAAGCGATTTCTTTTAAATTAGAATTGCCACCATTTTTTATGGGATTTGCCATATCCATATCCATAGGAACCGCCATACCCCAAATTGGAGACCTTTACATTGTTTACAACAAAGGATAATCCCTTTAATTTGCCCTCCTTTTTTAATTTGGCGGGGAAGTCGAGTACTTTCTTCTCCGTTACTCCAGCTTTGGTTACATAAATAATATGATCCGCATATTCCGTAATCAGCAAGGTGTCCGTAACTACCATCAGAGGCGCGGTATCTACAACAACATAGTCGTATTTCTCAGAAACCTCTTCCAATAATTCTTTCATTCGACTGCTCATTAACAGTTCTGCCGGATTGGGCGGTATTTTCCCCGAATAAATAACATCAATGGTATTGTTGTGCACCAACATGGAATGGGTAATTTCTTTGACATTCAAATCCTTATCGTACAAATACTCTGTTAATCCGGTGTCCCTATTTCTGGAAGAACCACCAAGTTCGTCAACATTTTTACTTTTGAAGAAATTGTACAGTTTTGGATTTCGAATATCCGCCCCAATTAGAAGAACTTTTTTATTGGTACTGGCAAAAATCATAGAAAGGTTGGAGGAAAGAAATGTTTTCCCTTCACCTGGCACGGAGGAAGTAATATAGATGAGGTTTCCTTTGCCATCCTTTCTCTTGGACTTCATCATATAATCTATATTGGTCCTGATAATCCTTAGGGATTCTGCCAAAATAGACCTATCATCCTTACCTACCAATTTTGCCTCCTTTTTACCTAGTTTTGGAAGTTCCCCCAATACCGGTATATCCCTAATTAATTTCTCCAGGGTAGTTTTACTATGAACCTTGTTATCCAATAAATCGTTGGCATAGATTACTGAAAAAGGTATAAGTAACCCAAGAATTAAAGAGGCCAAAAATATAATTGGCTTTTTAGGTGAAACCGGCAACCTACTGGATGCATAGGCCCTATCTATCACCTTTGATTTCGGTGTTGCCGAGGCGAAAGTTATCTGGGATTCCTCTCGTTTCTGAAGTAAATACAGGTATAAGGATTCGGTAGTTTGCTGTTTCCTTCCTATATCCCGTAATGCTCGTTGATTTTTGGGTGCCGCGTACAACCTGGAATTCACTTGTGATAACTGGCTACTAAGACTATTTACTTGTAGTCCTAAATTGTTGGTCATACTTCCCAAACTGGATTTCATACTCCGTTTAAGGCCCTCCAATTGCTGGTCCAAATTAACGATAATTGGGTTTTTTTCATTGGAACTTTTAAGCAGACGGTTACGTTCGGCCACCAGCTCATTATATTTGGCCGTTGTACTAGCGATGGAAGGATCAGACAAACCTACATTGGAAGGTAGAACATCATAACCTTCTTGACTATCCACAAGATCTTTCATGGAGGAAGCAATATCCAACTGAAGTGATGCATTTTGCAGTTCTTGTTGACTACTGGCACTTACTGTTAAGTTTACGTTGGCTTGGGAGGCTATATCCGTAATCCCCCTACCGGATTTATAATCCTCTTCATTCTGATCTTCCTCTGAGAGGTCAGAATAGATATCGGTTATTCTATCATTAATAAACTCTGATGTTTTATCAGCAATGGCTTTCCTGTCCGCTATCGCATTATTATTATAAGTGTCCACCAGTGCATTAATAATATCCTTTGCCTTTTTTTGAACAGGGTCTTGCAATGAGATACTTAAAATATTGGACCCCTTATCAGGAGAAGATACTATAATATTTCGTTGATATTCAAGTACCGCATCTTCCAAGGGTATCACAACAATTTTAATTCTCTCACCCAAGTATTCCATGTAATTACCCATATTGGGCGTAATTACAACATCCCCAAGGGCAGTCGATATATTTTTACCATAGGAGACCACTTTAAAAGGTTCGCCCATAGACTCCGCAAAACCAAAAGTAGTTTCTGACGACAGTTCAAGAAAAAACTCTGTTCTGGAAGTATTCACCAATGAATCGGAAGCTATAAAGTTAATTATTACAGGAGGGTTATTGTAGAGTTCAGAATTTTTTATATTCCCCAGTAGAACCACCTTTACGCTTAAACCCAATTTCTTAACCACTTCAATAATATTTGAGCGTGATTTAATAATTTGAATTTCATCCTCTACCTTATTTTCAGTTCCTGAAAAAAGTTCCAAATCTTGAAATACATCCAATCCAGAACCATTACTCTTATCCTCCAAAATTTGAATCTTGGCTTCAGCCTCATATTGCGGAACACTATACCTAATATATAGATAAGCAAATGTAAATGCCAAAACAATACTCAATACGAACCATTTCCATTGTCTGGTATACGTGTGGAGCATGTCTTTTAAGGTGAAATTATTCGACAAATTATTATCAGAAATATTACTCATTTATTTAATAAAGAAAAATTAATTAATTTCTAGTCAAAAGTAGAACAGAAGAAGTTATTAGCACCGATGCTATTGAGATAGCGATGGTTGCCCTATTGTCCAAGCTGGAAGCCGTAATCAATGATTTATTGGGCTCTACATAGACCACGTCGTTTTGTGTCAAGTAATAAACAGGCGAGTTCAAAGCCTCCTTTGCCGTTAAATCTATACGTGTATAAACTTTTGTGCCGTTAAAATCACGTATCACCATTACATTGTCCCTTAGACCCTTAATATTTAAATCGCCAGCCAATCCAAGTGCCTCCAAGATAGTAATTTGTTCACCGTTAACCGGGTATGTTCCCGGTCTGTTAACAGCGCCCAAAACGGTAACTGAAAAATTCTTTAGCCGTATATTTATTATTGGATCCTTAAGATAATCCTTTAAACGCTCTGTCAACAAGAGTTTCGCCTCTGATGGTGAAAGCCCCAATAATTTAATAGGACCTAATACTGGAAAATCTATCTCCCCGTTTTTATCAATAATATAATCCAATTGTTCGGGCCGCATCCCACCTTCCTGGGAGCCTTTAAAGATATTAAAGGGAACACTGGCCTGTGGATCCAGGGTGGAGACGTTGATACTTACTACGTCGTCTACCTTAAATCGGTTTACATTGGAATTATCGCTGACAATGGTTTCAAATCCACTGGCATTTTGAAAATACACTACTTCCTTTTTGGTGGCACAAGAAGAAAACATTAAAATAGATATACCAAATATCAAAGCTCTAAATCCCATATGGGTCGTATTTTTATACATAATAAAATGAATTTTGGGTACAAGTATAGTGAAAAATTACGATTGCAAAATTTTATTGGACAATATAGTATTTGTATCCAATTGTTGCTTTTTCGTATCCTGAGGCACCTTTTTATCCAGTTTGCAGAGTTCTGAATTATTGGAAACATATTCAGGAACAATCTCCTTCATTAATTTCACCGTATTTTCATTGAAGAACATGTTAGAAACACATAATTCATTGATTTTGGTCTTGGTCTCCTCGTAGAACAGTTCCCTTGATTTACTAATCATTATTTTTTTGTGATAAGTAGGCATGGTATCCTCTCCGTTGGCCAATAGCTCCTCATATAATTTTTCCCCTGGTCTAAGCCCAGTAATTTTGATATCGATATCTTCCGGATATTTCAGTCCGGACAATTTAATCATATTCTTGGCCAAATCAAAAATCTTGACAGAATCCCCCATATCAAAGATAAATATCTCCCCACCTTGGCCCATACCACCAGCTTCCAATACCAATTGTGCCGCCTCCGGAATGGTCATAAAATAACGGGTTATATCCTTATGGGTTACCGTTAGCGGTCCACCCTTTTCTATTTGCTTTTTAAAGAGGGGAATTACGGAACCATTGGACCCCAATACATTTCCAAAGCGTGTAGTTATAAACTTGGTCTTCTTGTATTGTTCGGCACAACTAATATACATTTCCGCTATCCTCTTTGTGGCCCCCATTACATTGGTCGGGTTCACCGCCTTATCCGTAGAGACAAAAATGAACTTATCCACGTTATTGTCCAGGGAAAGATCCACAATGACCTTAGTACCCGCAACATTGATCTTAATAGCCTCATACGAATTGTACTCCATTAGAGGTACATGCTTGTATGCGGCAGCATGGAACACCATATTGGGCTTATATTCCTGAAAGATGGCGGACATTCTGTTTTTATCCCTTATATCCCCTACCAAGGGAATAAAATTATGGAAACCATTCTGTTTCAACTCTTGTTGTAGGTCGTATAATGCAGATTCGGCCTGATCAATAACCACCAAGGATTTATATTCACAGTTGGCAATTTGCCTAACTAATTCACTTCCTATGGAACCAGCACCACCAGTAACAAAGATTACCTTATCCCTAAGTTCATTGGCTATCCTCTTATTCTTGATATTGATCGGCACCCTGTCCAAAAGATCTTCGATCTGTACCTGCTTAATTTGGGAAATTTTTAGTTCACCATTGATCCAATCCTCTATAGGGGGAACAATTTTTACCTGCACCGGAAAATCCACCAATTCCTCAACCAAAGCTCTGAGCTTATTATGATCTATATTCTGTATAGAAAATATAATCTCTGATATATCATTGCTCTTTATAAAGTAATCTGTAAGTATTTCAGGGCCATATACCCTTACCCCATTGATGTTTTTACCCACCTTTTCATTATCCCTATCAATATAGCCTACCACCTTGGAAATACTCCCAGTGTGGCTTGTCAGGGCATTTTGTGTTAGTATACCCGACTCTCCGGCACCGTAAATAATTACATTTTTAGTGATTTTAAATTGCTTTACAAAATTGTAATATGCCGTTTTAAACACATAACGGGACGCCGTTAGGGCTATAAAATTTAAAAGACTATGTATGATTATTATCGATAAGGGAACTGTAAACCCTTCCATGTAATCCATTTCCCTGTTAAGGATGACCATAAAAATGGTAATGATACTGGAAAGACAAATAGCATTAAATATATTGTACACATCCCTTACTCCGGTATGCCTTACAACCCCTTTATAGGAACCTGTTATTAAAAAAGATACGGCTCCAATTGCTATGATAATAGGCAGCTGTAAAAGCAATTTATCACTATCAAAATTCAAGGTAAGATTAAAACGGATGAGATAGGAAAACACGAAGGTTATCGATACCAAGGTTAAATCTACCATTAATACGATCCATTTGGAAGTATATTTCTGGGCCCTATTGGTTAAGTAGTTCTGTATCATTTGGTCATTATTTTTAAAATTACTGCAATTACACGATCCAAATCCGTCGTTTGAAGATTGGAACCACTGGGAAGACAAAGACCTCTATCGAACAACTCTTCAGAAGTTCCATCCACATAACTATCACAATTCTGAAACACAGGTTGCAAATGCATAGGCTTCCATAAAGGTCGGGATTCTATATCAACTTCCTGTAATTGATATCTTATTTTTTCGCGAATTTGTACAGATGGTGTTAAAATACAGGTAAGCCACCTATTGGAGTACATTTCTGGCATTTCTTCCAAAAACTCAATTCCCGATATATGTCCTAATTTCTGCTTATAATATTCAAAATTAAATCTTCTAGCTGCCACTCGGTCGTCCAGCACTTCCATTTGCCCTCTTCCAATTCCGGCCAGCACATTGCTCATTCTATAGTTATAACCAACTTCGGAGTGTTGGTAGTGCGGGGCATTATCCCTGGACTGGGTTGCCAAAAAGACGGCCTTTTCCTTATATTCATTGTTCTGTGTTACCATGGCCCCACCTCCGGAGGTGGTAATTATTTTATTCCCGTTGAAGGACAGAACACCAATTTCTCCAAAACTTCCACATTTCACACCTTTATATGTACTGCCTAATGCTTCTGCACTATCTTCCAACACAGGAATCCCATATTGTTCGCCAATGGCCTTTACCTCATCAACCTTATATGGCATGCCATAAAGATGGACCGCAATAATGGCTTTTGGTTTTTTACCTTTTTCAATCCTGTCCTCTATTGCCTTTTTCAACAAAACGGGCGAAATATTCCAGGTATCCTTCTCACTGTCTATAAATACCGGCTTGGCTCCCAAATAACAAATGGGATTGGCAGAAGCGGAAAAGGTAAAACTTTGACAAAGAACTTCATCCCCTGTAGACACCCCGAGCAACACTAAACCTAAGTGAATTGCTGCTGTACCTGAACTTAGGGCAGCAACATGTACCTTGTTATCCAAATAGTTTTCAATGCTTGCTTCGAAGCCGTTTACGTTGGGCCCAAGAGGTGCTACCCAATTGGTGTCAAATGCCTCGTTTACGTAGTGCTGTTCCTTTTGCCCCATATGTGGAGAGGAAAGCCAAATTTTTGTAGTAGTAATGGTCATTAAAATTTAGGGTTTATTTAAATCTCTGGAACAAAAATAGATATACTTTTTGGTAATAAATGATTATGGCTTTTAATTTCGTTTAAGAATAAAAAATATCGTTTAACTACCTCTATCGAACATTTTAACCATATAATTCCAATGCTCATCGAGGGTTGTTACATCCATGAATACAAACTTCCCCTTAAAAGTTTATCCCATAACCATTATAGATCCGAAGTACCTCATAAACAGAATGGAATCTTAAAAAGAATAAAACAACGCAGTACTTTTTACAAGGTCCTCGTCCAAAATTTTTGAACCCACATTACTGACCAATTTCATTAATAGCTGTTTTTTTTTAGGTCCCCTGACTTAAGAAACATTATATTCTTCCACGGTCCCTTTCCATTAATTTGCTTTATTATTTATACTTTTGGCTACCTATCTACTTATGCTAGATATAAACTGTAGAGGAATGAAAATTTTAGTTACCGGCGCTGCTGGATTTATTGGCTTTCATGTGTCGCAAGTACTTATTTCCAAAGGACATAAGGTTGTAGGACTGGATAATATAAACAACTATTACGACATTGAAATAAAATATGCCCGATTAGAGGTATTGGGCATTATTAGGGGCAATGCCGAAAAATTTGGCCATATAGGCAACAGCAAAACACATCCTGGTTCGTTTTCCTTTATACGGATGAACTTGGAAGATCGTGAGGCCCTGCCACAATTATTCCAAGATCAAAAATTTGATGCAGTCTGTAATCTGGCCGCACAGGCTGGGGTACGTTATAGCCTCGAAAATCCAGAAGCCTATATAGACAGTAATGTTGTAGGGTTTCTTAATATTTTGGAGTGTTGTAGACATCACAACATAAAACATCTTGTGTACGCCAGCAGCTCCAGTGTTTATGGTCTTAACAAAAAAATACCCTTTGAGACCACGGACAATGTGGATCATCCCATTAGCCTGTACGCCGCCACCAAAAAGAGCAATGAACTTATGGCCCATACCTACAGTCACCTTTATGGCTTTGCTACTACCGGCCTCAGGTTCTTTACTGTTTACGGCCCATGGGGAAGACCCGATATGGCCTTGTTCCTCTTTACGGACGCCATGGTAAAGGGAAAGCCCATTAAGATCTTTAACAATGGTAATATGGAAAGGGATTTTACCTATATAGATGATATAACTGAAGGAGTGGTCCGTATACTGGAAAAGGACACTTCAACAAGAATTAAAAACGGTAAGAGCTACAAAATCTACAACATAGGTAACAACAACTCAGTTAAATTACTCGATTTTATCGAAGCTATAGAAGTAAATTTGGGTATAAAAAGCAAAAGGGAACTACTGCCCATGCAACCTGGGGATGTTGAAAAAACATGGGCCAATGTAGATGAACTGATAAATGATTACGGTTACAGCCCCAATACCACTATAAAGAAAGGTATAGCCAACTTTATTTCTTGGTATAAGAATTACTACCAAATAAGTCAATAACCCCAACTACATAATATTCGGTCAACAACCTATTTATATTATCCTTAAAAACCACTTATATTGGGTTACCGATGATATTAAGTATTAAAATCCAACTGTAATTCCATTTCATCGATTTTATTACGACTTAAAATAATATTCACTTTATTTTAAAATTCTTTTATTCACCTTTGCACCTCAAAACGAATTTAACATGAATAACTCATTGATAAAACTAAATTCCAACTGCCATATATTGGTTACAGGAGGAGCTGGCTTTATTGGTTCCAATTTATGTGAGGCGTTGTTGAACAATGGCAATACAGTAAGCTGTTTGGACAATTTTGCCACAGGAAAACGGGAAAACATTGCCAACCTAATGACCAATTCGAAATTTGAATTGATTGAGGGGGATATTCGAAATTTAAGCGATTGTACCAAGGCCTGCAAGGGTGCCGATTATGTTTTACACCAGGCCGCGTTGGGGTCGGTACCCAGATCCATAAACGACCCTATCACCAGTAACGATGTTAATATTACCGGTTTTTTAAATATGTTGGTGGCGGCCCGGGATGCCAAAGTAAAACGCTTTGTATATGCGGCCAGCTCCTCCACCTATGGAGACTCTGCTGCCCTACCCAAGGTAGAAGATATCATAGGGAAACCCCTTTCCCCATATGCCATCACCAAATATGTAAATGAACTTTATGCCGATATTTTCAGCAAAACTTATGGACTGGAAACCATAGGCCTGCGATATTTTAATGTTTTTGGCAGAAAGCAGGACCCCAATGGCGCCTATGCAGCTGTAATCCCCAAGTTCGTAATGCAACTTATGAAGTACCAGTCCCCTACTATAAACGGGGATGGGAGCTATTCCAGAGATTTCACCTATATAGACAATGTTATCCAAATGAATCTCAGGGCCATAAGTAGTAACAATAAAGAAGCCGTAAATACCGTTTACAATGTAGCTTTTGGAGAACGGACGGATTTAAGGGAATTGGTATCCCTTTTAAAGGAATATCTAAGCGATTATGACCCCGAGATTGCCAAAGTGGAAATTAAATACGGTCCTAACCGCCAAGGAGATATTCCCCATTCCTTGGCTTCAATAGATAAAGCCAAAAAATTATTGGGATACAACCCTTTGTTCAACATAAACACCGGTTTAAAAGAAGCCGTAAAGTGGTATTGGGAAAATTTAAAATAAATTATTTAGACAAATGAACTTAACAGTAATAGGAACAGGATATGTAGGGCTCGTTAGTGGTACATGCTTTGCCGAAATGGGCAATACGGTAACCTGTGTGGATGTAGATCACAAAAAAATTGAAAACCTTAAAAAGGGCATTATACCCATTTATGAACCTGGGCTGGATGCCATGGTAAAACGGAATGTTCAAAACAATACCCTAAGATTTAGTACTGACCTAAGTGCTAATTTAGCTAAATGTGATATCGCCTTTATCGCTGTTGGCACTCCTATGGGCCAAGATGGATCGGCGGATCTAAAATACGTATTACAAGTAGCTACCGAAATAGGCCAAAACATGCAACACCCCTTGATTGTGGTTGATAAATCCACTGTACCCGTGGGCACTGCAGACAAGGTTAAGACCACAATACAAAAGGAATTGGACCAACGACAAGTGTCCATTGAATTCGATGTAGTATCCAATCCTGAGTTTTTAAAGGAAGGTGATGCCATTAGCGATTTCATGAAACCGGATCGGGTGGTCGTAGGAGCTGACAACGACGAAGCAGCAAACAAAATGCGAACCCTGTATAGCCCATTCTTTAGAAGTAGTGTTGATCGGCTTATTGTAATGGATGTACGTTCAGCTGAAATGACCAAATATGTAGCCAATGCCATGTTGGCTACCAAAATTTCCTTTATGAACGAAATAGCCAATATCTGTGAATTGGTGGGCGCTGACGTAAACAAGGTGCGTATAGGAATTGGATCGGACAGCAGAATAGGCTACAGCTTTATTTATCCCGGTAGTGGATACGGGGGTTCCTGTTTTCCAAAAGACGTAAAGGCTTTAAAAAAGACCGCTGAGGAACATGGCTATAATGCCCAACTCATTAGCTCTGTGGAAGATGTTAACAATAAACAAAAGTTTGTTATCGCTCAAAAAGTAGTTAAAAGATTTGGGGAAGACCTAAAAGGAAAAACATTTTCGGTATGGGGCTTGGCCTTTAAACCTGAAACAGATGACATGAGGGAAGCTCCGGCAATTTATATCATCATGGAATTGGTAAAGCGCGGTGCCAAGATCCAAGCCTACGATCCCAAGGCCATGGACGAAGCCAAGCACTTTTATCTAAAGGACCTAAAGGAAGTCACCTATTGCAACTCCAAGTATGAAACTCTTAAGAACGCAGATGCTATGATTTTACTCACTGAGTGGAAGGAGTTTAGGTCCCCGGATTTTAATGAACTAAAGATACAGCTCAAAACACCTATTATTTTTGATGGCCGTAATCAGTACAACGATGAGCTAATGACCGAAAAAGGATTCGAGTATTACCAAATTGGTAAAAAGTAATTTTTATTGCATTTTTGACTCAAAGCAAAATGGATACTAAAAAAATAGCGGTAATAGGATTGGGTTATGTAGGTTTACCCTTGGCACGTTTATTCGCTACCATATACCCCACCATTGGATTCGATATCAATCAGACCAGAATTAAGGAATTACAAGGTGGAAAAGACCACACTTTGGAGATTGAGGATGACGTTCTAAAAGCGGTATTATCAGATTCCCCAAAAATGGTCAGTGGCCTATACTGTACCAATCGGTTAGAAGATATTTCAGATTGCAATTATTATATTGTAACGGTGCCCACCCCTGTTGACAGTACCAATAGACCTGTTTTAGCACCCTTGTACAAGGCTAGCGAAACAGTGGGGAAAGTATTGAAAAAAGGAGACGTGGTGGTATACGAATCCACGGTTTACCCCGGGGTTACCGAAGACGAATGTATTCCAGTTTTGGAAAGAATAAGTGGTCTCAAATTTAATGAGGATTTTTATGCGGGTTATTCCCCCGAACGTATTAATCCAGGGGATAAGGAACATACCATAGAAAAGATCCTAAAGGTCACTTCCGGCTCAACCCCTGAGATAGGTCAGAAAGTAAACGAACTTTACGCTTCTGTAATAACGGCAGGTACCCACTTGGCCCCTAGCATCAGGGTTGCAGAGGCTGCCAAAGTAATAGAGAATTCGCAACGCGATATCAATATTGCCTTTGTTAACGAATTGGCTAAAATTTTCAACCTTATGGGTATTGACACCCATGCCGTTTTGGAAGCCGCAGGAACCAAATGGAATTTTCTTCCATTTAAACCAGGTCTTGTAGGCGGACACTGTATTGGAGTGGACCCCTATTATTTGGCCCAAAAGGCCCAAGAGTACGGCTATCATCCGGAAATCATCCTGGCAGGTAGGCGAATGAACGATGGTATGGGCAAGTATGTGGCCTCAGAGGTAGTAAAACTAATGGTTCAAAATGATATAAAAGTGAAGGGATCCAATATTTTGGTGTTGGGCATTACTTTTAAAGAAAATTGTCCGGACGTTAGAAATACCAAAGCGGTGGATGTCATAAATAATTTGAGCAGTTATGGAGCACATGTAGATATTTTGGACCCATGGGCCAATCCCGATGAAGTATTCCAGGAATATGGCCTGACTACCGAAAAAAATCTATCCCAAAACAAGTATGACGCTATTGTTTTGACCGTAGCCCATAAAGAATTCATACCTCTAGACTTTAAAAGTATGTTAAAGCCGCATGGGGTACTATATGATGTAAAGGGTATACTCCACAACAAAGCTGATGCTAGGCTATAATGAACCAATAAATGCATCTGGCCATTCAAAAATAACTCGCAACAAACTTATCCTAGCATGTCCTTCCAAAACCTAGGGTAAGAAAATAAGAACAATAAATAATTTAGCCCAACGGCCACAAGCTCGTTGGGCTTATTATTTATAGACTTCCATCCCTACTTATTTTGGTCCGGCATCGGCCTTCCAAAAAAGTAAATTATGGCAAGAATAGTGCTTTTTATTATTCACTACCACACCTTCACCAAAGAAATCAATTGTGAATTTTAGGTGACATTTATCTACAGTGATCGAGATTACCAGATTGAGGACCGCTCTCGATCCTCTACACACTACACCTTATCCAACATCCCAAGGCATCCATCGGACTAAATTCTTGATAAAAACAAACAAAGTATTGCCTAAAAAATTACCGTATAGATATTCCCTGGTTCAACATTAAATAAACACATGGAACTGCCCATAACAAAAATTACTTAAATAAGTGAACGAAGTCTTAAATTACTGTTAAAATTTTAACATTATCGCACCAATATTGCACTGAAATCTTAAATAAACGTGTAGTTCATCGAAAAACCAAATTTCAAACATCCAAGTCGCACAAACAAACGTAAAACCATCATTGAACATAAATAGTGCAGTTCATCGAAAAAATTAGATCTTTTGCCGATGTTGTTGTAAAAATAAATAATATTGTAAAACCCAATGGATTATCATTAAAAATAACGTCTTATACTTATGAAATTTCACCCCTCGAATATCTTTATAACGACCTTTTCGTGCACCCTCCTTTTTTTAACCGCATCCTGCAACAAAGATTCCGATTTGTTGGCAGAATATGTGGTAGAGAATCCACAAGCCTTTATGGTAAATGACATTGTCGTTACACTGGCAAACAAGCCTATTGTTATTGCCCCTCTAAGCAATGACACGTTTGACGAACCGGAAAAGGTAACGATTACCGAGGTAACTCCACCTAAATTGGGAACTGCCGAGGTTTTGGAAGATAATACCGTTGTATACACCCCCAATACAGACGAAACAGGAACAGATGAATTTGATTACACAACTTCTGTCACTAATCCGGATAATACGGTTTCCACCGAAACTGGG